>Ga0207648_10001572_pt1 | contig 25025 bp, 27 predicted proteins | sample KBSMisM32_FD_184310 | JGI IMG/M metagenome (GOLD analysis project Ga0207648, IMG submission 184310) | Miscanthus rhizosphere microbial communities from Kellogg Biological Station, Michigan, USA - KBS Miscanthus M3-2 (SPAdes) (version 2) | ecosystem: Host-associated > Plants > Roots >... | reverse complement strand
GGCTCGCAGTTCTCGCCGATGCGCTCGACCACGCGCTGCACGTCGGACGGCATCGGCTGCGGTTGCGGGACGCGTTGCGCGTCGAGCACGAAGTACTGCGCGTGCTCGCCGGTGGTGCTCACCATCAGCAGCCTCAAGCCCGGCCACGCGAGATCGGGGTCCCAGCTCTCGACGATGGTCATCGGGTCGGCGATGTCGGTGCCGCCCCAGCCGGTGCCGGGGTTGGCCACCTGGAAGTAGCGCCCCGGTGTCGACTTGCGGCCGCGCACCTTGAGGCCGGCAGGCCGCATGTCGAGGCAGCGGCCCGCCTGGTGCTCGGTGAGCACGCCGGTGATGTGGTCGTCGACCACCACCACCTCGTCGACCACGTCCTTGAACTGCTGCGCGAAGATGCCCACGGTCGCCGAGCCGCAGCCCACGCGCATGCGCCGCTCCTCGACACCGTCGACCACCGGCGCGCGGCCGGCCTGCACGCGCACCGTGCTGCCGCCTTCGATCGCCAGCTCCACCGACTGCTTGTTGCCCAAGGCCAGCATCATCTCGACGGTGACGCGGCCCTCCTTCTTGCTGCCGCCGGTGATGTGGTGCACACCGCCGAGCGACAGCATCTGCGAGCCGTATTCGGCCGTGCTCACGTGGCCCACCACCTCGCCGTGGCAGCGCACGTGCGCCTGCTCGGGGCCGAGCCAGCGATCGGTGTCGATCTTCACCCTCATGCTGCAATAGCTGAAGATGCCCTCGGTGACCACGGTCACCATGTCGACGCCGTCGGCCTGCGTCGCCACGATGAACGGCGCGGGCTTGTAGTCGGGGTAAGTGGTCGACGCACCGACCGCCGTGACGAAGACCGGCCCTTCGGCTGCGGCACCGCCCTGTGAGCCGGCGGCCGCAAACGGCACCAGCGCGCCCGCGTCGGCGCCGCCATCGACCGCCTTGCGCACCAGCAGCACCGGGTCGACCCGCACCAGCACGCCGCCCGCGTTGGCATAGCGATCGCACGCGCCGACCTTGCCGTCGCTGATCTGGCACAGCACCGGGCAGGCGTTGCACTCGATCTTGCCGGCCGCCATGCGCTCGTTGCGCGGCCGCGACCGCCACGGATCGACGCCGCCCGCAGCCAGCTGCGCGGCGTCGCCGAGGCCGTCGGTCTTGGTGTGCTCGTGATCGCTCATGCGTTCTGGCGCTACCGGTCTTGCGCTATCTCATGTAGCGGATACTGAACTTTCATGTAGCCGCTGCTACACTCGCGGCCGACTCTAGCGCATGCGCGCGGCGCCTGCAACGCGCGTTGACCCCAGCCCGCCGCCGCAGCGGCCCCAGGCTCACGATGAGTGCATTGCTTCAACAACGCGTGCTGTCGGTGCATCACTGGACCGACCGCCTGTTCACCTTCACCACCACGCGCGACCCGGCGCTGCGGTTCTCCAACGGCCACTTCACGATGATCGGCCTGATGGTGGAGGGCAAGCCGCTGCTGCGCGCCTACTCGATCGTCAGCTCCAACTACGAGGACCATCTCGAGTTCCTGAGCATCAAGGTGCCCGACGGCCCGCTCACCTCGCGCCTGCAGCACGTGCAGCCGGGCGACGCGATCGTGGTGGGCCGCAAGCCGACCGGCACCTTGCTGATCGATCACCTCACGCCGGCCCGGCGCCTGTACATGATGTCCACCGGCACCGGCCTGGCGCCTTTCATGAGCATCGTGCGCGACCCGGCCACCTACGAGCGCTTCGACGAAGTGATCCTGGTGCACGGCGTGCGCGAGGTCGACGAGCTGGCCTATCACGACCTGCTCGTGAAGCACCTCCCGCAGCACGAGTTCCTCGGCGAGATGGTGAGCCGGCAGCTGCGCTACTACCCCACCGTGACGCGCGAGTCCTACCGCAACATGGGACGCATCACCGAGCTGATTCGGTCGGGCAAGCTGTTCACCGACCTCGACGTGCCGCCGCTCGACCCCGCCGACGATCGCGTGATGATCTGCGGCAGCCCGAGCATGCTGCGCGACCTGAAGCACGAGCTCGAGGCGCGTGGCTTCCACGAAGCCAGCACGTCCACGCCGGGCGACTTCGTGATCGAGCGCGCGTTCGTCGAGCAGTAGCGCGCCGCGCGATGGCCGTCCCCGCCCGCCGCATCGCCACCCGCGCCGCCGGTGCGCGGCCCGGCGTGCGCCAGCTCGCGGCCCAGGCCACGCGCGAGAGCATCCTGCGCGCGGCGACCAAGGTGTTCGCCAAGCACGGCTACGACGGCGGGCGCGTGGAGCAGATCTCGAAGGCCGCGCGCTCGTACGACCGCATGATCTACTACTACTTCGGCAGCAAGGAGGGGCTCTTCATCGCGGTGATCGAAGAGGCGTACCGCCGCTTCAACGAGGCCGAGGAGGCGCTGGCGCTCGACGAGGCCAAGCCGGCACAGGCGCTGGCCGACGTGATCCGCTTCGTTTGGGGCTACTACCAGGCCAACCCGGAGTTCATCACGCTGCTGAACACCGAGAACCTGCACCGCGGCCGCCACATCGGCAAGAGCCTGCGCGCGCGCGAGCTGTCGTCGCCGGTGATCGGCGTGACGGCGCGGGTGCTGGCCGCCGGCCTGAAGCAGAAGCTCTTTCGCGGCGACCTGTCGGCGCGTGACGTCTACCTGATGATCGCGGCGATGGGCTACTTCTACTTGTCGAACCGCTACACGCTGTCGGCCTTTCTGGGCGAGAGCCTGGAGACGCCGGCCGCGCTGTCGCACTGGGAAGCGTTCATGATCGATGCCGTGCTGCGCAAGGTCGCGCTGCGCTGACGAAGGAGCGAGAGATGGCAGAGGCAGCAGCCGCAGGCAAGTCCGGCAAGGTCGTGATCCGCCACGTCGGGCTGATGCTGTCGGGTGACATCGACCAGCCGATCCTCGACGCCGACACCATCGTCGTGAACGACGGCGTCATCGCCGCGGTGGGCCGCGAGAAGGACTGTGACATCGCCAACCCGCGCACCGAGATCGACTGCAGGAGGACCTGCGTCGCCCCCGGCCTGATCGACAGCCACGTGCACCCGGTGTTCGGCGACTGGACGCCGCGCCAGAGCCAGCTCAACTGGATCGACAGCACGATGAACGGCGGCGTCACCACGATGATCTCGGCCGGCGAGGTGCACCTGCCCGGCCGCCCGAAAGACATCGTCGGGCTGAAGGCACTGGCCATCACGGCACAGCGCGCGTTCGACAACTTCCGCCCTGGTGGCGTCAAGGTGCTGGCCGGCGCACCGGTGATCGAGAAGGGCATGGTCGAGAGCGACTTCGCCGAGCTCGCCGCCGCCGGCGTGAAGCTGCTGGGCGAGGTGGGCCTGGGTTCGGTGAAGGCCGGCGCCGAGGCCAAGCAGATGGTGGCCTGGGCGCGCAAGCACGGCATCCAGAGCACCATCCACACCGGCGGGCCGAGCATCCCCGGCTCGGGGCTGATCGACAAGGACGTGGTGCTCGAGGCCGATGCCGATGTCATCGGCCACATCAACGGCGGCCACACGTCGCTGCCCGAGGCCCACGTGTGCGAGCTGTGCGAGCGCAGCGCACGCGCGATCGAGATCGTGCACAACGGCAACGAGCGCGTCGCGATCGCGGCGGCGAAGGCGGCCATGCAGCTGAAGTGCCCGCACCGCGTGATCCTCGGCACCGACGGGCCGGCGGGCTCGGGCGTGCAGCCGCTCGGCATCCTGCGCATGATCGCGCTGCTGTCGAGCCTGGCCGGCATCCCCGCCGAGCTGGTGTTCTGCTTCGCCACCGGCAACACCGCGCGCCAGCGCAAGCTCAACTGCGGCTTGATCCAGACGGGCTGCGACGCCGACTTCGTGTTCATGGACCGGGCGCAGCACACCGCGGGACGCACGCTGCTCGAAAGCGTGCAGCTCGGCGACATTCCCGGCGTGGGCATGGTGATGATCGATGGCGTCGTGCGCTGCGGCCGCAGCCGCAACACGCCACCGGCGCAAGAGGTGCCCACGGTGCGCGAAGCGCAGCACTGAGGCCTGCGCCGTCACACCGTCTGCGCTGTCTGCGCGAGCCGCAGGACGGTGGCGGCTTTCTGGTCGACCGACCGAGGCCATTGGCCCGGCTTGAGTCGACGAAGTCGGCCGTGCAAAACGCCCCGCAGGGCGGGGCGTTCGCAAAGGCCAAAGGTACGTTGGCTGGCTCGACCTGCTTCAGTTGGGCATCAGCACGCGATCGACGACGTGGATGACGCCGTTGTCGGCCACGATGTCGGTCTTGATCACCTTGGCCTGGTCGACCGACACGCCGCCTTGCGTGGCCACCGTCAGCGAGGCGCCCTCCACCGTGGGCACTTTGCCTGCCTTCACGTCCTTGGCCATCACCTTGCCTGGCACGACGTGGTAGGTGAGCACCTTGGTCAGCATGACCTTGTCTTTGAGCAGCGCGTCGAGCTGCTCCTTCGGGATCTTGGCAAAGGCCTCGTCGGTGGGCGCGAACACGGTGAACGGGCCAGGTCCCTTGAGGGTGTCGACCAGTCCCGCTTGCTTCACGGCGGCCACCAGCGTCTGGAAGCTGCCGGCGGACACGGCGGTGTCGACAATGTCGGAGGCCTGGGCAGCGAAAGCGCCGAGGGCCAAGGCGGTGGAAATCAGGGTCTTCTTCATGTGCAACTCCATGCTGGGTGTTGAGAGGTGGGAGACGCGCCATCGGGGGTGATGGCCACTCAGTTTCATGTTTGTCTAGGACAAAACAGGCGAACCGGCGCGCATGGTAGACGAAATAAAGCCCACTGCGCGATAATTGTCTTGGACAAACTGATCATGCCCCTGGCCCTATCGATTGCCGATGTCGAACGCGACACCGGCCTGAGCAAGGACACGCTGCGCGTCTGGGAGCGTCGCTACGGCTTTCCGCGGCCTCGACGCGATGCGCTGGGCGAGCGCATGTATGCGCCGGCGCAGTTGGAAAAACTGCGCGTGATCAAGCGGTTGATCGATGCGGGGCACCGGCCGGGGCAGCTGGTGCCGCGCACGCTGGGCGAGCTGCGGGCCCTGAGCGACGGCAGCCGTGCCGTGCCAGCCACCAGGGGCTCGCGCCACGACGAGGTCGATGCGCTGCTTGAACACGTGCGCGGCCACGACGCGGCTGCGCTCGTCCACGGGCTCGCGGTCGCCGAGGCCCGCCACGGCCTGCGCGATTTTGTGATCGAGGTCGCCGCACCGCTGGCGGGCCGCGTGGGCGAGGCGTGGATGCGCGGCGAGCTGCGCATCTTCGAAGAGCATCTGTTCACCGAGTGCGTGCGCGCCGCGCTGTACACGGCTTTGGGCGGGTTGCCGGCCGCACAACACGGGCCGCGCGTGGTGCTGGCCACCCTGCCCGGCGAGCCGCACAGTCTCGGACTGTTGATGGCGCAGACGCTGCTCACGCTGGAGGATTGCGTGTGTCTGCCGCTGGGCGTGCAAGTGCCGATTGCCGACATTGCCGCTGCCGCCGCAGGCTGGCGTGCCGACATCGTTGCCCTCAGCGTCACGGGCTGCATGAAACGCAACCTGGTGCTCGGGAGCCTCGCGCAGTTGCGCGCTCAGCTTCCTGCAGAGGTGGCGCTTTGGATCGGCGGCGCGGCCCCTGCGCTCGGCCGGCGCCCACTCGACGGCGTGATTCGCGTGCCCACGCTCGAGTCAATCGCCGACGCGCTGCGGGCGCCGCGAGCCGGCAAGTGAACGAGCGCGTGTCCACGCCTCGATCGGTGCAACCACGGCACCGAGCGGCTGCTTGCGGCGAATGACGCAATGTCCGCACCTGCCCAGCCGTGTCAGGACGCGGTCGCGGCGGTGAGCTGACTTCCGATGCCTGCGACTGTCCCTCCAGGTCAGCTGTCGCCGCGGCCGGGAGTCCATGCTTCCGGCCAGACCTGGAATCTTCCGCCGCTTGCCGAGGCCGGCGATGGGACCTCCGGTCGCGACCCTTGAAGAACCAGACCGGCCCGCGGTCGACCGTTTGGGTCCCTCCCTCGGAACCCACAAACGCCAGGGCCCGCTCGTGAGCGGGCCCTTCGCTTCCCGGATCCGGTGAGCGATGTCGCATTCCTCTGACAAAACTACTGGTCAGGCAGGCTGGAAGAACCTACATTGCGTTGCGGTCGCATATGCGGCCGCAACGCAAACCGAAGAGGTGCAAGATGGCAACTGCGAAGAAAGCATCAAAGAAGTCCCCGGCCAAGAAGGCCGCCAAGAAGAAGAAGAAGTAAGTCCGTCGGGCCAGCGCGGCGTTCGGCGCCGCGGGGCCCTTGTGATCGCCGCATACAGCCGCGCTGTATGCGGCGACAGTGCCTCCGATCGATCGCTCCGGCGCGGTGGTCCGCGCGTCACTTCGGCGCCGCCGGCGCCCCTTCCGCAAACGCCGCGAGGCCGTCGCCAGCGTCCAGCCAGGGCACGCGGTGCGATGTCCAGATGTGCGCCTTGGGCCGAGCGCCCGGGTCTTCGTCGAGAGTGGCCACCCGCACGATGACCTGCGGCTGGGCGACCCACTCGGCGACGAGATGCGTGCCGCAGCGGGTGCAGAAGTGCCTCAGCTTGCCCGGTGACGACTCGAACACCCCCACCACGGCCTGACCCGAGCGCCAGCGGAACTCCGCCCTGTCGACGCGAGCCGTGCTGGCAAAGGCGGCGGCGTGCGCCTTGCGACAGGTCCGGCAGTGGCAATGGCCGATCGGGCCCGCCAGCCGGTCCACCTCGTAGACGACGGTGCCGCAAAGACAACTGCCTTTCATCGCCATCGCTCCAGTTCCAGCGAGGCCCGGTCGGGGGTCGCGAGCGGCATTTTGCCGGTGCGCCCGGCCCGCGTGCTGCGAGGCCGCGTCCCTGGCATATTGAACGCCGATGGACCCCAGACTTCCGATTCGAAGCATCGACTACACGGTGATCTACGCGCGCCAGATGTCGGCGATGCGCGAGTTCTACGGCACCACCCTGGGCTTTGCGCTGCACCGCGAGCTGTCGCCGCAATGGGTCGAGTACCGCGTCGGGTCCAACATCCTCGCCCTCGCCGCGCACGGCGGCCGCTTCAAGGACCCCGCGCTGCCGGTGGGCGCGCTGTCGCTGCAACTGGCGTTTCGCGTCGCACCCCACGAAGTGGCCGGCTGTGCCAGCACGCTCCAGGAGCGCGGCGTGGCGATCGTGTCGGGACCCACCGATCAGCCGTTCGGCCACCGCACGCTGTTCTTCCGCGATCCCGACGGCAACGTGCTCGAGATCTACGCAGAGATCGAGCCGTTCGACGCGCCGGCGGGGCGCTAGCGCCGGGTGGTCGGTTCGATCGCCGCCCGACGAGTCGACAAGATGGCGTTCGCGATCAAGGCCGAGGTCGGCGACTCGTCGGCCAACACTTTCGCATTCAGCGCACAGAAGACGATGTACGGCGGCAAGCGCGTCGCCCAAGGCGACACCATCTTCGTCTTCTCCAGCGAGAACGAAGGCGGCGTCGGGCTGATCGCGCTCGGCATCGTCACCACCGCGCAGGCGGTCGCCCGCAGGAGCGGCAGCGCGCGCCAGACGCCGCGCGTGAGCATCACCATCGAACGCACAGCCACGGCCAAGCAGCGCCTGGGGCGCAGCGAGCTCAAGCCCTTCTCCCAGTGGGACGACGGTCGTCCCGAGACCGAGCTCAACTTCAAGTTCTATCGGCAGGCCACCAACAAGATCGTCGGCATTTCAGATGAAACGGCGGCGTTCCTGCGCCGCTTCTTCTGAGCGGCCGGGCCGACGGCGCCCTCGCGTGGAACGGTGATGCCAGCGTGCCAGCGCACGCGGCGTCCCCGCGCATCAGCGCTCCCACCAGGAGGCCGGCATGACCGAACCACAGCACTCGACCGACCACGACCCGCGCTTGGCGTGGCTGATGGTGGGCGCCTGCGCGGTGATGGTCGCGATGGGCTTCGGCGCGATCAACAACATCTCGGTGTTCCTGCTGCCGCTGGGCATGGAGTTCCACTGGCCACGCGCCGACCTGTCGCTGGCCTACGCGGTCGCCACGCTCGGCACCGGCGTGGGCGGCATCGTGATGGGCCACTTCGCCGATCGCATGCCGATTCGCCGGGTGGTGCTGTGCGGCGCGTTCGCGCCCGGCATCGCCTTCCTGCTGCTGTCGCAACTGCACAGCACTGCCGAGCTGTACCTGTACCACGCGCTGCTGGGCCTGCTCGGCCTCGGCGCCATCATGGCGCCGCTGAACAGCCTGGCGGCGCTGTGGATGCCGCGCCGGCCGGGGCTGGCGATCGGCGTGGTGTCAGCCGGCGGCGCGTTCGGCCAGGGCGTGATGCCGTTCCTGGCGCGCCACCTGGTGATGACGCTGGATTGGCGCCATGCGTACATGGTGCTGGGCGTGCTGTCGCTGGCGGTCATGATCCCGCTCGCGCTGTGGATCCGCAATCCGCCACGCCCGATGACGAACGCGGGTCCTGCGGCGGCGCTCGCGGGCCGACGCGGCGCCGCGGCACCGTCGTGGCTGCTCGCCTGGCTGTGCGTGGCGGTGCTGTTCTGCTGCGTCTGCATGGCCACCCCGATCGTTCACGTGGTTGCACTGGGCTCCGACCGCGGACTCGGCGGGCGCGAATCGGCCGGGCTGCTGGCCGTCATGATGGTGTGCGGCATGGCGGGCCGCCTGGTGTTCGGCCGTCTCGCCGATCGCGTGGGCAATCTGCAGAGCTACATCGTCGCGTCGGCCGGGCAGACCGCGCTCGCGGTGCTGTTCCCGCTGATGCAGACGGGCTCCGGGCTCTATCTGCTGTCGGCGGCGTTCGGCCTGGTGTTCAGCGGCTCGATGACGGCCTTCATCCTGTGCGCGCGCGGGTACTCGCCGCCGCACCGCACCGGGCTGTCGATCGGCCTGGTGATGTTCTTCGGCTGGTTCGGCATGGCGGTCGGCGGCTGGCAGGGCGGTCTGTTCTTCGACCTGTGCGGCAGCTATGGTCCCTCGTTCACGAACGCTTCCCTCGGCGGCGTCGCCAACCTGCTCGTGCTCGGGTTGCTCTATCTCGTCACGGTGCATCGGCCGCGTCGCGCGACCCCTGCCATGGCATGACGAGGCGCCGCCGCCTCGTCATGCGACGCTGCCGCGCATGCACCCTGCGTCGGCCGATGCGGCCGACGCAGGGTAACGCAGGCTCAGTGTGCTGAGGCCGCCGCCACGCGCGCCACGGCGCGTTCGTCGCTCAGCGGCAGGCGCAACTGCACCACCGTGGCGTCGTCTGGATCGCGCTGCACGCTGAACCCGACGCGGCGTGCCAGCTCGCGCATCGCGTAGTTGCTGGCCAGCGTCAGGCCGGTGAGCTGCGGCACGCCGGCTTGCGTTGCAGCGCGCACCAGCGCGCGCAGCAGCGACTCACCCAGCCCGCGGCCCTGCCAGGCGTCGGCGATCACGATGCCGAAGTCGCAGCTCGCGCCATCCGGTTCGGGCGCGTAGCGCGCCACGCCGACCTGCTGCACCGCACCGTCGACCACGGCGAGCGCGATCAGTGCGAGCTCGCGTGCATAGTCGATGCGGACGAAGCGCTCGATCTCGCGCGCGCTCAGCTTGCGCGGCGACAGCAGGCGTTGATAGCCCGAGCGCGCCGACAGCCCGCGGATGAAGTCGAGCTCCAGCCGGTAGTCGTCGCTGCAGATCGGTCGGATCGTCAGTGGGCTGCCGTCGCGCAGCCGCAGCCGCTCGATCAGATGCCCCGGATAGCCGCTGGCACCAGCGCAGCGCAAGACATCGCGCGCCATCAGCGGTGCGGGCACCGCCGGCTCGCTGCGGCCTCTGGCATTCCATGGGAGGTTCATGCGGACTCCATTCACATGCTTTGGCTGCATGCATACGGGTCACACGACACCGGCGGCATGGCCATCAAGGTGCGGCCATGCTCCCTCCTTCGGTCGACTTCGCTCAAGCGATTTCTTCGCACTCGTCGCATGCGGCGCTGGAATGTCAATCGAGAACGTCAGCGGCGCCCGCCGTGCGACCCGACCCCGTTCACGCTGGCGTCGAGCGCTCCAAGACCTTGCGCGCCCGCGCCAGCGCCCAACCCAGTTCCGAGCTGGGCGCTGCTTCGCATTCGTGCGCCAGCGCGGCCGCTTGCGCGAGATCTGCTTGCGCCGACGCGATTCGCCCTGCCAGCGCTTCGGCCTCGGCGCGGCAGCACAGCAAGATGCCGGTGCTGAACGGATCGCGCGCTTCGCGCAGCAGGCGCAGTCCTTCCTCCAGGTCGGCAGCCGCGTCGCGCGCACGCTCGCGCGTGGCGAGCAACCGGCCTCGATAGCCCAGCACCTGCCCTTCGGTGCGGTGGTCGCCGCTGTGCCGGGCCAGCACCAGCGACGCATCGAGCGCTTCGAGTGCCTGCTGCGGCCGTCCGAGCTCCTCGTACACCAGCGCGACATTGCACAGCGTCACATATTCCAGGTAGACGTAGCCGAGCTCGCGGCCGATGAGCAGCGCGCTCTCCAGCCGAGCCTGCGCCTGCGCGGGCTCGCCGCGCAGCAGCTGCCGCAGACCGAGGTTGCACAGGATGTTGCCCTCGCGCAAGCGGTCGCCGAGCTCGCGCGCGATCACCAGCGCGGCATCGAAGTGCAAGCGGGCGTCGTCGACGTGCCCGACGTCGTCGTGCAGCAAGCCCAGGTTGGCGCGCACCAGGCACTGCGCGAAGCGATCGTCTGCGCGGTGCGCAACCTCGAGCGCCGCTGCGTAGTGGGCCGACGCAGCGGCCGACTGCCCCTGCTTCCAGGCCAGCGTGCCCGAGCTGTTCAGCGCCTCGAATTCTGCGGATGCGTCGCCCGCGCGTCGCGCGTGCTCAAGCGCCTGCTCCAGCATCAGGGTGGCCTGCTCGATCGCGCCGCGCTCGGCGTGCCGGTCTGCGAGGCCGCGCAGCGCATGGCTGAGGGTGACCGCATCGTTGGCTGACGTGGCCTGCTCGAGCGCCTGCTGAAAACGTGCTTCGGCGGCTTCATGCTCTCCGGCTGCACTGAGTGCGCGTCCCAGCACGACCGCGGCCCGCGCCGACGCCGCGTCGCTCAATGCCTGCATGCCGCAGACCGCGGATGCCAGTTGCACCGCAGCCTTGAAGGGACCGCGCAGCGCCAGGGCGCCCCAGGCGCCTTCCAGCGCTCCGACAGCCACGTCGACGTCGCCGCGCGCCACCGCGCGCCGACACGCGGCAACCAGGTTGTCGGCGTCGGCACAACGGTGCGTGATGGCCCTGCGCGGCCCGAACGACGCGAAGAACGCGCCATGCCGCGCAAACGCAGATGCCTGCGCCGCCTCACCGCTGCCGGCGAACCGGCCCGGCGTGCGCAGATGCTCGGCCGCATAGTCCTGCACGCTCGTGAGCAACCCAAAGCGCTCGCCGGCGAGCGCACGCACGAACGACTTGTCGACCAGCGACTGCACGGTGTCGAGGGTCCAGGGCGCGGCATCGACGCCCGACACGTCGACCGTCGCCTCGGCCGCATCGAGGGTGAAGCCGCCCTCGAACACCGCGAGCTGCGCCAGCGTAGACTTGTCGGCCAGCGAGAGCAGGTCCCACGACCAGTCGAAGGCCGCGCGCAACGTCGACTGCCGGTCGCGCCGCCCGCCGGGTGCAGACAGCACCTGGAACCGCTCGCTCATGCGCGCCAGCAGCGCGCGCGGCGGCAGGATGCGCGCGCGCGCCGCAGCCAGTTCGATCGCCAGCGGGAGACCGTCCAGCATCTGCACCAGCGACTCGATGGCGACTCGATCCGCCTGCACGGATTCCGCGGCGTGCCCGGCCGCTGCCGCGCGCACCAAGAAGAGCGCCTTGGCCTCCTCGACCTCCAACGGGGGCAGATCGACGGTTTGCTCGCCGGCGATGCCCAACAGCTCGCGCGTGGTCACCAGAAAGCGCGCCAGCGGCGCGCGCTCGAGCCAGCGACCCAGCGTGCCTTCCGCGTGGCTGGCCAGCTGCTCGAAGTTGTCGAAGATCACCAGGCAAGCGCCGCGGCCTGCCAATGCATGGCCCAGCTGGATCACCGGCTCTTCCTTGGCCAGCGTGACGTCGAGCCCTTGGGCCACGGCACGCAGAAGGCCCTCCACGCTGCGCGCCGACGACAGGTCGCAGAACCACGCCCCGCCGGGCAGGTCGCCCAGCGAGCGCCATCCGAAGCGCAGCGCCAGCCGCGTCTTGCCGGTGCCGCCGAAACCTGTCAACGACACGAGCCGCGCCCCGGCCTCGAAGCGCTGCTGCAGCTCGCGCAGGGCCGCGTGGCGCCCGATGAACGCATCGCGCTCGGCGGGCAAGCCATGGCGCACCTCGCGCTGCGGCAGCCACAGCTCGCCCTTGCGAACGACGCGATAGGCCTTCTCGGCATCGGGCGGCGGCGCGAACGGCGCGCGCTCATCGCCGGCCTCGAACAACTCCACAGGCTGCTCCAGCCCCTTCAGTCGCCAATGGCCGTGCGACTGCACGCGCACGGCAGGTGACCCGAGCGCCGCACGCGCCTCGAGCGTCAACAAGGTCTGACCGCCCATCGCCACCGACATCACGCGTGCCGCGACCGACTTGGCCAAGCCGTCGAGCTCCAGCGGCTTGGCACCCAAGGCGACGTCGCCGGCGGGCGTTTCGCGCAGCTCGATCTCGTCCACGTGCAGGCCGGCGCGCGCACGAAGCGGCGGCTCGAGCTGATCGATCGCCTGGTGGTAGGCGATCGCGAAGCCGAGCGCATCACGGGCATCGCGAAAGATCAGCAAGAAACCGTCGGTCTTGTCGATCTCGCGGCCGTGCCACGCGCGCAGCAGATCGCGCGCGCAGCGGTCGTGCGCGGTCCACAGGGTGGCCGCAGCGTCGTGGCCCAGGCGAGCGGTCAGCGCGGTGCTATCGACCACGTCAACCATCAAGACCGCACTTCGCTCTTGCACCTTGCCAGTATCGACCCGGCCGGTGGCACGCGGCCAGCCTGTGGGGCACCAATCGCCATTTGCGCGCCGCGATGCGGCCGCCTGACGTGAAACTGAACGCGAGAGGGCTCACGGAGCAACGGACGTGCCGCTCGGCGTTCAGCGCCTCGGCGCGCGCGGGCCTATGGACACGGCTGGTCTGGCGTGGGCACGAGGTCGAACGCGTAGTCGATCTTGTGCAGGCCGTCGTGCCCCTTGAACACGACGTGATCCGTGCCGTGCATCTCCAGGTGCAGCCGCCGCGCCGCCAGGTCTTCGATGACGTCGTACTCACCGCTGGCATCGTGCGACTCGCCGGCGCGCGCCAGCAGGTAGGCGTACGACCAGGTGCCGTGCATCGCCACCGCTGCCGAAGCGCGCGCCGTCACGGGTTGCGGCTTCAGCTTGAGCTGGAACGTGACGGGCGGCGTCTCGAACGTCACCGCGAAGTCGCTGTTCAGCGTGCAGACCTGGCCCGACAGCGCCTCGCCGCCGATGCGGCGCGTTTGCTTGATCGCGTACGGGCCTTTCAGATCGACCGCCAGCTCCGACTCGGTCGGACGCGACGGCCCGCCAACGCCCGCGCCGCCCTGCCCGCCACCCGCATGGCCGCTCGACGGGCCGCTGCTGCTCGCCGCGCTGGCGGCTTGCGCCGCGCCCGACGCCGCGTGCGCGCCGGCCGGCGGCACGTCACCCGCGGCCTCGGCCGCCGCCGCCGACAGCGGCACGACCAGCGCCGCGATGGCAACAAGGCCGTGCGTGCTGCGCGTCCCCGGTTTTGCCATGACTCCTCCGTCGCCCCAACACGGTGCCGCGAGCATGCCACCGATGAAACCCGCGAGCGGGGCTGGAACGCGCTTTGCCGTGATGGCGTACCCCTTTTGCACAGCCCCTGACGCCTCCTCTCACTGGAGCCCACGATGTCGAGCCTGCCCACCGCCATCTCGTCAACCCCACCGGATCCATTGGCGAGCGAGCTGCTGACGAAGTACGACGTGCTGAACGAAGCGTGCCTGGTGGCGTGGCGTGCCTGGGTCGACACGCACAAGATGGGGGCCACCCCGCTCAGCGCCGAACTGCTGACCAAGTACCACACGGCGTGCAGCCTTCGCGCGGCAGCCGAGCAGGCGCTGCAGCGCCACGGGGCAGTCCACGCAACGCCGGCGCGCAGCGCGGCGCCGCGGCGCGATGCACCGTCGTTGGCGTCCTGCGGGCGTTCCGGATGGGCCGCCCCGTCGACCCTGCGTCCCTCGCAAACCGGCTCGCGCGCCCATCCGTAGATCCGTTCCTTCCAACCGCTGCCGCCAGAGAAACAGGGCGGCCGCCACCGCGGTGGGAATCAAGGCGCCGAGCGGCAAGCCGTCAGCCCAACCTCGGACAAGCCGCTCTTGAGCAACACGAGGCCGGCCGGGTTCGGGGCATGGGCGATCACCGTCAGCCCGCCGCCGGCCACCGCGCCGGCGACCCGCAGGCACTTGGACAGGTCCCGGTTCCAGCGATCAGCGAACCGAGGTAGGCGAGCGCCGCGTTGTCGGTGAGCGCGGCCAAGCCGGGCGCCTCGACAGAGAGCGCCTGCGCTTGCAGCGCCGACACCACCGGCTGCAGCCACCAACTCTGCAGCCGGCAGCACGTCCCGGCACGGCGCGCCTTCGAGCCCATTGCACAATCGCGCCGCCGCGCATGGCGGCGGAGGGGAACGACGTGACCCGTGACGAATGGCTCGGGCAGTTCGAGGACGAACTGAAGAAGCTGCGACCGCACATCGGAGACCGCCTGGCGCGCACGCTCGCGCTGCAGAAGTACGACGCCAAGGAGCACCCGCGTGACCTGGCGCGTCAATACGACAAAGGGCTGCGCGCCGCCGTTCCAGCAGTGCCGGCCAAGCGGCGCGCGAAGTGAGGCGCCGCGGCGGCACGGCAGCGCCCGCACCGCGGCGTGTCTCCGATCCTCACGCGGGCTGCTGCATCACGCGCAGTGCGATCATCACCCACAACGCCACCAGCACTGCGTTGCTGAGGCCGAACACGAGCGCGCGATGCGCCACGCGGTTGTAGGTGAGGTGGATCGTGCTGTGCACGACGCGCAGCGCCACGAACGTCCAGGCCAGGGTCACCATCACGCTGGACACCGGCGTCGCCACGTAGGCCACGATGCAGCCGACGTACAGCAGCAGCGGAAACTCCAGCAGGTTCATGTAGTTGCGGTTCGGGATGCTGACCCGCTGCGGCACCGCCGCTGATTCACCGGGCTCGAAGTCGCTCAGCTTGATCTCGCCGCGCAGCTCCGAACGCGTGCGCGCCAGCGGGATCAGCAGCTGCACGAACGCCGTCCACGCCGCCAGCGCGAACATCGGGTACAGGATCGCAGGACCGTTCGTCACGCTCATGGCGCGCCTTTCTCGTCGTCGCGCACGGCGCCGCGCGGCACCACCGTGTCGGCCGCCAGCACGGCACCCGGCGCCAGCACCGCATTGGCGCCGATGCGCGCACGGTCACCGATCAGCGCACCGAACTTGTGGCACCCGGTGCGTTGCAGCGCAGCGCCGACGCGCACCCTGATTTCGCGGTCGGCGCGCTCGTTGCGGAAGTTGCACACGATGCTGCCGGCCTCCAGGTTGACATCGCTGCCGAGGATCGAATCGCCGACGAAGTTGAAATGCGCGAGCTTGGTGCCGGCAAAGACGAACGACGACTTCAGCTCGGCACCGGGCCCGAACGTGCAGCCGCGCGCCACCCAGTTGCCGCCGCGCAGGTAGGCGCCCGCCGCCACGAAGCACTGCGGACCGAGGATCAGCGGACCCTTGAGCACCGCGCCGCCTTCGACCTGCGCCGAGCGATGCACCGCGACGTCGCCGGTCACGAGGTAGTCCTCGAGTGCCAGCGCATCGAGCGCCGCGCGCACGATCGCTTCGGACTGACTCGTGATCTCCCACGGCGCGCGCGTGGCCCACGCCGCCAGCGGCGAATCGGCCAGCCCGGCCACGAACTCGGTCAGCGGCACGCGCGAGGTAGTCACCGATCAGCACCTCCGCCGCAAGTGTCGCAACAAAATGACCTGGCACGTCATCGACACCGTGCAGGCGCCTGCATAGCCTGACAGCACCGGAATGTCCCGGCGTTGTATTGGAGAGTCTCATGCTGGATGCCACCCGCATCGCCCGCAGCTACATCGACACCTGGAACGAGGCGGCCGCCGAGCCGCGGCGCTCGCTGCTCGGCAGCCACTGGACCGACGACGCGAGCTACGTCGATCCGCTGATGCGCGCCAGCGGCCCGCAGCAGATCGGCGAGCTCGTCGCCGCGGTGCACCAGCGCTTCCCGGGCTTCCGCTTCCGACTCACCGGCACGCCCAATGGCCACGGCGACTACGTGCGGCTGTCGTGGTCGCTCGGCCCCGATCGCGGCGAGCCGCCGATCGAGGGCAGCGACGTGGTGTGCTTGCGCGACGGCAAGATCCACGCAGTGATCGGCTTCATCGATCGCGCACCGGCCGCGCTGTGACGGCCGCCCGGCCCGACGGCCGGCGCGTGCGGCGCCGCTGGGGCGCTCAGGCGCCGCTCTCGCGCGCCATCTCGACCAGCGCGCGCAGGGCCGCGGTGTAGGAGCGCCACCCAAGCCCCTGCACCGTCGCCTTGACCGCCGGCGAGATGATCGAGTGGCCGCGCCACGGCTCGCGCGCCGCGATGTTGCTCATGTGGACCTCGACCACCGGGAACGGCATCGCCTTGATCGCATCGTGCAGCGGCACCCCGTGCTGCGTCAGCCCGGCCGGGTTGATCAGCGCGCCCTGCACGGTGTCGATGCGCTCGTGCAGCTTGTCGATCAGCGCGCCCTCATGGTTGGACTGCACGATCTCGAGCTCGACCTGCAGCTCGCGCGCCAGCGCGTTCAGGAAGCCGTCGATCTGCGCCAGCGTGGTGGTGCCGTAGATGTGCGGCTCGCGGCGCCCGAACAGGTTGAGGTTGGGGCCATGCAGCACCAGGATCTTCATCGGCGAGCTCACTTGTGGATGCGCGCCAGCTCGTCGAGGTAGAGCTTGGCGACCGTGATCATAGGTGGCCAGGAAACTGGTCGACCACCGGCTTCACGATCCAGTGCCAGCTGGAGCCGATGAGCCGCACCTCCACGCTGTTCGGCAAGGCCCGACGCGCGTCACGGCGGCGGCACGTAGCCGCTGCGATGCAGCGTCTGCAGCGGCGCGAACAACGGCTGCGGCAGCGCCGACCACGCGAACCACTGCCATCCCGAGCACTTGGCGGGCTCGCGCAGCTCGGGTTCGCCCGTGCGGCTGCGCGCCACGACGAACAGGGTCACGTAGTGCCGACCTTCGTCGGCGAACACGTCGCTGGTGTACGGGCCCGGCATCACCGCGTCGATGACGAGGCCGGTTTCCTCGAGCACTTCGCGCGCCGCACAGTGCTCGACCGTCTCGCCGAACTCCAGGTGCCCGCCGGGCAGCGCCCACGTGTCGGCGCCGTGCGCGCCGCTGCGCCGGCCCAGCAGCACGCGGCCGTCGCGCCGCACGATCACGCCCACACCCACGCGCGGCGCGAGCAACGCAGGCGGCTTGGCGGCTTTGGCCTCGGATGTGCGTGCGATGGAATCGCTCCTGCGGGTGGGGTGTGATGCGAGGGTCGCCGATTGTGATCGCGTCACCCCCGCTACGATCGTGCCGCGATGAACAAACGCAGCGCCGGCATCCTGCCCTATCGACGCCTCGGCCAGGCGTGGCAGGTGCTGCTGGTGCACCCCGGCGGGCCGTTCTGGGCGCGCAAGGACGAGGGCGCGTGGTCGATCGCCAAAGGCGAATGCGAGCCTTCAGAGCCCGGCTTGCAGGCCGCGCTGCGCGAACTGCGCGAAGAGACCGGCTTCGAGCCGCCCGGGCCGTTCCATGCGCTGGCGCCGGTGCGCCTGAAAAGCGGCAAGGTGGTCGAGGCCTGGGCCACGCTGGCCGAGCTCGATGCGGCGGCGTTCCGATCGAACCGCTTCGAGATCGAGTATCCGCCGCGCTCCGGCAAGATGCGCTCGTTCCCCGAGGTCGACCGCGTCGAGTGGTTCGACTTCGCGACTGCCGAGCGGAAGGTCAACGCCGCGCAGGTGTCGTTGCTGCGCGAACTGCAGGCGTGGCTGGCCGCGGCCGTGTGATGCGCCGCGATGCGCTCAACCGGCCAGCGTGTACAGGCGCTCGATCGCGCCGCGGACGGCTCGCCGCGACGCCTGCGCATCGGCCTCGGTGTCCTCGATCGCGCGCACCGCGTCGGACAGCGCGGGGTCCTTGATCTCGCGAGCGATCCACGTCGAGTAATCGTGGCGCCGCAGGTGGTGCAGCCAGGTGTCGTCGTCGACGCCGTCGCCCAGCTGCAAGAACACCATCAGGTTCTGCGCGCGCAACTTCAGCTTGCCTTGCGGGCCGACGAATTGGAACGAGCGCTCGGGCGACAGCTCGCCCTCGGCGTACTTGCGGCTGTGTCGCCGTTGGTCCGACCGACTGGGCTGCAAGCTCACGCGCTGCAGCGCTGCCTCCCTGGCCGCCAGCCACACCAGCGCCTGGCCCGGCTCCAGCTCGACCGCGCCGCCGCTCGACGGCAGCGCCTGCCCGCTGGCATCGGCGAACTGCCGCGCCATCGCGTCGGCCTCGCCTCCGACCACCAGCAGCCCGTTGATTCGCTGCAGCAGCGCGCGGCACAGCAGCTCGGGGTGCACCGTGACGACGATCATGCGGTCGAGGCCGCCGGCGAGCGCCTGCGTCGACGCCGGCACGTCGTGCCCGACCATGTGGTGCGCCTCGTCGATCACCAGCACGTGCGGCTGGCCGGTGCGCAGGCGCCGCTGCTCGATCAGCGGCACCATGGCCGCGAAGAAGCCGGGGCGCTCCTCGAGCGCGATGCCGAGCAGGTTGAACACGACGTTGTTGCCGGTGGCCAGTGCCTGCGCCACCTCGTCGAGCGACAGCGGATTCTTCTGCGTGCCCACCACCACCGCATGCGGCGCGTCGAGGTAGTCGCCCTCGGGGTCGACGACGCAAAAGGTGTACTCCTTCTCCGCCAATTGCTCGAGCAGGGCTTTGGCGGCGGTCGACTTGCCGCTGCCCGAGCGGCCCGTCACCAGCAGCGACGTGACGTGCGGGTTCAAGGTCAGCGATGCCCCGTCGTCGCGCAGACCCACCGTGATCTCGTGGCGCACCGACAGCCGCGGGCGCGCGGCCAGATCGTCGGCCAGCAGCTCGTCGATCAGCTCGCGCACGCCGACATCGCGTGCGCCCGCGGTCACGATGTCGGCGGCCGCTTGCAGCGACGGCAGAGCGTTGGCCACCGCCACCGCGACCTGGCAGCGCGCCAGAAACGCGTGGTCGTTCTCGGCATCGCCGACGCCGACCGCGTTGTGGTGCGACAGGCCGAGCGACTGCAGCGCCGCATCGAGCCCGCTGGCCTTGTTGACGCCGCTGGGCAGCACCATCACCGCGCCCTTGTTGAACACCATGTTCCACTCCAGGCCCAGTTCACGCAGCGCGGCGAGCACCGTGGCGTCGTGCGGCTCCCAGGTCGCGACGATGGCGCGCCCCACCGACAGCGGCTCGACGTGTCGTCGCTTCAGCTCCTGCACCAGCTGCTGCGGCGGCGGGTCGCACAGCACGTGCTCCTCGGTGGTCTCGGGCGTGAACAGCACCGCGCCGTTCTCGGCCACCACGCGATCGAACAGCTGGATCGGCTCGAACACGCGGCGCAGGTCGTCGAGCTCGCGGCCCGTCACCAGCAGCAGGCGACGTCCGCTGGCGGCCACGCGCTGCAGCGCCTGCACCATGGCGGGCGACACGACGCCGTCGTGCGCGAGCGTGCCGTCGAAGTCACAACACAGCGCGAGGTAGCGCGGCAGCGGCGCGTCGGCGCGCGCATGGGATTCGGTGGCCATGCCGATGGCACGGCAAACCGCGTGCGCAGGGCGCTCGCAGCATGGACAATGCCCGCATGGACACCACGACACCGCTGCCCGCCGGCGCGCCGCGCATCCGTCGCATCGAAGACCTGCCCGGCCCGCGCGGCTGGCCGGTGGTGGGCAACCTGTTCCAGCTGGATCGCGCCACCATCCACCGCAGCGTCGAAGCGTGGTGCGACGAGTTCGGTCCGCTGTTCGCGTTTCGCATGGGCAAGCAGCGGCTGGTGGTGCTGGCCGACCACGAGCGCATCTCGGCGGTCCTGAAGGACCGGCCCGACGGCTGGCGGCGCACGCAGCAGCTGCAGCGGATAGGCCGCGAGATGGGGCTCAAGCCCGGCGTGTTCGGCTCCGAAGGCGATTCGTGGCGGCGCCAGCGACGCATGGTGATGAGCGGGCTCGATCCGGGCCGCGTGCGCACGTACTTTCCGTCGCTGCGCAAGGTGACCGAGCGACTGCGCAAGCGCTGGCTCGAGGCGGCACGCGCCGGGCGCACGCTCGATCTGTCGGCCGAGCTGATGCGCTACACGGTCGACACGGTGGCGGGCCTCGCGTTCGGCAGCGACATCAACACGCTGGAGTCCGACGGCGTCGTGATCCAGCAGCACCTCGACCGCATCTTTCCGGCACTGTACCGGCGCATCATGGCACCGTTGCCGTACTGGCGCTGGATCAAGCTGCCGGCCGACCGCGCGCTCGATGCGAGCGTGCGCGAGGTCAAGCGCGAGATCGCCGGCTTCATCGCGCAGGCGCGCGAGCGGTTGCGCAGCGACCCGAAGCGCCGCGCCGAGCCGCCCAATCTGCTGGAGTCGATGATCGTCGCCGCCGAAGACGGCAGCAGCGGCATCGACGACGACCTTGTGGCCGCCAACGTGCTGACGATGCTGCTGGCCGGCGAGGACACCACCGCGCACACGCTGGGCTGGCTGCTGCACCTGCTGCATCGGCACCCCGGCGCACTGGCCCGTGCCCGCGACGAGGCGCGCCGCGTGGCGGCGCCCGGTGCCGAGCTGACGCCCGAATTGCTGGCACAGCTCGACCACGTCGAAGCGTGCATCCACGAGACGATGCGCCTGAAGCCGGTGGCGCCGTTCGTCGTGCTCGAGGCGCTGCGCGAGGCGCGCATCGACGACCTGCAGGTGCCGCCCGGCACCTTGGTGTGGTGCGCGATGCGGCACGACGGTTTGCAGTCGGCGCACTTCGACGCGCCGGCAACCTTCGAGCCCGAGCGCTGGCTCGGTGGCGAATCCGTCAGCCAGGCCAAGCGCGTGACGATGCCGTTCGGCGCCGGGCCGCGCATCTGCCCCGGGCGCTATCTGGCGCTGACCGAGATGAAGATGCTGCTGGCGATGCTGTTCGTCCACTTCGAGATCGACGCCGTCGACACGCCCGACGGGCGTGTCGCGCCCGAACGCATGTCGTTCACGATGGTGCCGGTGGGCCTGCGCATGCGGCTGCGCGAACGCGCCGCCGCGTGACGCCTACGGGAGCGCGTAGCTGAACTCGTAGCTGTGCTTGCCGTCGGCGACGATGATCTTGAAGTCGCCGGCCAGCCCCGCCAGCGCACCGGTGCCCGAGTCGGGCACCACCGTCACCGACAAGCTCGGCACGCCGCGGTTCATCGTGGCGTTGTGCTGCAGCACGAAGGATCCGGCGCGGCCGGCCAGCGCGCCCTCGACGCGCTCGATCGCCACGTAGCCGGCCGAGCCCTGGGTGCCGGTGAACGCGCTCAGCATCTGGCCCTTGCTGCTGCCCACCAGGTCGCCTGCGATCTGCTTGTCGATCGACATGCGGCCGAGCGCACTGCCGGCGGCCTCGCCTTCGAAAGCCAGTGGCGTGAGCTTGACCTCGAACGTGCCTTTGGCGAGCTGCATGGTGCTCCTCGATGGGTGTGCTCGATGCGGCGCCGCCTCAGGCATCCCGCGCAGCGCGCGGTGACACCGGCCACGGGCCGCGCACCTCGAGCGCTTCGCCCTCGCCCGGCCACGGCGGCATCGTGACGGCCAACGCGGCGAGCGGCTCGGTGCCGAGTGCGCGGAACTGGAACTGCGTGCCTAGCGGCAGCGTCAAGCACACACCGCGCTGCAGCGTCACCACCTCGTCGCGCTCGCCCTGGCGGCGCCACATCTCGCCATGGCCCGAGACGACGAACCAGATCTCCTCCACAGTGCGGTGCGTGACCGCCTTCGACGTGCGCCCGGCCGCCAGCTCGAAGTGCGCCATCCCGCCGCCGCGCAGTTGCAGCAGGATGCGCACGTCGGACAAGTCGGGCGCGACGACGTCGGGCTGGGCGGGCAGGCGCATGGCGGCGAAGTCGGCCATTCGGGTCTCCGAGAACGTCGCCCATTCATCCACAACCCGGCGCGCCGCACAAGCGCACCCGATCGCGACGGATATCCTGCCGTGGCGCGTTCAAGCCGATGGGGCCGGCCAATTCGGCCCACGCACCGCGTGTTCGTGCCGGCCATGGTGAGCCTTGAGCGGAGATGACGACCCCGACGCACAGCTGCTGGCTGGCGTCGGCCGCAACGACCCCGAAGCCGTGCGCCAACTGGTCGCGCGCAAGCTGCCGCGCCTGCTGTCGCTGGCGCAGCGCCTGCTCGGGCATCGCGGCGAGGCTGAAGACCTGGCACAGGACGCCTTCATCCGCGTCTGGAAGCAGGCCGCGCACTGGCAGCCCGGCGGCGCGCGCTTCGACACCTGGCTGCACCGCGTGGCCCTCAACCTGTGCTACGACCGGCTGCGCCGTCGGCGCGACGACGCGCCGGCACCCGATGACGAAACCAGCGATCCGATCGATCCCGCGCCGACGCCCGAGCGTGCGCTGCTGGACGTTCAGCGCGGCCAGCGCGTGGCGGCCGCGCTGGCGGCACTGCCGGTGCGCCAGCGCGAAGCGATCGTGCTGCAGTACTACCAGGAGCTGTCCAACGTCGAGGCCGCGGCGCTGATGCAGATCAGTGTCGAGGCCCTCGAGAGCCTGCTGTCGCGTGCGCGCCGCGCGCTGCGCGCGCAGCTGATCGGCGACACCACGGAGTGAAGCGATGACCCCCGACCGTTTGCGCACCCTGTTGTCCACCTACGGCGCCGACTGGCGGCGCTGGCCCGCCGGCGAGCGCGACGCCGCGCGCGCGCTGCTGGCGCGCGACGCCGCCGCACAGCAGCGCATGCTCGACCACGCCGCGCAGCTCGACGACTGGCTCGCGAGCCACGCGGTGGCCGCGCCCGATCGCGCGTTGAGCGAGCGCATCGTCGCCGGTGCGAGCACGACGCTGCGCGCGCGGCGCGAGCGTGCGTGGTGGTGGCGCGGCGCCGGCTTGGCCGCGATCGGGCTGGCCGGTTCGCTGGCCGGCGCCTGGGGCGTCTCGCTGGCGCTGCACGACTTCGGCGCCAACCCCGGCGACTGGCCGCTGCGCGCCACCGCCTTCAGCGCGTTGCCAGCCGATTGGAGCGACGAATGAACGATCGATCGACGACCCGCTGGCTGCTCGCGTCGCTGGCGCTCAACCTGTTCCTGGCCGGTGCGATCGCGGGCGGCGCGTGGCGCTGGTGGTCCGCGCAGGGGCCCGCGCCGGCCGCGGCGCAGCCGCCGCGCAGCCTGCGGCTGGCCGCCGACGAGCTCGCGCCCGAGCAGCAGCGCGCCTATCGGCTCGGGCTGCGCGATGCGCGGCGTGCCGCGGCGGCGCAGATCCAGGCCGCACGCGACGGGCGCGAGCAGGTGCTGCGCCTGCTGGCGGCGCCCACGCTCGATCGCGCCGCGGTGGCCGCCGCACTGGCGCGCACGCGCGAGGCCGACGCCGCGGTGCGCACCGGCTACGAGGCCAGCGTGATCGATTTCGCGGCCACGCTGTCGCCGCAGGAGCGCCGCACCTTCACGATCGGGCTGGCGCAACGCACCCCGCTCGGCCCACCGGCGGCGGCCTCCGCGCGGCCGTAGCGACGGATGCGCACGCGCGCTGCGTTCAACGACAATCGGCGCGGCCATCCGCGCCTGCGGGAGTTTCGATGACCGCTGCATCCGACAGGCACGTCACGCAGATCGCGCTCAACCGCTTCGGTCTCGGCGTGCGCCCCGACGAGGCCGTGCCCGGCGACCCGAAGGCATGGTTGCTCGCGCAGTTCGATCGTTATGTCGCTGCTGCCCCGGCCTGGGCCGGCGAGCCGGCGAGTGCACCACTGCTGGCGGCGTACGGCGAGGCGCTGCGCAACCTGCGTCAGGCCAACGCGGGCAACGAACAGGCCACCCGCAAGCAACTGGCCGAGCAGGCACTGGAGCGCTATCGCTCGGCCGTCAATGCGCGCCTGGTCAGCGCATTGACGACGCCCGCGCCGTTCGTCGAGCGGCTGGTGCACTTCTGGGCCAATCACTTCGCGGTGTCCACCGACAAGAACCCGCTCGGCATCCTGGCCGGTGCTTTCGAAGCCGAAGCGATTCGCCCGCACGTGCTCGGCCGCTTCGAAGACATGCTGCTGGCGGTCGAGCGCCATCCGGCGATGCTGCTGTACCTCGATCAGGCGCGCTCCACCGGTCCGGCCAGCGCGCTCGCACGCCGCGCCGCATTCGCCAACCCACAGCGCCCGCGCGGCCTCAACGAGAACCTGGCGCGCGAGATCCTCGAGCTGCACACCCTCGGCGTGCGCAGCGGCTACGACCAGAGCGACGTCACCGAGCTGGCGCGCGCCCTCACCGGCTGGAGCATCGGCGGCCTGCCCGGCGTGCCACCCGCCGGCGCGCCAGGCAGCTTCGCGTTCCATCCGATGATGCACGAGCCGGGCGCGCGCACCGTGCTGAAGACACGTTACGAGCCAGCCGGCGAAGCGCAGGCGCAGGCGATCCTGCACGACCTCGCGGTCGCACCGGCCACCGCGCAGCACATCGCGCACAAGCTGGCGCGCCACTTCGTGGCCGACACGCCGCCGCCCGCGCTGGTGCAGCGCCTGGCCGATGCATTCGTGCACAACCGTGGCGACCTGCCCGCCGTCTATCGCGCGCTGATCGCGTCGCCCGAGGCGTGGAGCGAACAGCCGCCGAAGTTCAAGACGCCGTGGGAGTGGACCGTCTCGCTGCTGCGCGGGCTCAATCGCGTGGAGACCGGTGGCGTGCTGTACGCGCCGGTGCTGACGCAGCTCGGGCAGCCGGTGTGGCGACCCGGCTCGCCGGCCGGCTACGACGACGTGGCCGACAGCTGGGCCGCGCCCGACAGCCTGATG
>Ga0207648_10001571_pt1 | contig 25028 bp, 23 predicted proteins | sample KBSMisM32_FD_184310 | JGI IMG/M metagenome (GOLD analysis project Ga0207648, IMG submission 184310) | Miscanthus rhizosphere microbial communities from Kellogg Biological Station, Michigan, USA - KBS Miscanthus M3-2 (SPAdes) (version 2) | ecosystem: Host-associated > Plants > Roots >... | reverse complement strand
CACCGCGCCCCGTCTTCCTCATCGTCAGGATCGAATCCCATGCTCGAATTGAACGACCCCACACTGCTGCGCACGCAGTGCCTGATCGACGGCGCCTGGGTCGGCGCCGACGATGGGCGCACGCTGGCGGTGACGAACCCGGCCAGCGGCGCGACCGTTGCGGCCGTTCCCCATGCGGGCGCTGCCGAGACTCGCCGGGCCATCGCCGCGGCCGAGCGGGCGATGGTCGGCTGGAAGGCGCTGACCGCCGAGGAGCGTGGCCGCGTGCTGCGCCGCTGGTTCGATCTGATGATCGCGAACCAGGAAGACCTCGCCCGCATCATGACCAGCGAGCAAGGCAAGCCGCTGGCCGAGTCGCGCGGCGAGATCGCCTACGCCGCGGCGTACGTCGAATGGTTCGCCGAAGAAGCACGGCGCGTCTACGGCGACCTGGTGCCCTCGCCATGGGGCGACAAACGCATCATCGTCACGAAGGAACCGGTGGGCGTGTGCGCGGCCATCACGCCGTGGAACTTCCCGGCGGCGATGATCACCCGCAAGGTCGCGCCGGCGCTGGCGGCCGGCTGCACCATCGTCGTCAAGCCCGCGTCGCAGACGCCGCTGTCGGCGCTCGCGCTGGGCGAACTGGCGTTGCGCGCCGGCGTGCCGGCGGGCGCCTTCAGCGTCGTGACCGGCAGCGCCACCGCGATCGGCGGCGAGCTCACCGCGAACCCGGTGGTGCGCAAGCTGACCTTCACCGGCTCGACCGAGATCGGCCGCCTGCTCGCCGCGCAGTGCGCTCCGACGCTGAAGCGCCTGTCGCTCGAACTCGGCGGCAACGCGCCCTTCATCGTGTTCGACGATGCCGATCTCGATGCGGCCGTGGCCGGCGCAATCGCGTCGAAGTTCCGCAACACCGGGCAGACCTGCGTCTGCGCCAACCGCCTGCTCGTGCAGGACGGCGTCTACGACCTGTTCGCCGAAAAGCTCGGCCGCGCGGTGGCGCAGCTGAAGGTCGGCGACGGCATGCAGGCCGAGGTGGCGCAGGGCCCGTTGATCGATGCGGCGGCGTTGAGCAAGGTCGAGGACCTGGTCGCCGATGCACTTGGTCACGGCGCGCGCTGCGTGACAGGCGGCCAGCGCCACGCGCTGGGCGGCACCTTCTACCAGCCGACGATCCTCGCCGACGTCACGCCGGCGATGAAGCTCGCGAGCGACGAGATCTTCGGCCCGGTGGCGCCGCTGTTCCGCTTCAAGACCGAGGCCGAGGCGATCGCGCTGGCCAACGCCACCGAGTTCGGCCTCGCGTCGTACTTCTTCTCGCGCGATCTGGCCCGTGTCTGGCGCGTCGCCGGCGCACTCGAAGTGGGCATGGTCGGCATCAACACCGGCGTCATCAGCACCGCGGTGGCGCCGTTCGGCGGCGTCAAGCAATCGGGCATGGGGCGCGAAGGGTCGCGCCACGGCATCGAAGGCTACATCGACACCAAGTACCTCTGCATGGGCGGCTTGTGAGCCGGCCCTGAAGCGCAGCGTTTTCGCGCACAGCCATCAAGGAGAACCGCATGACAGAACCTTCGCTGCCGGGCGCCGCCGCGCCGCGCCCGAGCCGTTTCACGCCCGAGGAATGGGCCGCGCGCATCCAGCTCGCCGCAGCCTACCGTATCGTCGATCACCTCGGCTGGGGCGAGCTGATCTACAACCACATCTCGCTGCGTGTGCCGGGTGCGGAGCCGCACTTCCTGATCAACCCGTTCGGCCTGCACTACTCCGAGGTGCGCGCGTCGAACCTGGTGAAGGTCGACGTGAAGGGCAACATCATCGGCCACAGCGACTGGCCGATCAACCCGGCCGGGTTCACCTTCCACGGCAAGATCCGCGAGCAGGTCGCCGACGCGCATTGCGTGATGCATGTCCACACCACGCCGACGATGGCGGTGTGCTGCCTCGACGACGGCCTGAGCTACACCAACTTCTATGCCGCGCAGCTGTTCGGCAAGGTCGCCTACCACGAGTTCGAGGGCATCACGGTGCACGCCGACGAAGGCGACCGGATCCTGCAAAGCGCCGGCGGCAAGACGGTGCTGCTGCTGCGCAACCACGGGCCGGTGACGATCGGCCACACCTTGCCGCAATGCCTCAGCCTGATGTGGCTGCTGAATCGCGCCTGCGAGGTGCAGATGGCGACCTTGGCGATGGGCAAGCCGCGCGCGATCGCGCAGCCGGTGCTCGAAGGCTGCGTGCGCGACTCGCTCAACTTCAATCCGAAGTACGGCGCCGGCCAGGACGCGTTCGATGCGTTGCAACGCATCGTCGACCGCATCGACCCGACCTACCGCAGCTGAGTCCGGACCACGCGCCGACCGACAACATCGACGCCCTGGTCAACCGCCTTCGCCGAGATCGCCGCGCGCCGCGACGCCGCGCTGGTCGACGCGAGCCGCCGCCAACTCGTCGATGCTGCGTGCACCCAGCAGCGCCATCGTTCGCAGCAGGTCGTCGCCGAACAGCTTCAGCACCGCGTCGACCCCGGCCTCGCCGCGCGCCGCCAGGCCGTAGAGCAGCGGGCGGCCGAGCAGCACCGCGGCGGCACCCAGCGCGATCGCCTTGGCGACGTGGGTGCCGCGCCGCACGCCGCTGTCCATGAACACCGGGATGCGGCCGCGCACGGCGTCGAGCACGCGCGGCAGCGCCGCGATGGCTGACGGCGAAGCGTCGAGCTGGCGCCCGCCGTGGTTCGAGACAATCAGCCCGTCGACGCCGTGCTGCAGCGCCTGACGCGCATCGTCGGCATGCAGCACGCCCTTCAGCAGCAACGGACCGCGCCAGAGCTCGCGCAGCCAGGCCAGCGTGTCCCAAGCCAGCGTGCGGTCCATGGCCCGCGCCAGCAGGGCCGCTTGCTGGCTCGCTGAGCCGGCGTCCTCGGCGTCGGCCGTGATGTTCGCGAAGTCAGGCGTGCCGGCGATCGCGGCGCGGACCGCCCACAGCGGATGCGTCAGGACGTCCCACGCGAACCTCGGCGTCGGCCTGAAGGGCACGCGAAAGCCGTTGCGCAGATCGAGTTCACGGTTTCCGCTGACCGGGACATCGACCGTCAGCACGAGAGCCTGGTAGCCCGCGTTCTGCGCGCGCCGAACGATGCGCTCGGCCATCGTCTTGTGCATGACATAGAGCTGCATCCATTGCACGCCGTCCGGTGCCGCGGCTCACACGTCTTCAAGCCGCATGTTGGAGGCGGTCGACAGCACGAACGGCACACCCGCGCGGGCCGCCGACACCGCGAGCGCCGCATCGCCGCGCGGACGCACGAGGCCGTTCAGGCCGGTCGGCGCGATCCCGAACGGCGCGGCCCAGGTGCTGCCGAAGACGGTCACCGACGCGGTGATCCGGCTGGTGTCGCGCAGCACGCGTGGGCTCAGCGTCAGCGCGTCGAAGTCGCTGCGATTGCGGCGCATGCAATCGCCGTCATCGGCGGCGCCGTCGATGTAGTCGAAGACGAACCGGGGCAGGGCCTTGCGCGCTTCGCGGCGGAAATCCTCGACGTTGACGAGCATGGATTCGTGTCGCGGCCGACCTCAGTCGCCGACGATCTTGCGCTCGCGGATGATCTTGCCGAAGCGCTTGCCGTCGTCGACGGCGCGCTCGTGGAACTGCGCCGGGGTCATCGGCGCCGGCTCGCCGCCGAGTGCGGCGATGCGCTCGCGCGGCGCGGGCAGCGCAAGGATGCGGTTGATCTCCTGGTTGAGCCGCGCCACCACCGCCGGAGGCGTGCCGGCGGGCGCATAGAAGCCGAACACCGTGTCGGCGTCGAAGCCCTTCAGGCCGATCTCGTCGAGCGTGGGAACGTCGGGAAAGAGCGGCGAGCGCTTCGGGCTGCCGACGGCCAGCAGCTTCAGCTTGCCGGCCTTGATGTGCGGGATCGCGACGCCCGGATCGAACAGGAAATCGATCTGGCCGGCGAGCAGGTCGGTCAGCGCCGGTGCGGCGCCGCGGTACGGCACGTGCGTCGCGAACACGCCGGCCTGCGCCTTCATCATTTCGGTGGCCAGGTGCGGCGAGCTGCCGTTGCCGGGCGAGCCGAACGAGACCTTGCCCGGGTGCGACTTCAGGTAGGCGAGGAACTCCTTCGCGTCCTTGGCCGGGAACCCGGGCTGCGTGACCAGGAACACCACGATGCGCGCGGCCGCGGCCACCGGCATCAGATCCTTTTCCGGGTCGAAGCTCATCTTCGGATAGATGTGCGGGTTCACCGACACCATCCCGCCCGAGCTCATCAGCAAGGTATAGCCGTCAGGCGGCGACTTGGCCACCGCATCGCCGCCGAGGTTGCCGCCCGCGCCGCCCTTGTTCTCGATGACGACGGGTTGCCCGAGTGCGTCCTGCAAGGGTTGCGCGACGGCGCGCGCGATCTGGTCGGCCGCACCGCCCGGCGGAAAGTTGACGACGATCTTGACGGGCTTGGCCGGCCAGGCCTGGGCGAGTGCGCCGACGGGTGCGGCCAGCACGGCGGCGAGCAGCATCAGCGCGCTGCGCCGGGCGAACGGCGTCGCCAGTCGTGGGACGAAAAGGTGGTGGTTCATCGTGGCTTGTCTCCTGCGGATCGTCTTTGTTCGCATCGCTGCGGGTGCTCAGAACGGATAGTGGCGCGGCGTGGTCTGCACGGTGATCCAGCGCAGTTCCGTGAAGGCATCGACGCCGGCCTGGCCGCCGAAGCGCCCGATGCCGCTGCCCTTGACGCCGCCGAAGGGCATCTGCGCCTCGTCGTGCACCGTCGGCCCGTTGATGTGGCAGATGCCGGACTCGATGCGCCGCGCCACCTGCAGTGCGCGCGCGAGGTCGCGCCCGAACACCGCGGCGGCCAGGCCGTAGTCGTTGTCGTTCGCGCAGGCGACTGCTTCCTCGACGCCGTTCACCCGCACCACGCCTTTCACCGGGCCGAAGGCTTCCTCGCAGAAGATCTTCATGTCGGCCGTGACGTGGTCGAGCAAGGTCGCCGGCATCAAGGTGCTGGTCGCCTTGCCGCCGCTCACCAAGGTCGCGCCCTTCGCCAGCGCGTCGTCGATGAGCCGGTTGCAGCGCTCGACCGTGCTCATGTCGACGACCGAGCCCAGCACCACCGGGCCGAGGCGCGGGTCGCCGAGCGGCAGGCTCTGGGCGCGCGCCGCGAGCTTGGCGACGAACTCGTCGGCGATGCCGGCATCGACGACGATGCGCTCGGTCGACATGCAGATCTGGCCCGAGTTGGCGTACGCGCCGAAGGTGGCCGCGTTCACCGCGGCATCGATGTCCGCGTCGTCCAGCACGACCAGCGGCGCCTTGCCGCCGAGCTCCAGCACGACGGGCTTCAGGTACTTCGCGCAGGTCACGGCAATCAGCTTGCCGACGTGCGTCGAGCCGGTGAAGTTGACGCGCCGCACTGCGGGGTGGGCGATCATCGCCTCGACGACGGCGGCCGCGTCGGCCGGCGCATTCGTCACGAAGTTGACCACGCCCTTGGGCAGGCCGGCCTCCTGGAGCGCTTCGACGATGAGCCCGTGCGTGGCCGGGCAGATCTCGCTGCCCTTGAGCACGACCGTGTTGCCGCAGGCCAGCGGCGTCGCGATCGCGCGCACGCCGAGGATCACCGGCGCATTCCACGGCGCGATGCCGAGCACCACGCCGGCCGGCTGGCGCAGGCCCATCGCCAGGCTGCCGGGGACGTCGGACGGGATCACGTCACCGCTGATCTGCGTCGTCAGCGCCGCCGCTTCGAGCAGCATGCCGGCCGCGAGATGGACGTTGAAGCCGGCCCACAACGCGGATCCGCCGGTCTCCGCGGCGATCGCCGCGGCGAACGCGTCGGCCTTCGCTTCGAGCGCCTGCGCCGCCTTCATCAGCAGCGCACGGCGTTCGCCGGGCCCCGTCTGCGACCAGGTGGCGAACGCGGCAGAGGCGGCCTCGACCGCCGCGACCGCATCGCGGGCCGTGGCGGCCGGGGCCGTGGTCGCGACGCTGCCGTCGAGCGGATTGCGACGCTCGAAAGTCGCGCCATTGCTGGCCTGGGTGCGTTCGCCGTTGATCAGCATCGAAATCGGGTTCATGTTTGTTTCCGGAGCGTGTGACGAAGGATTTGGAAGGGGATCCCGGTGCGCGGCCATCACGCGACGGCCACCTCCACGAGCGTGGCCACGGGGCTGCGCAGCGCCTTGGCCAGCGCATCGCGCAGGCGTTCGGCGTTCGTCACGCGTTCGCCGGTGCAGCCCATGCCCTGGGCGAGCGACACGAAGTCGATGTCCGGCAGCTCCGTGCCCTGCACGACATCGCCGGCAGCGAAGCCGAACACCGGCGCGAACTCCTGCAGCGCGGCGTAGCGCCGGTTGTTCAGGATCACGAACGTGATCGGCAGCCTGAGCTGCGCCGCGCTCCACAGCGCCTGGATCGAGTACATGCTGGACCCGTCGCCGATCAGCCCGATCACGCGCGTGCCGGGCCTGGCCAGCGCAACGCCGACCGCGGCGGGCATGCCGTAGCCGAGGCCGCCGCTGTCCATCGTGAAGAAGGTTTCGCTGCGCGTGAACGGCAGGTAGCCCTGCATCACGGGGCGCGCGCTCGGTGCCTCTTCGACGACGATGTCGCCGGCGTCGCGCAGTTCCGCGAGGGTCTGCAGCACGTAGGCGACCGACATGCGTTCGGACGGCTCGGCGCGAGGGCGCTGCGCGCGCGGCGCCGGCAGGGCGCGTGCCCGGGGTGCCGGGCGGGCCAGCAGATCGAGCACACCCAGGCGAATGCTGCCGACCGCCGTGGTGCCGACCGGCGTCCAGGCCGCGGTGTCGGGGTCTTCGGTGAGTTGGCACAGCGCGGCGCCGGGCGGGATGTGCGGGCCCGCGCCTTCGACGTGGTACGCGAAGGCGGGCGCGCCCAGCACGAGGATCAGGTCGTGGCCGGTGAGATGCGCGACGATTCTTTCGCGCATCGCCGGCAGGAAGCCGGCGAACAGCGGGTGGTCCTCGGGGAAGCTGCAGCGCCCCGACATCGGTGCGGCCCACACGGCGGCGTTGTGGGCCTCGGCGAGCTTCACGACTGCATCCCATGCGCCGTCGCGGTCGACCGCCGCGCCGACGACGAAGGCCGGTCGGGCACTTGCGTCCAGGGCCGCGCCGATCTGCTCGAGCACCAGCGGCTGAGGCCGCAACTCGGTGCTGACGACGCGCTGCGCGACCGGCTGCGCCGGTTGGTCCCAGTCGTCGACCGGGATCGACACCAGCACCGGACCGCGCGGCGGCATCATCGCGAGGTAGTAGGCGCGCGCGATCGCCTGCGGCACATCTTCGGCGCGGGCCGGCTCGATGCTCCACTTGACGTAGGGCTTGGGCAGCTCGGTCGCCTGCGCCGAGGCGAGGAACGGATCGAAGGGCAGGATGGCGCGCGCCTGCTGGCCCGCGGTGATCACCATCGGCGTGCGGTTCTTGAAGGCGGTGAAGATGTTGCCCATCGCGTTGCCGACCCCCGCCGCCGAATGCAGGTTCACGAAGGAGGCGTTGCGCGTCGCCTGCGCATAGCCGTCGGCCATGCCGACGACCACGGCCTCCTGCAGGCCGAGCACGTAGCGGAAGTCGGTCGGGAAGTTGCGGAACAGCGGCAGCTCGGTCGAGCCAGGGTTCGCGAAGACCGAGGTCATGCCCAGCCGGCGCATCAGGTCGATGACGGCGTCGCGCACCGTGAGCTTGCTCTGGGAAGATGTGTCGCCGGTCATGCCAAGCCTCCTGTGGTTCGCCCCCGATGCATCAGGCGCGGTCTCGAGCACGCAAGTATCGAATTCGGCGCCTTGTTTGAAAATTGCCAAGTTGCGAGAAAGTCATTACCGTTGCGCATGACATTCGATCTGCAGCAGCTGAAGGCCTTCAGCACGATCGCCGCGACCGGCAGCCTGGGCCGCGCGGCCGCCGCGATGAACCTGACGCAGCCCGCGTTGAGTCGCACCGTCCGGCGCCTGGAAGACCAGGTCGGCGCGCCGCTGTTCGAGCGCCATTCCAAGGGCATGAGCCTCACCGACATCGGCCATGCGCTGCTGCCCCATGCCACGCTGCTGGGGCGGGAGGCCGAGATCGCGCGCGAAGAGATCGATGCGATGCGCGGCCTGGCCAAGGGCACGATCCGGGTCGGCGCGGTCGGCAGCATCGCCTGCCTGGTGCTTCCGCTGGCCATCGGCCGCGTCTTGAAGCGGTGGCCCAATCTGCGCGTTCAGGTCCTCGAAGGCGTGTGGGATCGTCTCGCCGACGCGCTCGTCAAGCGCGAGATCGACCTGGCGTTGGCGGCGACCTTGCCCGACAGCGATGACATCGTGGCGATCGACGATTGCCGGTGGGAGGACACGAGTTGCGTCGTCGCCGCCAAGGGGCATCCACTGCGCAAGAAGCGCCGGCTCGCGCTGGCCGACACGGTGCAGCAGCCCTGGGCGATCCTGCCGAAAGGCACCGGGCCGTTCGAGCACATGCAGACGATCTTTGCGGCGAACGGCCTGGGCATGCCGAACATCGCGGTGGAGACCCGATCGGTCACGGTGCTGAAGAGCCTGGTCGCCCGCTCGGGCTTTCTGAGCTGGATGCCCGAGCCGATGTTCGACGCCGAGCGCAAGGCGGGTCTGATCGACGCGCTGCGCATCCCCGGCGCCCGTGACGGCCGGACCCTCACTGCCTTCCGACGTCGCACGGGAACGCTGCCGGGGCCCGCGGGAAAGCTGCTCGACGAGCTTCGCTTGCTGACGGCACAGCATCGTTCTCGATAGACCGTGCGCTGGGCTGCAGGGCTTTGCTTGGCCATCGGCCGGGTGGAAATACCGATGCAGCTCCTGCGGGCGGCCCCTATCCTGCGTGGCCACCGCCGCCCGCAGGCGCCCACGCGGCCCAGGCGCCAGAGGTCCTCCCCCCACGGCGCCTTGCAGAGACCCCGACATGGACGCACACCACTTCAGCACGCTGGCCGAGCATCCGTCCGAACGGCTTGCCCTCTGGGGTCGCATCAACCGGGACTATTTCGGCGCGCTCGGCGTCGAATGCCTGCGCGACGGCCCGCTGGACGCCGAACTCGACGCGTACAAGCTCGGCCCGCTGAACATGTTCATGATCGACGCGCCGGCGCACCGCGTCAGCCGCCGCGATACGCGCACCGAGCTGCCGCTCGACGACGTCTTCAAGCTGGTGCTGCAGATCGAGGGCATGGGCGAGATCCGCCAGCGCGAGCGCGTGTTCCGCCTCCACCCCGGCGACTGGAGTCTGTACGACCCGCGGGTGCCGTATTCGATCACCAACCAGGCGCATTCGCGGCTGCTCGCGATCACGATCCCGCGCCAGCAGTTCAAGGGCATCAAGATGCCCGAACTGCACACCTGCGAGGCGCAGACCTCGAGCATGCGCGGCCTGTACGCGGTGCTCGGTTCGTTCCTGACCTCGCTGGCGGAGCAGCTGCCTTCGCTGCCGAACGGTGTCGGCCAGCCGGTCGGCGACACCGTGCTTGGGTTGCTGGCCTCGACCTTGGCGACGCAGAAGGACGAAGCGCTGGGCACGATGCCGATTCCGGGCGTGTTCAAGGCGCGCGTCAAGCAATACGTTCATGCGCACCTGGCCGACTCCGACCTGTCTCTCGACCTGATCGCGCAGCAGCTGCGCTGCTCCAAGCGCTACCTGCACCGCGTCTTCGAGGACGAACAGCACACGCTCGACCGCTTCATCTGGCTGGCCCGACTGGAGCGCTGCGCGGACGCACTGCGGGCCTCGGCCGGGCGCCGCAGTTCGGTCTCGGAAATCGCCTTTGCCTGGGGCTTCAACAGCAGCGCGCATTTCTGCCGACTGTTCAAGTCGCACTTCGGCCTCTCGCCGCGCGATTTCCAGCGCCGGGCGCTTGAGACCGTGGCGGGCGGCCCCGGCGCGCTGCAGCACTGAGCGCGCCGCGCGTCGCTTGGCGGCGCCGTGGTGCCTAGGCACCCGCCAGGTAGCTGCTGTGCAGGATCTCCGGCTTCTGGCGCAATTCTTCCGACGCCCCGTCGAACGCGATGCGGCCGCGCTCCAGCACATAGGCGCGGCTCGAGACCGCCAGCGCCAGTGTCGTGAACTGTTCGATCAGCAAGACCCCGACGCCCTCGCGCGCCACCTGCTGCACGACGTCGGCAAGGCGCTTGACGATCATCGGCGACAGGCCGAGCGAGAGCTCGTCGATCGCCAGATAGCGCGGGTTGCCGATCAGGGCCTGCGCGATGCAGACCATCTGCTTCTGTCCGCCCGACAGCGAGCGCCCCGGCAGTGCGAGCTTGGCCTCCAGTTCGGGGAAGATCGCCAGCACACGCGCGATGCCGCGCTGCACCTCGGGCTGCGGCAGCAAGGTGGCGGCGGCGCGCAGGTTGTCGAGCACCGACAGGTCGCCGAGCACGCGGTGCCCCTCGGGCACGACGGCGACGCCGAGGCCGCGCACGCGCTCGGGCCGCGTGTTGTGCAGCGCCTGGCCTTCGACCTCGATGCGCCCGCCGCTGACCGGCAGCGCGCCGGCGATCGCCATCACGGTGCTGGACTTGCCGGCGCCGTTGGCACCGAGCAAGGCGGTCACCTCGCCGGGCGGCACGCGCAGCGAAATGCCGTGCAGCACGGCCTTGCCACCGCGGTGCAGCTGCAGTGAATCGACGCTCAGCATCGGAAAGCGGCGTTCATGCCGTGCCCAGGTAGGCCGCGCGCACGGCGGGATCGTCCAGCACCTCGCGCGTCGGGCCGAGCGCGAGGCGGCGGCCGAAGTCGAGCACCAGCGTCTGGCTGCAGGTCGCGGCGATCAGATCGACATCGTGATCGATCAGCAGCACCTGGGCGCCGCAGAACTCGGGCACCGCGCGGATGGCGCGGCGCAAGGTGCCGGCCTCCTGCTCGGTGAGCCCGGCACCAGGTTCGTCGAGCAGCAGCAACTTGGGCGTGCCGACCAGCGACTTGGCGATCTCGACCATGCGGCGCTGGAACAGGTTCAGCTCGCGGCCGAGCAGCGTCGCGACGTTCAGCAGACCCACATGCGCCAGCGCGCGCGCGATTTGCTGGCCGGCCGCGCCGCGCGTGTGCGGCACATGGTCGAGCACGGCCTGCACGTTGTCCCACACGCTCAGGTCTTCGACGACCTGCTCGGTCTGGAACGAGCGGCGCACGCCGAAGCGCACCCTGGCCAGCGGCTTCATCGGCAGCAACGGCGTGCCTTCGACCTCGACCCGTCCCGAGGCTGGCCGGACCAGGCCGCTCAGCACGTTGACGAGCGTCGTCTTGCCGGCGCCATTCGGGCCGATCAGGCCGCACACCGGATCGCTGAGCTCCGCGTCGAGGCCATCGATGGCCTTGACGCCGCCGAAGGCCACGGTGAGCGCGTGGATGCGGATCATGGCGCGCTGTGCCTCGCGCGGTTCAGCCGGGCGCGCAACGCCGCCAGCGCTCCGACGAGCTGCCCGGCCACGCCGCTGGGCGCAGTGATCAGCGCGTGCAGCAGCGCGGCGCCGAAGAAGATCATCGCGAGGTAGCCGTTGACGCCGAAGTCGGTCAGCAGTGCCGGCACCGCGCGCAACAGCAAGCCGGCGATCAGCGCGCCGGCCCAGTGGGTGACGCCGCCGACGACGGTCAGCGCGAACATCATCACCGACTCACTGGCCGCAAAGGCGCGCCCGTCGAGCTGCCCGACGGCGCCGGCCAGCAGCGCGCCGCCGACGCCGGCACAGAAACCGGCCAGGCCGAAAGCCCAGGTCTGGTAGCGCAGGATGTTCACGCCGGCCGCGATCGCCGCCGCGTCGCCGCGCCGGATCAGCGCCCACGATCGGCCGGCGCGCGTGCGGCGGTGCAGCTCGATCAACGCCAGGACCGCCGCCAGCCACACCGCGACATAGCGCAGATACGCGGCATCCGACGGCGCGACCGCGGGGCGAACCATCAGCAGCCGCTCGCTGCCCTGCACCTTGCCGAGCCAGCCCGCACCGCCATCGGGAAACCCGAACACGTTGATGACCACCTGGAAGCCGCCCGCCATCATCATCGTGACGAGCGCGAGGTACAGGCCCTTCATGCGCAGCGCCGGCAGCCCGGCGAGCATTCCGATCGCGCAAGAGGTGACACCGCCCACCAGCACGCACAGTTCGAACGGCCAGGCCAGGCCATGGCTCACGCGCAGCGCCGCCCATCCGCCCGCGCCGAGCAGCGCGTACTGGCACAACGAGACCAGGCCGAGCTGGCCGTACAACACCGCGACGCCGGCGGCGGCGACCGACAACGCCAGCGCCGAGGTCAGCGTCTTGATCCAGTAGGCGTTGCTGAACCACGGCAGCACCAGGCCGATCAGCAGCACGGTGCCCACCATCAGGGCGAATGAGCGCCAGGCCTGTCGCGAGACGCCGGCGAGCGCCGGCTGGACCTGCGCCAGGTCGTCGGCGTCGACGCGCACCGCTGCGCCCGCAATCCAGTTCGCGCTCATTGGGCAGCCTCCGTGCGACGCACTTCGGAATTCGCCTTGGGAGCGGCCCGGCGGCTCATGCCGGCCTCTCGTTGCCGCGCGCCATCAGGATCATCGCCAGCGCGATCAGGAACGGCGTCGCGGTGCGGAACGGCGCGAAGCCCGGCATCTTGATCGCCATTGCTTCGAGCACGCCGATCACGATGCCGCCGGCCACCGTCGCCGGCAGCGAGCGCAGGCGCCCGACGATCGCCGCCGCGAATGCCGGTATCACGAGAAAGGTCAGCAGCGTCGCCTGCAAGCGCACGATGTTGGCGAGCAGCAGCCCGCACACGCCGGCGAAGGCGCCGCTCAGCAGCCAGGCCACCGTGTCGACCTGCAGCACGCGGATGCCCAGCAGCGCACTGAGGTCGCGGTCATTGGCGAGCGCGCGCATCTTCAGGCCGACGCGCGTGCGGCTCAGCAGCAGCGCCACCGCGGCCATCATCAGCAGCGCGAGCAGCAGGCCGAGCGCGCGCGTGTAGGTCAGTCGCACATCGCCGCCGGCGAGCGCGAATTCGAACGCCAGGCTGTCGGTCGGCAGCACGAGCCGGCGCGGCTGCTCGCCCCAGGTCCACTCGGTGAAGCCGAGCACGACCAGCGCGAAGCCGAGTGTGCCGATGCTGCGGATCGTCGGGTCGCGCGGGGCCAGTTTGGGCGCCAGCCAGCGGCCATAGGCGAGCGACAGCAGCACCGAGGTCAGCACCGCCGCAGCCCAGGCCAGCGCCTGTGGCCAGTCGTGCTCCAGCAGCGACCAGGCCACGTAGGCGCCGATCGCGCCGAGCGCACCGAACGCGAAGTTCAGCACGCCCGACGAGCGGTACAGCACGACGAGGCCCACACCCGACATGGCATACACCGCGCCGACGCCGAGGCCGGAGATCAGGAACGGCAGCAGCTCGTCCATGGGGCAACCTGTGCGCTAGGCCGTTGCGGAGCCGTGCGCCTACTTCAAGCCCAGCTTCAATTCGTCGGCACGCACATCGACCAGTTCCGGGTCGTCCGCCGTGACGCAGCCCCCCGGCACGTTGGCAAACCCGTTGCCGTCGACGATCGCCATCGGGCCGCTGTTGTTCGCGTTGTGGCGGTTGCCGCTGCCGACGTAGAACGGCTTGCACAGGATGTCGCTGCGGAAGTCGCTCACCTTGCGCAGCGCGTCGCTGACGCTGGCGCGGTCGATCTTCTTCGGGTCCATCTTCAGCAGCGTCTCGGTGACGAGGCGCGCCGCCACGTAGCCGGCCTGGCTGAAGGTGTCGCGCGGATCGCTCTTGGCGCCAAACTGGTCGAGCACGGCTTGCCAGTTCTTGTTGTCCGGCCCGGCCGCGCTGAGCGGGTTGAACTCGAGGTTGACCGCGAAGTTCTTGTTCCAGTACGGGCCGATCGCCTTCGGCACGTCGGCGTTGTAGGCCGGTGCCGACGAGACGAAGTGGATCTTCTTGCCCATGCCTTGCTGCTCCGCGGCGGCCATCATCGGCACCAGCAGGCCCTTGGGCATGTGCATGATGATGGTGTCGGGCTTCTTGGCCGCGGCCTGCAGCATCGTCGAGGTTGCGTCCGCCGAGCCTGGGTCGATCGCGATCGTCTCGACCTCGACGCCGTTGGCCTTGCCCCAGGCCTTCGCGCCTTCGCAGCCCCAATTCCCGAGGCTCGGGATGTTGGGAATGATGCAGACCATGCGCTTGCTCTGGTAGGTCTTGGCCGCGTACATCGCCGCGATCGTCGCCGAGATGCGCGGGCCCGAATTGATCGGCACGTAGTTCTTCGCGAAGAAGCATTCGCGCGGCACGCCGGTGCCGGCGATCACCATCACGCCCTCGTCGGCGTACATCTTGGCGTTCGCGCCGCACTCGACGAAGCTGGTGTTGCCGGCGAGCACGACGACCTTGCGGTCCTTGACCAGCTTGCTCGCGACCTGCGCCGCGGTCTCGGGATTCCACTGGTCGTCGGCGACGATGTACTCGACCGGGCGGCCGTTGATGCCGCCGTTCGCGTTGACGCACTTGAAGTACGCGGCCGCCGCCTGTGCCGAGGCGCTGAAGTCATCGGGCCCGGTCTTGCCGACCACGGCGCCGATCATGATCGGCTCGCCGGCCGCGGCCTTGCCGGTGTTCAGGCCGCACTTGGCTTGCCCGAACGCGGCGCCGGACGCAGCCACCGCGATGAGCGCTGCGACGAGGCGCAGAGCGGGGAGGGCGGAAAGATTCATGTCGTCTCCTTGTTGCGGGTTCTGGTCTTCTCGGGAATGGCGCTCACACCGCCATGCACACGCTCTTCAGTTCGGTGTAGCTCTCGACCGCAGCGCGGCCGAGGTCGCGGCCCTGGCCCGACTGCTTGAAGCCGCCGAGCGGCAGTGCGTTGTCGAGCACGTTGTGCGCGTTCACCCACACCGTGCCGGCGCGCAGGCGCGGCACGATCCGGTGCACCGCCGACAGGTCGTTCGACCAGACGCTGGCCGCGAGGCCGAACGGCGTGTCGTTGGCCTGGCGGATCGCGTCATCGACGTCGTCGAAGGGCACCGCCACGAGCACCGGGCCGAACACCTCTTCGCGGACGATGCGCATGGACTCAATGGTGTCGACGAAGACCGTCGGCTGCACGAAGTAGCCGCCGTCGAGCGCGCGCGCGCCGCCGGTCAGCACCGTCGCGCCCTCCGCCTTCGCGCCATCGATGTAGCCCATCACGCGCTCGAAGTGGCGTTTCGAGACGACCGGGCCGAGCTGCGTCTGCGGGTCGAAGCCGGAGCCGATCTTCATCGCCTCGGCGGCGGTGGCGAGGCGCTGCACCACCGCGTCGAAGTGTTGGCGCTGCACGTAGATGCGTGAGCCCGCGGTGCAGACCTGGCCCTGGTTGAAGAAGATCGCATTCACCGCGCCCTGCGCGACCTGTTCCGGATCGGCATCGGCGAGCACGATCATCGGCGACTTGCCGCCGAGCTCGAGCGTGAAGCGCGTCATGTTGTCGACCGCCGCGTGGCCGATCGCGCGGCCGACCGGCGTCGAGCCGGTGAAGCTGATCTTGTCGATGCCGGGGTGCGCCGCGAGCGCGGCGCCGGCGGTCGCGCCGCGGCCGCAGACCACGTTCAGCACGCCCGGCGGGAAGCCCGCCTCGATCGCGAGCTCGGCCAGGCGCAGCGCGGTCAGCGGCGTCTCCTCGGAAGGTTTCAGCACGACGGTGCAGCCGGTCGCCAGCGCCGGCGCCACCTTCCACAGCGCGATCGCGAGCGGAAAGTTCCACGGCACGATCGCGCCGACCACGCCGAGCGGCTCGCGCTGCGTGTAGGTGATCCACTGCGGGCCAGGAATCGGGATCGAATTGGACAGCGTCTGCCCTTCGAGCTTGGTCGCCCAGCCGGCCATGTAGCGCACGAACTCGGCGCCGGAGCCGACGTCGATCATGCGGGCGATCGACTGCAGCTTGCCGCTCTGCAAGGTCTCGAGCGCGCTCAGCTCTTCGGCGTGTTCCTCGATCAGCAGCGACAGCCGGAACAGCAGCCGTTCGCGGTCCGCCGGACGCAGCCCGCGCCAGGCCTTGCCCTCGAACGCACGGCGCGCCGCGGCCACGGCGACGTTGACGTCGGCGGCATCGCTGTCGGGCGCCTCGGCGATCACCATCTCGGTCGCCGGGTCGGTGACGGCCAGGTAGGCGCCGTTCGCGGGCATCGCCTCGACGCCGTCGATGAAGTTGCCGCGCCGGCGCTGCGCCAGAAAACCGACCGCTTCAAGTTGCGCCAGGGAAAGATCTCGCGAATTCATCGGCCGTGCTCCCGTGGTGCCGCTCACTGCATCGCCTGCGCGACCAACAGCGTGTCGGTGAATTGCTCGAAGCGCCGCACCAGGCCGCCTTCGACCTGCCACACATGGACGACACGTGCGTGCATCGCCTTGCCGGTCTGGCGGTAGGTGCCGCGGTAGTCGCCGACGCCGACGACGCGGTCCCCGCCGTCGATCAGGGTCTCGAGCTTGAAGCCGTAGCCGTCCCAGGCGCTGCCGAGCACCTTGAACACCTTCTCGATCACCTGGGCCGGGCCGACATGCGTGCCTGCGCAGGGAAAGCCCGCCATCTCGGTCCACTGCACGTCGGGCGCGACCTCGGCCATCATGGCGGCGATATCTTTGCGGTCGGACGCGGCGTAGTGGTCGGTGATGATCTGCAAGGCAGTGCGCATGGATCGGGCTCCAAGGAGTTCGTGAAACAAAAAGGGATTCAGACCGGGCCGAACTCGGCCGGGTAGAAGGTCATCGACGCCTTGCGCATGAAGGCGCCGGCCGGGTTGTTGGCCACCTGTCCGGCGCCGGTGACGCCGAGGAACTTGCCGGTCGAGCGACCCGATTCGAAGTTGAAGAAGAACACCGAGGCAACCGGGATCAGGAACTCGCGGAAGGTGAACAGGTACTGCCCGTCGTCGAACTTCCAGTAGCTCGCCATGTCCACGTCGCCCTGGCCGCGCTGCACGCCGACCAGGCACTGCCAGGCATAGCGCTCGCTGCTCAGGTAGGTGTGCTCGTAGGTGTGTTCGGGGCTGTAGACCTGCCAGGTGCGCAGGCCGATCAGGTCGCGCGTCGGGTGCGGTGCGGTGCCGCTTGCGAGCGCGCTGTCGCTGCCCAGTGTGCCGGCATGAAAGTCCTGCGCGACGCGCGGCTCCGCGCCGGCCTCGGCGGCCTGGCGGATGCGGCTGCGCACCGCGAGCACGCGCCGCGTGCGGGTGTTCGCGATGACGGTCATCGCGTGCTGCGGCCGGCTCGCATAGGTGATGTCGATGAAGAAGGTATGCGGCGCGACCTCGATCGCCTCGCACCAGTCGCGCCCGCTGCCGGCGAGTGCGCCGGTCTCGGTCCAGGCCAGTTCATGCAGGGCCTCGAAGCTGAGCGACAGGCTGATGCCGTCGAGTTGCAGCGCCAGCGTCTGGCCGACGAGCGCGTCGCTCGCAGGCAGGCGATTCGTCGCGATGCCGGCGGCGAAGTCGTCGTAGTTCTTCCAGCCGGCGGGCCGGGCTTGTGCGGTGGTCATCGTGGCCTCTCAGGCGTCGTGTGCAAACGCGATCGTCGGCAGGTCCACTGCGGACGCGCCGCCGTCGACCATCAACGACGTGCCGGTCACCATTGCGGCGAGAGGCGACGCGAGGAACAGCACGGCATTGGCGACGTCGTCGGGCTCGGCGGCGCGGCCCAGCGGCACGTCGCGGGTGACGAGGCCGTAGGCGTCGTCGGTGTCCTTGAGGCGGTACTTGTCGATCAGCACCTGCATCTGTTCGTCGGCCATCGCGGTGCGGACCCAGCCGGGGCAGACTGCGTTGACGCGCACGCCATGGCGGCCGTAGTCGCGTGCCAGCGAGCGCGTCAGGCCGATCAGCGCATGCTTCATCGTCACGTAGCCGATCACGCCCGGCCCGGCGAAGTGGCCGGCCAGCGAAGACAGCACGACGATGTTGCCCTTGCGGCCGATCAGCTCGCCCATCAGCTCGCGAGCGCAGACGAAGGCCGTGTCGAGATTGAGCCGCGTCGACAATGCCCACGACGCATCGTCGGTGCCGAGCACGTCGCCGATGCCATGGCCGCCGGCATTCGCCACCAGCACGTCGACGCCGCCGAAGGCTTCGCGGGCCTGGGCCAGCGCGCGCCTCACATCGGCCGCATCGGCCGCGTCGCCGGCGACCGCGATGCCGCCCAGCGGTGTGGCCACCGCCGCGAGCGGTTCGGCGCGCCGGCCCATCAACACCACCTTGCCACCACCCGCCGCGAACTGCCGCGCGACGGCCGCGCCGATGCCGGTGCCGCCGCCGGTGATGAACGCCACCTTGCCGTTGAATTGCGTCATTCGCGTTGCCCTTGCCGTTGTTGCGATCGACTCTAGGCGGGCGCGCGGCGCTGACGTTGATCCGCGGTGCAGTCGTCGTGTACTGCCAGCGCACCGGCTCGGTTGCGATTCACGGGCCGCCCAGCAGGAAGTCGGCGCAGCGCTCGGCGATCATGATCGTCGGCGCGTTGGTATTGCCGCTGACGATGCGCGGCATCACCGACGCATCGCAGACGCGCAGCCCTTGCATGCCGTGCACGCGCAATTGAGGGTCGACCACGGCCATCGGATCGCTGCCCATGCGGCAGGTGCCGGCGGGGTGGTAGACCGTCTTCGCGCGCTGGCGAACGTAGTCGGCCAGTGCGGCGTCGCTGATCTCGTCCTCGGCGGACGGCGCGAGTTCCGCCGACACCAGCTTCGCCAGGGCGGGCGCACGCAGGATGCGCCGCGCCAGCTTCAGGCCGCGCACGAGCGTGTCCACATCGGCCTGCGCGCTCAGGTAGCCGCCGTCGAACCGGATCGGCGCCATCGGGTCGGCGCTGCGCAGGCGCACCGTGCCGCGCGACTCCGGGCGCAGGAAGCAGGGGTTGATCGAGATGCCATGACCGGGCAAGGGCTCGCGGTCGACATCGCCCACCAAGGTCGGCAGCACGTGGAACTGCAGGTCGGGCTGGCCGCTGCCGGTGGTGTCGACGAAACCGCCGCTCTCGACGACGGTGGAGGTGAGCAGGCCGGTCTTGAACAGCGTCCATTGCAGGCCGTGCTTCAGCGCGGCCAGGCCGCTGTCGTTGCCGGCCAGGCTGATCGGCGCAAAGGTGCGGCCGTAGACCGAGACCTCGAGGTGATCCTGGAAGTTCTCGCCGACGCCGGGCAGGTCGCGCACGACTTTGATGCCGTGCGATGCCAGTTGCGCCGCGGGGCCGAGGCCCGACAGCAGCAGCAGCTTGGGACTGGCGAGCGCGCCGGCGCACAGGATCACGTCGCCGCGCGACAGCGCCGTCTGCGCCTCGCCCTTGCCGCCGACGAAATAGCTCACGCCGGTGGCGGCACCATCCTTCGTCAACACGCGTGCGACGTGGGCGTCGGTCCGCACCGAGAGCTTCGCGCTGCTGCGCACGGCGGCGAGGTAGGTCGTCGCGGTGCTGCCGCGCCGGCCGTCGAAGGTGGTGCATTGGTAGAAGCCGACGCCGGCCTGGTGCGCGCCGTTGAAGTCGTCGTTGTAGGGCAGGCCCGCCTGCTGCGCGGCGCGCAGGAACGCCAGGCTCAGCGGATGGCGGTAGCGGGCGTCGCTGACCGCGAGCGGCCCGTCGGTGCCGTGGAACCGGTCGGCGAGCCGCCGGTTGCCTTCGGCGCGCTTGAAGAACGGCAGCGTGTCGTCCCAGCCCCAGCCGGGACAGCCCAGGTCGCGCCAGCCGTCGTAGTCGCGCGGCGTGCCGCGGATGTAGACCATCGCGTTGACCGAGCTGCCGCCGCCCAGGGTGCGCCCCTGCGGCACGAACATCTTGCGACCCGCGGCGTGCGTCTGTGCCTCGGTCTCGTAGGTCCAGGCGCGCTCGGTCGCCAGCACGCGCACGAACGCGGCCGGCATGTGGATGAACTTGTCGTCGTCGGCCGGGCCGGCTTCGAGCAGCAATACCGAGCGTCCGGCTGAAACCAGACGGTGAGCAAGTACGCAGCCTGCCGAGCCCCCGCCGACGATCACGTGATCGAAAGTCTGTTGCGACATCAATAAGGCCAAAGGAGAAAACGGCGCGATGCTGGCTCACGGGCCAAGAGCAATCAAGCGCTGCGCAGCGCGATGCGCCTCGGGGCAATGCAATGTGCACCGGGAGTCAACGAATCGCGATTCATGGAACGCCGGAGCCAGGCAGATCGGCATGCGGCGCCACGCCGCGCGGCGCCGACGGGACGCGCGGGTTTGACCCGATGTCGGCGACGGCTGGTCTTACTAAAGTATGCACAAAGTACGGTGTGTGCATTTAACGGAGATCGCGATGGCCATGATGAAAGCTGCCCGCCTGCACAAGGTCGGCGAGACCATGAAGATCGAGCAACTGCCCATTCCGGAGCCCGGGCAGAACGACGTGCTGGTGCGGGTGCGCTCTTGCGGAATCGTGCCGAACCTGGGCAACATCCTCGCGAACTGGACCACCTGGTTTCCGGAACTGCCGCTGCCGCCGCTGCCCGCGGTGTTCGGGCTCGACCCGGCCGGCGAGGTCGTGAAGGTCGGCTCGCACGTGCATGCCTGGGAGCCGGGCGACCGCGTCTACGTCAACCCGGGCCTGTATTGCGGCGGCTGCCGCGCCTGCCGCTCCGGCGACCTGATCAACTGCACGCACTACGCGTTCAGCGGCTACTTCGGCTTCTCGCAGAACTCGCTGAAGCTGTACAAGAACTATCCCGGCGGCGGCCTGTCCGAGTACATGGTGGCGCCGCAGTACGCGCTGGTGAAGCTGCCGAAGAACGTGAGCTTCGATCAGGCGGCGCGCTTCGGCTACCTGGGCACGATGTACTCGGCCATGCGCAAGGCTGGCATGGGGCCGGGCAAGAGCATGCTGGTCAACGGCATCAGCGGCACGCTGGGCATCGGCGGCGCGCTGTTCGGCCTGGCGATGGGCGTGACCAAGATCCTCGGCACCGGGCGCGACAAGCAACTGCTCGAGCGCGTCAAGGCGCTCGCGCCCGAGCGCATCGAGGTGTTCTCGATCACCGACCAGGAGCCGCTGGATGCCTGGGCCAAGAGCAAGACCAACGGTCTCGGCGTCGACGTCTTCATCGACGCGTTGGGACCGGGCGCGCAGCACGAGACGCTGCAGCAGGGCGTGCGCGCGCTCAAGCGCGGCGGCAAGGCCTACAACATCGGCGCGATCATGGGCATGGTCGGCATGGACCTGCACACGATGATGGACGAGCAGCAGAGCATCGAAGGCTCGGCCTGGTTCACCGCCGCAGAGGGCCAGGACATGGCCGACATGGCCGAGGCGGGCACGCTCGACCTCTCGGTCTTCGAGCACGTCCGCACGCCGCTGGACCAGGTCAATGAAGCGATCTCGGGCATTGCCCAGCGCAACGGCGGCTTCAGCAACTTTGTCATCAACCCCTGATCGCGGAGGTCGCCATGAAAGTCCGAAGAGTTGTCGCCGGCATCGGGCCGGAAGGTCGTTCCGGCGTCGTGAGCGACGGGCCGGCCCCGCGCGCCGCGGCGTACCAGGCGGTGCCGGGCTTTGCCTCGGCGCTCATCTGGTCCACGCCTGCCGGTGCGACGGTCGGGCGCGGTGCGCCGAACGACGATTCGCTGCACGCGTCGTTCGTCCCCGGCCCTGGCGAGACGCGGCTGATGTTCGTGACCTTTCCGCCCGACGCGGTGATGATGCGGCCGGACTTCGACCCTGTGGCGTTCGGCGCTGAATTCGCACGCAACGCGCCGGGCCTGGCCGAGCGCTTCGAGATCGAGCACCCCGGCATGCACACGACCGACAGCATCGACTACGACGTCGTGCTCGAAGGCGAGATCGTGATCGAGTTCGACGATGGCCAGGAGGTCGCCTTGCATCCGCACGACGTGGTGGTGCAGCACGGCACGCGACACGCGTGGCGCAACCGCAGCGACAAGCCGGCGAAGATGCTGTTCGTGCTGACCGGAGCGCAGCGGCGCTGAGCGGCGTCGGCCGGGCACGGAGTTCTGTGCATAGAATGACTCCTGCGCAGGAAGGATGCCCATGTCGGAAACCACCCCCCCGCTCGTCGACCAGGCCTTCCAGCGGCTGCGCCAGGATGTCCTCACGGGCAACTTCGCGGCCGGAACGAAGCTCAAGGTCGAGGAACTGCAAGCCGCCTACGGCTACTCGAGCAGCCCCTTGCGGGAAGCGCTCAGCCGGCTCTCGCAAGAGGGGCTGGTGCGCGCCGATGAGCGGCGCGGTTTCCGCGTCGCCCCGCTGTCGCCCGACGATCTGCGCGACATCACGCGCATGCGCCTGATGCTCGACGTGCAGGCCCTGCAGGAAGCGATCGACCATGGCGACGACGCCTGGGAAGCGGCCATCGTGGCGGCCTTCTACCGTCTCGACAAGGTGGAATCGCGCCTGCCCGACGGGCCGGTGATCCTCGACGCTGAATGGAGCGCGCTGCACCGCGACTTCCATGCTGCGCTGCTGGCGGCATGCCCTTCGCAGCGGCAGCTGGCGTGGAGCGCCAGCCTGTTCGACCAGGCCGAGCGCTACCGCCGGTTCTCCGCGCGCCACCGCAAGGTCGCGCGGCGCAAGTCGACCGAACACAAGAAGCTGATGGACGCCACGCTGCGGCGTGACAGCGCGACGGCCTGCGCGCTGCTCGCCGACCACATCGGCGGCACGCTGCGCAACGTCGAAGCCGCGTTCGAACACGCGGGCTGAGCCCGGGCGGCGCCGGGCCGCCTGCGGCCGGACCGCTCGGTCGATCTGGAGGCGCCGTCACCATGACGACCGGTCAAGCCAGTGCAGCGCGCAGCGCCGCCAGCAACGAGACCGTCTCTGTCGTCGATGCGGCGGTGCCGAACACGCAGTGGTCGGGCCGTGCCACCGCAAAGCGTCGGTCGATCTGCGCGAGCCAGGGCGCCAGAACCGGCACGTCTTCCACCGCGTGGATCACATCGGCGCTGCTGTCGCCGCCTGCACCCAGCAGCACGAGCACGCCACCCAGCGGCTGAAGTGCGTCAAGCAGCAAGGTCTGATCGGCTGCCGGCAGATCGCCGTGGACGACGACCCGCACGGTGCGGCCGGTCAGGTCGTCAAGGCGCACGAGCTTGTCGCCCGCGTCGATCATCGGTTGCGGCAGGATGCAGCCGGCACCCGGCGTCTCGCGTGCGATCAAGCCCGCGTGCAGGCCCGGGATCATGTTCTGTCGGAACTGGGTCGTGACCCGTCCACCTTGCTCGGTGAGCAGCCGTGCGTCGCGTTCGCGCGCACGCGCGCGGTCGCGTTCGCAGATCACGCGGCCGAGTTCCATCGCTGTGCGCGTCGTGGTGACCACGTGCGGCCGGCGTTCCTGCTGATAGGTGTCGAGCAAGCCCGGCGAGGAGCGGCCGCGCAGGATGCGCTCGAGCTTCCAGGCCAGGTTCAGCGCATCGCGCAGGCCTTGCACCATGCCCTGTGCCATGAAGGGCGGCGTCATGTGGGCGGCATCACCGGCCAGCAGGATGCGGCCGCGCCGCCAGTCGTTGGCCACCAGACCGTGGAAGCGGTAGGCGGCCGCGCGCCAGATCTCGCCGTCGCCGGGCATGATCCAGCGTTCGAGCAGCGGCCACAGTTGTTCGGGCGGGTAGTCGGCCGCGAGGCTGTCGCCGGGCAGCAGCATGATCTCCCAGCGCCGGTGACGGCCGACGCCGACGACGTAAGTGCAGGGCCGCTCGGCCTCGCAGTACTGCACCTGGGTCTGCGGCAGTTCGGCGAGCTTGGCGTCGGAGACGATGGCGTCCACCACCAGCCAGGGCTCGTCGAAGCCCAGGTCTTCCAGCGTGATGCCGAGCTGCTTGCGGATCGGGCTGGAGCCGCCGTCGCAGGCGATCAGGTAGCGAGCGACATGGCGCGTGGGCCGGCTGTCGCCGGGCAGGATCACGTCGGCCCAGGCGTGGTCGGTGTCCTGGCCGACGGCCACGACATCGGCGCTGGTGGTCGTGCTCACCGTCGGCAGCTCGGCCAGGCGGCCACGCAGCATGCGTTCGAACGCCGGTTGCTCGAACACGTAGTTCGGCGCCCAGCCCAGGCGATGCGGCGGCGGCGCGGCGTCCAGCCGCTTGATCAGCTGGCCGTCCATGCCGCGGTATTCGCTCGGGCGATAGGGCGCGATGTGCGGCGCCATGCGATCGGCGATCCCCAGCTCTTGCGCGATGCGCATCACCTCGTGGTCCATGCCGGCCGCGCGCGGCAGCGGGTACAGGTCCGGCAGGCGGTCGAACACCGCGACGCGCAGGCCGCGCTGGCCCAGCAGGCCCGCGAGCGTGGCGCCGGTCGGGCCGGTGCCCACGATCAGGATGTCGACTTCTTTCATGCGGCGGTATTCGGCAGGAGGTGAGTGGGACAGGGCAAGCGCTTCAGCGGACCGCCTGCCCGAATTGAGCGCGCCATTGCTCCGCCGGCATGAAGCTGGGATCGGCGCGGCAGGTGCGCTCGGTCTCGGCCCAGAGTTCAGTGTCGGGGCGCTCCAGATCGAGCGGGTCGCCATGCGGCTGGCTCACGTACCAGGGCGTGTCGAGGTAGACCTCGACGGTGTTGTCTTCGGGGTCGGCGAAGTAGATCGACAGGGCGTTGCCGTGGTTCAGACCACGCATCCGGGTCGCGCCGCGAGCCAGCGCGCGCCGGCGCGCCTCGCGAAGATGATCGAGTGTCTGCACCTTGAACGACAGCTGCATCACGGTGCTGGCGCTGCCTTCGGCCCGGCTCGACGCCAACACGAGCTGGTGGTGCTGCTGCGGGCTCGCGCTGAGAAAGATGATCTTGTACGGCATCGTGATGCCCTGGCCGCGATCGGTCTCGACCATGTCGAAGACCTCGCGGTAGAAGGCGGCCACCTTGTCGAGGTCGACGCAGAACACGCCCATGTGGGACAGGCTGGGGGCGAAGGGCGATGACATGCGGTGCCCTTCTCAGCGTTGGCCGTCGTGCACGGAAACCTGCGCTTTCGTCAGCCCACCCAGGCGCGAATGGATGCGCCCGCCGTCGGCCATCACCAGCGCGAACAGGATCTCGTCGGGCCGCGGTGCGTCCTGGATGCCGACCTCGACGCTGTTGAAGTGGCTTCGCACGTAC
>Ga0207648_10001568_pt1 | contig 25093 bp, 24 predicted proteins | sample KBSMisM32_FD_184310 | JGI IMG/M metagenome (GOLD analysis project Ga0207648, IMG submission 184310) | Miscanthus rhizosphere microbial communities from Kellogg Biological Station, Michigan, USA - KBS Miscanthus M3-2 (SPAdes) (version 2) | ecosystem: Host-associated > Plants > Roots >... | reverse complement strand
AGTGGTAGACCTCTCCGCCAAGCAGTTTTTCCATCGAGCCGACGATCGACTCTGAGCGAGCGATCATGCCGTAGATCGTGTCGGTGGGATGATTCCACAGCGACAGGCGCACCGTGCCGCCTTCGCCATCCGCCCGACCGAAGGAATGCTGGTCGAGCACCCGGTCGGCGCGCGCCGCGCGTCCGAGCAGCTCGACCTCGACGGCGTCGAGCATGCCGCGCACTAGCACGAAACCGTCGATGTCGAACGCGCCGACCTCCGTATCGTCAATCGGTCCCGAGGCCATCTGGAATTCCTCCTCTCAGATCCGCGTTTCGCTGCCGAGCGTCCGCGCCGGCACCGGCGCCTCCGACCAGAACGTCTCGATCTCTTCGAGCGTACGGTTCCTGGTTTCAGGCACGAACTTCCAGGTGAACAGCGCCTGAGCCAGCGAAACTGCACCCAGGATCGCGAACGTGGGCGCCTGCCCGAGGCGATTCAGCGCCGCCGGGAACAAAAGGACGACTATCGCATTCGCCACCCACTGCGTCAGCACGGGCACGATCATCGCCGTCCCACGAACGTGGGTCGGCAGGATCTCCGGTACCAGCGTCCAGAACACCGGGCCGATGCACGAAGCAAAACAAGCCAGGTAGGCCAGAATCAGGACCAGAGCCAGCGCGCCATCGAAATGCCCGAGCAGCACGGAGATGGTCAGCGCGGCTAACGCTGCGGCCATGCCCAGCGACCCGGCGATGTACAGGGGGCGGCGTCCATAGCGATCGATCGTCCAGAAGGACACCAGCGTAAATACGAAATTGGCAAGGCCCACGACGAATGTCGACAGCAGGGCCGCATCCAGCTGCCATCCCGCCGACTGAAAGATCATCGGAGCGTAATCGATGACCGTATTGATGCCGGAGAAATGAATCAGAATGGCGAGCCAGAAACTGACGAACACGGCGCGGCGCACACCCGGCTGAAACATTTCCCTCCATGAGTGACGGGTGGTTGCCGGTGCCGAAGCGCTGGCCGATGACACCTCGTACTGCGAGTCTCCGAGTCGCTCCATGACAGCGCGCGCCTCGTCGCGGCGCCCTGACATGAAGAGGAACCGCGGCGTCTCGGGAGCACGCAACAACAACGCGAAAAAAATCACGGACGGGATCACGCCCGTGGCGAACATCCAGCGCCAGTTGTCCGCGCCGATATCGTGCAGCAGATAGTTGATGCAATAGGACACCAGGATGCCCGTGACGATGGACATCTGATAGAGCGCGCCAAGCCTCCCGCGCACAGCCGCCGGCGCGACTTCCGAGATGTACATCGGCGAGACCAGCGACACCCCGCCGACGGCGAGACCGCCGATGAATCGCGCGGCGAGGAAGCTCGGAAAATCCCAGGCAATGGCCGTTGCGACCGAGGTCAACGCAAACAACATTGCGATCCACAGCAGCACGTAGCGGCGGCCGTAGCGATCGCTCAAGCGGCCGGCAATGGCGGCTCCGATCGCGCAGCCGAACAGCAGCGAGCTGAACGCGACACCCAACCCAAAATCACCGAGCTCGAAGTGCCGGGCCAGAAACGGGCCCGCGCCGCTGATGATGGCTACGTCAAATCCAAACAGCAGGCCGCCGGTTGCGGCTGTACAGGCGAGAAACAGGACATAGCGTAGATTCATCTCGGCCAGACTCAAAGGCTGCCTAGATCTCCGTGCACGACCTTGCCTTCGAACAGCGTGAGCAGCACCTTCGCGTCGGAGATCTCGGTCGGCGCGATGTCGAACAGGTTGCGGTCGAGGACCGCCAGATCCGCGAGCTTGCCGACCTCGATCGAGCCAGTATCCACCTCGTCGCGATTGACGTAGGCCGCGTTGATCGTGAAGGCGGCGAGCGCCTCAGGCAGCGTGATGCGCTCGGCCGGCAGGAAGGGCGTCGTGGTCTCGCCTGCCGCGCCCATGCGCGTGATCGCGACCTCGATCTGCTCGAGCGGGTTCGGCGAGGACACCGACCAATCGCTGCCGAAGGCGACCACCGCACCGCTGCGGACGAGGCTCTCGATCGGGTAGATCCACTGCGCGCGTTCCTTGCCCATGAAAGGCAGCGTGAGATCCGTGATGTAGGGATCAGCGTAGGCCCATAGCGGCTGGAAGTTGGCGACGACGCCGAGCGTGCGGAACCGCGGCACGTCTACCGGCTGGATCACCTCGAGGTGCGAGATGTGGTGGCGATGGCCGCGATCGCCGTTGGCGACCCGGGCGGCCTCGACCGCATCGAGCGCCTGGCGGATCGCGCCGTCGCCGATCGCGTGGAAGTGCACCTGAAAGCCGTCGGCGTCGAGCGTCGTGACAACGGTCTTGAGCTTCTCCGGGTCAACCATCGGGATCCCGTAGCTCGGCGCTTTGCCCGGCAGCTTGTAGGGCTCGAGCACGACCGCCGTGTAGTTCTCGATCACGCCGTCCTGCATGATCTTGACGGTGCGCGCGTCGACCTGGCCCTTGGTGTAGGTCGTGCTCAAGCGCTTGATCGTGTCGATCTGCTCGAGCCCCTGGTCGCGTTCCCACCAGATCGAGCCCACCACGTGCAGCGTGAGCTCGCCCGCCTGGTCGAGCGTTTGGTAGGTCTTGAGATCTGGCTCGTCGACCGAGGCATCCTGGATGCCGGTGATGCCGAGCGCGTTCAGGTACTTGATCGCGTAGCGCAGCCCCGCCTGCAGCTGCTCGGGCGTGCTCGGCGGCACCTTGTCGCGCACGAGACTGGCCGCGCCTTCCTGCAGGCTGCCGACCGCTTCGCCGGTCCTCGGGTCGCGGTCGATGCGGCCGTCCGGTGGGTCCGGCGTGTCTTTCGTGATGCCTGCGATCTCGAGCGCCTTGCTGTTGACCCAGGTCGTGTGGCCGTCGGTGCTCGAGAGCACCACCGGGCGATCCGGCACGACCGCATCAATGAGCTCACGGCGCGCGCGGGCGCCGGGACCGAAAGCCGACATCAGCCAGCCGCCGCCGGTGATCCACTCGGCCTCCGGGTGCGCATCGGCGTATTCCTTGATCTTCGCCACGTACTGCTCGGCAGTCTCGAGCCCGTTGAGATCGCAGCTCACGGCCTCGGTGCCGGCGCTGATCGGGTGAACGTGCGCATCCTGGAAGCCCGGCAGCAGCATGCGGCCCTTGAGATCGACGACGCGCGTGTCGGGGCCGATGTGCTTCTCGAGATCGAGATCGGTGCCGACGAAGACGATGTGGCCGCCGCGGATCGCGACCGCATCCGCCCAGCGGCGCGGGCCGTCGACGGTGTAGATCGCGCCGTTCTTGAAGGCGAGCTCGGCGGGCGCGGCGGCGGCTGCCGCCTGCGGCGCGGCCGACTCGTCGGCGTCCTTCTTCGCACACCCCGCCGCGGCGGCCAGTGCGAGCACAAACACCATCGCTCTCGCGGGACTGATCAATGCGTGGCTCATGCGTGAGATCCTGGTTGGAGCGCGAATCGCGTCCTGGTCCACTCCTCGCTGCAGGTCCAGAGCGCACGGGCCCGCGCCGGATCGAGCGCGTAGGAGCGCACGCCGCTGAACGGGCCCGCATTGTCGTTGCGCGGCGCCACGCCGCAGTCCTCACAGAACTGCCCGCCGACCTCATCGGCGTCCGCGACGATACCGGCCCACACCTGCGTCGCCGCGCCCTGCGGGATCGTCTTGTAGGGAAACCGCTCGGCGCCACCAGGCACCGCGATGATCTTCATCAACGCTTCAGTCGACTCCGGCGTCATGTGCCGGCCGAGCTCCGTCTGGATGCCGCCCGGATGCAGCGCGCAGGCACGCACGCCATGGGACTTCAGTCGCCGGTCGAGCTCGACCGCGAACAACGCGTTCGCCGTCTTCGAGCGGCCGTAGGCCACCCACGGGTCGTAGGGCGTGCGCTCGAAGTTCGGGTCCTCGAGGTCGACGTCCGAGATGCGGTGACCGGCGGAGGAGGTGACGACGATGCGCCCGGGTGCGCTCTGTATCACCAGCGGCGCGAGCTTCCCCACGAACACGAAGTGACCGAGGTGGTTCGTGCCGATCTGCGTCTCGAAGCCCTCGCGCGTGCGGCCCTGCGGACAGGCCATGACGCCCGCATTGGCGAACAGCACATGGATCGGCTCGCCCTCGACGAGCAGCCGGTCTGCGCAGGCGTGCACGTTCGCGAGCGACGCGAGATCGAGCTCACGCACCTCGACCGTGGCGCCCGGTGCAGCGGCGGCCCGTATCGTGGCGACGGCGCGCTCGGCCTTGTCAGCGTCGCGCGCCGTGATGACGACGTGCGCGCCGTGTGCCGCGAGCACGCGCGCGGTCTCGAGCCCAAGCCCCGAGGTGCCGCCGGTGACGAGCATGCGGCGGCCGGAGAGTGTGCGCCCCTCGAGCAGCTCGTCCGTCGTTGTCTCCTTGCCGAAAGTCATCGTTGCCACGGCCACTCCTTGGGATGCGTGCTGGTGTGTTATGGCTTCAGTGCTTCGCGTTGCGTCTGGATCATCTGCTGCAGGATAGCCATCAGCGCGGCGGCCGTCATGCCGAGCATCAGCACGCCGCAGCACGCTTCGAGCGGCCCCAGGAGTTTCCAAGGCTTGCTCATGACGATGTCGCCGTAGCCCAGCGAGGCGAAGTTGACCGCCGAGTGGTATGTGGCCTCGTACAGCTCGTCGAACTCGCCCAGAACGACGAACAGCACTCCCCAGAGCGCAATCTGCACGATCGTGCCCAGCATCATGACCAGCATGACGACCAGCAGCGGGCGCAACCCGAAGGTGGCGCGGGGTGCAATTTGCGCGGTGGCCGACTGCCGGACGAAATAGCGGACACCCCAGAACGCGAAGGTCACCTGTACGCCCATGCAGAGCAGCACTAACGGAAGCCCGACCAACAGGTTCCTTATCATCATGTCGCTTTCTCCAGTGGTTCGACCTCCGGCGCGCCCGACCGCGACCTTGATTCGCGCCAGCGTTCCAGCGCCCAGACCGTGGCCCACGCATACGCGGCCACGGCGACGTAAAGGCTCGTCCGCACGGCGGAGGCCTGCAGGACGCTCTTGCCGTTGGCGCTGTCCTCGATGGCGGGGCCGAGCAGGATCAGCGCCGTGATCAGTGCATTACTCCAGAAGGACGGACGAAAACCGCTGCGCCGCGCTCCGAACATCGCGGAACCACACCACAGGGCGGCCGCCATCAGCCACAGCGCCAGCATCCAGAGATTCGGCAGCAACGACAGCCCGAGCCACACACAGGCTCCCACCAGCGCGCCCATCAGGGTCGATCCGACCAGCTCCTTCCCGGCGGAGCGGGCGGTCGTCTCGCCGGCCTGCTGGCCGAGCGTAACCGTCTTCATGATGGCGGCGAGGTAGAGCGATGGGTTGGTGAGTGCCAGCACGAAAACCGGCATGACGATCGCCGTGCCGCGGAGCGCAATCCAGGCGGCCGCTTCGTGGCTCACGGATCGCGCGGCCGGCTGCTTCCTGACCGGACTCGGAGCGTCGGGAAACAGGATATAGGACAGACTCTTGACCAGGCCTCCTGTCAGGACGCCGACGGCGATGGTCACGCTCAACCATCCGACGACGGCCTGGTCGGCCACCCCGGCCACCGGGATCAGCGCGAACGCCATCACGAGCACCATCGTCACGGGATTGCCGGTACGCAGCCCCTTGTAGAAGACCGCATAGAGGATGATCGCGGTCATGAGCAGGCCGGTCAGCCGGTAGTTCTCGAGTATCGGCACCATCAGCACGCCGAGCGTCAGCAGCGCAGCCAGCAACGCAGCGGTCACGGCGCCTTTGGCGAGTGGCATCGGAGGCCCGGGTTTGCTGAGCACGATCACTGCCATCACGCAGACGGCGAACGGCATCGGCAGCGCGAATCCGTACGCCACGAGCACGGAGACGCCGAGACCGATGGTCAGGCGGAGCACAGCCTTGTCCGCGGGTGCCATGGCGGGTGCTCAGTAAAGGTAGGACAGCCAGCTCATGACCCGGATGTAGATCCGACCGAACAGGTTCATCACCGGATGGTCGCCCGTGAAGACCAGCACTTCGGCCTGTCCGCCAACGCGGACGCCGCGGAGCCGCTCCCGGTCCGCCTGGTCGAATTCCACGGCTACGGGTATCCGCTGCGCCTGCCGCAGCCAGTCGCGGTTGTTCTCGACCGTCGGCAGGGTCCCCGGCGGCGCTGACTGCCCGGTGCCGACGCCGCCGCCGACGCTGCGGATCCGCCCCTTGAGCACCCGCCCGGGCATCACGTCGAGCACGATCGCCGTCTGGTCGCCGGGGTCGATGTGGCCCAGGTTGTTCTCGGTCATGTCGGCACTGATCCACACGTCGTGGATCGCGATCAGCGTCATCACCGGCGCGCCGGCCTGCGCGAAGTTGCCGACGTCCGCGCGCAGGTCGGTGACGGCGCCTCGTGCCGGTGCGCGCACCTTGGTGTTTGCCAGGTCGAGCTCGGCCTTCTCTACCGCTGTGCGGGCGCTGCGCAACTGCGCGTTGCTGTCGCCGCTGTCGCCGGCTGCTTCCTCGGCCTTGCGCAGATCGGCCTCGGCGCGTGAGACCTTGCTGCGCGCTTCCTCACGCGTGGACTGGGCAATCTCGAGACGACGCACGGAAATGGCACCGGGGTCCTCCTCGTGCAGCCCTTCCTGGCGGCTCGCATCCTTCTCCGCCATCACGAAGTTCGTCTGGGCCGTCTGGAGTGATGCGCGCGCGGCCTCCACGCCGGCGGTCGCCGCGTTGACGGACCGCCGCACCGACTCGTAATCGGACCGGGCGCGCTGCAGCGCGATCTCGTATTGCTCCGGATCGATGTCGAAAAGCGGCTGCCCGGGCTCGACGATGTCGTCGTTGCGGATGTGCACTTCCGTCACCTTGCCCGAGACCTCGCCCGCCACTGAAACGACGAAGGCCTGTACGCGTGCCTGCGAGGTGTACGGCGTGAGCCGGTCGCCGACGAAGTAGAGCACCAGGCTCACGATGATCAGTGCAGCGATGACGCCGGCTCCGATCCGGGTACCGCGGCCGGCGTCGGGAGCGGCTTCCGTGGGCACGTCGGCCTTGGCGTTCGCACTGCTTGTCTGCGCTTCCGGCTCCTGGCTCATGGCGGGTCCTAGGGCTTCGGTGGCGGGAATGCTTCGGCCGCCGGCGGCAGCGGTGCGGTCAACAGGTCGTCCTTCCAGTTGCTGCGCTCCGACATGGTCGCGCGCGTGGCCTCGTCGAGCACGGCGCGACTGCGGCCGGCTTGCCATCCCCCGCCCATCGCCTTGTAGAGCGAGACGAGGCTCTGCGTCACGCCACCTCGGGTGGCCACGAGGCGATCCTGCTGGGCGAACAGGGTGCGCTGCGAATCGAGTACCCGTTCGAAGTCGACGAGCCCTTCCTGGTACTGGATCGTCGCGATGTCGAGCGAGCGTTTCGCGGCCTGTACGGCCTGCTCGAGCAGGTCGACCTGGGTTCGACCCTTGGCAAACGATACCGCCGCATCGTCCAGTTCGCGCGCGGCCCGCAGCACGGTGTCCTGGTACACCTCGTAGAGCTGCTGGAAGCGGGCATCCTGGACGAGCACCTGGTTCTTCAGGCGGCCGTAATCGAACACGTTCCAGGCGAACGCCGGTCCTGCGGCCCAGTTGAGCGTACTCGCCGAGCCGGCCTGCGACGTGTCCGAGATTCCGACCGTGCCGACCAGCGCGATCGAGGGGTACAGCTCCGCCTCGCTGACGCCGATCAGCGCGGATTGCGCGGCGAGCTGCATTTCCGCAGTGCGGACGTCCGGTCGGCGGCGGAGCAGATCCGCTGGCATTTCGACGATGACCTCGAGTCCCGCCTCGGGAATATGCTCGTAACCGGTTGCCATCTCCGGCAACGGTCCCGGCGGCCGACCCAACAGGATGCTCAGCGCGTTCTGCGCCTGCCGGAGCGCGCTCTCCAGGTCCGGTATGGTCGCGAGCGTGCCGAGGTACAGCGATTTCGCCTGCTGCACGTCCAGCTCCGACTCGTTGCCGCTCTTGAACAGCCGCTCGGTGATCTCGAGACTGCGCTGCTGCAGGGCGGCGTTCTCGTGTGCGATGCGCAGCCGCTGCTCGAAGGTGCGGATGGTCGCGTAGAAGCTGGCGGCCTGCGCCGCCACCAGCACCTGCACATCATCGTACTGGGCGACGCTCGCGAAGTAGGCCGCATCCGACGCTTCGATCCCACGCCGGAACTTGCCCCAGAAATCCATCTCCCAGGCGATATCGAACGCCGCGCCGTAACTGTTGTACGACTGGCTCGGGACGTCAGACGCGTCCTGCCCGACCCGGAACGCCTGGCCGCTCAGCTGCTGGAGCTGGGGATACAGCGCACTCCCGGCAATGCCGAGTTGCGCACGTGCCTCCATGATCCGCGAGCCGGCCACGCGCACGCTCGGGTTCGAACGCTGCGCCTCGGCCACCACCGCATCGAGCGCCGGGTCGTCGAAGACCAGCCACCACGTGTCGTGCGGCACCTCCGCGGCCGGCGGCGCAAGCGCCTCAGCCAGCTCGGGTGATACGGGCCAGTTCTCGAGCCACGGCACATCCGGGCGCTGAAAATCCGGTCCCACCGCCGTGCAACCGCCTGTCAGCAACGCGGCGAGGGTCGCAGCCAGACGCGCCGGCCGGAGGTTCACCGCCACTGCGGACATCGTTCACTCGGCAGGCTGGGGCTCGCCCAGTGGCTGGCCGCGGTACACCCAGGCCATGAAGATCTGGTAGCCCAGCGCCAGCAGGACGGCGCCAACGAACAACCCGAGAATGCCGCCCGCCGCCATACCGCCCAGCGCCCCGAGCAGGATCACCGGCATCGGCGCATCGACGCCGCGACCGAGCATCAACGGTTTCAGGAAGTTGTCCGCGATGCCCGCCAGGAACAACACCACGGTATAGATGATGGCTGCGACGTTGCCATAGTCGCCGCTCATCCAGATGTAAACGATCACGGGTAGGGTGACCAGTACGGCCGGGATCTGTGCGATCCCCAGCACCAGCACGACCCCTGCCAGCAGCCCGGCGAGCGGAACTCCGGCGACCAGCATCGTCACCCCGGCCGCAATGGCCTGGATCGCGGCCACGCCGATGACGCCCTGCGCGACCGCGCGGATGGTTGCGGTCGACAGCTTTACGAAGCCGGGGCCGCGCTCCGGGCTGATGATGCGCGCGAAGATCGCCTGGCTGGCGCCTGCGCCTTCCGCGCCGAATGCCATGATGATGCCGGCAATCAGGAACGATGCGAGGAACAAGAGGATCCCGCCGCCGATGCCGGCTACGAAACCGAGCGCGGTTCTTGCAAGCTCGCCGATCTTCGGCTGCATGCTCTGCACCAGCGCCGGCAGGTCGGCATGCGCCTTCGACCAGGCCGCGTGGATCCTCTCCCCGACCACCGGCCAGTCCTCGACACCCGGACGCGGCGCGGGGATCTGCAGCGTGTTATCCCGGACACCGTGCACGAACTGCTGCAGCGAGTCGGCGAGCGATCCCATGAGCACCGCGGTCGGCGCCACGATCAGCGCCGCGCCGGCGAGCGCGATCACGGTCGCCGCCAGCCCCTGCTTGCCCCCGAGCCTGCGAGCCAGCCGCTGGTGAAGCGGATAAATGGCGACGGCCAGGATCAGGGCCCACACCATCAACGTCAGGAATGGCGCAAAGACCTTGTAGCACAGCATCGCCAGTACGAGTATCAAGCCCGCACGGATCAGCACGTCGAGGAGCAGCGACGCTTGTCGTTGCTCGACCGGGTCAGGTTGCAGGGGCGCGTTCATCGTCGCTTCTCCTTATGCGCTGACCGAGCTTTCTACGCCCATGCAACAGGGACGTAAACTGTGGTTACCTCATGGTCAGTGATATCTGACCGCCGCCGGCCGCGCGTCCCGCGTGTGGATGTGGGGGACAGAGCCCGGAGAATTCGTCAACTACGTTGACGATTTTTTGCCGCCCGTATGGCCGCGGTGGCCGAACAGATCGGACTACACGGTCGCATCGAGCGCGCTGATCAGCCGAGAGATCTCCTCTGCGGACGTGTAATGCACGAAGGATGCCCGCAGGACGCCATCGCTGGTGTCGATGTTCAGCGCCTTCACGAGTCGATAGGCGTAGAAGTGCCCCACGCCTACGCCTAAGTCGAATTCCGCGAGCCTGCCGGCGAGGTCCGTGGAGCGATGGTTGTCGACCGTGAACGCCACCGTTGGCGCGCGCTCGGCGGCGCGGTCCTTGCCAATCATGTGGATCCCGGGATGCTTCGACAGGAAGTCGAGTAGCGGCTGCAGCAAGGCGCTTTCGTGATCGCGGAACAGCGTCCGGACCGCGCGGGCGCGTGCCGGAGTGGGCTCGTCACCGAACCCGTGCCGGCCCGCGACGGCTTCCAGGTAGTCCATCACGCCGTTGACCGCTGCCACCTGGGCGTGATCGGCCCCCGCCGCCGTAAACCGCTGTTCCGCCCGCGCGATGTTGAAGAAGTGCCCCTGGTGCGGTAACTCGTCCGCGAAGTCGCGCCGCACGTACATCACGCCGAGGTGCGGCCCGTACACTTTGTACAGGGAGAAGAGATAGATATCCGCGCCGAGCGACTCGATGTCCGGGAGCCCGTGCGGACAGAAGGACACCCCGTCGACGATCGCGCGAGCGCCAGCACGGTGTACGAGCTCGGTCCACTCGCGCACGCGGTTGATGCTGGCGACGACGTTGGAGCAATGCGTGAAGGCGACCGCCCGGGTGCGTGGGCCGAGCAGCGCCTCGAGATCCGCGGTGCGGAGTTCCCCGGTGTCCGGCTCAACTTTCCACTCGCGGACCACGACGCCCGCGCTCGCCAGGCGGGCCCACACCCCGATATTGGCCTCGTGATCCTGGTTGGTGACGATCACCTCGTCGCCCGGCTTCAGCTGTTCGCGCAGGGCCTGCGCAACGACATAGGTGTTCTGCGACGTCGAAGGTCCGAAATGCAGTTCGTCGGCAGCGACGTTGAGCCACGCGGCCATGCGTTCCTTCGCGGCGTCCATCTGCTCGCCGGCCAATCGGGAGGCGGGATAGTCGTTGTACGGCTGGACCTTGGTCTGCCGGTAATAGCGCTCGAGCCATTCGATGGTCTGCCGACACGCATAGGAGCCGCCGGCGTTGTCGAAGTGCGCGAAACCCTGCAAGGCGCCTTCCGCGAAGGCCGGAAACTGCCCGCGAATAAAATTGAGGTCGAGGACTGTCATTCCATCTTCCAGTTCAGCCCACCTGACCGGCCCGGTCGGCGCCCTGGAACGCGAGCATCCAGCCCGGGTACTCCGCGGGCAGCTCCGACACCTTGTCCAGTGCGGCCAGCTCCTCGACACTGAGCCGGATGCTCGTCGCGGCGAGGTTGTCTTTCAGTTGCGAGGGATTCTTCGCGCCGATCAGCACGCTGGTCACCCAGGGCTTGTGCAGCAGCCAGGCCAGTGCCACGCCCGCAATCGTCGCCTCGTGCGCCTGCGCGATCGGCTTCATCGTGTCGATGCAGTTGAAGGCGCGCTCGAGGTTCACGGGTGGAAAATCGAATTTGGCGCGCCTGGAATCCTCCGGCTTGGCGCTGTCGCGCGCGTACTTTCCGCTCAGGAATCCACCGGCCAGCGGGCTCCACGGCAGGATCGCCAGTTGCTGATCCTGTGCGAGAGGCACGATCTCGCGCTCCAGATCGCGGCCAGCGATCGAGTAATACATCTGCAACGACTCGAAGCGATGCAGATTCATCTTGTCCGAGATCCAGAGAGATTTCGTGATGCTCCACGCCGGCACATTGCACAAGCCGATATAGCGCGCCTTGCCGGCCTTCACGACATCGTCCAGCGCGCTCAAGGTCTCATCCAGCGGCGTAAGGGGGTCCGCACTGTGGATCTGATACAGGTCGATATGATCCAGGCCCAGTCGCTGCAGGCTTGCGTCCACCGCATCTAAGATGTGTTTGCGGGAAAGTCCATTCACGTTGCGCGCCTTCGCGCGACGCTCGATCTCCGACTTCTGCGCGGGACTCATGTCCTGCGGCGCGGGCGGCGTCACGCGACCGAACACCTTCGTCGCCACGACGATTTCATCGCGGGGCAGACCGAGGTTGCGGATCGACTGACCGAAGGTAGTCTCCGACATCCCGCCCGCGTATACGTCGGCCGTGTCGAAAAACGTCACGCCGGCGTTGAACGAGTCCTTGACCAGCGCGTCGGCGTCCTTCTGGCCGAGCCCACCGATCGACTGCCATATGCCGCCGTTGTCGCCGAATGTCATCGTGCCGAGGCAAACCTCCGACACCAGCAGACCAGTCCGGCCAAGTTTCTTGTATCGCATCGTTCTGCTCCTTGAACCTGGAGTCCTTCCCGGCTTCACTCCTTGCCATATGCCGCGTTGAAGGCGGCGATCAGCTCGGCGCGATCGGTAGGCCCCAGCCCGGTGGCGTAAACGCCTTCGGGAATGTGAGCCGACGGCGCGGCGCGCGAGGTCCAGATGTGCGCCGCCGGCACCACCCAGGACGGATCGTCGAGGGTACCGGCGGCAACGAATACGTACTGCGGCGCATTGAGCGGCTCGTGCCAGACGCGCGTCCCGCAGCTCGCGCAGCGCACGTAATCGGCCTCGCGGCCGCTGTCGGCGCGCTTGCGATAGCGGGCCAGCTCGCCGTGCTCATGACGAAACGCCGCGCGGTCGGCGTAGATCGTCAGGAGATTCGTCGCGCCCGTGAGCTTCTGGCAGTCAAGGCAATGACACGCGACCGTTGCGAGCGGCGCGGCGTGGTACGAATAGCGCACGGCACCACACAGGCAGCCGCCCCGAAACGGCGGCGCAGGAATCGGCGGGCGATAGATCATTCCGACCCCGTGTAGCTAACCAAGGCCTTCCGGAGCATGTCAGCGCGCGACGGTTGCCGCAATCGCCCCGAAGTCGATCGAGTCAAGCAACGAGTCGAGCCTGGCGGGATCGGCTTGCACCGTGACCGCCACGGCATGCGCGGCCGATGACGAGCTGGTCCCTCGCCGTTGCGAGGCGACCCCGCCCGCGGCACGAGGCTGCCAGGCGCCCAACAGCACGACCGCGTGACCCTCGTTGACGCCGTCGGCCGATGTGCTCCAGCGATACGCCGAGTGGGCGCCGGCCGGTGCCGCGGCCTTCTGCATCTTGCTGTTCGAGACGACGCCGGGATTTACGGCGATCGCGATCGACATCGTGCGATCCCCCATCGTCGCTTTGGCCACGTCCGCGATCATTGGCTGATCCTCGGCGGCCATCGCGTCGAACTCCTTTGAGATGCCTTCCATCTCTCGATTGAGGGCATCGACGCGCGCCTGATCGCCCTTCTGCGCCGCCGTCGAAAGCTCCGCGCTCAGCGTCTGCATGCGGGCCATCAGCGCATCGGTGCGCGGCTGGCGCGCCGCCTGCGCGGCCCGCGCCTTGTCGCCCGCGTCCGCAAGCGCCTGGTCGCGAGCGGCCTGGTCGTCAGTGCGATTGAAGGTGCGCGAGAAGCTATACGCCCAAGGCGTGTTCTCGCCGTCCTTGCAGATGCTGCCGATGGGGCTCAGCTCCTCGTAACCGCCGATGATCCAACCGGCGGGTGCGTCCGGCAGCGCCGCTTTCGCCGCTTCCATTACACCGAGCATCGTTTGCCGCTCGGCGGCCGTCGTATCGCGGAAACCCTGCACGCACACGGCATCGCCATGGGCCGTGGAAGTGCCAAGCGCGGTGGCCAGCAGGAACACGCCCCGTACGATCCTTGCGCAGGTCATGGTTGTTGTCCTTGTTCTTGAGTCGTTCAGAGCCTACTCGCCGGCTTTCGCGAATGCCATCAACCGTTAGACTTCCTTTATTAAGAAAGAGACCGAACGCTCCATGACGAAACCGAGAGTCCTCCGCACGCCCGACACGCGCTTCGTCGGCCTGCCCGGCTTCCCGTTCGAGCCGCATTACTTCGGGCTCGCCGACCACCGACTGGGCGGCTTGCGCATGCATTACGTGGACGAGGGCCCGAGGGATGCGCCCGTGGTCCTTATGCTGCACGGCGAGCCGACCTGGTCATACCTCTATCGCAAGATCATCCCGCACGTGAGGGCTGCCGGGTATCGCGCGGTGGCGCCGGATTACATCGGTTTTGGCCGATCCGACAAGCCCATGGAGCGAGCCAGCTACACCTATCAGAACCACGTCGACTGGATGCTTCAGCTCGTCGACCAGCTGACCCTGCGTCGCTGCACGCTGCTGCTGCAGGACTGGGGCGGGCCGATCGGACTGCGGCTCCTCGCCGAGCGTCCGCAATGCTTCGATGCGGTGCTGCTCTGCAATACGCTGCTTCCGAACTGCGAGCCGCCGCCGCGAGGAATCGAGGACTGGCCCGGACCGATCGTCGGTCCCTGGGCGCAGAGCACGAGAGAGGCCCACGACTTCGACGCGGGGCTCGTCGTCCGCAGCGTGTGCGTCGGCACGCTGGATCCGGCGGTCGCCGCGGCCTACGACGCACCCTTCCCGGACGCAAGCTACAAGGCCGGCGTGCTCGAGTTTCCGAGCCTGATCCCGTTGCACGAGGACAGCCCCGGCATAGCCGAGAATCGGCGCACGTGGCAGTTCCTGGAGAGGTTCACGCGGCCGGTCGTCACGGCGTTCAGCGACGCGGATCCATCCACCAAGGCCTGGGAGCGCGTTTTTCGTGAGCGGATTCCCGGCGCGCGCGGGCAACCGCACATCGAGATCGCGAGCGCCGGGCACTTCATCCAGGAGGAAGGCAGCGAAGACCTGTCGAGCGCACTGCTGGATCTGCTCGCTCGGCAGTACGGGGGTATGCGGCTGCTCCAGAACTAAGGTCGCCTGGAACCGCTCTAAACCGCCGTGACCAGGAACATTCGAAGCACGGTTTTCCGGCGGCCAGCCGGCAGGCTCGCGGCCGTCCTGGCAATCGCCGGCCTGCAACCCACGTTCGCTCAGGAGACGCCGTTCTCTGAAGTGGCGGTCGATCCCCCCGGGCGCGTCGCGCGCCTGAGCTACGTTGAGGGCGCGGTGTCGTACGCCTCGGCGGACGCCGGGGACTGGACGGACGCCGTCCTCAACCGCCCGCTCACGAGCGGCGACCGGCTCTGGCTCGATGAGGACGCGCGCGCGGAGCTCGAAGTCGGCTCGACGACACTGCACCTCGACCGCGAGACGGCTTTCGGCTTGGTCAAGCTCGACGACGGGGTGTTGCTGGCGAGCCTCACCGAGGGTGCCGCTTCGATCCGCGTGCGCTCACTCGGCGACCAGGAGGCGATCCAGGTCGAAACTCCCAACGCGACCGTGCGCATCCGCGAGGCCGGCGAATACAACCTCGAAGTCGACACCGACAGCGATCGGACGATCGTCAGGGCCCGGAGCGGCGAAGCCGAGGTCATAGGCGGCTCGGCGTCGCATCGCGTGCGCGCGAGCCAGGAGGGCGTCTTCGCGGGTGTCGATGAGCTCCGCGTGCAGATCGGGCCCATTGCGCCCCGCACCGCGTTCGAGACTTGGGCGGATGACCGTGCCCGGCGCGAAGACACTTCCGTTTCTTCCCGCTATGTGTCCAGCGAGGTCACCGGTTACGAGGACCTCGACGATCACGGCGACTGGCTGTATGCGTCCTCGTACGGCCACGTATGGCGGCCCCGCTACCTCGCCCACGACTGGGCGCCGTATCGATTCGGCCGCTGGGCGTGGATCAGTCCCTGGGGCTGGACCTGGATCGATGACGCCCGCTGGGGCTTTGCACCGTTTCACTACGGTCGCTGGGTGAGCCTGCGCAATCATTGGTGCTGGGTGCCCGGGCCGCGCGACGTGCGACCCGTCTATGCACCGGCGCTTGTCGGCTGGGCAGGCAACCCGCCCAGCCGGTATTCCGCAACCGGTCGCGGCGTCCGGTGGTTCCCGCTCGCGCCGCATGAGGTGTATGTGCCGAGCTACAAGCACACGCCGCGCCACGCCCGCCGCGTCAACCAGGCAAACACCGTTATCGACGACGCGAATATCGCCCGCGCGTACACCGCGCGCGACCCTGTCAGGGAATATCGTAATCGCGCGGACGCCAACGCGGTGACGGTCGGAGAGCGGGCGATGTGGGTCAATCCGCAGCTCCGTCCGGGCCCGTCGCGTTACGACGCTGGCGATGCCACGCGCACGGTGGGCGAGGGGATCCGCCCGGCGCCGCCGATGTCTCGACCGCCCGCGGCTCACTCGCCGGCCGCACCTTCCCAACAAGGATCGTCGGCGCCCGCTTCGCAGTCTTCCCGGCCCGCAGTGCGAGAGGCCGCGCCGAGACGATCCTCGCAACCGCAGCAGCGCGACACGAGCCGCCCCATGTATCAGCAGCCCTAGGGCGTGGCGCGTCAGGGTGCTGGAGCCGGCAGGGTCGCCAGGTATCGCTCGATCGCCTCGCCGAAGAACGCCTCTGGCCCGGAGGCCTCCTCGATGTCCTCGCGCTTCTCGCGCGCGCCGATGTCCGCCTTGGCGGTCTCGAACGCATCACGCAGCGACTTCGCCCCGGGCAACGCATCGCGGTAGAACGCCTCGCCGAAGTACGTGAGGTCGCGCTCGTCCGAGCAACCGAAGGAGGTCTTGTCAGCGGCCGAGGCGGTGATCACGATCGTGTTCGGGTTCCGCAGCTCGTCGATGAAGCTGCCGGCGTGACACGCGGAGATCACGATCACTCGCCACTTGATCCCCGACTCCCTTAACGCGGCCGCGAGATCCGCCGCGGCCAGGTCCTGCAGCATGAGCGCCCCGTGGGACACGCTCAGCGTGTCGACGTCACCGTGCGAGGAGAGGGCAAGAAACAGAACGTCGCGCTCGGTATTCATCTTGCTCGCCAGGGAACGCAGCGCGTGGCGCAATGCGGTCGGGCTGGCGAGCGGCTGCGCATCGAGCGAACGCCGATCGTTGATCAGGAAGATGCTGCGCTTCTCGGAGCCATAGCGCTCGCCGACCACGCGCGCCGCGAGCTTGATCTCCTCGGCAAACACGCGCTGCTCCGCGTAGCCTGCGAATCCGACGAAGAAAACAGTCGGGGAACCGGCGGACGACGGCTCGATCGCGTCGACGGCCGCGTCGATGCGTGCGGCCTGTGTGAAGAGCAGCTCCTCGGCCTCCGCCCGGACGCTCTCGTCGCTGACCTCTGCCTCGTCATCTCGCGCCACCCAGACGCTGGCGTCGACGTACAACCGGTCGGTCACCCACAGGAGACCGAGCATGACCACGATGCCGCTGACGAGCGCCCGTGGTTGCCGCGCGCCGCTCAGCGCGGAAAGCGCGCGCGCCCCGTAGCCGATGAAGTAGAGGAGCAGCCCCAGCGCCGCGACGATCGCCCAACGCCACGAGAGGAACCGGTCGATCAGATCGCCGGCGACGATGAGGACGGGCGCCGCCGCGAGCACCACCGCGAGAACGCGTGACGACTCGAGCGTGGGCCTGGAGAGTCGCGCCAGGACGGCCGCGATCGCCAGGGCCATCAATGCGTACCAGGCTAATCCCGGCACTCCATCGGCGTAGAACTCCGGATCGGGCTGGTATCTGAACCAGTCGACGCCGATCCAGACACCGCACGCGAGACCAGCAAGCAGGGCCAGCAGGCCCGCGCCGACCGCGCCAGGCGCATTCGTCTTGCGCAGCGCGAGCATGCGCAACAGCGTCGCGATCCAACCGGAGTCTGGACGCGGATGGCGGCCGCCGTTGCCGCCTTCCCAAGGGGCGACCCTTGATGGGTCGTCTTGTTCTGTCATCTCGTCGCTGGGTGCTCTATCGTCTATTGGCCGATCGTATCAGAGGTGGATTGCCATGTTCGTCATCGAGCTCACGTACAAGGCGGACCTCCAGAAGATCGACGCGCACATGGCTGCGCACGTCCGGTTTCTGAAGAAGTACTACGCGTCCGGCAACTTCCTCGTCTCGGGTCGTAAGATACCTCGCGATGGCGGCATCATCCTGGCGGTGGGCAAGCGCCAGGACATCGACGCCATCATCGAGGAGGATCCGTTCTATGAGCACGGTCTCGCCGACTTCCGCATCATCGAGTTTCGTGCCAGCCAGCGAGCGAACGACATCCAGGAGCGGATCGAGGCGTCGTGAGCATGGACGGATTAAGTAGCCTGGCCGGATTCCTGGTCGGCCTGTTGGTGGGCTTTACCGGCGTGGGTGGCGGTGCGCTGATGACGCCGCTCCTCGTGCTCGCCTTCGGCGTGGCGCCGCAGACGGCGGTGGGCACCGACTTGCTGTACGCAGCCGTTACCAAGTCCGTTGGCAGCTGGGTGCACGGCATGCGCGGCGCCGTCGACTGGACGGTGGCCAGGCTCCTCTGGCTCGGCAGTCTTCCGGCCTCGGCGCTGACGCTCTACTCGATGCAGAGCTCGCGATTCAGCGATCATCTCGCACACCTGATCCTGCCGACGCTCGGCGTCGCGCTCGTGCTCACTGGCGGCGTCATGCTCGCTCGGTCCTGGCTGCGCCAGCTTGGCGAGCGCCTGCAGACGAATTTTCCGGAGCGCTTCAAGGCGCAGCAGCCGGCACTGACAGTCCTGGCCGGGACGCTGCTCGGGTTCCTCGTCACGCTCACCTCAGTCGGCGCCGGCGCGCTCGGCGCGGTGATGTTGGTCTACCTGTATCCGTATCGCTTGAAGGGCCAGAAGCTCGTCGGTACCGACATCGTTCACGCGATCCCGCTCACGCTGCTGGCCGGGCTCGGGCACGCAAACCAGGGTAACGTGAATTTCCCGCTGCTCGGTGCGCTGCTGCTGGGCTCGATTCCGGGGATCGTCGTCGGCGCCCTGTTGAGTCACCGCGTAAGCAGCAACACGGTGCGCAATGGTGTCGCCGTCATGATCGTCATCGTCGGTGCCAGGATGCTGCTGTCCTGAGGCCGACCTCATCCTTTCGCCAACGCCGCCGACAGCTCGCGCAGCAGCCGCGCGCCGTCGCCGCGCCACGCGCTGCCGTGCATGACGGCGAGGGTCGTCGGACGCTCGGCGGCGAGGCGCTCGAGAATGGCGCCCGTCTGCGGCGCGTGCGCGAAGTAGTCCATCGGCGCGCGAAACGCCTCGCTCGGGCCCAGGATGTCCGACTCCGTCAGCGCCACATCGCCCGCGCCGCCCTGGGTGAAGAGATCGCCGCAGAAGAACGTCCGCGTCGCCACATCCAGCATCAGCCCGCATTCCCAGGAATGGGGCATGTGGGGCGTGTCGTACCAGCGCATGGTGTGGCGGCCGAGCGCGAGATCCTCGCCGTCCGCCAGCGCACGCGGCGCGCGATCGGCGAAGTCGTTGATCGACACCATGGCGGCCACGGCTCCGCACACGGGCACCGCCCGCGGCGCGGCGGCCAGGAAGGAATTGAGCGCACCGCATTCGTCCGCCTCGAAGTGCGACAACCCGACGAACGCCAAGCGCTCGATCGGCAGCACCGCGCGGATCGCCTCGCTCACCAGCGGGAACAACTGCCGCTGGCCCGTGTGGAAGAGCATCGGCGCCTCGTCGACGATGAGGTACTGGTTGAAGCTGAACTGGCCCGGCACCCCGGGCTGGGAAACCGGCGTGTTGATGCGATAGATGCCATCGGCGATCTCGTGGATGTTGGTGCCGGAATCCGCATTAGTGATCATGGTTCGACTCCGATGAGCGTGTACGAGGACATATGGCGAGGATGTGTAACGACACGGCGGCCCGTTACACCCCCTCTGCATGCCGGCACTTCTGATCGCCAACCCCAGGCCGTATGCTGAAGCCGTGCGACACCTGCCACCGCTCACGGGCGACGACGCCGAGCTCGCGCGGCGCATTGCTGCGGCCGCACCGGACCGGGACGACGCCGCGGAGGCGGAGCTCTGCCGGAGGTTTGCGCCCCGCATCCGATTCTATGGCTTGCGGCACCTGCGAAACGAGGCCGCCGCGGCCGATCTCGTCCAGGACGTGCTGCTCATGATCCTGCAGAAGCTCCGCGCCCGCGAAGTGCGCGAGCCCGAGCGGCTCGCCTCGTTCATCCTCGGCACCTGCCGGCAGGTGGTGATCGACGGGCGGCGCGGTGGCCTGCGACGCGAGCGGCTTCTCGAGACGTTCGCGGCCGACCTGTCCCCGCTCGCCGATGACGGCTTCGAGGCGCTCGATGCGGGTCGCCTCCGCGAGTGCCTCCAACGCCTGCCCGAGCGCGAGCGCGCGGTGCTCGTGATGACTTTCTACGACGAGCGACCGGCGGAGGCGGTGGGCGTCGAGCTCGGACTCTCCGCAGGCAACGTCCGGGTAATCCGCCACCGCGGGATCGAGCGGTTGCGAGGCTGCATGCAGCCGGCGGAGGACGCCTCATGAGCGCGGCCTCCTGCACCGCTCCGACGCCGGCGTCCACGCTGATCGACTATTGGCTTGGCGAGCTCGAGGGCGAGCGCGAAGCCAAGCTCGAGGAGCATCTCTTCGGCTGCGAGCCGTGCAGCGCGCGCCTGCGCGACCTGGCGCGACTGGGAGAGGGCATCGGGCACGCCCTGCGTGCGGGCCACGTGCCGGCCGTGCTCACGCCGGCGTTCATCCGGCGACTGCAGGCGTCGGGCATGCGTGTGCGCGAATATCGCCTGCAGCCGGGCGGCAGCGTGAACTGCACCGTCGCGCCCGACGACGACCTGGTGATCGCCCACCTGCATGCGCCGCTCGGGAGCGTGCAGCGGCTGGACCTGCTGTTCGACGATGTGACGTCGGGTACCCACTGGCGCGTGGAGGACGTTGCCTTCGACGCGTCGACGGAGGAGGTGGTGCTGCTGCCGGACGTCGCAGAGCTCCGCCAGGTGACCGTCGCGACGCAGCGCGTGCAACTGCTTGCGGTGGAGCGCACCACCGAGCGCGTGATCGCCGACTACACGTTCAACCACTCGCGGTATCAAACCTAGGGACGTTCCGCCGCGAGAGACCCCGATGCGGGGGTCGGGGCGCCGGTGCCGTGCCAGAGAAGATTGTCAACCAGGTTGACGATAAATTCGTCAGCCAGGTTGACGATTCGCGCGCAATGGGTCGCCGTCAGGCCGCGGCGCGGCGATTCGGCAACCACTGCCAGTACGTGCCGCAGCGCCAGAGCCACTCGAGCGGCCCTAGGCGAAAGTACCTGAGCCACAGGTAGCTCCCCTCGGCGAGCAACCCGTACACGACGATCGCGGCTGCCGTCATCGCGACACCGTTCAGCCGGCCGTAGAGCCCGAAGCCCCAGGGCTCGGCGAGGAGGGCGATCACGAAAGACTGGCCGATGTAATTCGTCAGTGCCGTGCGGCCAGCCGCCTCGACACGCGACCAGAGCCAGCGCTGCCCCGGCCGCGCGCGCCAGAGGAACGCTACTCCCGCGAGACCCGCGGCGAGCGGCAGTGCGCTCAGCATGTGCAGGAAATCCGGCCACCGCCAGTCCACCACCCCTGAGAGCTCACGCTGAGTCAACCACGTCGCCACGAGCGAAAGCGGCAGGCCGACGCCCAGACCTAAGCGCGCCACTCGCGACCACTCGGTCGCCGAGCCATTCGTGACGAAGCCGCTGCGAAAGATCCCGGCGCCGACCATGAAGAGCGCGAGCGTGCGCCAGAGCAGGAAGATCACGAGATACAGGAGCAGCAGCGCGTATTGCGCGGCATGGAGCTGCAGCAGCGCGCCGAAGTCGCCGCTTTGCCTCACCAGCCATTCCTCGGGCGCGGTCTCGACCGCATCGCCCGCGATCGCCGCGAGCTGCTCCTGGGCCGCCCGGTACTCGTTCGCAAGCGCGTCCTCGGGGTTGCCGCCGGCGAACTGCAGCGTCAGCACGATCGCGGCCGTGATCAGCACGGCGGTCCACGCCGCAAGGGCCAGGGGCCGGCTGCGTCGCCAGAGCAGCAGGATCACCGCCGCGAGCATCACGGCACTTACGAGCGTAAGGACGAACGAGACGCGGCCGAGGCTCCCGATCTGGTAACCCCAGATCAGCGTGACACCTAGCAGGATCAATCCGCCCTGCAGCAGGCGCTCTGCCGGCCAGCGGCGCATCGTAAGCAAGAGAAGGCCGGCGATCGCATAGCAGAGCAGGACCTCCGCCGAGTACAGCAGCAGGCCGTGTGCGACGCCTAAGAGTGCCAGGATCAGCACGCGGCGCAGATAAATGGCGGTGAAGCCGTGCCCGCGGGCCTCGAGCCGCTCGTTCTGCAGCGCAAAGCTCACGCCGAAGAGCAGCGAGAAGAGCGTCAGGAACTTGAGATCGATCAGCGCGTGGAAGACCTGCCAGTCGAGCCAGGCCAGACGCTCGCTGCCGCCGAGCACGACCGCGAAACCGCCCGCCTCGAACGGCAGGAACATCTGCCGGACGTTGGCCCAGAGGATGCCCAGCAACGCGAAGCCGCGCAGGGCGTCGAGCCAAGCAATGCGCGAAGTCTCCTCGGCGGGTCCGGCGCGCAGGTTGCTTGATGCACGCGCCGCCGAACGTTCCATTACCTGTGCGTCGCTCACCAGTCGTCTCGCACCCCGACCCCGGAGGCGCTCCGCGCACTGCGGAACTTGCGCACCTTTGCGAGCAGGTAGCGCGACGTCGCTGTGAGCGCGATGGCGCCGACGAGAAGCCCGAGCGGCACGATGTACCAGCCGAGCACCTCGCGCGCGTCGGCGGGCGCAGTGGCGACGCGTCCGAGTTGGAACGACCAGTCATCCGGCGGCACTCTCTGCACCCAGAGCCCTACGCGGTCGGGCATGAACGGCTTGAAGAGCGCGCAGCCGAGCGCGATGAGCGCGGTGCCATAGCCCAGGAAGGCGACTACGAGTGCGCCGAGGCCCTCGAGACTGCGAGTGGCCCAGTGCATGACGAGCCGGAGCAGGAGGAGCGGTGAGCGTGAGCTCTGCGCGCGCAGCGCCAGGTCGTCCATCCGGTAAGCGCTGCCAAGCGTCGCCGGATCGCCGAGCCGCGCCAAAGCCTCGGTGAGCCGCTCGCGGTCGGTCCCGGCGCTCTCTCTAAGGTGACTGCGAATCTCGCGGACGATGTCCTCGACCTGCTCGGCCGGCAGGCCGCGCAGCGACGTCCGGAGCCGCGTGAGGTAGCTCTCGATCTCGTGCTCGGCGGCGGGCGCCGAGTTCATTTCCTGCGCTCCGCAAGCACGGGCTGCAACACTGCGTCGATGCTGGCGGCGAAGCCGCGCCAGAACCGCGCCATCTGCACGACCCGTCGGCGTCCCTCCGGCGTCAACCGGTAGTACTTGCGCGGGTGACCGGCCTCGGCCTCGACCCACTCCGCATCCACCTGCCCCTCGGCGCGCATTCGGTTAAGCAACGGGTAGAGCGTTCCCTCCGGAACGGTGAGTTGAGCATCGCCCTCGAGCCTGCGGATCAGCTCGAGCCCATAGAGGCGACCGGACCACAATGCGGCGAGCACGACCAGCTCCAGAACACCCTTGCGGGCCTGCACTTCCCAGCGTTCGACGGCCAGACTGTCGCTCGAGCGTTGAGACATCGTAATGTACGATACCTCGGATTGCGAGGTATCGCAACTGGCCATCAGCCGTACGAGCCCTCTACAGGACGCGACATTCGATTCTCCGCAGTTTTGCGAGACTCTCGTCTGGCCGTAAGCGCAAGCGTGCGACACCCTGCGGGTGGTACGTCTGTGCAGATGAAACGGGCGGCGAAACGTGGTCCGCGGACGAAGAAGTCCTACAGAATGGGTCCCAACAAGGCCGCGGTCACTGGTCGAGCCGGCGCGTGTTGGTCTCACTCATCGGCCACATGACGAAGAGCCCGATCAGCCCGTAGATCATGATGTACCAGGCGGGAACGAGCGGCTGTCCGAACCTCTCGACGAGCCACGTCGACACGAGCGGCGCGCTTCCGCCCGCGAGCGCGAGCGTGACACTGTAGGCAAAGCTCATCGACGTGACTCGCGTCCGCAGCGGGAAGATCTCGACGACCATGGCGCCCTGCAGCCCGAGCGACATACCGAGCGGCACCGCCATCAGGCTCTGGCCGAGCATGAACTGCGCCGGTGTGCCGTACACCATGAGCCACAGCGCCGGGTAGATGAGGATCATGGCGACGACTGTGAGCGCGAGCATCAGCCGGCGTCGACCGGTGCGATCGGACAGCCAGCCGCCGAACGGCTTCGCGAACAGCACCACGAACAGGATCAGCGTGTTTGCGAGCAGGAAGGTGGATGATCCTGTGGCGGCCTGGCTCGCGCGTCGCTCGACGGCGTACGTGAATGTCAGGTAGTAGGCCGCGTTCGTCATCGCGACGATGCCGAAGGTCTGTAGCATCGGCCGCCAGTCCGCAAGCAGCGACGGGATGAACGGGGGTCGGGCGGCCGCGGCCTGGCGTCCCTCCGGCGTCTCGTCGAGGCCCCGGCGCAGAAACCAGCCAATGATGCAGAAGATGAAGCTACCGACAAAGGGAATGCGCCAGCCCCAGGCCGCGACCTCGTCCGGAGCGAGGAGCGCATGCACCAGCCACGCCGAACCCGAGCCGAGGATAAAGCCGAGTGTCGTGCCGGCCGCAGTAGAACTGCTGACGAAACCGCGCGTCGCTGCGGCGGAGGATTCGGTCGTGTAGACCATCGAGCCCGTGAACTCGCCACCAACCGAGAAGCCCTGGATCAATCTCAGGAGCATGAGTAGCAGCGGCGCCGCGACACCAATCGACGCGTAGGTTGGCAGCAGCCCGATCAGGAGCGTCGACACCCCCATCATCGCGATCGACAGTACGAGCAGCGGACGGCGTCCGATACGATCACCGACCCGGCCGAGCACCAGGCTGCCGATCGGACGCGCGCCGAAGCCGAGCGCAAAGACCGCGAACGAAAGCAGCTGCTGCGCGCCCGGGCTCGATTGCGGAAAGAACTGCTGCCCGATGACGGTTGCGAAGTAGCCGTACACCGCGAAGTCGAACCACTCGAGGACGTTGCCGATCAGGCCGGCTGCGGCCGTGCGCCCCGTCGATCGACGTGCCCCAGTGGGGGCTGCACGTGCGGCTTGGAGGATTGTCACATCAGCGGTCACGGTGGACTCCCATTGATTCCGCAAGGTGGCTGGCAGCGTCGGGGCCACGCACTGCGCACACAATGCCAGGTGTGTTCCGTTTCACGGCCTGAAGGTTCCGATACGCAAGGGTCGATACGATCGGGCCTGGCAAGCGGATGCGCTGAGGGCGTG
>Ga0207648_10001567_pt1 | contig 25102 bp, 16 predicted proteins | sample KBSMisM32_FD_184310 | JGI IMG/M metagenome (GOLD analysis project Ga0207648, IMG submission 184310) | Miscanthus rhizosphere microbial communities from Kellogg Biological Station, Michigan, USA - KBS Miscanthus M3-2 (SPAdes) (version 2) | ecosystem: Host-associated > Plants > Roots >... | reverse complement strand
GATTTTACCGTTCATCAGGTTGGTGTAACGTGTTACGATGTTTAGCCCCAAACCTGTACCTGGTATATTCCCGGTATTGTGCGCTCTGAAGAATGCTTCGAATAAATGCTTCTGGTCATTCTCCGGAATACCTATCCCATTATCTTTTATATTGATGATCAGTTGCTTCTTGCTGATCTCTGTATTGAATTCTATAAAAGTATTTTCACCTGAATATTTAATTGCATTACCGATCAGGTTAAGGATGCAATTTTTCAATAAAGCCGGATCCATTTTTACACCACTATCCGCACCGGTATGTTGATAAACGATCAGTTGATTTTGCTTAGCCACCAATTGCATTTCCTCCGTAATTTCCTCGGCAAATTTTACAATGTCGAACTCAGAATATACGGGTTCAACCTTTCCCGCTTCCAGTTTTTCTAATGACAGAAAGTCGTTTAATATTGATGTAAGATTGGCGACAGCAGCCTTTATTTTGGCTATATGCTTAGCAATATTAGGATTGTCTTGCTGTGTTGAGTATTTATCTATTAGCACAGCCGAAAGCTGTATGGCGCTTAACGGTGTACGGAATTCATGTGAGGCCATCGACACAAAACGGCTTTTTAACTGGCTCAGTTCTTTCTCCTTTTCAAGCGAGATACTTACCTCTTCCTTTGCCTGTTGCAAGGCCAGTACGGTTTCTTTTAGAGAAATCGTTCGCTCTTCTACGAGTTCTTCCAACCTGGCGGCGTAATCTCTCAGTTTTTCTTCCGCATCTTTTTGTTGTGACAAGTCATGGATGAAGCCGGTATAAACCTTCCGTTCAAGGAACTGAACCTCGCTTACAGCCAAGCGAAAAGGGAATATTGTCCCGTCTTTCTTCAGACCCTGCACTTCACGGCCAAAACCGATGATGTGCGGATCGTGGGTGCGTTGGTAACGTGCAATATATCCATCGTGATTTTCTCTGTAAGGCGATGGCATAAGTACATTTATATTTTTGCCAATTACTTCAGCAGGAGTGTATTGGAATAAATTACAGGCTGCAGGATTTATCGTTTCTATCTTGCCGCGCTCATCAATAGTGATTATCCCATCTATGGCAGTTTCAATTATGGCTTTTAGTAACGCAGCATTTTCCATATAAAAGTGATATTAGTCACAAATATCAAATATGGTGTAAATTAAGAAAATGCTCAGTGTTAAATAAAAAAGTGATAAAAGTCATTTTTTAACGCCTTAGGAATATCGTCTTTTTTGCCATTTGATCAGTTCATACCATATAACGGAAATAAAGCCAACGGCGATAGCTACCGACAATTGAACCAGGTTCAGTTTCCCAAATTGAAAAAATGCTGTCAGTTTCTCAACAAAGAATATTACAGATGTGATAGCGATGGTAATAAGAATAACCATCGGTACCAGATAGTTGTGATTTTTTGCCGAACTGTTGATCGAATAGTAAAAAGACCGGTTGACAAGTGTCAGGGATATGTTTGCGGTGATGAGCGTGATAAAAACCAATGACCGTGTGACCGATTCGCTAAGACCATTATTCACCGCATATTGATAAATAAATAATGTTCCTGCAGTGATAGCCAAACCCTGGATCACACTTGTTGCCAACTCCCGAAAATTGAAAAATGTTGTGGTTAATGCCCGTGGCTTTTGCAGCATAGCGTTTTGTTCCATTGGCTCGTTTTCGTATACGATAGAACAGGTTGGCCCCATGATCAATTCAAGGAAAATAACATGTATCGGACTGAAAATATTGGGGTACACCCAACCCAATGCCAGGGGTATAAATACGGTAAGAATAATGGGGATGTGTATAGAAATGATATACTGGATGGCTTTTTTTAGGTTGGCATAAATTTTTCTGCCCATAGCAACCGCGTCAACCATTTTCGACAGATCATCGTCTATTAACACCAACGATGCAGCAGCTTTAGCAATTTCAGTCCCTTTTTTACCCATCGCTATCCCGATATGCGCCGCCTTTAAAGCAGGGGCATCATTGACGCCATCGCCGGTCATTGCCACCACCTCGTCGTTTTTTTTTAATATATTGACGATGGTTAATTTTGCATCGGGAAACATTCTTGCGAATAGATTATTATTCTTTACGTCTTTTTCTCTTACAGTTTCGCTATGCGCCATCAGCTCACCGCCGGTAACGTATCGCTCATAACCGTCAAACTCTATCTCTTTAGCAATAGCCATAGCCGTAAGCGCATTATCACCGGTAATGATCCTAACACCAATTCCGGCATTGTAAAATGCTTTAAGTACCGACTTAATGTTCTTCTTTGGGGGATCATAAAAAGCAACAAGTCCTTGGAATACAAACGGAAGGTCCTGTTGTCGTTCGGGGAAATCGTAACCTTTAAAGTCAGAATGTGCAACACCTAATACACGATAGCCTTCGGCAGATAATGCTTTGACGGCACTGTTAATTTTATCTTTTTCCGAATGGCTTAAGTTACATAGCATTACTAATGCTTCCACCGCACCTTTTGCTGCAATAATGCGGTTTTGATCGCTGTCTTCAAACACATGGGTCATCATCGGCGGAATGCCTCCAAGCGGGTATTCGTGGATCATTTTGTATTCAGGCCGTTCATCTGCAAGGTTAGTGGATTCGTATGCATGGTGCAGAGCTGTTTCCATGGGATCAAAGGGGATAGGCTCGCTGGCCCACATCGCTGTCCTGATCAAGTTTTTTTCATCTTCACTGAGAGCATCACCTGTGTCGGTGATGCTGCCTGACGGCCAGACGCCTAGTTTAGCAAGGCGCATGCTGTTTTCAGTTATGGTGCCCGTTTTATCTACACATATTACAGTGGCACTGCCCAGTGTTTCCACGGTCTTCATTTGCTTGACTATGATACCCATTCTCATCAAACGCCAGGCCCCTAAAGCCATAAATGTGGTAAAGGCAACTGGGATTTCTTCGGGCAAAATACTCATGGCCAGGGTTAGAGCCTTTAGCAGGCTGTCCGCAAGGTGATGAGAATGCCAGTAGTTTATGATCCAGACTATAATGAAAACCGCAGCGCCCGCAATCACCATTTTCCTGACAAAGTTGCCAATCTGTATTTCGAGCGGTGTTTTTTCCTCTTTTACGCTTTCAAGGCTTTTTCCGATATTACCCCAGCGCGTGTTATTTCCAATCGCTGTAACTTCCACTATTGCTAAGCCGCTGGCAATAACAGTACCACGATAAACCTTGTTATCAGAGTTATCCCAACTTTTATATACAGGGAGCGATTCGCCTGTTAAGGCTGATTCGTTCACCGAAAAATCGTTAGAACGAACAATTCGTCCGTCAGCAGCAATCATTGTTCCTTCTTCAGCTATCAGAAAATCACCTGCTACAATATCTTCTATCTTTATTTCTTCCTTTACCCCATTTCGGATTACTTTACATAAGGGTTGATTAAATTCTTCCAACCTCTTTAGTGCGTTACGGCTTTTTTTATCCTGGTATAGCGATATGGCTGACACCAAAATGATCGATGCCGCCATAAACAGGGCGTCTGCTGTTTCTCCATTGATAAAATAAATAACGGCGGCAATTAAAAGAAGGATCACCATTGGTTCGCCGGCGAATCCTTTGATTGCAGACCAAAATCTGTTCTCCTTTTGATAGACCAATTTATTAAAGCCATATAGTTCGCGTGCCTGGAGAACCTGCTCAGAGGTTAATCCTTCAATATCGAAATTTATGGTGTCTGTAGTCAATGGGACCGTTTTTAAACCGTTCAAATTTTCTTCAAAGGTCGACAGATCGCTCTAAAAGATTGTGACCCAAATCACAATAGCAGATGATACTTATCATGTGACTTCGGCGCTTTCGTGATCAAATTTGCTTAAAAAGTTAATATACAAAATATCAATGGATAAATCAGAGATCATCTTTCTGGACGGCCCTCATTCAAGGTTTAAGGAGTTCAAGTTTGCTATTGAAACTATGATTGAGTTTGTCAAAGGCTTCAGAGCATTGCATTTTATCGGGCCAAGCATCACAATTTTTGGTTCGGCCCGTTTCCACGAGGGGCATCCTTATTATGAGCTGACAAGAAAGGCGGCAGGTGAGTTTGCACAATTAGGCTTTACCATTCTCACAGGCGGTGGCCCCGGCTTAATGGAGGCGGCGAACCGCGGGGCAAAAGAAGTAGGAGGTAAGTCGGTGGGATGCAATATACAATTAGCGCATGAGCAAAAGCCGAATCCTTACCTGGATAAATGGGTAGATGTAAAACATTTCTTTCTGCGTAAGGTGCTGCTGGTTAAATATTCATTTGCTTTTGTCATGATGCCCGGCGGATATGGAACCATGGACGAATATTTCGAAGCATTAACTCTTATTCAAACGCACAAGATTGAGAACTTTCCGGTGATTATTTTCGGTAAGGATTATCACAAGGAATTGCTGGCGCATATTCAATTAATGAAAAGTCAAACCACCATTGGTCAAACCGATGACCTTTTGTTTTTGGTTACCGACGATATTGAGGAAGCGAAAGCCCTTATTATAGAAAAAAGCATCAAGCAATATAATCTGAAGCCCAAACGTAAAGTAAAGCCTTTGAAGTGGCTATTCGAGCGCGAATAATGAGATATCTTTATCTAACCCAATAGAGCTACTATGCAAGCGATGATCTTTGAAGGTGTTGGTAAGCTACTTGTATTAAAACAGGTTACCATACCTACGCCTGGAGATGACCAGGTTTTGATCAAAGTGATAGCCTGCGGTATTTGCAGAACCGACCTGCATGTGCTGGACGGCGAACTTACCAGTCCCAAGCTTCCATTGATACCGGGCCATGAAATTATCGGAACGATTGTATCTGTTGGCAAAAATGTCCATGATATTCAAGAAAATCAGCTGGTTGGCATTCCCTGGTTAGGCTATACCTGCGGTACATGTAAATACTGCCGGCAGGGTAAAGAAAACCTATGTGAAAATGCCAAATTTACTGGTTATACACTCGATGGAGGCTATGCACAATACACGGTTGCTTTTTCCAAATATTGCTTTAAACTCTCAGAACAATATCACAACGCAGAGTCGGCGCCTTTACTTTGCGCGGGGCTTATTGGTTTCAGGTCGTATCACATGATTGACCCGAAAGCAACCAATATAGGCATGTATGGTTTCGGAGCCGCTGCACATATATTGATACAGATAGCCAGTGCTCAAAACAAAAAGGTATTTGCATTTACACGAGATGGCGACAGCAAATCGCAATTGTTTGCACGGGAGCTTGGTGCGCACTGGGTAGGAGGAAGCTCTGATACACCTCCTGAAAAACTGGAAGCAGCAATTATTTTTGCACCGGCAGGTGAGTTAATACCCAAAGCCCTGAAAGACCTTGACAAGGGTGGCGAAGTAATATGCGGAGGCATACACATGAGCGAGATTCCGGGTTTTTCGTACGATCTGCTTTGGGGAGAACGGGTTGTGCGTTCCGTAGCAAACTTAACCCGCGAGGACGGGCTCAATTTCTTTGATCTCCTTAAATTAATCACGGTACGTACACAAACAGAATTATTTTCATTGTCGCAGGCCAATGAAGCCATAACCAAATTACGTAAGGGAGAAATAAAAGGTGCCGCGGTGCTCGTTATGAATCATGGTTGACAAGTATCATCTTTTGACCTAACGGCCATCATTCCACAGAAAATTTCTTTTAGCTTTTTTTGTTGTAAATAATTGATTATAAACCTAAAAGATAATTTTTATGAAAATTGCATTGGTTGTTTTGATGATAGTTCACGGAACTGTTCATGCCATGGGTTTTATCAAGGCTTTCAGGATAGCAGAGGTATCACAATTAGTTAACCCGGTTCAAAAAAAGAATGGCGTATTGTGGTTATTGGCCGCGCTGCTTTTCATTCTTTCAGCTATTTTATTTTCTGCCGGAAGAGAGTGGTGGTGGGTTTCTTCAGTAATGGCTGTATTGATTTCGCAATATCTAATCGTTAATGATTGGAACGATGCCCGGTTCGGAAGTATAGCCAACATCATTATCTTCCTCAGTTCAATAATTGGATTTGTGGTTTGGTGTCTGGCCAAGAACTAAGCCTCAAATTCAGAAGGGAAAACAAGCGTGGGTATTTTTTGCTTTTCCAATGCTTTACGGGTAATGCTTTGCCGAAATATCTTTGAGAAAAATGAGTCGTGATAATGCGGGAATGCCAGCAGATCGGCGCCCAATTCATCACAAAGTCTGCTCAGCCTGTTGACAACATCTTTGCCATGTATTTGCTGTACAGTAATGTCCGGATAACGAAATCGCTGAATGTGTTTCATGAATTCTTTTTTCCGCAGTCCTTTGGTTAGATCGTCATCAGCTAACAAATCAACATGCACTATTTCCAGGTGAAAATTGAAAATGCCACCCAATTTTACCAGGTAGCGGACCGCTTCAATATCCTGTTCCGTAAAATCCGTAGCAAATACCACTTTTTTCAAGTCAGACATATCAACATCATCCGGGATTACCAATACTGGCCTGTTTGCATGGTCTATAACTGAAAAAGTATCGCTCCCGGCTAAGAAATGATCTATTGCACTGCCTTCGCGGGCCCCCATAACAATCATTTCAATGGTTTTTTCTTTCGTGATACTTTTTATTCCTGACGATAATGTATTTAATCGCACCTCGTGATGTACCGAAGGTTTCCAATTAGTTTCGTCTTCCTGTAATGAATCACTGATCTGACAAGCCAAACCTTTAAGTCTGCCGCAGTTATCTTCTTCGACATAAAAAACCTCCTCGACAAAAGTCGGGCCTCCTGCATATGCCGGTTTGGCCATACTGGCGTTAAATAGTAAAATATTGGCATGCAGGCGCTTTGCTAACATAACACCGGTTTGTGAAGCATGTGTGGCGTTTGCAGAGAAATCGGTAAGTATCAGTACGTTCTTCATAACACTTTTAATTAATGAGTCGATACAAATATTGTTTTTAGCATTATATTAGGCGTGATCAGTATCCTCAACCATGCTCAAATCTTCCTGTAATTTTGGAGAGTTTGATCCTGTAAACGATCAGGTCTATTGCCGTGTCAATATCACTTTCCGCTGAGGCAATACCATGCCAGGGGTGGTTGCCGGGCTGGGATACAAACGGCATAAGCCGGTGTGTTAAAAGCTGCCGGGCGCTGTGTTTTTCAGTGGGGTCAGTTATCTCCTCAAATGTTCCCCAGCCAATCACACATTTCCATTGAAAAATGCTTTCCAACTCTTCAACCTCAAAGCATACTTTGGGATTGCTTCGCATCATTTCGATCTTTTTTCCCGGCCCGGAATGAGCATAGATTTGCCCATCTTTGTAGACATAATTCACGGGTACTAAATAAGTCTCGTCATCGCAATGGCAAGCTAGTCTGCCTGTTACTTGTCGCATAAGCAAACCTTCTATTTGTTTTTCGTTTAATTCTCCTAGCATGGCCTTCGTCCAGTTACTTAAAATTCATAAATACTGACAGTGTATCGTTCTAACAAAGCTATATCTAAGGCGATTACGGTAACGTGATTAAGGTCATTTGACAAAGTGATATCGATCACCCCGCTAAAATTCTCGTTCAGTATAATCCTTATCCTGGACAGAAAAAAGATATTCCGTTTGATCTTGCCTCAATATTTTAGTCGGTATATCCAGTTCGTCCTTAACTTTCACGCGCAAGGTATTTAAAGCGTCTGGTTCACCGTGAACCAGATAGATCCGTTCAGGTTTCTTCTCGAATTTTTTTAACCACGTCAATAATTCAGACTGGTCTGCGTGAGCGGAAAGTTCACCTATTTCTTTTACCTGGGCCCTTACCTCATAATAGCACCCATGTATCTTTAATTCGTTGCTGCCGTTGAGCAGAGCCCGTCCACGCGTTCCGCCTGCCTGGAACCCGATAATGAGTATCGTATTTCGCGTATCACCCAAATAATGCTTCATATATTCGAGAACCCGCCCGCCCGTCATCATGCCGCTTGCAGCGAGTATTATTTTACTGCCTTTTTGCCGGATAATTTCCTGCGTGCCGTTATAGTCCTGATTGATGGTGATGCTGCTAAACATCCGGGAACATTCCTCTTTTGATATCGTCAGCCACTCAGGATATTTTAAAAGCGCTTTACCGGCCGACGAGGCCATTGGACTATCCAGGTATACAGGCAACATTGGTGGAATAGCTTTCTTTTCCTTTAGTCTGTATATCAAATGAATAACTTCATGCGCGCGGCCGACAGCAAAACAGGGGACGAGTAAATTGCCGCCATTCATTATTGTGTCATTGATCACCATGGCCATTTCATCACCCACGTCACCTTTTTCATGCAGCCTGTCGCCATAGGTTGATTCCATGATCACAAAATCTGCTTCAACAGGATGTTGTGGTGGCGGTAGTAGTTCAGAATGATCGCGGCCGAGGTCGCCAGAAAACAGGATGGTCCTCCCGTAACAATTTATTTCAACGGAACAGGCACCCTGAATATGTCCGGCAACCCAAAACCGGAATTGCAGATTTTCATTTAATTGATAGAACTTATCTGCATCGATTGGCTTAAAATACTGTAGTGCATTTTCTACGTCGGTTGTATCATACAATGGCTTTGCAGGTTTATGTTTGGTATAGCCATGTTTGTTTGCTTTCCAGGCATCTTCTTCCTGGAGCTTTGCGCTGTCCCGCAAGATCAGCTCTGCCAGGTCTCTTGTGGGTTTGCTCATGTAAATTGATCCTTTGAATCCATTTTTTACAAGCAGGGGGATATAGCCGCAATGATCCAGGTGGGCGTGAGTCAAAATTATGGCATAGATCGATGACGGTTTAATTGGTAGCGGCTCCCAGTTCTTCTCGCGTAGGTACTTTATTCCCTGAAACAGCCCGCAATCAAGCAGCAAGTTGCAACCTGGTGTATACAGCAAATGCTTTGAACCCGTCACAGTTTCAGTTGCTCCGAGCGATTGGAGATAAATTGCGTTTTCATTTATCATAACTAAACTAAAATGCTGATTTGTGGATTTTTACATACATGCAATTATATCGCATGAGCAAACCATTTGTAATGATTTGCGGCATATGGAAAAGTGATCCTTGTCAATATTATTCTTTCGCTTCAAGCTTATTTTTAATTCAGTTTTGCCACAGAATTCAAATTGATATTAGGAGATGCAAAAAAAAAAGCGATACTCGTCAGGGCTGAGATTGTGGCATTGGCTAAGCGCCATTGCTATAGCCGGATCATTGTTAACGGTTTTGATTAATTCCACCGTTTTAAGCGGGGGTACAGGCGTGTCAACAGTAAAGTCGTCACTGGGGAGCCATCATGTTATAATATCGGATGATCAGGCGAGGTCGGTGGTCCATGACCTTAGAGATAACGTATGGTCATGGCATACCTGGATAGGTTTCGTGCTGGTTGCGCTTCTATTATTCAGGCTGATCGTTGAAATAACTCAACCTTCCGGACAAAAATTAATAAAAAAGGTCATTAACGCATGGCAGCGATACGACATGATCAGACAGGATACTATATCACCCAAACATGAGTTTTGGGTAAAAACATTATACGCATTGTTTTATGTTTTGCTTTTTATTACAGCTATAACCGGGCTTGATCTGGCATTCGAAGACGATTTCAAATACCTGAGAAAATTTCATTTTCTTAAAGAGGTACATGCATTCAACATGTACCTGATCTTGTTATTTATCATAGTACATATTGGAGGGGTATTTCTTGCCGAAAGAGGAAAAACGGACAAAGGCATCGTATCAGATATGATCAATGGTGGAGAAAATTCAGAATTGCTCCAAAATTGATGGGTAATTTCAAATCTTTAGGTTAAACGTCTTGAAACTATTAATTATAGAAGATGAGTTGATCTTAGCAAAGAGTATCAACACTTATTTAGCGAGCGAAGGCAACATTTGTGAAATTGCAGCTGACGTGCATTCCGCGATTGATAAACTTTCTTTGTATGAATACGACGCAATCGTTCTCGATATCGGATTACCCGACGGTACTGGTCTTGAAATACTTAATTACCTCAAGTCGTCGCGTAATGATGGCGGAGTTATTATTATTTCGGCCCGAAATGCGCTCGATGACCGTTTGACAGCACTCAACCTTGGCGCAGATGACTATTTGGTCAAACCGTTCCATCTTGCCGAACTGAAAGCCAGGATTATGGCGATCTATCGGCGCAGGAATTTTCAGGGGCAAAATCTGCTGGATTATGAGCAGATAACCGTAGATCTGGACAAGAAGGAGGTAAACATCGAAGGAAAACCACTGGTATTAACCAAAAAGGAATTTGATATGCTGCTATACTTTATTGCTAATAAAGATAAGGTAATCAGTCATAACGCTTTAGTCGATCATTTATGGCGAGATGAGGTGATATGGGGCGAAAGCTTTGATTTTTTATATACCCATATAAAAAACCTGCGGAAAAAACTAACAGATGCGACGGGCAAAGATTATTTTTCTTCGGTGTACGGCATTGGCTATAAATTTAATTAATGAAGCTGCTTTCAAAATATACACTGGTTAATTTATTCGTCTCCCTGGGCATATTTGTGATTGGCGGGATCATCTATTTTAAAGCGATATCCTATTTGTCAGATCAACAGCTCGATCGCGACTTAACAGAAGAATATGCAGAGAAGGTAAGCTTTATTGATCAGCACCAGAGGCTTCCAAAGCCATTTGAGTTTGATACATATGAAGCAAAATTTAGAGATATCGGCCAGTATACTGAACCTATACGTTTTCTTGACACAATCGTTTCCACAAATTCAGGAGATAAAATTATTTCATGCAGAGCTATCAAGGGTACTGTTAGGTTCAAGGGCAGGAATTACGAGATGACAGTTACTGCTTCTACGGAAGCAACACAAAGCGTTGTTAAATTAGTTTCCACGATCACAATAGCATTAGTTATTCTTCTTTTCATTGCGCTATTAGTTGTAAACCGGATCGTTTTTAAAAGCATTTGGGCACCATTTTACAAATTATTAGAGCATCTTAAAGATTTCTCCCTTGCAAAAAGCCCAAGCCAACCTCCTGTCGACCCAATGAAAATTGTTGAATTTAAGGAACTTAGTCATGCAATCGAATTAATGGAGGAAAGAGCCCGGGACGAATATCAAAGTTTAAAGTCTTTTACCGAAAATGCTTCGCATGAGATGACAACTCCTGTTGCTGTTATCAATTCGAATTTGGATAATCTAATACAGGATGAATCTCTGACAAAGTCCCAATTGGAACAATTAGAGGGTATTTACTCTGCCAGTCGCAGACTTTCGCATCTAAATCAATCGTTACTATTACTCGTCAAAATAGACAATGGTCTGATTCATGATTTGGCTGAAGTAGATTTAGCCAACTGTGTCAAAGTTAAAATCAAACAATTTGGTGAGTTATTACAGGACAAAAATGTCAAGATAAGTTTAAACTTATTACCAAAAACGATAAAGGCAAGCAACTACCTGGTCGATATTTTGATTACTAATCTCCTTTCCAATGCGATCAGGCATAATTATTATGATGGTGAAATAGCAATTGTCCTAGATGAAACTATGCTTTTGATTGAAAATACTGGAAAGAGTGAAACCCTGGACAATCATAGAATATTTGAACGATTCCAAAAAGAACCTTCATCCGAAGGAACCGGCCTTGGACTGACTATTGCCAAAAACATTTGTTTAAGCTACGGATTCAAATTGGAATATCAATTTGCTCCGCCATACCATCGCTTTTATATATTATTTTAGGCCTAATTCGCAACTGTGACAATATTTTTTTGATTTAAAGGAATTTTAGAAAAATCGGTTTTGATTGAGGCTGGATTTTGCATGTACAATCGTCACGTGGATGGATTAGGTAGTTGAAACAAACGGACACTATTAAAATGGGGAATGTATGGCTTATATAGGATATATGAAAAGCAGGTGACTGTCTAAATCAGCTGGTAGTTATTCTGCATACCTTCAAAGGAAGAGGTAAGTTTCTTTCGAACATTCGTACTATTAAACTCATTGAGTATTGTTGATACGAAATTCCAGTATTGCTTTCTTGTTTTATTATTTATAAGTTTAAAAATCAACGAGTTGAACGCGCTCAGAAGGTTATGAGTAATTTCATGAGTAGTAGAAATTGAAGTTGTAAGACATTGATAAATAGCGTGGTAGAGAGTAGGTTCATTTCCCTCCCTCACCGCTGAAAAGAAATGCCTGTAAGTCGCTGATTTACGGGCATTTTTTGTAGATCCTATTTTAGCAGATGTTTCACTCGAGCCATGACTTAGTAACTTGTTTGTAATGAATATGTTATAAAAACTTACTCTCCTGCGAATTGCAATATAGCACAAAAAAAAACGACCTGGGCGAGTTATATTCCAGCAATAAAATGTTAATTAGTGTTTTTTTAACAATTAATTTTAAATTTTCTTTTATTATTGAATTAATAAATTTAAATTAGTAAATACAATTAAGACCTAATATAATATCCTGCTGCACATTGAATGTTTGCTAACTAATAAGCTGGTTAGTTATTTTCGATGAAGTTTAGGCTGTTATAAATATTAATTTAATGAGAGAACCAATCGAATCATATCATACTGATGATGTTTTGTTGTTGCAGCAAGTAGAGCAGGGCAGCAAACATGCATTTAATGTATTGTATGAAAGGCATTGGGGGAAAGCATATTCCGAGGCATATAAACGTTTAAAGGACGCGGATCAGGCTAAAGATATAGTTCAGGAGGTATTTACCCATATCTGGCTCAAAAAAGAAAGTCTTCACATTAATAATTTACCGGCTTATTTAAATATAGCCATACGTAATAAGGTATTCAAATTAGTTGAAAAAGAAAAATTTATCCATCCATTTTTTGATGTACTTGAGGATATGCCTGCAACTAATCTGCAGGCCGACGACAATTTGCTTTGGAAGGAGTTTTTAATATCCTACGAAGCACTTTTAAATACGCTTCCTCCAAAAAGACAAATTATTTTCCGGCTTCATTTTCAAAATGATTTACCGACCAAAGACATTGCGGCACAATTAGGGATCACAAGAAAAACGGTTCAAAATCAGCTTGGAAAAGCTATTGAAAAATTAAAAGTATCATTATTGCCCTTCCTTACTTTATTGATCTTTTTATTACAGGGTATAAACTGATCAACTCTCCAAAAAATAAATTCTCTTAATGGATGGGACTTTTGTCTATTTATAGGTCATACCTATAACCAAGGTATAACCTATTTTAAATGAACAAGCAATATTTTCTTGAATTGTTGCATAAATATCTCAATGATGAAGCAACAAATGAAGAACAACAATTTTTAGTAAAATATTACGACTTGTTTTCTGCTGAACCAGACATTATTTCTCTATTGAGCGATGAGCAGAAGGAGCAAATAAAGAGGGAGGTACACGCCTCAATTTGGGAAAACATTGATAAGCATACAGAAGATGATAAAAAAGTAACACCCTTAAGGGGGTGGTTTACAAAAGTTGCTGCAGCGGCAGTAATAATAGGGTTTTGTGGTATAGGGTTCTTTTTTTTACGTAATAAACCGAGCATAAAACAGCCCCGGTCGTACGCCTCTCATAAGCAAAAACCTAACCTGTTTCTTGTCCTTCCTGATGGAAGCAGGGTAATACTAAGTTACGGTAGTAAACTTACTTATGCCTCATCATTTGACGGCTTAGCCAAACGTGAAGTATATCTTAAAGGTGAAGCCTTTTTCGACATCAAACATGATAACTTAAAACCTTTTATTGTACATACTGGTAAAGTAGAAACAACTGTATTAGGTACGGCATTTAACGTAAAGGCCGTGCCGGGTGATAAAACTATCACCGTAACCGTTACGAGGGGTAAGGTGAAAGTTAGCGATAATAACAAACTCCTGGGTATTATTATTCCTAATCAGCAGATTTCATTTAATCAGCAAGAATCTATTTCAACGCAAAGTAACATAGATGCCAAAAATTACACAATCTGGACAGTGCAGGATGATTTGTATTTTGAAGATGTAACTTTTAATGAAGCTGTTAAAGTACTAGAACAACGGTTTAAGGTTAAAATATTATTCACTGATCAATTCATTCAATCAAAACATTTCACGTCTACTTTCGCTAAATCCGCAAGCCTTGATCAGGCATTAAAAAGCATTTGTGAGTTCAATGACGCTTTTTATTCGTATGATAAGGGAAAGACTACCATAACAATCAGCAGTAAATCGCAAACCAATTAAACTTAATACATATGATGAAAAATTACCTCACTATCGCAAATGGGTTCCATTCCAAAGAAAGCTTGAATGGCTCTCCGACATAAAAAAACCCCCTGAACCATTTCTTGGAAAAAATGATATCCAGAGGGTCGCTATTGCTATTCGACTGCAATCGATTGCATTAGCCAAGTGTTTTAAATTTTAACATTCAATCGAAGACATTAATCACTTAAAACAACTAAAATTATGAATTTTTCTATAATTCTGGCAGAATTGCGGCATCTTATTAAATATCCGCTAAGATTTCATCTGCTGATCGACTCAAATATTAAACAGTTTATGAGAATAGGAATAATCTCAGTGTTCATATTAACTACTTCAATTCCTGTATTTTCGGCGACCCCGGCAAAAGGTCAGGCAATTGATCAGGTGACAATAAATCTTACTCTTAAAAATGAATCACTGGTAAAAGCTTTCCATAAAATCGAAGCGCAAAGCCATTTTCATTTTATGTATCGCAACGAAGATGTGAAGAATATCCACAACCTGGACATTACCATCAGTAATCAATCAGTAGCGTCTGCCCTGCAGACAATCTTGTTTAATACTGAACTCAAGTACCGGCAGATCGATGACCAGATACTAATTACAAAATCGAACCCCGATAAAACTACAGCCTCGGATGCAAAGACGGACGCAGCAAACGATGGCATAGTGGCTTCTAAAGGTGTAATTAAAGGAACCGTAACTGATTCCAAAGGTGAAAGCCTGCCAGGAGTTACTGTAAAGCTGGATGGTGTTGTTTCGCTAAATAAAGCAACTGATGTTAATGGCGGCTATAGTTTTGCCAATTTACCGGGTGGCAGCTATACCTTAACGTTTACATTTGTTGGATATAAAACAGTAACCAAAACAATAACATTAGGAGAGGATCAGGAAAGTGTAATTAACGCTGTATTGTCTGAAACTACAAATAATCTTGATGAGATTATTGTTACTGGTTATGGCACTCAGAAAAAGAGAGAAGTAACCAGTGCGATTACGTCTGTAAACGCAGCGCAATTTAATAAAGGAAATATAAGTGATGTTGCACAATTACTTCAGGGCAAAGTGTCCGGCCTTTCTATTGCACGTCCGGGTGGCGACCCTAACTCAGGCTTTACTATTCGTTTACGCGGTCTGGCCACAATAGGAGCGAATTCCGGGCCGCTGATTGTTATTGATGATCAGGTTGACGCAGATATTAATACAATTGACCCTAATGACATCAAAAGTATCGATGTTCTTAAAGACGGTTCTGCTGCTGCAATTTATGGTACGCGTGGTTCGGCCGGGGTTATTATTATTACTACTAAATCCGGAAAAAAAGGGGCATCAAAATTTACCTATAACGTTTCGGGTACAGCCGAAACTCCGGCAAAATTTACAAAGCACATGACTGCTGCACAGTTTGTAGCGATCGGCGGAAAAGATTTCGGCTCAGTTACCGATTGGGACAAAGCAATTACCCGTACAGCTTTGTCACATGTGCACAACCTGGGATTTTCTGGCGGGGATGACCGTACAACCTATGATGCGTCCGTCAACTACCGTAATAGCGAGGGAGTAGCAATAACTACGGGTTTCCAGCAATTGAACGCACGATTAAATTTGACCCATAAGGCATTGAACGATAGATTGGTATTCGTTTTTAATATCAATACAACCAAGAAGAATGCGCAATATGGTTTTCCGGATGCCTTTAAATATGCGACTATTTTTAACCCTACAGCCCCGATACATACTACCGATCCGCTTTATGACCTGACAGGCGGCGGATATTTTGAATCAAACTTTGTTGATTATTCAAACCCGGTCGCTATGCTGGAGCAGAATACAAATGAGGGTGTGATCAAAAAATTCAATGTTGGCGGCTCCGCTAGTTATGAAATTATTAAAGGGTTGAAATTTAAAACAGAGTATTACCAACAGACTACAAGTAATTATCATTCGGAATACTCTCCCATTGATGCATTTATTTCCAGGGGCTTTCCGCTAGGAAGCGGTTTTGGCCGTTCCGGGCTTTCTGTTAAGAATGATGATGAAAACGTAAATACGTTATATCAAAGCACACTGTCTTATGAAAGAACGATTAAGAAATTCGAATTTTCTGCTATTGCAGGATATTCTTATCAGGATTATTTGAACCAGGGCTTCGGTGCAGGTGGCGGCAATTTTGTAACTGATGCATCAGGCCAAAATTTCCAGGCAGCTCTGGATTTTCAAAATGGTATAGGCTCAGTAACAAGTTATAAAAATGAAAGTAAACTGATCTCATTCTTTGGACGCCTAAACTTAAACTATGATAACTTCGCCTTTCTTTCAGCAAGTCTAAGACGAGATGGATCAACCGAGTTCGGAACAAATAATCAGTGGGGTTTATTCCCGGCCGTAAGCGCAGGTATAGATCTTAGCCGATTAATAAAAATACCAACAGTAAGCAACCTTAAATTAAGAGGAAGTTACGGGATTACCGGTGAGCTTCCTCCCGGCGCATATCTGTCTTTGTCCCGTTTGACCAACCAGGGGGGAAATTATTACGCAGGAAACGGAGTATACTTAAGTTCTTATGACACTTTCGTAAATGCAAATCCGGACTTGAAATGGGAAAAAAAGGCTGAATTAGATTTGGGATTGGATTTTACTCTGTTGGACGGTCGGTTAAGTGGTACATTTGACTATTTTAATAGAAAAACTACCGACCTGATCTTCAATGTAACTGTACCTTCTCCACCAGCATTGAACCCTAATACCTGGGAGAATATAGGGGAGTTAACCAATAAAGGGGTGGAATTAGCCATAAACTACGAAGCAATCAGGGGCTCTGGCTTTACCTGGACAACCGGTGGCAATATTTCGAGTTACCATGTGGTTCTGTCAAAATTGAATGAGTCTTTGAAAGGTTCTTATGTGGGTGCCACCAATTTGGGAACGCCGGGCCAGGAAGCTACTCAACTAACCAGGGCAGTCGCTGGTCAACCTATTGGTATACTTTATGGTCCTAAGTATGTGGGCGTTGATGCGAACGGTCTCTATTTGTATTCTGATGGTAAAGGCGGCACAACTGGTTTAGCTAATGCACCGCGCCAGGTAATTGGTAATGGCTTACCTAAATTTGAGTTCGGTATCACCAACGCATTCAAATACAAGAATTTTGATTTTAATTTCTTCCTGAGATCGTCAATCGGTCATCAATTGATTAACACCTACCGGGCGTTTTACGAGAATGCGACTATCACCACAAGCTATAATGTAGTTAACACCAAATATTTTGATCCTAAAGTAAAGGATCAAGCGGCGTATAGCAGTTACGATGTAGAAAAAGGCGATTTCCTGAAATTGGATAACGCGACACTGGGGTATACTTTTAAAATAACTAAAAGCAATGGTAAATCGGGCATGATAAGCAGCCTTAGGGCCTATATCTCTGGCCAGAATTTGTTCACCATAACCGGCTATACCGGTGTAGATCCTGAGGTAAGATATGCGGATGGAGTTCCGCCCAATGTATTGGCGCCTGGCATTGACCGGAGAGAGACCTGGGTTTATACCCGTTCGTTTACGTTCGGCATCAATATGGGATTTTAATAAATGTTTTAAATTCTAATACAAACAAGTTATGAAACACATATCATTTACAAAATATTCGATTATTGGAGTCTTGCTGGTTGCGGCTTCATGTACTAAGCTCGATGAGAAAAAACTGCTTTATGACCAGGTGATTGATGCTGATTTTTATAAGACAGACAAAGAATTAGCGTCGGCAGTGGGAGCCGCTTATGGCTCCATTTACGGCTATATGGGCGCCTTTTTTAATCTGAATGAGGTGACCACTGACGAAGTTGTAGTTCCCACGCGTGGTGCCGACTGGGGCGATGGTGGCCACTGGGTCCGTTTAAAAACGCATACTACCAATAGCACAGATTCTCAGCCCAACGGTGGATGGTCATCAGGTTTTGGAGGAGTAACGCGCTGTAACAAAATTTTAGCCGCTCTGGCTACCAGTAAATCGCCAGCGGCTGCTACTTATGTTTCGGAGCTAAAGTGTTTGCGTGCTATTTATTACTACTGGCTGCTTGATTTGTTTGGCAATGTGCCGGTTGTAACCGATTTTTCTACTACTACACCTCCGGCCAATAAGCCAGCTGCCGAAGTATACGCTTTTATTGAAAAAGAATTGCTGGACAATAAAGATGCATTGCCTAAAATAGGACCTGGCGATGGTCCGTATTATGGACGTGTTACTTATTATGTGGCCGAAGCAACTTTAGCCAAGTTATACCTGAACGCACAAACCTATACAGGCACACCTCAGTATGACAAAGCAATTGCTGCTTGTGATGAGATTATCAATTCAGGCAAATATACCTTAATGGGAAATTATGCGGATATTTTCTCACGAAATAATGTTGCTTCCACTGAATCTATCTGGGCCATCCCATTTGACGGTGTAAAGGCTGGCGGCTTCAACATGAATATGGAGACTTTACATTTGCAGAGCCAGAATACTTATCAAATGAATAATCAACCCTGGAACGGTTTTGCTTCAGTGCAGGAGTTTTACCAGTCCTATATTGATCCTGCACAAAACCCCGGGCCGCAAGGGACTGTTGTAGGCCTTGATCCCAAGGGAACACCGATCACCGGAACCGTTGACAAAAGGATGTTAAATAATTTTCTTGTAGGCCCTCAATACCAGGCTGACGGAGTAACCCCATTGACCGATGGCGGGGCTGATGCTACGGATCCGGATGGTCCTGCAATTACCTTTACACCTTATATGAATGAATTGCAGCCTGCTGCATGGAGACAATCAGGTGCACGTATTGGTAAGTGGGGATTTTACAAGGGCATGCAAACCAGTCTGGATAACGATGTGGCAATTTACAGATATGCCGACTTTTTACTGATGAAGGCAGAACTAACGGCCAGGAAAAATGCGAATTGGAACGATCCTGTTACCCTGGCATTGGTCAATCAGGTTCGCGTACTACATGGTGGGGTTGATCCGTTGCCAACCTTAACCGCTGCGACCTTTTTGGCGGAACGCGGCAGGGAAATGTTTGCTGAATGTTACAGAAGGCAAGATATGCTCCGTTTCGGAACATATAATAGCGCCTATCGGTTCCATGCTGCAGACCCGGACACCCATGTCAATATCTTCCCAATACCAGAACCTCAAATTAATGCAAATCCAAACCTTCACCAAAATCCAGGATATTAAGAACCTTGTGATTTAATTGAAATAAATGCTTTTTGGGGAAGCAAGTAGTCTGCTACTTGCTTCCCTTTTAACGAATATTTAGCTTAGCTTTAAGGATAGAATGGATTATTTAAGCGTTGGCAGAATGTCACTAATGGTATAAGTAAATAGCTAACGAATTGTGGAACCGGTGTATTTGGCAGGATCTAATAAGATGGAAGAGGGAATGAGTAATCCAATTTTATTTAAAAAGCGGTTATTAATATGTTTTCGGCTATTCTCTATCTTCTCAATACTTTTGTTAAGTTGTAATTCCAATAAAACTGAACCTGTTCAAAACAATACACTTTTTTCGCTTTTACCTTCATCAGCTACAGGCATAAATTTTGCCAATACGGTGAAGTATACCGAACAATTTAATGTTTACACCTATCGTAATTTTTATAATGGAGGCGGGGTGGCTATAGGCGATATCAACAACGATGGGTTACCAGATATTTTCTTTTGTGGAAACCAGCTATCAAACAGACTTTATTTAAATAAGGGCAATTTTCAGTTTGAAGACATAACTGAAAAAGCCGGTCTTTCTTCAACAGGCGTTTGGTCAACGGGTGTCACCTTTGCGGATGTAAACGGGGACGGTTTGCTGGATATCTATATATGTAAGTCCGGTGATTTTTCCGGAAAAAATAGAAGCAATCAGTTATTTATTAATAATGGTAATCTGACGTTCACCGAAAGGGCAGCGGAATACGGACTGGACAATAAAGGCTTGTGCACCCACGCTGTTTTCTTCGACTATGATCACGACGGTGACCTGGATTGCTACCTCCTTAATAATTCATTTCGTTCAGTTGGGAATTATGATCTGATCAAAGATCAGCGTAATACCCCCGATCCGCTTGGTGGAAATAAGTTATATCGTAATGATGGCGGTCATTTTACAGATGTAACCCTACAAGCAGGAATATACAGCAGCAAAGTTGGCTTTGGATTAGGCGTAACCATTTCCGATGTAAACGGCGATGGTTGGGACGATATCTATGTTTCCAATGATTTTTTTGAACGTGACTATCTATACATTAACAATCATGACGGCACCTTTAAAGAATGTTTGCCTGACGCTATAAGAGAGTTGAGCCAAAACTCAATGGGAGCTGATATTGCTGACGTCAATAACGACGGCTATCCTGATATTTATGTAACGGATATGCTTCCCGAATCGGAAGGCAGGTTAAAATCAAAAACTGCTTTTGAAAACTGGGACAAATACCAGTCTGATCTGCAAAATGGATATTACCAGCAGTTTCTTCGCAATGTTTTGCAGTTGAACCAAGGGCCGGTTGCGATTAAGAATGCCGAACGGCCGCAAGTGAATTTCAGCGAAATAAGCAGGCTGGCCGGTGTGCCGGCCACCGATTGGAGCTGGGGCGCTTTGATCACAGATATGGATAATGACGGGTATAAGGACATTTTTGTCAGCAATGGAATTTACAAGGACTTAACCGATCAGGACTATATCCAATTTATGGCCAATCCGGTGCAAGTGAGAAAAATGATGGGAAGTGAGAAGGAAGTGATCAAGAAATTAATAGACAAGATGCCATCAGAGGCAGTACCGAACTATGCGTACCGGAACAATGGCGACCTGACCTTTACAAATAAAGCAGCCGAATGGGGACTAGCAGACCCGAGCTTTTCGAATGGTTCGGCCTATGGAGACTTGAACAATGACGGTGCGCTGGACCTTGTGGTGAATAATGTGAACATGCCGGCCTTTATCTACCGCAACAATGGTGGGAAACTGCATCCGGAGAATAAGTACCTGAAGGTGATCCTCCAGGGCGAAGGTAAAAACCGGTTTGGCGTAGGCGCACAGGTGACTTTGTACTACAATCATACGCTGAGCTACCAGGAGCAGATACCGTCCCGGGGGTTTGAATCGAGCGTGGATACCCGTTTGAACTTCGGCCTGGGTAAAACAAAGCTGATCGATTCGGTGGTAGTGAAATGGCCTGGTGGAAAGCAAAAAGTATTAAAAGGAGTAAAACCCAACCAAACGATCACCGTTAAGGAAATCGAGTCGGCAATACCAAAGAATGCAAATAGCAGCCCTGCACCAGCAAAACCCCTTTTTGAACAGAGCGCAGATAATCATGGGATAGACTTTGTACACAAGGAAGATGACTTTGTAGATTTTGACAGGGAGAAACTGATCTTCCAGATGCACTCGACCGACGGTCCGCGGATGGCTAAAGGAGACGTAAATGGGGACGGACTGGAAGACTTTTACATCTGCGGGGCAAAGGATCAGCCCGGAGCCTTATATATCCAGACTCCTGGGGGGCGGTTTAAGCGAAGCAATGAAAAGCTGTTTGGACAGGATAAAGCCAGTGAGGATACAGACTGTTTATTTTTCGATGCCGATGGAGACGGGGACCAGGACCTGTATGTATGCAGCGGGGGCAACGAGTTTTCGCCCAACTCCACCGAACTGATCTCCCGGCTGTATATCAATGATGGCAAGGGGCATTTCACCAAATCGCAACAGGTGCTTCCTTCTTTTCAATTTGAGAGCAGTTCCTGCGTAACGGCGGGGGATGTTGACGGGGATGGTGACCAGGACCTGTTTGTAGGTGTGCGCTTAAAGCCAGGCAAGTATGGCTACCCCTGCAAAGGCTATATCCTGCAGAATAACGGCAAAGGTATATTTACCGATGTAACCGATAAAGTAGCCCCTGGCTTAAAAGAACTGGGAATGGTGACGGATGCCAAATGGTTTGACTATGACCGGGACGGGAAACCGGACCTGGTGGTCTGTGGGGAGTATATGCCGATAAGGATATTCCATAATGAAGGGGGAGTTCTGAAAGAAGTAAGCCGCCAGGCAGGAACAGTGGGGAGCAACGGCTGGTGGAACAGGCTGGAGATAGCAGATATAAACGGTGACGGTTACCCGGATATCGTAGCGGGCAATCACGGGTTAAATTCCAGGTTTAAGGCTACAAGACAAAAGCCGGTAAGCATGTATGTAGGGGATTTCAGCGGTACCGGGACTATAGAGCAGATCGTATGCTGTTATAACGGTGACAAGCAATACCCGATGGTATTAAGGCATGATTTGGTAGGAGAGCTGCCCTTGCTGAAGAAGAAATACCTGAGGTATGCCCAGTACAAGGAACAAACGATGGAAGACATCTTTGGCAAGGACCTGCTGCAAAAGATGGATAAACTGGATGCTTACGAAATGCAGAGCTGTGTGCTGATGAACAACCGGAACGGCAGCTTTACGATGAAGGCATTGCCGGTCGAGGCGCAGTTTTCAACGGTATTCGGTATAACCGTACAGGACTATGACGGGGACGGGAAGCAGGACATCCTGCTGGGGGGTAATTTTTATCAGTCAAAGCCCGAAGCGGGGATATATGATGCCAGTTATGGCTTGCTGCTCAAAGGAAATGGTAAAGGTGACTTTACAGCAGTCAAACCACAAACAAGTGGTATTATGATCAAAGGTGCGGTACGCGATATCAAAGAGATCAAAGCCGGAAAAAATAAGCTCCTGATCGTCGCTAAAAATAATGATAAAACAGAGGTATTAAGTTTCAAATGAGATTGTGATTAACTATGAGATATTCTAAATGGATACTATTTGTTGTATGTCTGATGTTTGTATTTGCTTGTAATTCAGACGACAGAAAATATGATCAGTTGGTAAAGAATGAGCTTTCGCGGGGAGTGCGGAAGGATAGCTTGTTTCAGGGAATAAAATTAGGGATGACCTCAAAGGAGTTTTATACCCATTGTTGGGAGATGAACAAAAAGGGAGTTTTTTTTGCAGGACCCGGAAATATGACAGTTTTATATAAACTTCCAAAAGAGTTAAAATATCCGGCATCTATGAACTTTTACCCGGATTTTATGCAAGGCAGGATTTACAAAATGAGAGTGCTCTTCGGTTATGATGCATTTGCCCCATGGAATAAACAGCTATTTGCCGACAGCCTGCAGTTAGATGTGTTAAAATTACTAAAGACATGGTATAAGGACCGGGACTTTATTCCCATAACAGATGAAACTAAAGGGACGATTTTCGTGCAGGTAGATGGCAACCGGAGAATTATCATCGGCAAGTACGATGACGCTCATGTAAAAGTAGATTACACTGATTTATTGATAGATGATAAGAATAAAAAATAAGGTGAGTTTTACTCTTTTGATAGAAAAGGTTATACAGGGTGTGTTTAACATGCGATATTGTTTTGTATTCTTTTTATTCGCCTTAACCAGTTGCCAGAAAAAGCAAAGTGGAGCTAACAATAAGCTTTTTGAACTTTTAAGTCCTACTGAAACCCATGTTGATTTTGTAAACCAGTTGTCTTATAATGCTGATTTTAACATTTTCACCTATCGAAATTTTTATAATGGTGGCGGGGTAGCTATAGGTGATATCAACAATGATGGGTTGCCAGATATATTTTTAGTGGGTAATATGGTATCCAGTCGCCTTTATTTAAATAAGGGAAATTTTCAGTTTGAAGATATAACAGAGAAGGCGGGGATTAACAAACTCGGTAAATGGTCTACCGGTGTTACCATGGCAGACGTTAACGGTGACGGGTTATTGGATATTTATGTTTGCAATAGCGGCGACGTTAAAGGCGATCATAAGCAGAATGAGTTGTATATCAACAATGGCAATCTCACATTTACAGAAAGAGCGAAGGAATATGGCATTGGTGTAAATGGTTATTCAACCCACGCTGTTTTTTTTGATTATGATCATGACGGGGATCTGGATCTTTTTATCCTAAGCAATTCCTTCAAGGCAATTGGCAGCTTTAATATTCAGAATAATGAGCGGAATAAAAGAGACTTGCTAGGAGGTCAGAAATTATTCAGGAATGATGGCGGCCATTTTACAGATGTGAGTAAACACGCAGGTATTTATGGCAGTGTGATCGGTTTTGGGTTGGGTGTGAGTGTAGGTGATGTAAACGGAGATGGCTGGGATGATATCTATGTTTCCAATGACTTTTTTGAGCGTGATTACTTATATATCAATAATCACGATGGCACCTTTAAGGAATCGCTTGAAGACCAGATGAAAAGCATCAGTAATGCATCAATGGGTGCTGATCTGGCCGACATCAACAACGATGCACATCCTGATGTTTTTGTAACGGACATGCTTCCGGCGTCTGAACTGAGGCTTAAAACAAATACCACTTTTGAGAACTGGGATAAATACCAGCTTGATTTGAGATATGATTATTTCCACCAGTTTACCAGGAACACGCTTCAATTAAATAATGGTAACGGAACCTTTAGTGAAATTGGCCGCCTGGCCGGAGTCCATGCTACAGACTGGAGTTGGGGGGCGCTGATCACAGACATGGACAATGATGGATTCAAAGATGTCTTTATCGCTAACGGTATTTATAAGGACTTAACAAATCAAGACTATGTTCAACATCTGTCTAACAGGGATGTGATGCGTAGTGTTTGGACAAATAAAGGCATAGATTACAAGAAGCTGATAGATAGTATGCCATCAGAGGCAGTACCGAACTATGCGTACCGGAACAATGGCGACCTGACCTTTACAAATAAAGCAGCCGAATG
>Ga0207648_10001565_pt1 | contig 25154 bp, 24 predicted proteins | sample KBSMisM32_FD_184310 | JGI IMG/M metagenome (GOLD analysis project Ga0207648, IMG submission 184310) | Miscanthus rhizosphere microbial communities from Kellogg Biological Station, Michigan, USA - KBS Miscanthus M3-2 (SPAdes) (version 2) | ecosystem: Host-associated > Plants > Roots >... | reverse complement strand
CAGATAAAAGGACCGCCGGCAGTTGATACGGCGGTCCTACGGGTGCCTAGGGATGTTCGAGGGCCTTTCGGCTTCCCGCATAGGACGAACGTCGGCGGTAAGTAATGGTCCCCTGATCGGCATATATATTTGTCTTGCGTATGCGCTGCGCTCTGAATGCCGATCTACTCTCTCGGCGGCACAACCACGACTACCTCGCCCGTGGTGGGGTCGATCTTTCTAACCGGAGACGCCGCGCCCAGCGTCCCAAACAGCCGGCTCACCCACGCATACCACGGTGCGATGACGGCGGCCACGATGGCCGCCACGACGCCCACCTGCCGCCCGGACACGCGGGGTCGCGGCCGGAAGAGCCAGGGATCCACGAGCAAGGCCGCGACGTAATAGGCCGCCGTCTGGTGCGCCATGAAGGCGAGCGCGCCGCACAGCGCGCTCGCGTACAGGAGCCGGGGGTCGCCGGCGGCGCGGAATCGGATCGAGAAGCCGAGGGCCAGGAGCAGCAGGTAGGCACACGACAGCTTCGTCCACGTGAACGTGCCCTGGTGGACGAGCCAGGTGTCGAAGAAGACGAGCCCGGCGCACAGGAGGGCGGCGCGGAGACCGCACAGCGCGCGGGCGAGGAGGTAGAGAGGGACGACGAACAGCGAATTCAGGAACGTGGAGGCGACCTGGTAGACCCAGAAGCGGTCGCCGAAGACGGAGAGCGCAAACGCGGCGGCGAGGTTGAAGAGGGGTGTCCGTGACGCGAGGTTGTAGTCCCCGAACCAGACGGTCGCGTAGCCGGTGCCCGTCCCGAGGTAGACCTGCGCGATCGCGTAGTGCTCCCACCAGTCGCCGTACCAGCTCCCGCCCGCGTAGATGGGGGTCAGGCCCTGGAAGCCGATGAGGGCCACGTAGAACAGGGCCCACAGGCCGAGCAGAGACCACGACACGGCCGGGCGCTCGCTTCGCCGCTTGCCGAGGACGGCCGCGAGGCCGGCCAGGACCCCCGCCGTCCAGATCGCGGCGTTGACGACGAGTGGATTCGCGCCGGAGAGATGGGCGATGAACGCGCTCAGGCCCAGGAACGCGAAACCGAAGCCGCCCGCCGCGGCCGCCCTCTCGTCAGGGGTCAGGAAGGAGACAGAGCCCGCGGCCAGGAGACCGGGGACGAGGGCCAGCAAGGGGACGATCACGACCGTGATCGCGATCCCGGCCCAACACGCGGCGGTGCACAAGACCGCCGAATCCTAGACGGCCAGGCCCTTTCCGTCGAACTCGGCCTGGACGGCCTCCCATTCGGACATGAGCGCGGCGACTTCGTCGAGCAGCCGCTGGCGATGGGCCACCGCCTCGTCCGCCCGGGCGCGATCCTCGTAGAAGCCGGGCGTGGCCATCAGGTGCTCCACGTCGCGCACCGCCTGCTCCTTCTCCGCGATCTTCTTCTCGAGCTCGGCGATGCGCGCCTTGAGCTTGCGACCCTCGCGCTCGCGCGCCTGACGATCGGCCGGATTGGGCGGGCGCAGGCGCGGCGCCAGCGGGTCGTAGCCCGCCTTGCCGTCGGGACTGGCGGGCGCGGAGGCCGCGGGCTTCGCGTTCTCCTTCCGGGCGGCGGGAGCGGGAGCCGGCGCGGCGGGTCGCGGCGCCGTCCTGGCCTTGTCGTGTTTGTCGTGTTTGTCGTGCTTGACGTGGGGCGCCGGCGCCGAAGCCGTGGGCAGGGCCACCGCCACTCCCGCCTCGCGCTGCTTCTTCCAGTAGACGAAGTCCTCGTACCCGCCCGGGTAGACCAGCGTCTGCCCGCCACCCACCTCGATCACCTTCGTGGCCAGCTTGTCCACGAAGTAGCGGTCGTGCGAGACGAAGATCAGCGTGCCGCCGTAGTCCTCGAGCGCCTCCAGCAGCACTTCCTTGGAGTCGAGATCGAGGTGGTTCGTCGGCTCGTCCAGGATGAGGACGTTGCTGGCGTTGAGCAGCATCTTGGCCAGGGCGAGGCGGTTGCGTTCGCCGCCGGAGAGGACCCCCACCTTCTTGTAGACGTCGTCCCCGGAGAACAGGAACCCGCCGAGGATGGTGCGGATCCTCGGTACCATCGTCGTGGAGCTGGCCGAGGTCATCTCCTCGTACACGGTGCGCGTCGCCCCGAGCACCGCGGCCTGGTCCTGCGCGAAGTAGTCGATGACGACGTTGTGGCCGAGGAGGCGCACGCCGCCATCCGGATGGTCCACCCCGGCCAGCGTCCGCATCAGCGTCGACTTGCCGGCGCCGTTGGGCCCGACGAGAGCGACACGGTCGCCCTTCTCGATCATGAGGTCGAGCCCGTCGATGACGACGTTGTCGCCGTAGGCGCGCCGCAGGCCCTTGAGCTCGATCACGACGCGGCCGGGCTTGGGCGCATCCGGGAAGTGGAAGTGGATCTTCTTCCGCTCGGGCGGGATCTCGATGACCTCGACTTTGTCGAGGGCCTTGATGCGGCTCTGCACCTGCCGGGCCTTCGTGGCCTGGTAGCGGAACTTGTTGATGAAGGCGCTGGCCTTGTCGATCTCTTCCTTCTGGCGGCGGTACGACTCGCGCAGGCGCTCCATGGCCGCGGCGTGCTCGACCACGTACTTCGAGTAGTTGCCGTGGTAGTCGGTCAGGGTCTTGAGGCCGACCTGCGTGATGCGCTTGACGGTGGCATCGAGGAAGTAGCGGTCGTGCGAGACGAGGACCACGGAGCCGGGGTAGTCCTCGAGGTATTCCTCGAGCCAGTTGCGCGCGGGCAGGTCGAGGTGGTTCGTCGGCTCGTCCATGAGCAGGAGGTTCGGACGGGCCAGGAGCAGCTTGGCCAGCGCGATGCGCATCTGCCAGCCGCCCGAGAACTCCTCGGTGCGGCGCTGCTGGTCGGCGAGCGAGAAGCCGAGCCCCTTGAGGACGTCCGCCACCCGCGCGTCGATCTCGTAGCCGCCGAGATGCTTGAAGCGGTCCTGGACCTCCGAGTCGCGCACGAGCAGCTTCTCGTGATCGCCGCCGTCGTCGTGGCTGGCCCCGGCCAACGCGTCCTCGATGCGGTGCTGCTCTTCCTTGAGCGCGAGCAGCTCCTGGAAGGCCAGGACCACCTCGTCGTAGACGGTGCGGCCGTGATGGACGATCCCATCCTGGGGCAGGTATCCGATGGTGGTGTCGGACGCCATGCGGATGGAGCCTTCGTCCGGCTCCTCCGTCCCCGCGAGCATGCGCAGAAGGGTGGTCTTGCCCGCGCCGTTGGGGCCGCTGAGCCCGATGCGGTCCCGCTTCTTGACGTGCCAGGACACGTCTTCGAACAGGACGCGCTCGCCGTAATGTTTGGTGAGGTGCTCGACGTGGATCATGTCTTGCTGTTTGCCGTTTGCTGTTTGCTTACTTACTTAGTCAGGGGGGGCACTCACACAACATCTCGATGGGTGTTCGCGACCCCCCCTGAACCCCCCCTCGCGACGCGCCGCTGCTGCGCAGCGCCGCCTCGCTCTGCGGTCGGGCTGCCCTTTTCCTGCCCGCCCGCGCGCAGTGCTCATCCCGCGAGTTGCAGGAAGTCGGCGCAGGCTTTTTGCAGCTGTTCGCGGTGCTGGGGGTCCATGAAGTTCAGGCGGTACTCGTTGATCACCTTGACCTCCATGCCTTCCCACTCCTGCCAGCAGGCGGCGCAGACACGGCCCAGCACCTGCTCCTTGAACGCACGCGGATAGCCGACCCGCCTCGATTCCGGAGGCTCCGCGGACTTTCCGCAACGGACGCAGGTAATGGCCAAGGACACCCTCCCAAACGAACGATTATAGCGCGACGGGGGGACGGGCTCGCGGCCGGGCGGGGTGGCGGGGTGGGGTCAGCGCGCCGAGATCACGGTCGCGTGCACGCGCTCGGCGATGCGTGCCGCGTCGCTCGCCGCGAGGACCGTGAACTCGAAGCCGCATCCGGGCGGCAGGGCCATCTTGGTCTGGCCGCAGCCCTTGAAGATCGAGGGTGCGTTCTGCCAGCGGACGCGCACCTGGCAGGTGATGGGAGCGGGATCGCCGGGCAGCGTGAACGTGAGGCGGGCCGTCTCCCCGACCGCGGGCAGCGGCGTGGACAGGACACAGTACGCGCCGACGACGCTGACGTTCCAGATCATGCCCTGGCGCCGCTCGGAGGCGAGCGTCACGTCGCAGGGCTCGCCACAGGCGATGCGGTGATGCCCCGACGCGGGCTGCTCCATGGGCCCTGGCTTCATCGCCGGACTCACCTCCCTGAAACGGAGGCCCGATTGAAACATGGTCGAACGATATACGAAAAGGCGGCGGCAGGGGAAGTGACTTCTGACACCCCCCGGTCGATAATGGAGTTTCATGGATTTGACGACCACGTCCTCCCGTAACTTCGACTCCCTCAACCTCTCCGCCGAGACCCTGGCCAGCCTGGACGCGATGGGCTACAAGGGCCCGACCGACGTCCAGTTCGAGACGATCCCGCGCGCGCAGGCCGGCAAGGACCTCGTCGTGCAGTCCCGGACGGGCACGGGCAAGACGGCCGCCTTCGGGATCCCGATGATCGAGAAAGTGGACCCCGGGACCGCCGCCGTGCAGGCGGTGGCCCTGGCTCCCACCCGCGAGCTCGCCATCCAGGTCGCGGAAGAGCTGGCCCAGATCGGCAAGGCCAAGGGTGTCCGCATCGAGACCATCTACGGCGGCGACTCGATGGACCGCCAGCTCGAAGGCATCCGGGCCGGCGCCCACGTCATCGTTGGCACCCCCGGCCGCGTGCTCGACCACCTGCGGCGCAAGACGCTGCGCTTCGACCAGGTGAAGCTGCTCGTCCTCGACGAGGCGGACCGCATGCTCGACATGGGCTTCGCGGTCGAGATGGGCCAGATCATGGAGTACATGCCCGCGCAGCGGCAGAGCCTCCTGTTCTCGGCCACCATCCCCCTGGGAATCAAGGGCCTCATCTACCACTACCTCACCGATCCGGAGTGGGTCCTGCTCTCCGAGGACCAGATCTACGTCAAGGAGGTCGAGCACACCTACGTCCTGACCCCGAAGATGCACAAGGAAGCGATGATCTACAAGCTCATCGAATACGAGAACCCCGCTTCCTCGATGATCTTCTGCAACACCAAGGAGGAGGTGCGGCAGGTGGCCACCTTCCTGCTCGGCAAGGGCCTGCCCGCGGCCATGCTCTCCTCCGACCTGCCGCAGAAGAAGCGCGAGAAGGTGATGGGCAGCTTCCGCACGGGCGAGATCCGCCATCTGGTGACGACCGACGTCGCCTCGCGCGGGATCGACATCGAGGACCTCTCGCACGTCTTCATCTTCTCCACTCCCGACTCGCCCGAGCAGTACATCCACCGCGCCGGCCGCACGGGCCGGGTCGGCAAGAGCGGGCGCGCGATCAGCCTCATCTCCGCCCACGACCTCATGAACTTCAACCGGCTCGTGAAGCGGTACCACGTCGAGGTCACGGAGCTGACCGTGCCCTCGGACGAAGAGGTGCAGGCGCGCAAGGTGGAGCGGATGGTGACCCGGCTGGCCGCCGAGGGTCTGACCCTGCCCCTGGAGGACTTCGCCGAGTTCGGTCCCGTGGCGCGCCGGATCCTCGAGCACGAGCATCGTGACCACATCGTGGCCACGCTGCTGCGCGAGCACTTCCAGCCTCCGCCCGCCGACGAAGCGGAAGAGCTGCTCCCGCCTCCTCCCCCGCGGGACCGCGAGCGCGAAGGCGGGTTCCGCCACCGTCGCCGGCGGCGCTGAGGGCCTTGTCCTAGCGGCCGCCGCGTCCGCTGTCGGGCGCACGCACGCCGTACACGAACCCGACCTTCATCGTCACCGTCTGGGGCGCGAAGTCCGCGGGCAGCGGCAGGAGCATGCTGGCCAGGAGCGCGTTGCGCGCGGCGCGATCGAGGGACGTGGTGCCGGAGGAGTCCAACATCCGCACGTCCGTCATCCGCCCGTTGCGGTCGACGACGAACTCGAAGTCGACCTCCCCACCCCCGATCCCGAGCGCGGCGGAGGGCGGCAGGATCCAGTTGCGGTAGACCTCGTTCTTGAACCGCTGGACCCATTGCGTGAAGTCGGCGCCCTGGGGATCGAAGAAAAGCGGCCCCATCTGCCCGCCCGTGCCGGTGACGACTCCGAGCGGACCTGGATCGCCGATGCCGCTGGCTTCGAACCTTTGCAGCGAAGCCTGGATCGGCCCGGGGCGCCCGGCGGTCAGCGGCACCTGCGAGAGCCGCCCTTCGTCGGCAAGGAGCGCGCCCGCCGCGCGCGCGCTGGGCGGGGGCGGGGCGGGCTCCGGCATCGACGTGCGCGGGGCCTGCGAGGCGGTGGGCAGGCCCTTGGCGATCTTCGTGAGGTCGTCGTCGCGGTGGAGGAGGAGCGGCTCCGGCGACCGCATCGGGGCGGGCGCACCCAGGCTGATTCGGTCCTTGGCTCCGGGCGGCGGCGGCGTCGGCCGGGGCGCGGGGAGCGGTCGCAGGCCCAGCATCTTGCGGACCTGGGCCGGAGGTGGCATGAAGACGGCGTTTGCGCTCGGCGCGCGCACGGCGGCGGGCGGCGGCGCTTCCGGCGCGCGCACGATCGCCACCCGCACGGCCAGGGCGATGATCAGGGCGTGGATGATGGCGGACGCGGCCATCCCCCCCGGTCGCTCGTGCGGAAGCTGGAGTGGTCCGCTGATCGGCCCGGGGCCGCTATCGCTTTCGGCCGACCCGGCGTCGTCTTCCGGGTCTTCGAGGCCCAGCGTGACCAGCCCGCGTCCCATTGCGTTTCAGATGATGCACCCGTTCCGGTCCGAGCGCGCGTTAAACGCTCGTAAAGAATCGTCTCTTTACATCCCTGACAAAGACTTTTCCCGCCCTTAACCCTTGGCAGGCCCGCGATTGCGAAGATGCCTGCCCAGGGGGGCGGACCTGTCGTCCGGCGGCGAGCGAGGAGGTTCCGATGAGATGGATCGTCATCGTGGGCGCGATGGGCGCGGCGGCGAGCGTGCTTGCGCTGGGAGACTCGCACGCCTTCGCGCAGACGGCGCCCGCCAGTCCCGCGGCCACCGTGGACCGGCAGCGGTTCTCCAACACCTGGAAGCTCAATGCGGACGAAAGCGAGAAGCTGCGCGACAAGATGCGCCAGGCGCACGCGGGCGAGCACGGGGGCGGCGGCGGCGGGGGACGCGGGGGAGGATTCGGCGGAGGCGGGATGGGCGGACACGGGGGCTACGGCGGCGGCCGGCATGGCGGCGGAATGGCCAGTGGTGGCGATGCCGCTTCCGCGGCCACGGACGACGCGATGCGCGAGACGATGCGCCGCCTCGACGAGCCGCCGGAAACGCTCACGATCAAGCAGGAGGACGGCGCGTTCCTCGTCGGCGACGACAGCGGCCAGATCCGCCACCTCTACCCGGACGGGCGCACCGCGAACACGGACGAGGGAGAGGTGAAGACGCAATGGCGCGGGGACGAGCTGGTGACGGAGACGATCCCCGCCCGCGGCCCGCAGTTGCGCGAGACGTTCGCCTTGTCGCCGGACGGGCGGCGGCTGTTCGTGACCGCGCACTTCGAGCCGCGCGGGGGCGGCGCGGTGGACGTGCGCCGGGTGTACGACGCGGCGGAGGGCCCGTGACCCGCTACAGGTAGAGGTGGAGCTGCAGCAGCGTCGTCTTGACCACGACGTCGTTGCTGCGGCCCTTGTCCCGGTAGTGCGAGAGGTCCACGTTCCAGTGCGTCCGGGGCAGGAGGTTCAGCTCGAAGGCCCATCGGAAGGTGCCGCCGGAGGTGTCGCCCAGGGAAGTGCGGAGCTGCGGCGACACCTTGAGCCAGATCCCCCGGAAGACTTCGAAGCTGGTCTCGTTGACGAGCACGTACGAAGGTGCGCCCGAGCTGCCCTGCTGGAACTGGGCGTCGCCTTCGGTCCAGATCGTGAGGCGGCGTATGGGCGAGAACCCGAAGGCGAGGCCGGCCGACCCGTCGCTGGGGTTGACGTCCGACTCGCCGTGGAAGAGTCCCGACGCCACGAGCACCGTCCGCGTGGAGAGATCGAACTGGACGCGCGCGGCCCCCACGAAGGCCCGCGTCCCGTCGTTGTCGATGATCGAGTCCGCGCGACCGGGCGAAGCCGTGAGCTGGACGAGATGCCGGTCGCCGGTATGGCTGAGCTCGAGGCCGTAGACCTGGTCGGAGGTGTCGAGGCCGAGCGGCTTGCGGTTGAACGCGGTGTGATCCGAGAAGCGGATGCCGTAGGCGGGAAGGAAGCGCCCGGCCCGGAAGCCGAGCCCCTTCTGCGACTCGTACCCGACCCAGTGCTCGAACGAATCGACCCGCGCGTCTTCCTCACGCTGGGGCTGGCGCCCCAGCTCGCCGTAGACCGTCCACCCGCGGGCGCGGAAGGCGGCGGTGATCTCGGCGTTCATGAGGAGATTCCGGTCGTCGTTGCCGCCGGGGAAGGCCACCTCGAGCCGCCCCGGGCGGAGGTCGATGCCGAGGCTCAGCTTGCCGAGGCGATTGCCGAGGAGGCCGAACAGGAAGGCCTGCTCGCCACTGGCGTCCGCCGCCGGGGCCGTGGAGTGCCCGCGCCCCATCGTGGAGAGCTCCTCGCGGGTGAGGGAGCGGCCGTAGGGCGTGAGGAGGCCGCCACCCGTGGGCGAGAAATGGCAGGTCGTACAGCGCGCGTACTGGCGGGCGAGGAAGATGGGCTCGGCGTTGCCGGGTGCGGCCGCGGCCAGGAGCGCCACGCCGGCGAGGATGGCGAGACGTCCCTTCATCGCGCCGCTTCCGAGGCGGCGGGCGCTGGCGTCACCAGCAGCGAGATCTTCACCTGCACCTCGTTCTTGACTCCGACTCCCAGGTAGCGTGGCGCCGCGATGCCGTAGTCGTCGATGCGCAACGGGAAGCTGGCCAGGACGCGCACGTCATTTCCCTCCGATCGGATCTCCGCCTGCCCGGCCACCGGGCGGCGGACACCGTGAAGGAGGAGCGTCCCCGCGAACGCCGTCTGTCCACGGAAGGTCGACGTTCCCGCCTTGTCCAGGCGCACGCCGGAGATTACCGCACTCGCGAACTCCGCGCCTCTAGCGACCTCCAGGTACTTCTCGCGAAGATGCGTGTTCCGGAGCTCGATGCCGGTGTCGAGAGTGGAGAGGTCCACGCTCAGCTCGCCGCTCAGGGCCGCCGGAGACCCGTCCGCGACGCCGACCGTTCCCGAGATCGACGTGGTCTTCGTCTCGAACACGCCTCCGACGGTGAGCGGGCAGACGATACGCACTTCACCGCGCAAGACGCGGTACGAGGGGACATCCGCGGCCCATCCGTCGATGGCCGGCGACAGCAGCGCCAGCAGGGCGAGGGCGGGCGCGATCCGCCGGTGGAGGCGCTTCACCGCGATCCAGGTCATCGGGCGTTCAGACCGAAATCGTGAGGACGTTGCCGGCGAAGCGCGTCGCGAACGACCGGAGATTGCGGGTGGCGGGGCCGTTCTGGACGGCTCCGCTCGTGCTGAATCGCGATCCATGGCAGGGGCACACGAACGCCTGCCCGTTGAACCCGGTGATCGTGCAGCTCTCATGCGTGCAGGTGGCGGTGACGGCGGTGAAAGTGTCGGCCGCCGTGTGGGCGACGAGGATGAGACCGTTCGGACTCTGGACGAGAGCGGCACTCCCGACCGAGGCCAGCGGTGAGCCGGCGTCGACGTTCAGAGTCGCTCCACCGCTGGCCGCCGTCGCGCTGACGGTCGTGAGCGCGGGCACGTCCGGAGGGAGCGAGCCGCCCGTGACGCTGCCTCCGCCGCCTCCGCAAGCCTGGAGCAGCGTTCCCACCGCGGCGGCGGAAGCGAATTGGCAAGCCTGGGTGCAGAACTCGCGACGCGTCTGTTCGGTCATGAGGACTTTGGCTCCTAGATCAACGCCGGCGTGAGGCTTGCAAGGCTCGTACCGACCGTGGCCGTCGCGACGCCTGGCGAACTTAGCGCCGGAGGCGCGGCGCGCGCGTCCCCCGTCCCGGACAGCGGACGTCACTGCGCGGAGACGCGCGTGCGGGCCACGGCCCGCGCGTGTAAGGGCGCGGCAAAGTCTTTGTTAAGAAGGTAAAAACCCCACTATTCGTAAGGGCTTTCGTTTTTCGGCATGTTAGTGTCGCCGATGTCGATGTTCGAGCACGCACGCGCGCCTCGCCTCTCCGTCATCGTCGCCGTGGCCGGCCTCCTCGTCGCCCTCGTGCTGCTCGCGACGCTGCAATACCGCTGGGTCGGCCAGGTCGGCGAAGCCGAACGCACGCGATTGCAGGCGGGCGCGCACACGCGCGCCGAGCAGCTCGCGCAGGATTTCGACCGTGAGGTCACGCGCGCGTTCGCGATGCTCCTGGTCGACGAGGACATGCTGGGGACGGACGGCGGCGAGCGCTACGCGGCGCGGTTCGAGCGCTGGGCGGCGCGCAGCGAGCATCCCGGCCTGGTGGCCGCGGTCTACGTGTTCGCGCCCGAGAACGGGAAGCTCGTCTTGCGACGGTTCGACAAGACGGAGCGTGCGTTCGTCGCGTCGGACTGGCCGGCGGCCTTCTCCAGCCTGCGCGCGCGGCTCGAAGGTATCGAGCCCGGCGGCGGCCGGCCGGAGCGGGGACCCGGCCCGCGCGGTCCCTTCGGCATGGTGGAGGACGAAGTGCCCGCCATCGTCTCGCCCATCTTCGGCCCGCTGCCCGCGGCCCCCGCCGACCGCGGCGCCTTCGTACGCCCGCGCAGCGCGGGCTTCACGATCGTCCAGCTCGACCGCGGCTACATCGAGGCGGACCTTCTCCCCGCGCTGGCCGGCCGCTACTTCGCGAGCGGAGGCGACTTCGACTATTGCGTGGTCGTGACCACGCGCCGTGAGCCGCGGACGGTCGTCTACCGTTCCGATCCCGCCGATCCCCTGCACGCCACCCCGGATGCCACCGCGGGGATGCTCGACGTTCGCTTCGACCAGCTCGACAGCGGCTTCTTCCGGACGGGCGATCCTTCCGCGCCCGCGTTCTTCGCGCGCCGTCCGCCGCGGGACACGCGGCGGGGAACCTTCCGGCCGCCGATGGGGGACCGCGGGTTCTGGGAAGTCGGCGTCACCCACCGCGCGGGCTCGCTCGAGCAGGTCGTCGCCCACACGCGCCGCCGCAACCTGGCCATCAGCTTCGGCACCCTGCTCCTGCTGGGGGCCAGCGCGGCCATGGTGGCGCTCTCCAGCCAGCGCGCGCGGCGCCTGGCCGCACAGCACGTGGAGTTCGTGGCCGGCGTGTCCCACGAGCTGCGCACGCCCGTCGCGGTCGTGGTCTCGGCGGGGGAGAACCTGGCCGACGGCCTCGTCCGCGATCCGGCCGAGGTGCGGGTCTACGGGGCGACCATCCGCGACGAAGGGCGGCGCCTGGCCGAGATGATCGAGCAGGTCCTCGAGTTCGCGGGGATCGACTCCCGCGAGCGGCAGGGCGTGCGCGAGCCGATCGCGGTCGCGGGTCTCGTGGACGAAGCGCTCAAGACCTGCGCGGGGACGATCGCGGAAGCGCGCATCGAGGTCGAGCGGCATATCGCGCCGAATCTCCCGGCCGTGGTCGGCGACCGGGCCGCCCTGCGCCGCGCGCTGCAGAACCTCATCCAGAACTCCGCCCGCCACGCCGCCGCCGGCCGCTGGATCGGAGTCTCCGCGGAAGCGACGAAGGCGGGCCGGGCCGAGGCCGTGCGCCTCACCGTCCGCGACCGCGGCCCCGGCATCCCGAGCGGCGAGGAGAGCCGGATCTTCCAGGCTTTCTATCGAGGGCGTCAGGCCCTCGCCGCCGGGGTGTCGGGCAGCGGGCTCGGGCTCAGCCTCGTGCAGCGCATCATGGACGCGCACGGAGGGACGGTCGAGGTCGTGAGCACCCCGGGGGCGGGGAGCGCCTTCTCGCTGGTGTTGCCCGCGGCCACCGCGGAAGCGCAGCGGGCGGCCGCAGTGGAGGAGAATCGTGCGCAAGCGGATCCTGCTCGTTGAGGATGAGCCGGGGCTCCGGCTCACCCTCAGCGGGCGACTGGCCAGCGAAGGCCACCTCGTCGAGCAGGCGGCCGACGGTGAGACGGGACTGCGGCGCGCCTCGAGCGAGCCCTTCGACCTCGTCGTGCTGGACGTGATGCTCCCCGACCGCAGCGGCTTCGACGTCTGCCGCGACCTCCGCAAGGGCGGGATCGAGACGCCCGTCCTCATGCTGACCGCGCGCGGCCAGGTCGAGGACCGCGTGCTCGGGCTCAAGCTCGGGGCCGACGACTACCTGGTGAAGCCCTTCGCGATGTCCGAGCTCCTGGCCCGGGTGGAGGCGCGCCTGCGCCGCGAGCCGCCCCCGGCCCGTGAGGCCACCGAGGGGTATCACTTCGGCGAGATCGACGTGGACTTCCGGAAGGCCGAGGTCACGCGCGCGGGAGCGGCGGTCACGGTCTCCGCCAAGGAGTTCCAGCTCCTGCGGTACCTGATCAAGCAGCGCGGGGCCACGCTTTCGCGCGACGAGCTGCTCAACGAGGTCTGGGGCTACGACGCCATGCCGACGACGCGCACCGTCGACGTTCACGTGGCCTGGCTGCGCCGCAAGATCGAGCCGAACCCGCGGCGGCCGCAATACATCCTCACCGTGCACGGCCTCGGCTACAAGTTCGTGGGGTGACGTCGGGATTTCCAGGAACGGAGACCAGCGATGAGTAGGAAGAGCCTGTTGATGATGGTGGCGGCGGCGGCCGTGGCGGCATGGCCCTGGGCGGGGCTCGCACAGGCACAGGATCCGCCCGCCCCGCCGCGCGGCCACGAGTTCGGTCCCGGACGGCCGGGCGGCCCCGGTGGCCCAGGCATCGGGCCGCGTTTTGCCGAAGAGCTCGGGCTGAGCGACGAACAGAAGGCGCAACTCGAGGCCCTTCGCACGAAGCAGCGCGAGACGCTGCGGCCGCTGATGGAGAGCGCGCGCCAGGCCCACGACGCCTTCCAGACCGCCCTCGACGCCGACAACGCCGATGCGGCTGCCGTCGGACAGGCGGCGCTGGCGATGAAGGCGGCCGACAGCAAGCTGCGCGCGGCCCACAAGGCCGCCTTCGAGGAGATGAAGGCGATCCTCACTCCGGAGCAGGCCGCGAAGCTGGATCAAGTCCAGGCCCAGCACAAGGGGCCGGGCCCCGGGGGGGTCGGACGTCCGCCGCATCCCTAGGCGGAAATCGTCGATACTAACGGCATCCATGCGGCGGCCAGGGAAGGGACCGGGCTGGGCCGCGGTGTCCGCTGTCGTCTGCCTGGCCGGATGCGGCGGCCACGCGTCGACTCCGACGACGTCCCCCTCCGACGGCCGCGGCAAGCCCAACTTCGTCGTCATCATCGTGGACGACATGGCGTACGGCCTCTTCGGGCCGGGCAAGCGATTCCCGTTCGTGAACCTGCCCAACCTCGAAGCGCTCTCCGCGCGCGCCGCCTTCTTCGAGCGCGCGATGGTCACGACGTCCCTGTGCTCGCCCAGCCGGGCCACGCTTCTCTCCGGCCTCTACGCGCACACGCACGGCGTGCCCGGCAACGAGAGCACCGACATCTCCCCGGACATCGAGACCTATCCCCAGATCCTGCGTGCGTCGGGCTACGAGACCGCGTACGTGGGCAAGTGGCACATGAACGCGAGCACCGACATGCCGCGGCCGGGCTTCGACTACTGGCTGAGCTTCCGGGGCCAGGGCGTGTACGTCGACCCGGTGCTGAACGAGAACGGGAAGTCGTTCAAGCGCACGGGGTACATCACCGACCTGCTCACCGAATACGCGGTGAACTGGATCCGGCGGCCGCACGCCAAGCCGTTCGTGCTGATCGTCGGCCACAAGGCGCCGCACGAGCCGGCGGAGCCGGCGCCCCGCCACGCGGGCGCGTTCGCCGATGTCTCCCTGCCCGAGCCCGCCTCCTTCGAAGACCCCTACGAGGACAAGCCCGCCTGGCAGCGGCGCTACGCGCGGTGCGGCGGGGGGCCGACGGCCTTCGTGCGCTGCCCGGACCCGCAGCCGGCGTCCCTCCCGCCCTGGCCCTGGCCGCCGCACGATGAGGGCCGTCTCGACTACCTGCGCTCGCTCCTGGCCGTGGACGAGAGCGTGGGCAACGTGATGGGGGCCCTGGCCAGCCAGGACCTGACGCGCAGCACCTACGTCGTGTTCCTGAGCGACAACGGCCTCTTCCTGGGCGAGCACCGCCTGGGGGACAAGCGCCTCGCCTACGAGGAATCGCTGCGGGTGCCGCTGGTCGTGGCGGGGCCGGACGTGAGTGTCCGCCGCCTGGCCACCATGGCCCTGAACCTGGACCTCGCCCCGACCATCCTCGACCTGGCCGGCGTCGCCGTACCCGGCAGCATGCAGGGCAAGTCGCTCGCGCGCCTCCTCCGCGGTGAGTCGTACGCGCTGCGGGACGCGTTCCTGTACGAATACGACACGGAAGCGCCGTTCCCGGTCGTGCCCGACATCCGCGCGCTGCGGACGCAGACGCGCAAATACGTGACCTATCCGGCGCTGCCGAGCGACGACGAGCTCTACGACCTCGCCACCGACCCCACGGAGACCGTGAACCTCGCGCACCGCCTCGAATGGGCGGCCGCGCGGGCGGAGATGCGCCAGCAGCTCGACCGCCTCCTCGCCGAGACCGGCGCGCACTAGGGCCGGCCGCGGCCTCCTGGCCGCCCGCGCGCTTACGCCGCGTCACCGTCGCGTTCACGACTATTCACATCTTCTTTTACGTCTCCTTAATGAAGCGCACCGGATCCGTCGGCACGATCTCTGTGACTTTACAAATGGCGCGCGGATGGCCGCCCACGAATTCTTCGACGGCGGGCCCACACCGGCCACGAGTCGTCCTAGGCTCGATAGGGGAGTAGGAGCGGAGACGGTATGCGGAAGCAGATCGACCAACGGGGACGTGCGTCGGGAGGCCGCCGTGCGCTCGCCGTGATCGCGCTCGCCTCGATCATCTGGTCGTGCGGCGGCAGCCCCATGGGCGCGACGATGCCCGTCGTCCTTTTCTCGCCGCTGGCCTCGACCAGCGTATTCCTCATGAGCCTCGACGGCCAGAAGCTGCACGAATGGCCGACGGACAACGCGCCCGGCTATTCGGTGTACCTCCTCCCCGACGGCAATCTCCTCCGCGCGACGTCGCTCGACGGGCGGCCGTTCTCCGCGCTCCAGGGAAGCAACGGCGGCCGCGTCGAGATGCTCGACTGGTCGGGCAAGCCCACCTGGCGCTTCGATTACGCGACCAGGCAGGGCCAGCAGCACCACGACGTCTTCTACATGCCCACTAACGGCCACGTGCTCATGGTGGCCTGGGAGGCGCGCTCGTCCGCGGAGGCCATCGCGGCCGGGCGCGACCCCGCCACCCTGCCCGCGGCAGGTGAGCTCTGGGTCGACAAGATCGTCGAGGTCAACCCCGCGAACGACCAGATCGTCTGGGAATGGCGGACCTGGGATCATCTCGTTCCTCCCGGCGCCGTCCCCGCCGAGCATCCCGGCCTCGTGGACCCCACGTACGTCTCTCCCGGAACCGACCTCGTGGATTGGACGCACGCGAATGCGGTCTTCTACAACGCCGCCCTCGACCAGGTCATGCTGAGCGTGCGGAACTTCAGCGAGTTCTGGGTCATCGACCACAGCACGACGACCGAACAGGCGGCCGGACACACCGGCGGCCGCCTCGGCAAGGGCGGCGACATCGTCTACCGCTGGGGCAATCCCGGGGCCTACGGCCGCGTCGATCTGCCGCGACAGCTCTACGGGCAGCACAACGCGCAGTGGATCGCGAGCGGGCTGCCGGGAGCCGGCCACATCCTCGTCTTCGACAACGGCGATGCGGGCGCGCGGCCCTACTCGCGCGTCGTGGAGCTGGAGTCGCCCGCGCGCGCCGACGGGTCCTATCCCTACGATCCGGCCACCGGCTACGGCCCGGCCGGGCCCGTGTGGCAATACGTGGCCACACCTCCGGAGAGCGTGTTCTCTCCGATCATCTCGGGCGCGCAGCGCCTGGCCAGCGGCAACACGTTCGTCACCGTCGGCACCGCCGGCCGCTTCCTCGAGGTGACGCCGGACGGCCAGACCGTCTGGTCGTACACGGTGACCGATACCGCGGGCGGGACGGGCTACCTCATATTCCGCGCCTTGCGCTACGAGCCGGGATACGACGGGCTGGCCGAGCAGACGCTGGCCCCCGAGGGCGTGCTGCGCCTGCCTCCGGCCTCCGCCGGCACCCGCGCCACCATCCAGCGCTACTGAGAGCGCGCGCCCGCGGCGCTTCACAGAAGATTAACGTTCTCTTTGCACGTGCTTAAACACCTGCGTGTGCGCGGCGAACGATCATTCCTACCGTTGCGTGGGGCGGAGCACGCTTAGCGGGAGGCCATGGGGGACGGAAACAGGGTTGGCATCTTCGTGTGGGCGCTCGTCCTGGGGGCAGCGGCGGCAGGATCCGGGCAGGAGCCTGAAGACGAAGCCCCCGCGCCCCTCGTGGAGCGCGTGGAGATCGCGCGCAACCAGTACCTCTCCGCGGAGACCCTCCGCTTCTACATCTCGACCAAGCCCGGGGACCGCTACGACCAGCTGAGGCTGCGCGAGGACTTCCGCCGCCTCTGGGATACCGGCTTCGTCGACGACCTCTCCATCGACGTGCAGGACACGCCCGCCGGCGGCAAGGTCGTGACCTTCGTGGTCAGCGAGCGGAAGCGAATCCAGATCGTGGACTTCCGCGGCAGCAAGGCCCTCAGCAAGACCACCATCGAGGACGAGCTCAAGAAGAAGGACGCCGCCCTCAAGATCGACACCTTCTACGACCTGGGCAAGGCCCGCCACATCGAGCACATCCTCAAGGAGATGCTCGCCGAGAAGGGACGCCCCTTCGCGACGGTGAAGCACGACGCCAAGCCCGTGGGCGGCTCGGGCCTCCAGATCTCCTTCGTGATCGACGACGGGCCGAAGGCGAAGGTCAAGGAGGTCGACTTCGTGGGCAACGAGGTCTTCTCCGACGCGGCGCTCCGGCGGCACATGAAGAGCATCCACCCCGGCGGCTTCTGGAGCCTGGGCTGGCTGCTCGGCAAGAAGACGTACACGCCGGAGAAGTGGTCGGGGCCGGAGGGCGACCAGAAGCGCCTGGAAGACTTCTATCTCGACCACGGCTACGTGACGGCGTCCGTCGGCGAGCCGAAGATCGTCTACCTGGACGGCAAGACGGGCAAGAAGCCGACGAAGGGCATTCGCCTCGAGGTCCCGGTCAGCGAGGGCGACCAGTACCGCATCGGGGAGGTGAAGTTCGAGGGCATGGCCCTGTTCAAGCCGGAGCTGGTCCTGCCCCTGTTCAAGCTGCAGACGGGCGACGTCTACAAGGAATCGAAGATCAAGAAGGGCTTCGACAAGCTGCGCGACGCCTACGGCGCCCAGGGCTACTTCCAGTGGACGGGGCGGCCGGAGCGGAAGCCCGACCCCAAGCGCAAGGTCGTGGACGTCACCCTCACCATGGACGAGGACAAGAAGTACTACGTCGGGAAGATCACGTTCACCGGGAACACCACCACTCGCGACAAGGTGATCCGGCGCGAGGTCTACCTCAACGAAGGCGACACCTTCAACACGGAAGCGCTCAAGCTCTCGATCCGCCGCATCAACCAGCTCGGCTACTTCAAGCCCATGGAGGGGGCGCCGGAGCTGGGCCCGAGCACCCTGGGCGAGGACCGCATCGACGTCACCTTCAAGGTCGAGGAGCAGAACCGCAACCAGTTCACGTTCGGCGGCGGGGTGAGCGGCCTCGAAGGCACGTTCCTCAATGCGAGCTTCTCGACCGCGAACTTCCTGGGCCTCGGGGAGACGGTGCAGCTCTCGGCCCAAACGGGCGCGCGGGCCAAGAACTACCAGCTCGCGCTGACCGAGCCCTACCTGTTCGATCGCCCGATCACGGCCGGGATCGACCTCTACTCGCGCAAGCTCGACTACCTCACCACGGCCAACGTCGTGGGCTACAGCGAGGTCCGCACGGGCGTGAGCTTGACCAGCGGGCTGCCCATCGGGCGCCGCGGGTTCCTGCGCCTCTTCGCGAGCTACACCTACGAGGTCGTGGACACCGCCGGCCTCGGCAACCTGGCCAACGGCAGCGTCATCCCCACCAGCACGGCGGGCGAGCCCGTCTTCGCCCAGTTCCTCGACGACGGGCGGCATCCGGAGAGCCGCATCGCCCCGTCGCTCGTCTACAACACCGTCGACAACCCCTACACGCCACGCAAGGGCATGAAGATCACCCTGACCCCCATGATCGCGGGTGGTCCCCTCGGGGGCGGGACCGATTACTTCCGGCCGGACGGGGAGGCGATCCTCTACATCCCGCACCTGCGCAAGACCGCGCTCGGACTGCGCGCGCAGGCGGCCTGGATCACGCCCTACGCGGGGACCACGCGCCTGCCGTATTACCAGCGCTACTTCCTGGGCGGCGAGACCCAGATCCGCGGCGTGAACATCCGCACCGTCGGGCCGGTGAACGCCCAGAACCAGGCCATCGGCGGGAACAAGTTCGCGCTCTTCAACGCGGAGTACTACTTCGACGTCGCGGGGCCGCTGCGCCTGCTGTTCTTCTACGACGCGGGCCAGGCCTTCGCGGAGAGCACGAACATCAACCTCCGGCAGCTGCGTACCTCTACCGGCGCCGAGCTGCGCTTCATCATGCCCGTCCTCAACGTGCCGTTCCGTCTCATCTACGCCTGGAACCCCAGCCGTGATCCATTCCAGCCCGCGCGGACCTTCAAGTTCGCGGTGGGCACGACCTTCTGACGGAGGATTCGAAATGTTGCGAAACGGAAAGCTCCGGCTCGTGCTGCTGGCCACGAGCCTCACCTGGGCTTGCCAGTCGCCGACGAGCACCACGCCCACGACCGATTTCATCGTGGCCACGGCCAGCCCCAGCCCGGCCACGGCCAGCGGGCCCACCGGGCGCTTCTACACCTTCGTGAGCACCAACAACCAGCCCAGCGAGCAGAGGGAATACGACTGGAAGACGAACTTCAACGTGGCGGTGACCCTCAACACGCCGGACAAGAACGTGAACGTGACGTTCCCCGTCAAGATCAGCTCGGCCACGGTGAAGGTGCAGCAGGCCTCGGGCGGCATCATCACGCCCCCGACGGGCAGCGACGTCGAGCACTACGAGTTCGAGTTCACGACCAGCACCAACACGTTCGCGGCCGCCGGCAGCACCGTCAACATGAACTTCAACGTCTGGTACGACCTTCCCAACCTCAAGCGCGAGGGGCTCGCGACGGTGAGCCTCGTCTTCACCGACAACGTGGGAGCCACGTTCTCGAAGTCCGTGGAGGTCTCGATCGCGCCCTAGGCTGGCCCCGCCGCCTCCCGTTCGATCCTGGCGACGCGATCGGCGTCAGCGACGCAGGTCGTGCATGAGCCGGCGCTCCTTCTCCATCCGCCGAAGCTCCTCCAGGCTCTGTACCGGCGCCAGGCCGAACTGGCGGGCCTCCCGCTCGAAGGCGGCGGTGGCGACGGCGCCCGTCCGCGACTCCTGGACGACGCTCGACACGTTCGTGATCGGCAGCGACACGGCCTTCTCCGCGACGGCCGAGCCCGTGTCGACGGCGAAGATGCCCGTCGAGGGGAAGACGTCCATCCCCCACATCTGCCCGGAGCGGTCGACCGACAGCTGGGAGACGTAGAGCCCGAGGCGACCGGCCGACGTGCAGCTGAGCGAGGGCAGCGAGACCCTGAAGAGCTCGGCGAAACCCGCGAAGAGCGCCCCGTCCGGGGAGAACTCCAGGCCGCGGGAGAGGCAGGGGAGCTTGCCGACGTGCGTCAAGGCGCCCGTGGCGAGCTCGACGGTGAAGACGTCTCGCTCGCCGGAGTTCGAGGCGACGTACAGAACGCCGCTCGGCGAGAAGGCCGCTTCCATCATCAGGATCCGGGACAAATCCCCGTACGTCAGGTCGCGCTCGTGGGACGTGCGGCCGGTCGCCGGGTCCACGACCACCAGATGATTGCTGACGCCGTACAACGTGCCGTCCGGCCCGTAGAGGAGCGCGGTCAGATAGTCGTCTCCGCCGACGACGGTGGGCACGCCGGCGGTGCTGATGCGCACGAGCTTGAAGCTGAACCCTCGACCGCCCTCGTCGCTGCCGGTCCAGCCCAGGAACGGCCGGTCCGGCGGCGGAGCCGTCGCCGGACCCGGCGTTGGAGTCGCATCCGGCCCCGGAGAGGATGAGCCGTTCGAGCCGCATCCGGTCATCAGGACGAAGGCCAAGGCCGCGATCGACGATGCGCTACGCCCGCGGTTGCCGAGCATCGGATCCTCCTCGCGCGGAGTCGGGCCGCGCGACCGGCAACCTGCGTGCCGGACGCCCACTCTCGGAGGCCAGCGAATTTACCACTGATTCCTGGACGGAGGAGCCAGCGCTCCACGATCTTGCGGGGGTTTGACGGCGGTGTCGCTGTGGGCGGAGGATAACGCTCATGAAACGATCCCTCTTCCTGGCCATGGCCGCGAGCCTGATGGCGACGGTCGGTTCGAGCGGCACGCCGCAGGCGTTCGGCAAGCCGCTGCAGGGGCTGAAGCCGGTCCTCCTGCAGGACGTGCTGGCGAAGCCCGAGGCGGGCAAGGTCGTCCGCCTCGAGGGCACGATCGAGAAGGTCTGCCAGAACAAGGGCTGCTGGCTGGAGCTCAAGCAGCGGGCGGCGTCGGTCCACGTCACGTTCGAGAACTACGGCTTCTTCGTCCCGAAGGACTCGATGGGCAAGCCCGTGGTGCTCGAGGGCAAGGTCGTGGTGAAGCAGCCCGCACCGGAGGACGTGGCGCACCTCAAGGCCGAGGGCGCGGGCGAAACGGCGGGCGCGAAGGTCTCGATCGAAGCCACCGGCGTGGAGATCCGCTAGGCGGCGAACGTCGGCTCGCGGTGAGACTCACATGACGCAGGTCATCGAGGTCGCGAAGACGGGCCGGGCCCGATGCCGCACGTGCCGGCAGGCGATCGACAAGGGCGCGCTGCGCTTCGGCGAAGAGCAGCCGAGCGCCTTCTCGGACGAGATGCAGATGGCCTGGCACCACCTCGCTTGCGCGGCCCGCAAGAAGCCGGCCGCGGTGCGGGAGGCGCTCTCGCAGTTCACGGGTGAAGTCCCCGGCCGCGACGAGATCGAAAAGCTGCTCGCGGAAGCGGACGAGACGGCGGTGGCCTTCCCCCATGCCGAGCGCGCGCCCACCGGACGGTCGAGCTGCCTCCAATGCCACGAGCCCATCGCCAAGGGCGCGCTGCGCGTGGCCGTGGAGCGCGAGGTCGACGTGGCCGGGATGGCGCGGATGGGCGCGGGTTACCTGCATCCGGGTTGCGCGCCGGAGTACACGGGGACGGACGGCCTGCTGGCCCTCCTGCTGAAGAACTCGCGGAAGCTGGGTGACACGGACCGGGAGGAGCTCGGGCAGGCACTGTCCAGGTAGAGGTGACCACTCGCCCCGTCCCCGGCCGGCCTTGACGATCTGTTTACCCGCCGTTGACAACTTCGTCCACCGCAGACTCGTCCATGAAGGTGAGGGGCAAGGAGGTTCGCATGAGTTCTTCACCCGTGAGCGTTCGTGGGCGGCTGGGATGGTGGCGCCAGGCCGCGTTGGCGGCGGCGATGACCGCGTCGTCGGCGGCGTCCGTGCGGCCGGTGGCCGCGGCGTCCGAGGAGCTGCGCGCCCAGATCCCGTTCACCTTCATCGTCAACAAGGCCGTCCTGCCCCCGGGCACGTACCGCGTGGACGTGGACAACGAGGCGGGGATGGTGGAGCTTCGGGACATGGGGCACGCCGCCTTCGCGCTGGGCATTCCCTTCGACGACTCCCGCGTCCCGGAGGCGAAGCTCGTCTTCCATCGCTACGGAGACCAGTACGTGCTGCGCGAGATCTGGACGGCGTCGGGCATCGGGCGTGATCTTCCCGAGCCGCGCCGGGAGAAGGAGCTGGCGTCGGCGGCGTCGCCGGCCACGCACTCCGCCCGCTTCGAGCGGGTCGAGCTGCCGCTGCTCTAGCCTCGACGGACCGCGATCGTGAGCGGGTCAATGGGCGGGACCGCCGCCAGCGTGGACACGGGAGCGCTCCGGTCCATGGCACCTCGCGCGCACCACGCGCGGCGGTCCCGCTCGCCCGTTCCGGCGGGCGCCGTCTAGAAGCGGTAGCCGAAGTTGAGCGTGAACAGCCCGAGCACGCGCGTGTCGTCGGAGAAGACGACCTGGGCGCGCACGTCCGGCCGCACGAAGACGTGCGCACCGGCCGCAAACACGGCGCCGCCGCCCAGCGTCATGAGCCCGCTGGTCTCGCGCGAGCCGTCCGTGGTCAACCTCGGCAGTCGTCCGTCGGCACGGATGGTGGACACGGTGATCGGCCGTCCGCCCCCGCCACGCTGGCCCGGGAAGCCGCCGAAGTTCCGAGGCAGGTCCACGTCCGGCAGCGTGACCGTGACGCGTTCGCTGCGCTCGCTGTAGGCGCCCCCGCTGACGGCGAAGTAGGGCACGAGCGAGCGTCCCGAGGGCACCAGGTTCAGGCGCAGGCCCGCGTCCGCGCTCCAGGCGCCCGCGTTGCGGTCCAGGTAGGCGCCGCTTGCTTCCAGGGTCAGGCGCGACGAGAAATCGTGGGCCACGCCGCCGCCCACGGCGAAACCGGCGTCGGACCCATGGCCGAAGCTGCCCCGTCCGCCGGCGAACTCGAACGATTGCGAGGAGCCGACGGACAGCCCGCCGAGCGCCGAAACGGCGGTACGAAATTGTCCGGGTTCCTCCTGCGCGTACGCGAAGCGGCAGGAAAGCACGACGAGCACGGCGAGAGCCAGGGACGTCCGGCGCATGCGTTCACCTCCGATGAGAGCCGGGGCGCGAGGAAGCAATGTCCGTGCCTTCGATCACATGCGCAAAAGACGCGAGTTCGCTGTGTGCGGGCCTGCGCGATCGTCCGGGCGATGTCCACGGCCGATGGTCGCGTGTCCTCTGCGGACGACGTTGTTAAGAACGTAAAGGACCGCGGGGCGCGAGCCCGCTCAGGCCAGCTTGCCCTTGGCGATGGCCGCCTGCACGGTGTGCAGGGTCTTCTCCATCAGCGCGCGCAGGCTCTCGTCCTGCTCGAGCTTCGGCAGCTTCTGCTCGAGGATCTCGGCGTAGGGGAGCCGCTTGCGCCAGAGCACGGTCCCCCCGTCGTACACGCGGATCTCGAACACGGCCTGCTCGACGCCGAGGTCTTCGGCCTGGAGATGGTATTGCTTCCCACCATGGTCGTAGACGCGATTGACTCCCGATATCACGCCGGGCGCACTCCCGCGCTGGTGGTGACGCGGCGGAGCCAGCGCTCGAAGAACCAGTTGCCGATGCGGTAGCTGCCGTTCTCCGCGGTCGTGAGATAGCCCATCATGCGCAGCCCGTAGAGGAGCGGCTCGACCGTCTCCTCGGTGCGCCGGATGGCCTGGGCCAGCTCCTTGCGGCTGCGCGCGCCGTCGCGCGCCATCTGCTCGAGCAGCGTGCGCTCGTCCCCGTCGAGGGTCTGGAAGTCCACGGAGAAGAAGTTGGACACCATCTCGTCCGCGGCCACCTGATCGAGGGTGGCGCCGAGGTCGCGGCTCTCGAAGAGCCGGCTGGCGATGAGCTGGACGAGGAACGGGTGATTGGCCGTCCGCTCCAGGACCATCTCCACCTCGTCCCTGGTGAACTGGCCGCGCACGAGCAGGGCGCGGGCCTCGTCCGCGGCCAGGGGCGTGAGATACACGGGCGGGATGAAGCCCTGCAGGAAGGGCGAGGTGTCGACGTCCGAGATCTCGTCGATGCGGGCCAGGCGCTTGGTCGCGGTCATCACCGTGCGCACGTCCGGGCCCTTCTGGAAGATCCGGCGCAGGCGGGCGAGCACGACGGTGTCGGTGCGGGCCACGGCCAGGAACTCTTCCGCCTCGTCCACGAGCAGGAGCAGCCGCCAGCCGCTGCGCACGGTGCGCCGCACCAGGGTCGTCAGCATGTCCGCCACCGCGAGACCCTCGAGGTCCTCGATGTCGATGTCGGTGGCGCGCCGGAAGCTCTCCGAGTCCTCGACGCTGCCGAGGAGGCCGTCGGCCAGGCCCCGCGCGTCCGCGCTGCCCTGCAGGTCCCAGTAGAGGGGTACGAACGGAGTCTGCGCGCTCTGCTGCACGCGATATTCGAGCTGCTTGAGGAGGCTCGTCTTGCCCAGGCGCCGCGCGCCCGCGACCCAGATGGAATCGCTCTCGCCCTCCAGGATGTCGCGCAGGATGTCCGCGCGCCCGAAGAAGTTCTCGCCCCGGACCCAGCTCCCCGCGATGAAGGGGTTCCTCACGCGTGCGCCGTTTCGGCCACCGGATGGATCTCCTCGGCGCGCTCGAAGAGGACGAGTGGGCGTACCGCCTCCACGTCGGCGGCGGTGATGGTCGTGTGTCCCTCTTCGAGCATCTGGTTCACGGCGTGGATGCAGAACTTCTGGATGACGTAGGGCTTGAGCCCGCTGTACTCGAGGATGGCCTCCACCGCCTCCGGCGTCCAGCGGAAGACGCCCTCCACGGGCTGGCGGATGAGCGCTTCCGCCTCCTCGCGGCTGAAGGCGGTGAGCTCGATCTCGTCGAAGAAGTTGTACCAGGGGCTGCCTTCGCTGTTCCAGATGCGCTTGATCCCGACCCCGCTCATGATGGCCACGAGGTGCTCGGAGAAGGTCTTCATGAAGATGCTGCGCAGGCGCTGGTTGACGCGCTCCGAATATTCGTTGAGGACGTCCACCTCGTCGATGAGGAGGGCGAGCTTGACCTTCTTCGGGGTGCGCGCGCCCAGGTCCTCCACCACGCGCTGGAGGTCGTGGCTGAAGTCGCGTCCGTCGTAGGTCTCGCGGCCGGGGCGGAAGCGCAGGGCCTCCCGCGTCTCCGCGCGCAAGGGCAGCTGCTCGGCGACGTCGGTCATCACCGCGTCGAAGAAGCTGGCCTCCGGCACGCCCTGGAGATCGGTGGAGACGGCGAAGAACTGGTAGTCCGTGCCCTCGTCGTGCTCCAGGGCCTTGCGCAGGTGGTGGAGCAGCGTCGTCTTCCCGATCCGGCGCTCGCCCGTGATCATGAGGCTGTTGTGGTGGAGGACGTTCATGATGCGCGCGAGCAGCTTGTGGCGCCCGAAGAACATGTCGTCCTCGAGCACGGGGGCGCCCGCGATGTAGGGGTTGAAGCGGTTGCGCACGGCGCG
>Ga0207648_10001564_pt1 | contig 25162 bp, 19 predicted proteins | sample KBSMisM32_FD_184310 | JGI IMG/M metagenome (GOLD analysis project Ga0207648, IMG submission 184310) | Miscanthus rhizosphere microbial communities from Kellogg Biological Station, Michigan, USA - KBS Miscanthus M3-2 (SPAdes) (version 2) | ecosystem: Host-associated > Plants > Roots >... | reverse complement strand
TACGCGGCGATGGCGGCGCTGGACGACGACGCGGACGGCTGGCTGGCGGGGCCGGAGCTCGAGGGCTTGGCGATCTGGCACGACCCCAACTCCAACGGCATCGTCGAGCCGGGAGAGGTGCGTCCGGTCGCCGAGCTCGGCATCGTGGCTCTCTCGTGCGCGCACGTCCCTCATCCCCAGCGCTTCGAGTACAGCCCCGGCGGCGTCATCTTCGCCGACGGCTCGGTGCGTCCCAGCTACGACTGGATTGCGAGCAGCGTCCCGACGAAGGTGAATCACAGGCGGTAGTCGATCGCGCGCGAGCTCGTCAGGACTGGAAGTAGCAGCAGCCCCAGAACATGGGGCCGAGATGTTCGTCGATCCTTCAGGGCTCCAGGCTGTTGAGCCCCACGAACGCGCCGCCGTTGCGCTCGCAGATCGCCCGCATCAGCATCGCGAAGCGGACGGTGGTGGTCTCCGGGAACTCCGACTGCCCGGCCTGGGAGAAGAGGGTCGGGAACCCGATCGCGTGGATGCGGACGTGTTTCGCCCCGGAGGCGTCGCGGGAGTTCATGTAGTCGACCGCCTTCAGGACTCCTTCCACGGAGCTGCCGGTGAACTCGTCGCCGAGCACGTAGATGCTGATCTTCAGGTTGCCCCTGGCGTGCTGCTTGATGGCGGCCTCGATCCCCTCCACCGGGCTCGAGTTGGAGTACGCGTTCCAGGAGGCGAGGCGCTGGAGGACGGCCTGCCGGCGGCCGGCGGTGTCGGGGATCCACTTGCCGGCATAGCTGGCGAACATGTAGACCCCCTCGTCGTTCATCACCTGCAATCCCTTGACCTTGGGATAGGCGTCGAGGATCTCCGTCATCTTCCGCAGGAGCAGCGGCCAGGCGTAGCGCTGCATGCTCCCGGAGGTGTCGATCACGAAGATCACGTATTCGCTGTCCACCGGTATGCCCCCCACGAGCCCGCGCACCGGCGCCGGGCGCTCGCTCTCCTCCTTCAGGCGCTTCATCTCCTCGGTGAGCTGCTGCTGCGCGGCCAGGAAGCGGCCCTGCATGGCGTCCTGCACCTGCGACAGCTCCTTGGAGGCCTTGAACTGCCCGCGCATCTTCTCGAGGTCGCCCTGCAGCCGGGCCACCGCCACCGTGTCCCGCGAGAGCTGCTCCCGCTTGCCCACCAGCTCGCGGCTGAGGATGTCGGTCTCGCCGCGGATCTCGTACAGCTCCTCCTGCAGCCGCGCGATGCGCTTCTTCAGGTCCTCGCGCGCCTGCTCGATGGCCCTCGGCTCGCCCATCTTCACGAGGGTGAGCAGGAGGATGATCGCCCCGAACCCGCAGCAGATGCAGTCGAGGAACGAGAGGCTGAAGACCTCGATGTCGCGCCGCGGCCGGCGCCTCACGGCCAGTCCTTCGAAGGAGTCATGAACGAGCCCCGGGAGGCGATGGCCAGCTTCCAGAACGCGGGCGCGGCCATGGGATCGCCCTCCATCGGGAAGAGGAGGATGTTCACGGGCACGCCCCGCGGAAGCGCCCGCATCGCGCGGTCGAAGAGCTTGAGGCGGTCGCCGCCCGACACGACGCGCCCCCGGGGCGGGGTGAGTCCCTGCGTGGGCAGGCCGTCGGTGAGGACGATGATGTTGTCGGGCGGGGGCCGCATGGCGGCGGCGGCGGCGAAGGCCGCTTCCAGGCTCGTGCCGCCCTCGGGCGCCGTGCCCCGCAGGGTGGCCACGGCCTGGCCGAGGGACGTGCCGTCCTTGGCGGCCAGCCACGCACCGTCCGTCCCGGGGAGGAGGGGACGCGCGGTCGTGTTGAAGACGTAGATCTGGAACTGCGAGTCGCGCGGGATCTGCGTGGTCAGCCAGTCGACGGCCTTCACCGCCTTGCGCCACTTGTCCGCGCGCACGCGGTCCGCGGCGGGGAGGAGGCGGCGCCGCACCGCGTTGACGATCGTGTCCGCGAGCATGCTCGCGGAGCCGTCGACGAGGAACAGGATGCGCTTCCCTCCGACCTTGAGGCCGGTCAGGTATTGGCGGTCACCGTCACCGACGAAGGAACGGACCTTGTCTCCCGGGACCTCGCGGCTCTTGATCCCGCCCGAGAGCCGCTTGGCTCCCTCGTCCAGCGAGCGGAGGTCGGCCTGCAGCTTGTTGAGGTGCTCGCGCTGCGCGATCGTCTCCCGCTCGTAGGTCGCCAGCTCTTCCTGCGACTGCTTGACGACGTCGATGAGCCGGGTGGACAGCCCCTGGGCGGTCGCGTTCTGCTGCCGGACCTGCGCGAACGTGTTGCGCAGCTCCACCAGGTTGGCCTGGCCCTCCAGCACCTGCTGCTCCAGCCGATCCGTCTCCGCGCGCAGGGGGCTCAGCTCCTTGTCCGCGCGCTTGCTCGCGCCGCTGTTCAGGATCACGAAGATGAGGATGGTCGCGCCGAAGCCGCAACAGATGCAGTCCATGAAGGAGAGGCCGAACACTTCGGTCTTCCGGCGGGCCATCGCCTACTCCTCGACCGCCACCAGCAGCAGCTCCAGCCCCGGGCTTCCCAGGCGGAGCCGATCCCCCGCGCGCAGCGGCGCCCGGCTCCCGACACGCTCCCCGTTCACGAACGTGTCGCCACCGGCGTGGTCCTCGACGGCCACGTCACCGTTCGCGGTCCGCAGCGTGCAGTGGTGGCGCGAGACGCCCAGGGCGTCGCCGCGCACGACGAGCCCCCGCACGCCGGCAGGGGGAGCGGTGCCCAGGGCCAGTCCGCGCTCGCCGATGACGTGAGCGATCCCGTCCACGAGCACGTGCGTGGCGCGGGTGCCTCGGGCGGAAGGGAAGTGGCGGATGTTGGCCGGTGCGGCCGGGCGCTCCCGCGCGCCGAGGCCGGACGGGAGCCGGGTCACGAAGGGGACGGCCTCGCCCGTGTGTCGCAGGCGGTCGCTGTTGAGGAGCGCGCCGCTGGGCGCCGCCGACGAGTGAAGCTCCGCGATGGTCACGCCCGGGATTTCGCCCAGGTGGTCGGCCAACCCCGGGAGTCGCGCGGAACGATGGGTGAGGAGAAGCGTGACCGGCGCGCCCGCGCGCTTGCCGAGCCTCACCTGCTCGCCCAGCCCCCGGTAGAGGTCGGCGGCGGCGGCGAGGAGGGACGCGCGGGTCAGCTCGATGGTGTGCTCGCGCCCGCCCCCGCGGAGGGTGGCCGGAAGCGACGCCCGCAGGCAGAGCTCGCCGAGCCAGCCCGGGAGCGCGTCGTGAAGGGCCTGCTCGCTTCCACCGGCGTGCCGCGGATCGAAGCGCGTCTCGCGCACGAATTGGGCCGCGATCGTACCCGCCCAGAGGTCCTCGAAGGCCGCCCATCCCCGGCCCTCCACGGGGACGACGCCGGCCCGCGTCACTTCCGCCCCCTGCGTCATCGCCGTCACGACGGCGCGATGGCGCGTGAGGTCGAGGTGGAGGAGCGAATCCCCTTCGTGCCCGAGCGAGGCGGCGGCCACGGCCGCGTCCGCCAGACCCACGACGGGCAGGCCGGCCGCACGGGCCACGCTCAGCAGGAGGGAGAGCGAGGCCGTGCTCCAGAAGCCCGGCACGGCCAGGAACGCCTCCGTGGTCTCGTGGCCCGCCGCGGTCCGGATGGCGAGGAGCTGGGCGTGAGCCAGGTCCGCGCGGCTGACCCCCTCCGGGAACGGCAGGCCGGCGGGCGCGGTGTCGAGAGGATCCCAATACGTGTCGTGCACGAACCGCGGCTTGAGATGGGCCTCCGCCGCGGCCTCGGCCCCCACGAGCAGGCGGCCCCCATCGAGCAGGGCGAGCCCCGGGCTCGCGGGCAGGGGATGAGAGGCCCCTGCGCGGAGGGCCACCAGGCCGACGTCGTTGACCTCGACAGCGAGCGCGGCCATGGATCAGGCCGCCTCCAGGCTCCGGATGAGGCGCTCGTCGAGGTAGGACTCGGCGTCCCGGACGAGCCGCTCCTGGTCGGTCTGGAGGTGGTGGAGCAGGAACATCAGCAGCAGGCTCAGGAGCAGCGCGACGAGCGTCGAGTTGAACGCGGTGCCCAGGCCCTGGGTCACGCCGGAGAGGTCGCCCTGCATGGCCCGGTGGGCCTGGGAGAGCGCGTCGCCGATCCCGCGCACCGTCCCGATGAACCCGATGGCGGGGATGGCCCAGGCGATGTAGCGCAGCAGCGACAGCTCCGAGTCGAGACGGTCGACCTCGCCCTCGCAGACGTCGCGGGCGGAGGCGGAGGCGTCGGCGATGTTGCGCGTGGCTCCGAATCGGTGGAGGGCGGCGAGCAACGAGCGTGGGACGAGGCCCTGCCGCTCCGGCTCCGGAAGCGCCTGGATGTGCCGCGCGTACTCGCGCACGTCTTCGGGCAGGATCTTCATCCCCTCCGCCAGCGGGACGAGCTCTCGCTCCAGAAGCGTGCGCTCGCGGCGGACGAGCACCCACTTCTGGCCGATCACGGCCAGCGCCCACAACATCAGGATGATCTCGGTCTCCTGCTCGTAGTCGCGCAGGATGACCCAGATCGAGCGCTCCTGGATGTAGCCGGGGTCCGTCTGCATGCGCGCCTGCTGGGCGGCGAGGATGGACTCGCTGCGCGGCCAGACCACGGTCACGTAGATGACGTGCACGAAGAGGGTCGCCACCATCAGGGAGGCGGCCTGGAACAGGAAGCCGGTGGAGGCGCGCTTCACGTCAGATGTCCACGGGGAATGAGACCGCGCTGTCGGCGGGCACGTGCTCCTTGGGCACGAACTCCAGGAGCGGGTCCTTGCCCGCGGGCGTGGCGGCCGGAGCGGGAGAGGGCGGCGCGCTCGGCGGCGGCGCGCTCGACGCCGGCGCCTGGGGGGAGGCGGCGGCGGGAGCGGGTCCCGGGACCTGGCCGGCCAGACCCAACAGGGCCGCGACCAGGAGTGAAACTCGGACGACAGGCTTCAGGCGCATCTCTCGCGTCATCTCCTATTCCGCGTACCGGGCAATGCGGAAGCCCACGTCCGCTCGCGGCTTGGTCGCGTAGTCGCGGTAGCTCAGTCGCAGCTCGGTGACCGTCCCGTGCAGGTAGCTCGAGCCGAGGATCACGTGCAGGTCTCCGGCGGCGGGACCGACCGGGTCCTTCTCCAATGGCGCGTCCGGGGGGGGAATGGAGTAGACGTCGTGAACCCACTCCGCCACGTTGCCGCCCAGGTCGAAGAAGCCCAGCGCGTTGGGCCGGAAGCTGCCCACCGGGCTCGAGACCGGGAAGCGGTCGTCATAACCCTGGAGGACGACGGACACCACCGGCCGCGCCGACTCGTCCGCATAGTTGCCGGAGCCGGGCGCCACCGGCAGCGAAGCGCCCCACGGATACTTGAGCGCGCCGCCCTCGGGGTAACGCGCGGCGCGCGACCACTCGGCCTCGGTGGGCAAGCGGAAGCCCGTGCCCATGGGCGTCCTGGCCACGAGCTTGCCTCCCTGCATCACATAGGCCGGAGGCAGGCCTTCCTGCGCGGAGAGCCAGTTGCAATATGCGGCGGCCTCCTCCCACGTCACCCGCACCACCGGTTGCGCGTCGGCGTCGAGGTCGTGGTTTCCGAATTGCCCGGAGGAATGGGTGGGCTGGAAGCGCCGGAACTGCGCGTTGGTGACCTCGGCAAGCGAGAGATAGGACGGCCGCTGCAACTCGACCTCGCGCAGGGTCTCGTTGGCGCGGCGGCCGGGCTCGCGGCGGGAGGCCCCGAGCTGGAACCGTCCGGGCGCCAGCCGGCGCAGCTCGTGTCCCCGCACGCTCGAGCGCGAGGGCCCGGCCGCTTTCGGCTCCTGCAGGCTGCGCAGCCGGACCTTCACCGCCTGGGGGAAATCCGGCCGCGGAGTGATCGTGACCTTGTGTGGCGCGTACCCCGAGCGCCGCACCTCGATCTCGTGAGCGGTCGCGGTGAGCTTCAAAGTCTGGCCCACGCGGCCCTTCACCTCGCCGTCCACGAGCACCTCCGCGTCCGCCGGCTCTGCCGTGACCTCGACGTCCCCCATTCGCGCGGCGAGGACGAGGGACAGCGAGCGCTCCTCGTCCAGGTCCAGCGTGACGGTCGTCTGCGCCGCTTCGTGCCCCGCCTTCGTGAGCCGCAGCGCATGCTCGCGCCGCGGCGTCACCGGAATCTCGAGCGGTGTCTCGCCCCGGAACTCGCCGTCCACGCTGACCGCCGCTCCCGGCGGATCGCTGGCCACGTGCAGGCGGCCGGGCAAGGGCTCGAGGCGGAACGGCGGCACGGTGAGCGGCTGCTCGGCCACGACGGTGATCGTCCGTCCCGCGGGCTTGTGGCCGGCGAGGGAGACCGTGACTTCGCGCGCGCCCGAGCTCAGCTCGACGGTGAGCGGCGTCCGGCCCACATCGGTCCCGTCCACGCGCACGAGCGCTTCGGCGGGTGCGGATGTGAAGGAGACGGGAGCGCGGTCGGGGACGAGCGTGGCCCGCACTGTTTCCTCCGCTCCTCCTCCGGCCACGTTCAGGCGCGTGGTGAATACCTTGAATCCCTCCGCACGCAGCGACACCTCGTGGTCGCCGGCCGCGACCTCGAGCGGCGCCAGGGGCGTCGTCCCGCGCTCCGCGCCGTCCACGAAGAAGCGCACGCCGTCCGCGGGATGGGTCTCGACGCGCACGCGGCCGGGCAGACGCTCGAGGACGAAGCGCGCGACCTGATTCCGCGCTGTCGTCACGGCCAGCCGCGCCTCGAGCGGGCGGTAGCCCTCGCGCTGCGCGCGGACGGTGTAGTTGCCGGGCAGGAGCAGGCGCGTCCCGTTCCAGCCGAGGTGGGGCAGTCCGCGCACCGACAGGCGCTCCGGCTCCGGCTCCACCCGCACCTCGACCGCGCGCGCGGCGAAGACGAAGCCGGCGGCCAGGGCAGCGATCAGGGCCAGGGCCAGAGCGCGCAGCGGCCAGGGCCGGACGGCGCGCGGGCGCGCGCCCAGGGGCAGCGGCCGCGGCCGATAGTCCGCCGGGTGCACGAGCGCCTCGCCCTCGGCCGGGCGCTCGTAGGCCGCGGGTACCACGAGCAGCGGTGCTTCGCCGCGCGGCTCGAGCGGAAGATGCTGTACCTGGAGCGCCTTTCGATCGGCCCGCCAGACCACGCGGATGCGCGTGCCCAGGAGGCGCACCTCGTCGCCGTCGCGGAGCCATTGCGAGGCGGTGATCGGCCGCCCCCCGATCGACACGGATGCGCCTCCGCGCGGCTGCGCGAACAGCTCACCGTCGTGAAGCGCGAGCAGCGCCGCGGGCTCCTCCCCGGCCAGGCCGGGGACCTCGACGTCGGCGTCCCGTCCCCCGAGAGCGAGCGGAAAGTCGCTCACCTCGAAGCGGCGCGTGTGGTCGTCCTCCTCGACCAGGCACGAGAGCGTCATAGCGCTTCGCGGCAACGCACCTCCAGCGGCGGCGGGATCTGCGAGGGGGAGACGACGATCGTCTGCCGCGAGTCGCGGTAGCCCTCCCGCTTCCCCAGCACGACGTAGGAGCCGGGGCGAAGGGCCACCTTCTTCTCGCCGCGGAAGGTTCCGATCGTTCCCACGCGCAAGACCGACACTTCCGTCAGGCCATCGGAGAGGAGACGCACGTCCACCGGCGTTCGGGCGTCGTGAAGGGCCCGCTCCAGGGCCGCCGTCTGTTGCTGGAGACGCGGGCCGGCGGGCGCCGCCTCCCGCGCGCGCTCGAGCACCCCTTCCGCCTCGCGCGCCACCGCCTCCGCGGAGAGGCGCTCCGGCCGCTGCAGGTAACGCGCGAGCGTCTCGTCCAGCACCGCCCGGGGCAGGCTGCGTGCGCGGCCCTGCTGCGCGAAGGCGATCTGGGGCTCGAGCTTCAGGGCCGCATCGTACTCGGCGAGCGCGCCCCGCCAGTCCTCGCGGGCTTCCGCGGCCTCGCCCGCCGTGCGGTGGCGGGACAGGGCCTCTCCCTTCAGACCTTCTTCGGTCCGCTTGATCGCGTCGGCGACCACGCGCGTTCCCGGCCGCGCCGCCTCCGCGCGCGCGAAGGCGGCCTGCGCCTCCGCGAACTGTCCACGGTCGAGAGCGGCCAGGCCGTCCGACATCGCGCGGGTCCACTCCGGCGATGCCGGTTCTTCCGCCGGAGGCGGTGGGGCCGCGGCTCGCGAGGTGGCGGGCCGGGCGGGTGGGAGCGGGGGAGCGGTGGCGGGTTCCTCTTCCAGGGCGGGCGCGGGCGTTTCGCGCGACTCCTGTGGAGATTCCGGAGGCGCGGCCGGGGCCGGCTCCGCGGGGCGCGCATCGACGGCGACGGGCTGCGGTCGGCTCGCCATCCATCGGGGGAGGAACACGAACACGCCCACCAGGGCCACGGCGAGGACGGCGAGGAGGGCCACGGTGGCGGCGGATCGCCCCCGGGAAGAGGCCGCGGGCGTGCGCTCGGAGGAATGGACGTCGTGCGCTCCCGGACGCGGCGGTGGTTGGAGCGGGACGTCAGGGCCGCCGCGCGGACGACGAGCGTCCCTGGTGGACGGCCGCTGGTGAGTCATTCGACGGCGCTAGATCGAGGGCGGCACCGGTACCGCCGGCGCGTTGGGGTCGGGGACCCCCGTCTCGATGGTGAAGACCTTCCGCAGGACCTCGCGCCACTCGGTGAACTGCTGCTCCGCGGAACCCGCAAGACGAAGCTGATGGCCTTCCACCTCGACGAGCAGCGGTGCCACTTCTCCATCGAACGAGTTGGCGAGCTCCTTGAGCGCGGCCACGTGCAGGGTCTTCTCCTTGGCTTGCTGGGTCCCGGCCACGACGGCGGCATACCCGCCCAGGGTCACCAGGTCCCCCGCGACGCGGCCGCCCTGCGAATCGCTTCCGCTCATGATCACGCCCGCGATCATCGCCGCCCCGCCCAGGATCTGCTTCAGCTTGGACTCGCGGTTGATCTTGTCGAGGGCCGCTTGCTCCTCGTAGGCGTCGTGGCGCCAGCTGGCGTAGGGGCTGCCCATGCGCTCGTAGAAGCTGAGGTAATGCTCGTTGAGCGTGTCCACGAACATCTGGTCGCGGTCACGGATGTCGGAGACGCGCCGGATCATGGGATCGCCTTCCGCCGGGAAGCGGCGGAGGGTGTAGTGGCCGGAACGTTCGACCTCGAGGAACGGGGTGAAGGCTTCGGGAGCGAGCTGGGAGGCGAAGCGCAGCGCGGCCACGCGTCGCACGGTCACGAGCTGGGCCGCCTCGAGATCGTCGCGCTTGGCCAGCAGGTCGTTGGCGATGCGGTTGTAGACGTCCTGGAACGGCTCGTATTGTCCGACTCGCTCTGGCCGGTAGGCGCTGAGGTTGGCCTGGCCCTTGTACTGCTTGTGGAGCCAGTGGCGGCCGGTGGCGTCGACGGCGTCCACCTCGAGCTCGAGGTCCTTGCCGGTGCTCTTGGTGATCTTGCCGGTGACGAGCACGTCCAGCCCCTCGGCGGGCGAGGGCAGCACCCGCACCGCGCCCCAGTTGCCCGTGCCTTCCATCGTCTTCTTGAGATGGAACGCCACGAACCGGCCTTCCGCTCGCCGCAGCTCCGGCGAGAGGCCTCGCGCGGCCAGACGCTCGCGGTCGCGTTCGCTGACGCCCGCCTCGAAGACCGCGACTCCGATGTCGAGGAGGCGCTCCTCGGCGATCTCGCCCTTGGCCTGGGTGGCTTCGACACGGCCGCGCCCGCTGTCCTTGTCCTTCTCTTTGTCCTTGTCCTTGGAAGCCGCCGGCGGGGGCGTGAGGCCGGGAACCGCGGGAGGTCCGGCCGGCGTGGGCGGGGAGGAGCTCACGGGAGTGGTCGTGGATCCCGGGGTAAACGGCGCAACCGGGGCGGCACCGCCGCCGCCGGAACCGGTTGGGACTTCCACCACGGGCGTGAAGAGCTGCGCGGACGGATCGAGGCGCGAGCCGCCGCCGATCGCGACGATCGACCCCCGCCCCTCTTCAGAGCCGCGGGAACGGCCAGCCGGGGCGGTGGTCCCGCGCATCCCGCACGTGCGCTCGGCGCCGGGCGCCTGCGCCCAGGCGGTGCCGAGCGAGGCCACCATTCCCGCCGCCAGTCCCCACGCCGTCCGACGCCAGTGCTTGGCGCTCATGGCCGCCCTCAACTTTCACCGCGCTTGTACCGCCGGTACTCGTCCCAGAGCTTCGCACGAATCGCAGGATCCTCTTCCGCGATCGCCGCCTCGCGGATCTGGCGCGCGACGACGTCGTCGCTGCGTCCGTCCCCGACGTCCGCGGGAACACGCGACGCGTCGCCCTGGTCCTGGCTGGGCGTGCCTTCCGGCGCGGTCGCGACCTCGCGCCCGCCGCCGCCGCGGCCCGACTTCGAGGAGCCGGTGGCCTTGTCCTTCGAGCCGCTCCGGTCCTGGTCTCCCCGTTCCGTCTCGGTGCGGGCGCCGGACGCGCTCTTCGTCGATCCACCCGCCGACCCGGTCCCGCCCGCAGAGCCTCCGCCGCCTTCACCCTCGCCGCCGGCACCGCCGCCCGCCCCCGCGGCACCGCCGCCGTGCTCGGCGCGCTTGGCCGCCACCTCCTGCTGCTCCTTGAGAAGCATGGCGTCGAACTTCGCGAGCGAGGTCTGGAGATCGCCGTCCAGCGTGTCCCGCTGCTCGTCCGGAGTCTTCGCCCCGGCACGACCGCCAGTGCTCCCGGAAGTGCCCGATGAGGGTGCCGGACTGGCCGCGCCTTCGGAAGGGCCGCTGGCCTGGCTCTCGGTCGAGCTGGCGGCCCCGCTTTGCGCAGGCTTGCCCGCCGCCTTCTCCGCCGAGCTCGAAGAGGATGGCGTCGCCCCCGTCGAAGCGCCCGCCGAAGGAATCGCCGGGATCTGGCTCGTGCTCCGGGCCGCACAGCCGGCGAGCCAGGAGGAAGCCACAATCGTCACGACGATCGACGCCTTCCCCCCCACTTGATGCATACGCTAGCCACATCCTAGCAATTGGAATGCCTTGAAGGGGGACAAAAAGGATCCGTCCCGGCGGGCCACCAAGTGTCCCGGAATCAATGGAATGTAAAATCCGCTCCCACCCGCCGCGGCGGCGGTGCCTCGCCCGACCGTCCTCGACCGTCCTTCAATAAAGACGGCCACTGTCCCCTCCTTCGTCATTGCCGTGGCGTTACAGTCCTTCGTCATTGCGGGCCGTCGCATCGAGTTACGTCGAATCGGGGCCACCGCCCGCCGCGCAGGTGCTAGCCTGTTCGGTTATGGGGCTGCAGCGCCAGCCCTCGGCGACGAGGGCGGGGTGAGCGAACTGCGCGTCGAAAGGGTGGTCACGGCCGACCACCTGGACGCCCTGCGGACCGAGTGGAATGCCGTGGCCGACACGATGCGGCCGCGCCTTCCGTTCGGGACCTGGGAGTGGGCGACGGCGTGGTGGCGGCATTTCCGGGAAGACCGCGCCGCCGTCGGTGACTCGCTCCACGCGCGGGCGGTCCGGGACGCCACGGGCGAGCTGGTCGCGGTCGCTCCCCTCATGCTCACGCAGCGACCTCGCGTCGGACCCTTGCGCGTCCGCACGCTCCACTTCTTCGGCGCCGATCCGAACATCACCGAGATCCGGCGCATGTGCTGCCGGCCGGGGCGAGAAGAGGAGGTCTACCGTGCGGTGCTGGCCGACCTGGAACGCGACGTCCAGGCGTGGGACTGGCTCGTGCTGAGCGGGATTCCCGAGTCCGCGAGCGCCGTCCTGGCCGTGCCGGGCTTGCGCTGGAGCCGTGAATTCCCCGATTACGTGCTGCCGCTGCCCGCGAGCTGGGACGATCTGCGCGCCTCGCTCAAGCCCAACACGAAGCGGTCCCTGCGCCAGTGCTACAACTCCCTCCGACGCGACGGGCTGTCTCCGAAGCGGATCGTCGTCAGCGCGCCCGAGCAGATGGAATCGGGGCTCGAGCACCTCTTCCGCCTGCACACCGCGCTCGCGGATCAGAAGGGCGCGAGCCGGCACCCCGACGTCTTTCGCGCCCGGCGCACGAGGAGCTTCCTGGTCGACGTCTGCCTGGCCCTGGCGCGGCGCGACGTGACCCGGCTGTTCCTGCTCGAGGTCGGGGGCAAGGTCGTCGCGGCGCGCGTCGGCTTCGTGCTCGGCGAAGAGCTCTATCTGTACTACTCCGGCTACGATCCCGCGTACGCCCGGTACAGCGTGATGACGACCATGCTGGCGGAAGCGATCAAGTGGGCGATCGAGAACCACCTCACGCTGGTCAACCTGTCCACCGGCAACGACGCCTCCAAGGCACGTTGGGGGCCCCGGGAGATCGTCTTCCGCGAAGCGGTCATGGTGCGTCCGCGGATGAGGGCGCGGCTCGCGCACGGAGCGGTCGCCGTCGCGCGCGCGGCCGCGCGCTCCGCCTGGATCGCCGGCGTGGCTTTCCGGCTCCTCGGCCGGCGCGCCGGATAGCGGCGGGGCGACCGGGCGGCGGGCGTAGAATGCCCAGCTACGCGTGCACCCATGAGAACCCGCGGCGCCGCCGTGCTCCTCGCCCTCCTGGCCAGTCCCGCCATCAGCGTCGACGTCGCGCCCGCCTGGACCGCGCGCTGGATCTCGGTGCCGGGAGCGCCCGCCTTCGACTACGGCGTCTACCACTTCCGCCGCGCGTTCGACCTCACGGAGAAGCCGCAAACGTTCCTGGTCCACGTCACCGCGGACAACCGCTATCAGCTCTTCGTCAACGGCGAGCGCGTGTCCTGGGGCCCCGCGCGCGGCGACCTCTACCACTGGCGCTACGAGACGGTCGACCTCGCGGCTCACCTGAGGCCGGGCCGGAACGTGCTGGCCGCGGTCGTGTGGAACTTTGGCCTGCACGCGCCCCAGGCCCAGGTCACGTACCAGACCGGCTTCCTGCTTCAAGTCGCGGGCGACGCCGAGAAGGCGCTGAGCACCGACAAGAACTGGAAGGCCATCCGCGACGAGTCCTACGGTCCCGTTCCGATCGTTCCCGCCGAGATCCACTACCAGTACTACGTCGCGGGTCCGGGCGATCGCGTGGACGCGGCCCGCTACCCGTGGGGCTGGGAGCAGCCGGACTTCGACGACGCGAGTTGGGAGCCCGCACAGCAGGGCCCGGTCGGCAGCGCACGCGACGCCCTCGACGCGCCCAGCCGCTGGATGCTCGTCCCGCGAGAGATCCCGGCCATGGAGGAGACGCCCATTCGTTTCGCGCGCGTGCGGCGTGCCGTGGGGATCACGGTTCCCGCCGCCTTCCCGCGGGAGAAGGAGCGTGTCGTCGTACCCGCGCGGTCGAAAGCCACCGTCCTCCTCGACCAGGACCACCTGACCACCGCGTACCCGGAGCTGACCGTGACCGGAGGCCGCGGGGCCAGCGTCACGCTGCGTTACGCGGAGGCCCTCGTGCAGTCCGGCACCAAGGTGAAAGGAAACCGCGACGACATCGAAGGCAAGGAGCTGCGCGGGGCCCGCGACGTCTTCGTCGCCGATGGCGGAGCGCAGCGCCACTTCCGGCCCCTCTGGTGGCGGACGTATCGCTACGTCGAGCTCAGCGTGGAGACGGCCGAGGAGCCGCTGACCATCGACGACCTCTCCGCCGTCGCCACCTCCTATCCGTTCACGGCCCGGGCGCGGCTCGACACCGGTACGCCGGAGCTGGACCGCATCCTCGAGGTCGGCTGGCGCACGGCGCGGCTGTGCGCGCACGAGTCCTACATGGACTGCCCCTACTACGAGCAGCTCCAGTACGCCGGGGACACGCGCATCCAGGCCCTGGTCTCGCTCTACATGACGGGCGACGGGCGCCTGGTGCGCAACGCCATCGCGCATCTCGACGACTCGCGGACCTCCGAGGGCCTGACCCAGAGCCGCGCGCCCACGCGCCTGCAGCAGTACATCCCGCCCTTCTCGCTCTGGTGGATCGGGATGGTCCACGACTACTGGCGCTACCAGGACGACCCCGCCTTCGTGCGCGCGCGGCTGCCCGGCGTGCGGTCCGTGCTCGCGTTCTTCGCGGACCGGCAGACGGCGAACGGCTCGCTCGGCCCGCTGCCATGGTGGAACTTCGTGGACTGGGTCCGGGCCTGGCCACGCGGAGTGCCGCCCGCGCTCGACGGCGCCTCCGCTCCCCTCGACCTGCAGCTCCTGCTCGCCTACGGCTACGCCCAGGATCTCGAGCAGGGCCTCGGCTCGCCGGCTCGCGCCCGCGAGTATCTCCAGGAGATGTCGCGGCTGCGCGTGGCCATCCGTGAGAGGTATTGGGACGCCGGGCGCGGACTCTTCGCCGACACTCCGGCGCGCACGCAGTTCTCGCAGCACGCGAACGTGCTCGCGGTCCTGGCCGGAGTCGTCGAGGGCGCGGAGGCGCGCGCGGTCATGGACCGCGTTCTCGCCGATACGTCGCTGGCCCCGGCCTCGATCTACTTCCGCCACTATCTCCACGCCGCGCTCAACCGGACGGGACAAGGCGACCGCTACCTCGAGCTGCTCGCTCCCTGGCGCCGGATGCTGGCCGAGGGACTCACGACGTGGGCGGAGACGAACGAGCCCGACGTGCGCTCGGACTGCCACGCCTGGGGTGCGAGCCCGAACTTCGAGCTGTTCCGGACCGTCCTCGGGATCGACTCCGCCGCCCCCGGGTTCAAGCGCGTGATCATCCGGCCCTTCCTGGGCGGCCTCACCCGGGCCAGCGGCGCGATCCCGCACCCGCGGGGAGAGATCTCGGTCAGCCTGGCCCTGGCCGGGGGAGGGCTGGAAGCGGAGATCGGACTCCCGGAAGGGGTGGATGGCGAACTGATATGGGGCAGGGCGCGGCGCGTCCTTCCCTCGGGACACTCGCGCTTCTCCCTGCCCGCGCCTCCGCCGGTCCCACCAGCGGGCCATTGACGCCACCGCTGCGGCCGTGTATTCATGGCGGCGTCCCGGGGGTGCGTACGTCTGTAGAAGCTGATATCGACGAGCCCGGTTCGTCGTCTTCTCTGGTCGTCCTGGACCAGGTGCTCGACGGGATCCTGACCGTGCTGCAGGACTCCGCGCCCGATCGGATCGACGCCACCGCGCGCAGCTACGTCGAGGATGCCACCGCTGCGGCCATGGCCGCCGCCGTCCGCGCCCGCGACAACGGGCTGGCCGTGAACGCGGCGGGCCCCATCGCGGAGGCGGCCGCCGTCGCCCGTGCCTTGCTGGCCGAGCTGCGCGCCGCGACCGCGCGTTCGGAGGCGCTGGTCAACCGCAGCCTCGAGCTCCGGCGCCAGGCCATCCGGCTGACCGCAACCGCGCTCACCTTGCGCCGCCAGCCGCCGGGCGTCGATCCGCTGGCGGAAAGCCCGGGCTCGCTCGCGAAGGGTGCGCTCACCCACGAGGTGGCGGACGGCCTGCACGGGGTCCGCGTGCTCGTCGTGGGCAACACCCCCGGACTCGTGGAGAAGTTCACGATGCTCCTGTCCGCCCTGGGCGCGGAAGTGCACGCGGTGAGCGCGATGGGCGAAGCCGTCCACCAGGCGCATCTGTTCGATCCCGACGCTCTCCTCTGTGAGCTGCCGGGCGACGACCTTCGCATCCGGGAGTTGGTCGACGACCTCCACGGGCAGGGCCTGGGCCTGCCCGCCGTCGCCATGAGCGACGCGGCCGACGCGGTTTCCCGAGAGGCCGGCCGTCGTGCCGGCTTCGATGACGTCTTGTCCGGTCCGGTCACGTTCTCCGAGCTGTCCGAAGCCATCCGACGCGCCATCGGCCGCTAGCGGGCCGGCCGTCGGTCCTACGACTCGTACAGGTCCGCGCCCGTGAACCCGGGGCCCAGACCGGCGGCCCGCCGCTCTTCGGCGATCTTCGGGTAGTCGCCCAGCCAGACGTTCAGCGACTTCTTCGAGGCCAGCCGCATTTGCCGGGAATAATACTGGCCGAGGCCGACGGCGATGTTCTTCTTCTTCATGGCATCGGCGATCTCGACCAGCGTTCCCTGCGTCTGCCGGATGTACTCCGCGAGGCTCGTGTCCGCGACCGGCCTCAGGCCCAGGTCCGCGCACACCCGATCGCGAAAGGCGAGGAAGCGAGCGAAGAGATCTGCCGAAGGAAGGCCCGGAAACCCCATGCCGATCGCGCGGGGTCTCCGGATGAGGGCCGACGCGGCCATCGGCTTCCCGTTGCTCACGCCGATGGACCAGCCGTCGTCGAGAGTGCTGCTGATGAGGCACCGCAGATCGTTGTCATGGCCGCCGCTCGGAAACATCTGCAGGAGCACTCCGAAGCAGGAGTGCCGCCGATGTCCGTAGACCCTCGCGAACGAGGGAGCATGGGTGGGACTGTCGGTGACGGGCGCGGTGTCGATCAGCTTCTCGAACCCGAGACCTTCCAGATCGCGGCTGAAGGCGTCGAGGCGAGCGCGATCGAGCCCGGGGAACTGTTCGGGGATGGCGGGCGGAAACGACATCGTGGTGGCGACGCCTTTCACCAGCCGTCCCTTGAGGCCGAAGAAAGGCAGGATCCCACTCGCCAGCCCGCCGAACTTCACGATCAGCAGGCCAAGCCACAGCAGGAGGAGCACGAGCCCCGAGATCGGGAACGAGCGGGCCTGCGCTCGGAAAGGGCCGGCGGCGGTGCGTGCCTCGTACTCCGCGCGCGGAATCTCCCGCCAGCCCTTGTTCTCGAATAGCACCTGGGTGTGGGGGGAGAGGCGGTCTCCGGTCAGCTCCACCGTCGTCCGGTAGGCGGAGTAGACATCGTCGCTGACCTTCTGCGAGCGCAGCGTGAGATGGACTTCGCCGGCGCGGAGAGGGATGGGAAGGGTGGCCGGCTGCCGGGCGCCCTCGAAGCCGGACAGGTGCTTGTAGTGCCAGCCCGCGCCGCGCAGGCGTTCTTTTGCCGGCGGCGCGACGGGGCCGAAATCCAGCTCCGCGTCCGCGTTCTCTTCGTCTTCGCTCTCGCTGGCGTCGTCCGCCTGCAGCGTGCGGCTGCCGGTGGCCGGAGAAGGTGGCGCGGTCGGGCTCGGAGAGGGAGCCACGACGCCCGCGGCCAGCCGGGCGAAGCCGCTCCCCGTCCATCGATACCCTTGCCCCGTGTCCTCGGGTAGCCGGGACATCGCGACGAGGTGGCCGTCCTGGAAGTCCCAGCCGGGAGCCATCACGGTGTTGGCGAGCTCGTAACGCTCCAGTCCTCCGCTTCCGAGCCGATACGCCGTCGTGTCCTGCCCGAAGGACCGCCAGTCGGCGTACATGGCGGTAAAAGCCATCCACCATCCTCCGGACCGGGGCAGGCGGTCGAGGGCTGCGTTCGAGGTCCGGCCCATGCCGCGGTGGCCGACGAAGACGAACGCCTCGTCGTCTCGCCAGAAGACGGCGATGCCCGACGGATGCTCGGAAATCCAGTAGTGCCGCGGCAGCAGCGTCAAGGTGGCGATGGCCGCCGCCACCACGACGAACATCCCGACGAGCACGACGAGGCGGGTGCGCGTCAGCACGGAGCGCCCCTCAGGGCGTCACCACGAGCGGCAGCTCGACGAAGCTCGCCTGGCCCGGCGCATGGTGGATGCGCTGGGTGGCCTTCCGATAGTCCTCCGGCTTCGCCCAGAAGATGTTGGGCACGAACGTCTGGGGATTGCGGTCGTAGAGCGGGAACCAGCTCGACTGGACCTGCACCATGATCCGGTGCCCGGGCCGGAACACGTGGTTCGCGTTGGGCAGGGCGAAGCGATACACGAGCGGCTGGCCGGGGGCGATGGCCGCGGGCGTCTCGAAGCTCTGGCGATAGCGCCCGCGCAGGATGTCCGCCGACACCATGAGCTGGTACCCGCCCATCTCCTGCTGGCCGGCGACCTCGTCCGGATAGACGTCGATGACCTTCACGACCCAGTCCGCGTCGGTGCCGGTGGTGGAGGCGACGAGGTTCGCGATGGGCGCGCCGCTGATCTGCACAGGCGAGGTGAGGACGTCGGAGGTGAAGGCGAGGACGTCGGGACGTCCGGACATTTCGCGCTGGTCGTCGACGAGCCACTGCGACCACGTCGCGCCCACGCCATAGCCGACGGGCTGGATGGGACGGGCGCGGAAGGGCACGGGCTTGGCCGGGTCCGAGACGTATTCGTCGTAGGCGGCATCGCCCGCCTTGGGCGGATCGAAGGTGAGCTTGAGACCGGCGGCCAGGTGCAGCGGCGTGGGACGGACGGAGCAGCCGCTCGCACATCCCGCGGGCCAGGCGGGCAGGCGGCGCCACGTGTTGGTGCCCGTCTCGAACGCGGTGACCGGTGCGACGTCGGCCTTGGGCGCGCCTTCCTTGAGGTACTGGTCCAGGAACGGCCGCAGGACCTCGCGCCGGAACCAGGCCGAGGTGTCGCTGCCGAACCGTATGGCGCCCAGCGCGCTGCCGTCCGCGATTTCCTGGCCGTGGTGCCACGGTCCGAGGACGAGGAACACCTTGTCGTTGCCGGTGTCCTTTGGCTCGATCGCCTTGTAGACGGCGGGCGCGCCGTAGATGTCCTCCTGGTCCCAGAGGCTGTGGACCAGCATCACCGGCACCTTCAAGGGCAGCGCGGCCAGGACCTTGTCCACGGCCTGGTCACGCCAGAAGGCGTCATAGCTCGGGTGCTCGAGGATCTTGCGCCAGAAGCCGACCTGCTCCAGCCCGTGGCGGCGCCCGAGCTCGCCCGCCGATCCCGCCTGCATGAACATGTCGTAGTCGTCGAAGTGCGTGGCCATCCACTTCGCGTCGTTCTTGCGGGTGGCCTGCTGCTCGTAGATGTAGGCCATCCCTTGCTGGCGGAAGGCGCCGTTGTGGAACCAGTCGTCGCCCATCCAGCCGTCCACCATCGGGTTCATGGGCACGGACACCTTGAGCGCGGGGTGCGGGTTCACCAGCGCCATCAGGGGCAGGAAGCCGTCGTAGGAGATGCCCAATATGCCGACGCGGCCGTTGCTCTCGGGCACGTTCTTCACGAGCCAGTCGATGGTGTCGTAGGTGTCCGTGGCGTGGTCGACGGGCGTCGGGTTCTGCGGGCCATGGAGAGGACGGTTCATCACGTAGTCGCCCTCCGACTCGTATTTGCCGCGGATGTCCTGCACGACCCGGATGTACCCGCCCTCCACGATGACGTCGGTCGCGTTGTCGTACCCGCTGAGGCTGGGGCCGAGGTGGGCGCTGTGGGCGTGGCTCGTGAGCTCGCTCGCGTTGTAGGGCGTGCGCGTGAGGAGGATGGGCGCCCCGTGCGCGCCCTTCGGGACCAGGATCACCGTGTGCAGCTTCACGCCGTCGCGCATCGGGATCATGACTTCGCGCCGGTCGTGGTCGAAGCCTTCGGTCGCGGGCCGGAGCGTGGCCGGCGTCTCGCTCGGATAGCTCGGGTATTGCGGGGGCGAGGGAGAGGCCGTCTGGGCGGAGGACACCGCCGCGCCACCCACGGCCGCGAGCGCGGCCAGCACGATCCCGGGTCGAACGTTTCCGATGAGCTTCATGCCGTTGCCCTCGCACGCGCCTCGTGGGACGCGGCCGCGACCTTAGTGCAAGCGCGCGGGTTCGGCAACGGCCTTGCCGGGTGGGTGGCCCGGAGCTACTGCGAGCGCTTGCGGTCGAGGGCGAGGGCGGCGTCGGCGGCCCTCTCGCGGGCGGTACGCGCGATCTTGACGGGCTGGACACGGGGGGGCGGCGGCGTGAAAAGGGTCGCCGCCGAGACGCCGGTCGCGCCGCCGGTCAGCACGCTCTCGATCGAGCTGGGGGACCGGTAGTACGGCGTCTGCTTCATCTAGCGCCTCCTTCGATCGGCGGCTCTTTCTCAAGCAATATCGAGGCCATCCGCGTGAAAGCGCCCGTTTCACCCTTTTTGACCCTCGACAATGGTCAAGATCGACCTCGGCGGGTGACCACTCCGACATCCCGGTTCCACAATCCTGGATCGCGCGGTAGACTGGATCTTCCGCAGGAGTGGGTCGGGCGATCGCCGCGGCCGACGTCACGGCCGGGGAGGAAAGTCCGGACTCCGAGGGCAGTGTGCTGGCTAACGGCCAGCGAGGGTGACCTCAGGGAAAGTGCCACAGAAAACACACCGCCGAACTGCCGGGAAACCGGCGGTGGCAAGGGTGAAAAGGTGCGGTAAGAGCGCACCGCCGTCCTGGTGACAGGGCGGGCAGGGAAAACCCCACACGGAGCAAGACCAAATAGGGGGGCGTTTGAGGCTGGCCCGGCCGAAGCCCCCGGGTAGGTTGCTGGACCCCGCGGGTAACCGCGGGGCTAGAGGAATGATCGCCGCCGTCGCTTCGAAAGGAGCGGCGGGACAGGATCCGGCTTATAGACCCGCTCCTGCGGATCTTTCGAGCCGAGCGCGGCCCATCGGGCACACACGCGAAACGCTCGTCGTGCGTTATGCTCCCATCCTCTCCCTCGTGAGGAGCGAACGACACTGAAGCGGCTCAAGATCCTGGTGACGGGCGGGGCGGGGTTCATCGGCAGCCATCTCACCGAGGCCCTCGTACAGAAGGGGCACCGCGTGCGCGTGCTCGACGACCTCTCGGCCGGGCGGCGGCAGAACCTTCGCGCGGTCCGCGACGACGTCGAGTTCATGCGCGGCGACTGCGCCGACCCCGCGGCGGCCCTCCGCGCCACTCGCGGCATCGACGTCGTGTACCACGAGGCCGCGGTGCCGAGCGTGGCCCGTTCCGTGGCCAACCCCGCGCTCTCCCATCGCGCGAACGCCACGGCGACCCTGACCATGCTCGTGGCCGCGCGCGACCGCGGGGTGCGGCGTTTCATCTATGCGGGCTCCTCATCCGTGTACGGCGACGCCAAGCACCTTCCCAAGCGCGAGGACATGGAGCCGCGGCCGCTTTCGCCCTATGCGGTGGGGAAGCTCATGGGCGAGCACTACCTGCGGATCTTCCACAACCTCTACGGCCTCGAGACCCTCACCCTGCGCTACTTCAACGTCTACGGGCCCCGCCAGAACGCGGGCTCGCCCTACAGCGGGGTGATCAGCCTCTTCGTGACCTCGCTCCTGGCCGGAAAGCGCCCGGTCCTCTACGGCGACGGGCTGCAGAGCCGCGATTTCACGTACGTGGCGGACACCGTCCAGGGCAACGTGCGCGCGCTCACCGCGCGCGGCCTGGCCGGCCAGCACGTCAACGTGGCCACCGGCCACCGCGTCACGCTGCGCCAGCTCCTGGAAGCGCTCGCGAAGGAGATCGGCGTGAACGCCAAAGCGGACGCGCGTCCGTCGCGCGCCGGCGACATCCGCCACAGCCTGGCCGACATCTCCGCCGCCCATCGCCTGCTCGGCTATCGGCCCAAGGTCGACTTCGAGACGGGCTTGCGGCGGACGCTCGACTGGTATCGCGGGAACTGGAAGAAGTCAGGGACGCGGCGCTGAGGCCTTGAGGGCGTCCTCCCAGCTCTTCTGGAACTCCGGATAGCTGAGAGCGAGGGCGACGGGCAGCGCTTCTTCCGCGGGCAGGCGATCGCCGAGCCCGGCCAGCAGCCGCACGATCGCCGATTCCCCGCGCGTGCGCACGATGTGGCTGATGGCGGAGAGGCTCTCCGCATAGGCCAGTCCGACCTGGTCCGGCGGCAGCGACTGGAACGGACCCTCCAGGGTCAGCAGGGGCAGGAGGCGTCCCTGCCGCGCCGCCGCCGCCACCACCGCGTCCTCGCGGCTCGGGTTCCCGCCCTCCAGCCACTGCGCGATGCCCTCCTGCAGCCAGGTGGGGCAGTTGCCCCCGGTGCGCGCGCGGATGAAAGAATGCGCGAGCTCGTGCCGCACCACGGCCACGAGGGCGACGGAGAGCCGTTCCATCCCGCGCAGCGGCACGTGGATGACGCCGTCGTTGAATCCGGCCGCCCACTCCGGGGCCCCCGTCTCCTGGAAGCTGTTGCCCATCTCGAGCACGACCGTGATCGGATCGTCCGGCCGGAAGTGGAGGCGAGCGGCGTAGTTGTCGTAGGCGCCGGCCAGGACCTCGAGCACCGCGGTGCCCATGGGCTCGTTGATCCCACCGTCGTAGCGGAGGCGGAACTGCGCGCGGGAATTCGGAGCGGGCGCCGCGGCCAGGGCGGCGGCGAGGGTGGCGATCTTGCGCTCCACCTCGGCGTCGGGGCGCAGGCGCAAGGCCCGCCGGTAGGCATCCTGCGCGGCCAGGCGCTCGCCGACGGCGGCGAGGGCGTCCCCGAGCAGCACGTGCGAGCGCGCGTCGTTGTCGTCGAGGGCGGCGGCCCTCGAGGCGGACTCCCGCGCGCCCGGGTTGTCTCCCATCGCGAGCTGCGCCTCGGCCAGGACCTGCAAGGCGACGATGGATCGTGGGTCCTTGGCGACGACGCCGCGCAGGAGGCGTACGGCGCCCGCGGGGTCGCCGGAGAGAAGACGCTCGCGGGCCTGGGCCACCTCGGGACTGGCCGGCGCGCCCGCCGCGCGCTGGTCGATCGACTGGACCAGGCTCTTGGGCAGGCCGAAGACCCCGCCGTTCTTCATGTAGCGGAGCTGCGTGCCCTCGTACCAGGTGCGGTCGGCTTCGATCACGCGGCCGTTGGTCAGCGTGATCGTGTCCGCCGAGGCCGCCCCATCCGCGAGCCACAGTGCCGCCACGGCCGCCGCGGCAAGTGGCCCGCGCCGCCAGATCAGGGGATGACCTCGGACGCGCCGAGGACCTTCGGCGCCGCGCCTCCGTTGCGGAAGTAGTCGGGCACGGTGCCCAGGGCGGCGGTGGCCTTCCCGGACGAGGGATAGACGCCCCAGGCGAGGCGGTAGCAGTCGCGGCCCTTGAAGTTCACGGGCAGGATCACGAGCTCGGACGCGTTGCCGCTGTCGACCGCCTTCTGCACGGTCTCCGTCGAGCAGGCGATCAGGAGCTGGATGACGGCGGCATTCTTGCCCGCGGCGCGCGTCGAGGACACGAACGCCTTCGCGGCGGCCGGATAGTTGCCCGCGCGCAGCAGCGCGTGCCCGTCCGCGGCCGGGGGCGGCGCCGGCTTCGGCGTCGCGGCCGCGACCGGAGGCGGAGTGGCCACGGGCGGCGCAGTGGCCGCGGCGCGCAACGTCGTCGGGGGCGCGGCGGCGAGCGTCGTCGCCGTGGCCACGGCCGGAGAGGGCATCGCCGCGACGGTCGTGGGCACTTCGGTAACGGTCATCAGCGTGGTCGAAGGCACCACCGAAACCGGCGTCGCCGCCGGCGCGGGCGACGCGGTGGTGAGGTACGGAATCTGGCCGCCCATGCGCGTCACGTAGTACCAGCCTCCGGCGGCGACGGCGAGGAGCAGCGCGGCCAGGCCGAGGAAGAGCGGCATGCGAGAGCGTTGGATGCGGCCTCCGCCCGACCGCGGGTACGTCGACACGGCTCGTTCCTCGTAGCCGCCGGGTTTCTCGAGCGGCGTGAGCGGACCTTCCAGGCTCCGCGAGTTGAGGAGGTCGTCGAGCGCGGCCAGGTCCTCCTTGCTCGGACGCGACGTCAGCGAGGACGAGGACGAGCTCGGCTCACGAGGCGGCGCCTCGGAGGGAGCGGGGGGAGAGGAGGCGCGTGCGCGCCCCGGACGGGCTTTCTCGGGCATAACCAGGGGCAGCGGGGAAGCCGCCGACGTCACCAGAGGTGCGGGCGGCTCATCCGCGGGAAGGGGCTCAGCCGGCGCCTCGACGGCCGAGGGGATGCTCATCGCGATGGTCGGGGATTCCGACGGCCTCGGTGGAGGCTCGATCACCGGGGGCTCGTCGTACGCGGGCGCCGCCGCCGTCGCGAACACCGGTGCGGGCTCCGGCTCGGGGACGGCGAAGCTCGGGAACGCGATCTCTGGAGACGACGTGGTCGGCTTGTCGGCGTCCGGCGAATCGCTCATGACGAACGGCGGGGGCTCGTCATCGGCCTCGGGCGTGACCATCGCGGGCGTCGCCGGCTCCGGCTCGACGGTGGGGACCACCACGGCCGGCTCCGCCGAGAAGGCCTGCGCCGCGGTCGCGCCGAGGTCCAGCTCGTTCGATTCGGCCTCCACGTCCGCGAAGGTCGAGGGCGCGCTGGAAGCGGTGACCCCGGCCTTCACGCGCTCGACCAGTCCCAGGAACAGGAGGCCGGAGGCGATCTTCGCGGCCTCGAACTCCTCGAGGCGCGCGGAGGCGGCGGCTTCCTTGAGCGTGCGCCGCCCGTCGAGGTGCTGGGGCAGGCCGCCCGTTTCGCTCTCGATCTCGCTGAGGCGCGGCACCATGTCCGCGGTGGGGCCGAGGATCGCGTCGAGCCCGTCGATGTGACGCAGCACGAAGTTGCGATCGGTCACGCGCCGCACGGCGGCCATGATCAGGCGCTCCGTGGCCAGCTTGAGGTCGACCGCGCCCTTCGGGAGCACGCCGTCTTCGAAATCGAACTTGCCCGCGGTGTAGGCGAGGACGTCCGAGAGGATGCGCTCCACCTTGGCCCGCGCGGCCTCCGAGAGCTCGCGCTGCGACACGAAGCCCGTGTCCGCGAGGACCTTGGCCAGCGGATTGCCGGGGCCGACCTTGGCGTTGACGTCCGCGAGCTGCTCCGGGGTGATCTTGCCGCTCTCGATCAGGATCGCGCCGAGCTGGTCGCGCGGGTCGTTCGACGATCCGAACAGGACCCGGCCGCTGCGAAAGTAGAGGGCTTTGTGATACGACGGTCCCTCCACCTTGAGCGAGCCGGTGGCGCCCCGGCGGTGGAGCTGCACGACGAGGAAGGGAAAGGCCTTGGGATCGATCTGACCGCTGATGGGGAACGCGTCGGCCAAAGCGCCTCCCGGCGATTCGAGAACCGGGGCTGCAGGAATCGCCAAATCGGTCGAAATGATAACACGATGGGCATCATTTCTTGACATAGAATCGCAAGTCCGTTCAGGGATGTGTAAGGGATCCGTTCCCGAAGCCGCCGTCGCCAACCAGTGAGCGCGGCGCCGCCCGTTGCGGCGGCGCGCGACGGGGGTTTCAGGGGGGCGCGAACGCCCATCGTGAGTGAGGCGTGACGTGCCCCCCTGAGATGAATATCAGGAGGGCTCGATGGTCGATCGTGGCAGCAAGAGTGAAGACGAGTGGTTCCGCCTGAACGAGCAGGAGCTGCTCGAGACGGCGCGCCAGGCGCGTCTCAAGCGCGAGCAGGAGCGCGCGGCCAAGGAGAAGGCGGAGGAGACGAAGCGCCTCAAGGATCTCCACTTCATGAAGTGCCCCAAGTGCGGCCACGACATGAAGGAGGAGAAGCTCGAGAGCGTCGCCGTCGAGCGCTGCACGCACTGCGAGGGGATCTTCTTCGACGCGGGCGAGCTCGAGGCCGTCTTCCGCAAGCAGGCCGAGCAGCGGCGCAGCTTCTTCCGCAAGCTCATGAAGATCTAGGGGCGCCGC
>Ga0207648_10001562_pt1 | contig 25213 bp, 22 predicted proteins | sample KBSMisM32_FD_184310 | JGI IMG/M metagenome (GOLD analysis project Ga0207648, IMG submission 184310) | Miscanthus rhizosphere microbial communities from Kellogg Biological Station, Michigan, USA - KBS Miscanthus M3-2 (SPAdes) (version 2) | ecosystem: Host-associated > Plants > Roots >... | reverse complement strand
GGCCTCCCGCTCAACATGGATGGCAGCGACAGCCCGCGGACCCAGTCGGTCCGCGCCTTCGCCCGCAACCTCGCCCCGCTCGACCTCCCGATCCTGCTGTGGGACGAGCGCTGGTCGACCCAGGCCGTCGAGCGCGCGATGATCGAGGCCGATGTCAGCCGGGCGCGCCGCGCCGAGAAGGTCGACGCGCTCGCTGCCGCCCATATCCTCCAGGGGGCGATCGATGCGCTGGTCAATCTGCCGCCACCGCAATAAGCCGCACCCTCGTGGACCTGCTCTCGATTGATTCGCTAGGCGACGACCAGATCGCGACGATCCTCGATCGGGCCGACGTTCATTTCGCCGCCAATCGCGCCCGCCAGTCGAGCAACGCCCTCAGCGGTCGGGTCGTCTTCAACCTGTTCTACGAAAACTCAACGCGCACCGCGATGTCGTTCGCGACCGCGGCTCATCGGCTCGGCGCCGCACCGGTCTTTCTCCCGGTCGAGCAATCGTCGATCAAGAAGGGCGAGACGTTCGAAGATACGGCGAAGACGCTGAACGCGATGCGGCCGGACGCGCTGATCATCCGTCATCGCGAAAATGGCGCGCCGGCGGCGATGGCGCTGGTCATGGACTGCCCGGTGATCAACGCGGGCGACGGCACCAACGAGCATCCGACCCAGGCGCTGCTCGATGCGGCGACGATCCGCCAGCACTTCGGGCGGCTCAATGGGCTCAAGGTCGCGATTTGCGGGGACATTCGTCACAGCCGTGTCGCCCGATCGAACGCGGCGCTGCTGCCCCGGTTAGGCGCCACGGTACGGCTCGCCGGTCCCCCGGAATTCCTGCCCGATGGACTGACGCCGCTCTCCGTCGACGACGCAATTGCCGGGGCTGACGTGGTGATGATGCTACGGATCCAGCGCGAGCGGCTCGAAGCGGATCTCGACGACGGCCCAGGCGAATATCTGGAGCGCCACGGCCTGACCGCCGAGCGCTTGGCGCGGGCGGCGCCGCACGCGGCGGTCATGCACCCCGGGCCGATGAACCGCGGGATCGAGATCGAAAGCGCGGTCGCCGACGATCCCGAGCGATCGCTGATCACTCTTCAGGTCGAAATGGGCGTGGCCGTGCGAATGGCCTGCCTGGAACTGCTCGCCGTTTAGCGCGACGCGAGCTGGACCGGCGTGTCGCCCGCAAACTTGCGGACGAAGCAGGTGCCGCCACCGCGGCGCACCGAGGCGCACAGCGCATTGGCTTCGCCAACACTGCCGAAGCCCTTGACCGACAAGCGGTAGAAGGTGCCCTTCCCGCTGTCGAACTTGGCGCTCATCGGTGTGTAGTTGCGAAGCGCGCCATAGCGATGGGCAGCCGCATTCCACGCGGCAGCGACGCGCGACGCATTGCTGTAGGCACCGATCTGCACGACCGCGCCGGAATTACCATTGCGGATAACCGGCTTGGGCAGCTTGGCGTGGACCACGCGAGCCGACCGAGCGGGCGGCGGCGGCGGCGCCGTCACTTCCTGGGTAAAGGCCGGTGCGACCGGCGCGTCCGTAACCGGCGCGTCGCCCGGGGCCGCTTCCATCAGCGGCGGCATGGGCGGCGGGACCGCTTCGGCGACCTGAACCGGGGGCTCCGGCGCGGCCGGTACGGCGACCGGCGTAGCGACGGCCAGCTGGGCGCCGCCCTTGTTCAGGGCGAGTTGGACGGGTTGGCCAGGGTCAGCCGCCGCGGGCGTAACGCCGATCAACGCTGCGATCTGGTCAGACGGCTTGGCCGGGTTGGCGAGCTGCATCCACTGGTGGAGACGAGCATCGAGCTGGTCGGCCGGGACATCCTGTGCGGCAATGGTGCGCGCGTTGGTCCAGTCGCCGGAGAAGGCATAGGCCAGCGCCAGGTTCTGGCGGACGCGGCCTTCCGCGCCTTCGACGCGGGCCGCCGGCTCGAGAGCGGCGATCGCATCGGCAGAGCGGCCGGCCAACGCAATAGCGAGGCCGTAGTCCGCGGCGTCGAGCGCACCCCGGTTCGCATCCAGCAGCGCATTCGCCTCGGCGTTCCGGCCCTGGGCGATTTGGACGAGCGCGAGCTTGAGGATCGCCTGCGGTTGGTTGGGATCGATCGACAGCGAGTCTTTGAAAGCGGCTTCGGCCGAACCGAAGCGGCCGGCCGCGAAATAGGCATTGCCGAGGATCGCGCGGAAGCTGGCATCGCCCGGAGTCTTCTCAACCGCCTTTTCGGCGAAGATAACGGCGTTGGCCGTGTCGCCCGAGCCAAGCGCGGCGAGCGCGCGGGTTGCGAGACCCGCCTCGCCGACGGCTGTCCCTGAAGCACTGGCCGCATGGTGTTGCGGTGCGGCGCATCCGCCAATCGCAGTCGCCAGGGCGACCAGCGAAATAGCAGTTCCGAAGCGGACAGGCTTGGACATTGGAATTACCCCCTCTTTTTGGCCTTCTCGGCCATCCCCTCGAGTTCGGGCATGTCGACGAGCAGCTGATCGAGCGCGTCGGTTACAAGCTGCTGTGCGGAACGACCGTTGACCGCACATGCGAGTCGCAGCTTGAGGTGCCTTTCGGGATCGAGACGAAGTGTGAATGCGGCTTTGGCTTTGCTGCCCGGCGCGGAACGCAGGCGGGGAGCGCGGCGCGGAATCGGCGGCGCGGTCGGCAGGATGGCGACCGGCGCCGGCGCGACCAGCGCGACGTCGTCCTGCTCATCCTGGTAGAGTTCGGCGGTATCGTCGATCTCATCGTCGGTGTCGTCGACACCCAGGCGGTCGGCAAGCTCGGCGTGCTGGCTGTGCACCGGCGACTGGACCGGCGTCAGGCCGGTCGGGTGATGAACCGGCGTCTGATCGTCGATTTCCTCACCGAAGGCGTCATGCTCGCCATCGCGCGGTGCGATATGCGGCTTGGGCGCTTCGAAGCCCATGTCGTTCCAGCCGAGATCCTCGAGATTGCCGCCGGCTGCGCCCATCTGGTTGAAGCCTTGCGGCTTCATGGCCGGGCGGGCGGCACCCTTGCGTGCAAGGAGGCCGGAGGAGAGCGATGCGAAAGGCTTGGGTTCGATACTGGCCACGTTGTGCCCCTTACTGACCGACCACGCGGCGGCCGAAGCCACCAACCGGACGCGGGCTCGCCGCGGCGATGCCCGGCGCCTGACCCGGCGCGGAAAACACGGTGCGGCGGAAATTCTTCTCGAGCCGGTCGGAAATATATTCCCACAGCTCCACAACTTCCTTGGCCGAGCGGCCTTCGGGGTCGATTTCCATCACGGTGCGGCCGTCGATCATCGACGCCGCAAAATCGGTGCGGTGGTGAACGGTCACCGGCGCCACCGTGCCGTGCTGCGACAGCGCGACAGCGGCCTCATAGGTGATCTTGGCCTTGGGCGTCGCCGCATTGACGACGAAAATCAGCGGCTTGCCGGCGCGATCGCACAGGTCGACCGTGGCGCCGACGGCGCGCAGATCGTGCGGGCTCGGGCGGGTCGGGATAACGATCAGTTCGGCGACCGCGATCACGCTCTGGATCGCCATGGTAATCGCCGGAGGGGTGTCGATCACCGCCAGGCGGAAGCCCTGCTGGCGGAGTACTTCGAGATCCGAGGCGAGCCGGGCGACCGTGGTCTGGGCAAAGGCCGGCATTTCGGCTTCGCGCTCGTTCCACCAATCGGCCAGGCTGCCCTGCGGATCGATATCGATTAGGCAGACTGGGCCTGCACCCGCCAGCTGCGCTTGCACCGCAAGATGGCCGGACAGGGTCGTCTTGCCCGATCCGCCCTTCTGCGATGCCATAGCCAGTACGCGCATGCTTATCCCCTCGCATGAAATGACGTCAGTTCCGGATGGTGAGTGACACCCAAGCCTCTAAAATCTGGTTAACACTCACACGACTGTGTTTGCCGATCGTGCCAACTTCGCTACACTTTGTTCGAGGTGAGATTATCAATGCGTTACAGCCACTTAACTTCATTGATCTTTAGCGCGGCGTTGGCCGCGTCCGTTTCGGCTCAGTCCGTGAAGACCGGCATCGATGCCTGGCAGCGGTCCGATTACGCCACCGCGGTCGCGGTCTGGCGTCCGCTTGCGGAAAAAGGTGACGCCGACGCGCAATTCAACCTCGGCCAGGCCTATCGCCTCGGCCGCGGCGTCTCGATCAACCTTGCCGCAGCGCAGACCTGGTTCGAGCGAGCGGCGGAAAAGGGACATCTCGACGCCCAGACGACGCTTGGCCTGATGCTGTTCCAGAACGGCAACCGTACTGGCGGCCTACGCTGGATCAAGCTCGCCGCCGAAAAGAGCGAGCCGCGGGCCATGCTGGTCTACGGCACGGCGCTGTTTAACGGCGACGGCGTTGGGCAGGATACGACACTCGGCTATGCCTACGTCGCGCGCGCCGCGGCGCAGGGGCTAATGGCAGCGCGCGATACGCTGACGCAACTCGACGGCATGCTCTCGCCCGACGAGCGCAAGAAGGGCCAGGCCCTAGCCGCGGCGCGAGCAAAGGTCGCCCCGCCCCCTCCCGGCGCAAAATCACCGGCCAAGGCAAGCGTAAAGGCGGTGAAGCCGGCGGCTCCGCCAGCGGCTCGTGTCGTACAAGCGGCTCCCAAGTCGCCCGCTCCCGCGACCGGCAACTGGCGCATCCAACTCGGCGCCTTCTCGCAGCGGTCATCCGCGGAAGCCCTGTTCCGGAAGGTGACCGGCAAGCTCTCCGGCCGTCAGGCCTATTACCTCCCGGCGGGGACCGTGACCCGCCTGCAGGTCGGGCCGTTCGAGAGCAAAGCCGCGGCGAGCGCGGCTTGCCAAGCGGTCGGCCAAGCCTGCTTCCCCGTCGCTGCGAAGTAGCTAGCGGCGGAACCAGTCGCGGCGACGCACGCCCTGGACCCACAATAATGCGTCGAGCCCGTGGTGCTTCAGCTCGACATCGGCGACGGCGACCAGGGTGGGCTTGGCTTTGTAAGCGATCCCGAGGCCGGCTTCCTCGATCATCAATTTGTCGTTCGCCCCGTCGCCGACCGCCATGACGTCCTCGCGGGCCAGGCCAAGCTGCTCGCGCGTCTCGATCAAGGCCTCATATTTGGTCATGGCGTCGACGATCGGGTCGCCAACCTCGCCACTCAATTTGCCACCGGCGAAGATCAGGCGGTTGGCTCTGACCCGATCGAATCCGACGGTCTTGGCGATCGGCTCGGCGAATGTCAGGAATCCCCCCGAGACGAGCAGGCAGCTGGTGCCGCCGGCACGCATCGTCTGGACCAAGGCCTCCGCACCCGAGGTGATCTTCACCCGCTCGAGGAGGCACCGCGCGAGTTCGCTCTGGTCCATTCCTGCAAGCAGTCGCACCCGCTCCCGCAACGCGCCGCTGAAATCGATCTCACCCCGCATCGCGCGCTCGGTGATGTGCGCGACCTCGGCCTTAAGGCCGGCATAGTCGGCAAGCTCGTCGATGCATTCCTGGCCGATGATGGTCGAATCCATGTCCGCGACGAGCAAGCGCTTCCACCGCGGCTCGTCCGGCTGGACGGCGGTGTCGACGCCCTCGAGCGCGGACAAGGCCCAGCGGGCGGCCTTGAAATCGCCGTTAAACGACAGGTCGGCGGCATCGCCCTCGTCGATCCAGTTCGCAAACCGCGCCGCAGGATCGACCTCGCGGAGCAGGCCGAGCGCGCGGTCGATCAACCTGTCATCCAGCCGCCCCGCTGCTATCACCGTTGCTATTGCCATGACCGAACCTGCGAATCCTCCTCTCGCTCTAATTGCCGGGCCGACGGCGAGCGGCAAGTCGGCGCTTGCGCTAGCCCTTGCGGGCCACACCAATGGCGTGATCATCAACGCTGACAGCGCGCAGGTCTATCGCGACCTTTCCGTGCTCAGCGCGGCCCCATCAACGGAGGAAGTCGAGCGGGTCGAGCACCGCCTGTACGGATTTCTCGACGGCGCCGAACCTTCGTCCGCGGCGGATTGGGCCGAGCGCGCGCGACGAGAAATTGCGGACGTCCAGGCTTCCGGTCAGCTGCCGATCCTCGTCGGCGGGACGGGCCTCTACCTTCGGACATTGCTCGACGGAATCGCCCCCGTGCCGCCCATCGAACCGGAAATTCGCCTGCGTGTCCGGGCGGCCGGCCTGGCCGACATCCGGGACCAGCTTCAGCGCCTCGACCCGGATGCGGCCGTTCGGTTGAGACCAAACGACACCACCCGGCTCGCGCGCGCACTCGAAGTGATCCTGTCGACCGGCAAGCCGTTGGCCGACTGGCAGCAGCAGCGGATCGGCGGGATCGGCGGCGAGGTTTCGCTCCATCCCCTGATCCTGCTCCCGCCGCGCGACTGGCTCTACGCGCGCTGTGACGCCCGCTTCCGGCACATGATCGATCAAGGCGCGGTCGAAGAAGTCCGGCGATTGCTCGCGCGAACGCTCGATCCGAACCTGCCGGTGATGCGGGCGATCGGCGTGGCGGAGATTGCCGCTCACCTCCGGGGCGAAGTGGTCCTCGAGGAAACCATCACCGCCGGCCAGCAGGCGACCCGCCGCTACGCCAAGCGCCAATATACCTGGTTCGCGCACCAGCCGCCGGCGGAATGGCTGCGATTTGCCGAGCCCCTCACCGACGCGACCATCGATGCCGCGCTGGCCCTGCTTTCGTTGAACCGCTAGGCGGCGGCGATGGAGCTGATCCGCGACGCCGACATCGACCCCGTCCCCCTCGCGGGCAAGCGCGTGGCGATCATCGGCTACGGCAACCAGGGCCGCGCGCAGTCCCTCAACCTGCACGACAGCGGCATCGACGTCGTTGTCGGGCTCCGTGGCGGCTCGGGCAGCCGGAACGAGGTCGAGGCGGCGGGCGTCGAGACCGCATTGCTGGAGGATGCGGTTGGCTCGGCCGACGTGGTGATGATGCTCGCCCCGGACGAAATCCACGCCGCGCTATACCAGGAGATCGAGCCCAGCCTGCGCGAGGGTGCGGCGCTGGGCTTCAGTCACGGCCTGTCAGTCCGGTTCGGATTCATCGAACCCCGTGCGGATCTCGACGTGTTTCTCGTAGCGCCGAAAGGTCCGGGCACCGCGCTCCGCTCGCTCTATCGGCAGGGCAAGGGCATGATTGCGTTGTGGGCCGTGGAGCAGGATGCAACCGGCCAGGCACGCGACATCGCGCTTGCCTACGGGCGAGCGATCGGCTGCGCGCGCGCCGGGCTGATTGCGTCGAGCTTCGCCGAGGAAGCCGAAGCCGATCTGTTCAACGAGCAAGCCGTGGTGTGGGGCGGCGTGCCCGAATTGCTGGTTGCCGGGTTCGAGACGCTGGTCGCGGGCGGAATATCGCCGGAAGTGGCGCTGCTCGAATGCGTCGGCGAACTGAAGCTGATCGCCGACCTGATCGACGAGCGCGGCATCGCGGGCATGCGCGAGGTCATCTCCAACACCGCCGAATTTGGCGCGTTGCTCGGCGCCACGAGGATTATCGACGACACCGTCCGGACGCGGATGACCGAAGTGCTTGCCGAGGTCCGCGCGGGCCGCTTCGCTGAAGCCCTCAGGCGCGAGGAAGCCGAGGGCTATCCAAGGTTGGAACAGTCACGGGAAAAGGGCCGCACGACCTTGCTCGAACAAACCTTCCGGAAGATTCGCGAGGCCGAAGCCTAGGCGACGGGTTCTGAAACCGGCTCTGGCCGGGCGCCAACGCTGGCGCGCTCGAGATATGCGAGCTGCATCCGACGATGGGCTTCGGCGACCACAGGGTCGCTCGCTGCGACCGCCAGCTCTTCCTCCTCGGCGGCGCGCCGGGCGTTATAGATCCGGTCCTGGTCGGGCATGGCACCGCTCCTTCGGAAGCGACTACCTAGCACGAAACTGCGGAAAAGTCCCGTTCAGTCAGTCCCACCGGCGCGTCGGATCGCATCGGTCAGCACCCGTTTCGCCTCGGTCGCATCGCCCCAGTGCCCCACCCGGACCCATTTTTCGGGCTCGAGATCTTTGTAATGGGTGAAGAAATGCTCGACCTGCTGGCGCACGATTTCGGGCAAATCCTCGTGGGTCACGACGTCCGCGTAATAGGGAAAGGTCGAATCAACCGGCACGGTAAGCAATTTCTCGTCGCCGCCATGCTCGTCCTCGAGGAACAGCACGGCGATCGGCCGGGCCCGGACGACGCAGCCGGGGATGAACGGGGAGCGCGCGACGACCAACGCGTCGATCGGATCGCCGTCGGGCGACAGCGTATGGGGCACGAAGCCGTAATTTGCCGGATAGCGCATTGGCGTGTGCAAAATCCGGTCGACGAACAGCGCGCCCGATTTCTTGTCGAATTCGTACTTCACCGGCTCGCCACCGACCGGCACCTCGATGACGACGTTGATGCTTTCCGGCGGGTTGTCGCCGATCGGGATGAGTTCGATGTTCATGGCAGCTGGCCGGCGCTCCTAAACAGCGCGAGGCCGAGAAACAATGCGACGATGCTCGCGGCGACGGAACCGGCGACATAAGCAGCGGCAAGCGCATAGGCATGGCGCTCGACCAGCAGCGCCGTGTCGAGCGAAAAAGCCGAAAAGGTCGTGAATCCGCCGAGCACACCCGTCGTCAAGAACAGCCTGAGCTCTTGCGAATAGCCGGGGCGGAGCAGGAAATAGCCCGCGAGGAGGCCCATGGCGAACGAACCCGCGACGTTGACGATCAGCGTCCCGAACGGAAAGCCGAAACCGAACAGCCTGGCGGAGCCGACATTGACTCCGTGACGCAGCGCGCCGCCGACTCCCGCGCCAAGAAATACAATGAGATAGGGCACAATCCTCACTTCCGTCCGAACAGTTTTTCGATCTCGCCGTGGCCGAGCTTCACCCAGGTCGGGCGGCCGTGGTTGCACTGGCCCGAGCGCGGCGTCACCTCCATCTCGCGCAGCAGCGCGTTCATCTCGGCAACCGAGAGCACTCGCCCCGCCCGGACGGAGCCATGGCACGCGATCGTTGCCGCGACATGATCGAGCTTGTCGCGCAGGCTGAGCGGACCCCCGAGCTCGGCGATCTCGCCCGCAAGGTCGGCGAGCAGCCCGGCGACATCGGTCTTGCCGAGCGCCGCCGGGTACGTCCGAACGAGCATGGCGGTCGGGCCAAAGCGCTCGAGCTCCAGCCCCATGTCGCCAAGATCGGCAATTGCACCTTCGAGCCGGTCGCAGTCGGGTTCGTCGAGCTCGACGACTTCGGGGATCAGCAGGACCTGGCGGGCCACGGCCCCGCCCTCGCGGGCCGCGCGCATTCGTTCAAGCACCAGCCGCTCATGCGCGGCATGCTGGTCGACGATCACCAGCCCATCCTCGGCCTCGGCGACGATGTAGGTCGCGGCAACCTGGCCACGCGCGACGCCGAGCGGATAGCTCGGCACCGGTTCGACGGCCGGCTCGGCACGCGCCGCGGGCGCATGGTCGAAGAGACGTCGGGTTTCAGCCAAATTCGTCACTTCCGCGAGAGCGGGAGCCCAGGCTTCTTGTCTTGCCGGGTCCCCGCTTTCGCGCAGGTGGCGATTCAATGCCTCGTCATAGGTCGCGCTGCTGGTCCACATCACCGGCGCCGCAGCTTGCTCACGGGCGGCGCTGCGCTGGCTCTCCGCGTCGAGCGCGCGCCGCAGGCCGCCTACGATGAGACCCCGCACGGCCGACGGGTCGCGGAAGCGGACTTCGGTTTTCGCCGGGTGGACGTTGATGTCGACTTCGTCGAGCGGGATGTCGAGGAACAAAGCGGCGATCGGATGCCGGTCGCGGGCGATGAGGTCGCGGTAGGCTGCGCGCAGCGCGCCAACCAGCAGCCGGTCCTTCACTGGCCGGTTGTTCACGAACAAATATTGCTGATCGGCCACGCCCCGGTTGAAGGTCGGCAGGCTGATCACGCCCGTCAGCCTCAGCCCGTCACGCGCGCAGTCGATGCCGACGCCATGCCGGTCGAGTTCGTGGGTGAGCAACTCGGCGACCCGTGCCGGCGGCTCGGTTGGCTGCAGCGTCAGGATCCGCCGGCCATCGTGATCCAGCGTGAACCCGACATCGCTCCGCGCCATCGCCAGGCGCTTCACCGCATCGAGGCAGGCGGCATATTCAGCGCGCGGGCTGCGCAGGAACTTACGCCGCGCCGGCACCTTGTCGAACAAGCCCTCGATGCTGATGCGGGTGCCGGGCGGAAGCGCCGCCGGCCCGTCCCCGACCGATGCACCATGATCGATCTCGACCTGCCAGCCGTCGGCGCCGCGTACCCGGCTTTCAAGGCGAAGCCGCGACACGCTAGCGATCGACGGCAAAGCCTCGCCGCGGAAACCGAAGCTGACCACACGGTCAATTGAATCGTCGGGCAGCTTCGAGGTGGCGTGGCGTTCGAGCGCCAGGCGCATTTCGGCCGGGCTCATCCCACTGCCATCGTCCGTGACCTCTATTCGCTCCAACCCGCCCGCCGATAGACGGACCGCAATTTGCGCGGCTCCGGCGTCGAGCGCATTCTCGACCAATTCCTTGAGCGCGCTCGCCGGCCGTTCGACGACCTCGCCGGCGGCGATGCGATTGACGAGCTCTGGGGGCAGTCTTCTTATTGACATGTTAAGGGTCTTATGCCCAATCCGAGGCAGCCGGCGAAGCGCTGATTTTTCGCGGAAATTCAGGCCGCATTCAATGGGAAGTGTTTAATCGAAAATGAAGTCGCGGAGGAAATTCCGCGCCTTCCTGATCAAGTCGGGGATACGGGCAATCAATGTTCTGGACGCGCTGGTTCAAATGGATGTCGCACGACATGGCGATCGATCTCGGGACCGCCAATACGTTGGTGTACGTGCGGGGTCGCGGCATCGTCCTCAATGAGCCATCGGTCGTCGCGATCGAAACCATCAACGGCGTCAAGAAGGTCAAGGCGGTCGGCGACGACGCCAAGTTGATGATGGGCAAGACGCCGGACCAGATCGAGGCCATCCGGCCGTTGCGCGACGGGGTCATCGCCGACATCGATGTCGCCGAGCAGATGATCAAGCACTTCATCCACAAGGTGCATGGCGGCAAGATGCGCGCCTGGCGCTTCCCCGAAATCGTGATTTGCGTGCCGAGCGGTTCGACCTCGGTCGAACGCCGCGCTATCCGCGATGCCGCGTCGAACGCCGGCGCCAGCGCTGTCTACCTGATCGAGGAGCCGATGGCCGCGGCGATCGGCGCCGACATGCCGGTGACCGAGCCGATCGGTTCGATGGTCGTCGACATCGGTGGCGGCACGACCGAGGTCGCAGTGCTCTCGCTTCGCGGTCTCGCCTACACCACATCGGTCCGCGTCGGCGGCGACAAGATGGATGAAGCGATTTCGTCCTACGTCCGGCGCAACCACAATTTGCTGATCGGCGAAGCCACGGCGGAGCGGATCAAGAAGGAAGTCGGGATCGCCAAGCCGCCGGTCGACGGCATTGGCAAGACCGTCCACATCAAGGGCCGCGACCTCGTCAACGGCGTGCCAAAGGAAATCTCGATCAACCAGGGCCAGATCGCCGAAGCGCTGTCGGAGCCTGTCGGGACCATCGTCGAGGGCGTCCGTATCGCGCTCGAGAATACCGCCCCGGAGCTGGCCGCCGACATCTGCGACCAGGGCATCGTCCTCACTGGCGGCGGCGCACTGCTCCAAGGGCTCGACGAAGTGCTGCGCGACGAGACCGGCCTGCCGGTCACCGTGGCCGAGGACCCGCTGACCTGCGTCGCACTCGGCACCGGCCGGGCGCTCGAGGAAGAGCAGTTCCGCGGCGTCCTGCAGACGGCCTGACGGGTAACTGAGGGGTGGCGACCGCGCGCCCCGGCTGGTCAAGGCGGGCCCAATACGGCCTGTTCTTCAGCTTTCTCGCCGTGATTGCGGGGATCTTCGTTGGCCTGATCCTGCTTGCCCTGTCGATCTTTGCTCCGGCGCAATTCCAGGGCGTGCGCGGCGCCGCGCTCGACGTCACCGGGCCAATCTCGGGCACGCTTCGCTCCGTCAGCTCGACCGTCGAGGGCGTGTTCACCGGCGCCGGCAATTATTGGGACGCCGCCAGCCAGAACGGCGAGTTGCGGCGCGAACGCGACGCCATGCGGCGGCAGATCATTCAGGCGCGCGCGATCGCGCAGGAAAACCGCCAGCTGAAGGCGACCCTTCTGCTCCGCGAACACCAACAGAATACGGTCGCCGTCGGCCGCCTGGTCGGTTCCTCGTTAAGCAGCGTGCGGCGCTTCGCGATCCTGTCCGTCGGGACCAGCGACGGCGTCCGCGTCGGCATGCCGGTACGATCGGCCGACGGGCTGGTCGGCCGAGTGATGGATTCCGGCGCCCTCGCCTCGCGGGTGCTGCTGGTGTCCGACCGAGCGAACATTGTGCCGGCGAGCCTGCTCCGCGGCGGCATACCGGTCATCGCGCAAGGCCGCGGCGACGGGACCATCGACGTCCGCCCGCTTGAGGTCGGTCGCAATCCGTTCAAGCGCGGCGACATCATCATCACGTCCGGCACGGGCGGACTCTACCCGCCGCTCGTGCCGATCGGCCGGGTGGTGAAGCTCGACGATGACGGAGCGATCGCCATCCCGCTCGCCGACCCTGCCAGCACCAGCTTCGCGATTGTCGAGCCGCCGTACGAGCCGCAGGCTGCGGCCGAGGCTCCCTGATGGTCCGCGCGGCGCTCGAGACCCGGCGGCGCATCGGCCAGGGGCCGAAACCGCTCGCCATTTTCGTGCCGGTCGCGTCGGTTATCGTCGCGTCGTTACTCGCCACGCTGCCGATCGTGGTCGCCAATGGCTGGTTTCCCGATTTCGGCTTCCTCGCGCTGATCAGCTGGCGGCTGCTGCGCTCGGACCCGTGGCCGGCGTGGTGGGCGGCGCCCATGGGTCTGGCCAACGACCTGATCACCGGCCTGCCGATCGGCTTTTCCGTCGCCCTGTGGAGCGCGACGATGCTCGCCCTCGACCTGGCGGACCGGCGTACGATGTGGCGTGATTATTGGGTCGAGTGGGTGCTTGCGGCCGTGCTGATCGCGCTTGACGAGTGTTTGCAATGGCGGGTCGCCGCAATCACCGGTGCACGCGTACCGCCGCTGGCGATGGTCCCGCCACTGCTCATCTCGATCTGCATTTTCCCCCTGAGCGCATGGTTTGCGTCGCGCCTCGACCGCTGGAGGCTCGGACGATGAACCGGCCAACCCGGCTGACCGTGGCGCACCAGTCGATCACCTTCTCCCGGCGCATGCTCCTGCTCGGCGGTGCGCAAGCGGCGGTGGGGGCCTTGCTGGTCGGGCGGCTCGGCTGGCTCGCAATCGCCCAGAACGCGAAATACCAATTGCTGAGCGAGAGTAACCGCGTTCAGCTGATCCCAGTCCCGCCGCGGCGCGGCTGGATCATCGACCGCGCCGGCAAGCCGATCGCGATTAACCGCGCCAGCTTCCGCGTCGACATTGTCCCCCAGCAATTGGAGGAAGGCCGGGACATCGTCCCGGAGGTCGCCCGCCTGCTCGCGCTGACCCCCGACGACGTCGACCGCATCCGGCGCGACCTTAAAGAGTCGCGCGGTTTCCAGCCCGTGTCCGTCGCGGAGAACGTCAGCTACGAACAATATGCGGGGATCACGGTCCGGCTTCCGGACCTGCCGGGGGTTCAGGCCACGCGCGGCTATTCGCGTTATTATCCCGACGGCCCGGCCGTCGCGCACCTGCTCGGCTACGTCGGGGCGGCGAACGCCAAGGAATATGAAGCCGAGAAGAAGAATCCGCTGCTGATCATTCCCGGCTTCAAAATCGGCAAGCAGGGCCTCGAAAAGTCGCTCGAGCCTTATCTCAGGGGTGTGCCCGGCGGCCAGCGCATCGAGGTCACGGCGCGCGGCAAGCTGGTCAAGGAACTCGATCCCAAGCCCGACCGAAGCGGCCAGACGGTCCAGCTGACCATCGACCAGGGGCTGCAGCAATATGCCGCCAGGCGGATGGGTGACCAATCCGGCGCCCTGGTCGCCATGGATGTGGAGTCCGGCGACATCCTCGCCTTCGTGTCGATGCCGGCGTTCGATCCCAACAGTTTCAGCGAGGGCATCGGCCAAACCGAATGGAAGATGCTGTCTGCGGACGATCATATCCCGCTGCTGAACAAGGTGTCACAAGGGCTCTACCCGTCCGGCTCGACGATCAAGCCGGCGATGGCGCTCGGGTTCCTCAAGCAGGGCCTCGATCCGAACCGGAAGTTCTATTGCTCCGGCGGCATCCAGATCGGGAACCGCTACTTTCGCGATGACGCGGCGCACGGGGCCGTCGACATGCGCTCGGCGATCGAGCACAGCTGCAACGCCTATTTCTGGGCAATGGGGCTCAAAACGAACCCGCAGCAAACCACGGAAATGGTCAACTATCTCGGCTATGGCGAGCAGTTCGACCTGCCCATCCCGTCGCAGCGCTTCGGCACCATGCCGAATCCGAAGTGGCTCGAGGAAAAATACCACCGTGGGTGGCAGGGCTACGACACCGCCAACACCTCGATCGGCCAGGGCTATGTCCTGATCAACCCGCTGCAGCTTGCCGTCATGCCGGCGCGAATTGCGTCGGGGAAGCTGCTCCAGCCGCGATTGCTGATGGCGGGCAAGAGAACGCCCGCGCCCGCGCTCGACGTGGATTCCGAGCATTTGAAGATCATCCGCGAGGGAATGACGGCGGTGGTCAATGGCAGCGGCACCGCGGCCGCCTCGAAGCTTCCGCTCGACGGGATCCAGATGGCCGGCAAGACTGGAACGGCCCAGGTTTATCGCCTCGTCGCGCGCGGCCACCAGGGCAGCTGGAATCTGCGCGACCACGCATTGTTCATCGCCTTCGCGCCGGCGGACAAGCCGCGCTACGCGATCGGCTGCATCATCGAGCATGGCGGGTTCGGCGCTTCCGCCGCGGCGCCGATCGTGCGCGATTCGATGACGTACCTGTTTGACAAGGAAAAGGCGCTGGCGGCGCTTCAACCACTCGAGCAGCAGTGGGGCGGAACACTCGCCGAGCGCAACGCGAAGTTGCTCGCCGCCTTCAAGAACGCCTCCCGGGCCACCCCCGCGTGATCACCTCGGCGATTATCCCGAAGCCGCTCGCGCGGCTGCCGTGGCGCTTGATCTTCCTGGTCGCGGCGATCGCCGGCTTCGGCCTGCTTGTCCTTTATTCGGCGGCCGGCGGATCGGTCCGGCCGTGGGCGCTGAAACAGGCGATCATTTTCTGCGCCTTCCTCGGCATCGCGATCGGCATGTCATGGGTTAAGGAATCGACCATCAAGGCGTTTACCTTCCCGCTCTACGGCGCGACGCTCGTGATGCTGATCGGCGTCGAGGCACTGGGGTTCGTCAGCAAGGGGGCGCAGCGCTGGCTCGACCTCGGCCCGATCCGCCTGCAGCCATCCGAATTCATGAAGCCGGCGATCGTCCTCACCCTCGCCCGTTTCTACGAGCTCGTGCCCGCGGGCGAGATCCGCAAATGGCGCGCAATCTGGCCGGCGCTGATGCTCCTTGGGGTCCCGGCCTTCCTGATCCTGGTCCAGCCGGATCTCGGCACCTGCATCATGGTCGGGCTGTGCGGAGTCACGGTCATGTTCCTGGCCGGCCTGCCATGGTGGATTTTCGCCGGCCCGGCTGCGGCCGTTTCGGTCGCCGCGCCGATCGCCTACAACATGCTCCACGGCTATCAGCGCAAGCGGATCGACGTCTTCCTCAACCCCGAAAGCGATCCGCTCGGCGCCGGCTATCACATCAGCCAGTCGAAGATCGCGATCGGCTCGGGCGGGATCTGGGGCAAGGGCTTCCTCCAGGGGAGCCAGAGCCACCTGGATTACCTCCCCGAAGGTCATACCGACTTCGTCTTCGCCACCATGGCCGAGGAATGGGGCCTGGTCGGTGGCGTCCTGCTGATCGTCGCCTTCGGGCTCGTGATCCGCTGGGGCATGCGGGTTAGCGCCAATGCGCGGACGCGTTTCTCCCAGCTCGCCGCCGCCGGCCTCTCGGCGACGATCTTCTTCTATGTCTCGATCAACCTGATGATGGTCATGGGCCTGGCGCCGGTAGTCGGCGTCCCCCTGCCCCTCGTCAGTTTCGGCGGCTCGGCAGTGATGACGGTGATGCTCTGCCTTGGCCTGTTGATGGCCCTCGAGCGGCAGCAAAGGACGGTTTCGACGCTCGCTTAAAGGCGCAGCGGTTGCGCCTCCCATTCGCTCATGCTACCGGCGCCGCCGCTCCAAGCGCGCATGTGCGCCGGAGCTTCGCCTCACGGCAGTGGACGCATAGCTCAGTTGGTAGAGCAGCTGACTCTTAATCAGCGGGTCCTAGGTTCGAGCCCTAGTGCGTCCACCATTTCTTCAATCTTTCTAGCTTCTCAACGCTTCGGCGCCTGCCCCTCTAGAGGTCATCAATCCGCAGCCTTTGACGCGCTCCACAGCGTGTCGGGGAGCGTCACCTCAATCGCCTGCATTGCGCCGTCGGACGATTGGCCCACGGTCACCCGATAAACGCCGGCCTCGATGTGCCAATTGTTGTTGGCGGCCTCATAGGTCGCAAGCAGGCGGGGGTCGACGGAAAGTTCGATGCGCTGGCTCTTCCCGGGCTTGAGGTCGGCCTTGGCGAACGCTCCCAGCCGTCTTGGAGCTTCCCATCCCGCCCTCCGCCAGTCGGCCGGCGCGACATACGCCTGCACGACGCCCTTGCCGGCGCGCTTGCCGATGTTGCGCATGGCCAGGCTGAGCTTGATGCCCTTGCCGTCGGCCCGGGCCTGCACGCCGGACAAGCCGAATCTCGTGTAGCTGAGACCGTGTCCGAACGCCCACAGCGGCCGATAGCCCTTGAGGTCGTACCATTTGTAACCAATCGCCGCGCCTTCATCATAAAGCACCTCCGCGGGTGTGCCGTCCGGCTCGCCCAGGCCTGCGATGTCCGGGCGCGCCAGCTGATCCGCGGAAGCCGGAAAGGTGATCGGCAGGTGGCCCGATGGGTTGACTTTGCCGGTCAAGATACTGGCGATCGCACTGCCGCCCCGAATGCCGGGGTAAAAGGCCTCGAGGATCGCCGGTACCTGATTGGCCCACGGCATGTAGATTGCGCCGCCCGTTTCGGCGACGACGATGGTCTTCGGATTGGCCCTCGCGACCGCATTGACCAGCGCATCCTGGTTGCCGGTCAATTCAAGCGCATGGTCCGATCCCTCGCTCAGATGCTGGTTGAGGAAGACGATCGCAACGTCGGATTGCGCGGCGAGCGCCGCGGCAGCGGCCGGGTCGGCACCCGCATCGAAGCTGATCTTTGCTTTCGGCATTTCGCGCTTCAGCGCGGCAAGCGGCGGAGAAGGCAGGAAGGTGTGATTGTCGATCATCACCGCGCCGCCGACCGGCGTGACGTCGGACGAGCCGGCTCCGGCGAGAACACCTCGGTCGGCATTGCCGCCAATGACTGCGATCGACTTCACGCCGCGCAGCGGAAGCAGGTCCCCGTCGTTCTTCAGCAGTACGAGCGATTCCTCGGCGGCTTTCTGCGCGACGGCCGCGTGCGCCACATAATCGATGGGCGAGACCTTTACCGGATCGTCGACGACGCCCTTGTCGAACATCGCCCACAGGATTCGCGTCACCATGTCGTCGAGCCGCTGCTGCGTAATCGCGCCCGACTGCAGCGCCGCCTTCATTGCCGGCGGCGCAAACCACGGCTTGTCGGCCGCGCAGCAGAAGCCAGTGAACTGGTCGAGGCCGTTGTTCGCGGCCGGCGCGGTCGAGTGGACCGCGCCCCAGTCGCTCATGACGAAACCCTTGTAGCCCCAGTCGTGCTTGAGGACGGTGTTGAGCAGATAATCATTCTCGCAGCCCCACCGGCCATTGATCAGATTGTACGAGCACATCACCGAGCCGGGTGAGCTCTGCTCGATCGCGATCTCGAAGGCGAGCAGGTCGGACTGCCGCATTGCCGCGGCCGAGATCGTTACGTCGAGCGAGGTGCGCAGCGTTTCCTGATCGTTCACCGCATAATGTTTGATGGTCGAGATGATGCGGTTCGACTGGATCCCGTCGATCAACGCCCCGACCATCACACCCGCCAGCAGGGGGTCCTCGCCAGCATATTCGAAGTTACGGCCGTCGCGCGGCTCCCGCGCGAGGTTGATACCGCCTGACAGCATGGTGTTGTGCCGCGTCGCGCGCGCCTCCGCGCCGATCATCGCGCCGCCGGCGCGGCTAACCGCCGGATCGAAGCTGCTCGCGGTCGCCAGCGACGACGGCAAGGCGGTGCTTGGGATGAAGCTGTTGCGGACGCCCATGGACGCATCGGTCTGGGTCTGGTCGGGGATCCCGAGGCGCGGCACGCCGGGGACGAAGCCGGCCGAGCCCTTGACCAGCCGGCTGGTGACATATGCTTTGAGTTCGGGCGAGACGACATCGTCCGGCACCTTCGCCACATCGGTCAGAGCCTGGTCGGAGTAACCGAATACGAGCCTGAGTTTCTCGTCCAAGGTCATGGCGCTGACGGCCGCCTTGGCCCGCGCCTCCGGCGCTGCTGTGCGGTTGAGCCACGGCTGCTCCTGCGCCGCCGCGACCGCAGACATGCCGGCCAGCACGACCCCCGATAACAACCATTTGGCCACGCGCCTTCTCCCCATTGAAATCAGCCTCGCTCACCCGGCGGCACCTGCCACACGCGCACGTAATCCACGTCCATCCGCTGCGGCATCGCCGCGTCGTCAATACCCTTGGCTCCGCCCCATTCCCCGCCGATGGCGAGATTGAGGATCATCCGGAACGGCACGTTGAACGGCCAAGCACCCTTGCCGCCCGGCTGGTCATTGAGAACGCGGAGGATGCCGGCGTTATCCACGCCGATCGTTATCGAGTCCGGCCGCCAGTCGAGCTGGTAGACGTGAAACGAGTCGCAGCTGGTGGGCAAGACCCGTTGCGCGCTCCGTTGCGTTGCGATGGTATGATTGAACAGCTTCGTATGGAGCGACGTAACGATTTCATTCGGCTTCCAGCCGACCTGCTCCATGATGTCGATCTCGCCATCGTCAGGCCATTTCTTGAGATCGACCGGAAGCATCCAGATCGCCGGCCACGTGCCGCGCCCGCACGGCAGCTTGGCGCGGATTTCGTAATAGCCGTAGGTCCAGCCAGAGCCGTTCGAGAGGATCCGCGCCGACGTGTAGCGTTGGCCGCCCCAGTCCGCGAGGTGCGACGGTGTTTCGCGCTGCGCCTCGATGGTCAGGACGCCATGCGCGACCCGGAGATTTTCGGGCCGGCCGGCCGAATAATATTGCCGCTCATGGTTGAACCAGCCCTGCTTGTTGCGATCGGTATCGTAGCGCCACTTGCTCCGGTCGAGCGCGTTGCCCGAGAATTCGTCGCGCCACACCAGCCGCGCATTGGCCGGACGGGTCATCGGGCCGGAAAAAGCTGCGTTGCTGACAGTGAAGGACGCTTGCGCGGCGAGCAGCAGCATCATCGCGCCAGGTCCGGCTTGAGCGCAGCGCGGGATGCGACGGCGAAGAAGGCGATGAAGGCATAAGCCGCCAGCGGCACGGCGAAGGACGCACTGAGGCCGAAGCCGTCGGCAATCCGCCCAACTGCAACCGGGAGCAAGGCTCCGCCAAAGATTGCCAGGCACAGCAACCCCGACGTCGCGCTTTGCGACACGCCCGAGCGTTCGAGCGTGATGGTGAAGATCGTCGGGAACATGATCGAATTGAACAGGCCGATGGCCAGCGCGGCGTAACCCGCCACGGGGCCGGACATGACAAGCACGACCAGGCACAGCAGGCCAGCCGTCGTGCCGCAGGCGGCAAGCAGCTTTGGCGCCGGAACCCGGGTCAGAAGTGCGGTGCCGACAAGCCGCCCGAGTAGCGCCCCGCCCCAGTAAAAATTTGCGAGATAGGCACCGGCGTCCTCAAGCCGGAGGCCAAGCACGTCCGGCTGGTTAAGGAAGTTGATCATGATGCTGCCGATCGACACCTCGGCGCCGACGTAGAGTCCGATCGCGATCGCGCCGAAGACCGCCCAGCGCGACCGGAGCACGTCAGACGTGCGGTCGGGGATCGCCCGCCGGTGGTTGGGCGCGACGTCCGACACGAAGCGGCGGATCAGCACGAACAGCAACAGCAGCGAGCCGAGCAATGCCGCCATGATCAGGAACGCGCGATCGACCGACGCCAGCAGCGCGTCCCGCTCGGCAGCGTTCAGCACCGGCCCCGAACCGGTGCGGAGCACGGGGCCGCCAAGCATCACCAGCGAACCGAAGTGGACGCCGATCACCACTCCCAGCGAATTGAACGCTTGTGCGAAATTGAGCCGGAAGTGGCTGCGCTCGGGCGGGCCTAGCTCGGCTGCCAGCGGGTTGGCGGCAACCTGCAGCGCGGTGAAGCCGGCGGCGAGCACGAACAGGGCCGCCAGGATCAGCCAGAAGGAATTGGCATTCGTGCTGATCACCACGGCGAGGCAACCGCCGGCCATCAGCGCGAGCGAGCCTAGAATCATGTCGACGGCGCCGATCCGGCTGGTCAACCACGCCGCGGGGAGCGACAGCAGTCCGTAGGCAACGAAGAAGACGATCTGGGTGAGCAGTGCGGCCGTGTAATCGAGGCTGAAGGCGGCGCGCAGGGCGACGATCAGCGGGTCGTTGTTCGACGTTATGAATCCCCAGGCAAAGAACAGGCTGGTGACCGCCGCGAAGGCCAGACGCGACCGCGCGCCAGCGTCTGTAATCGTCACCGCCACCGCAAAGTGGCGACCGCGCCGACAGGCAGCGAAACAATAAAGCGCCGGCCGTCGACAGCGATTGGAATCGGCCCCTCGCCGGCTGTTCGGTGCACGATGGCGACGCGGCTGCCATCTGGATTGAGGAACGCCGTGGCCTCGACCGAGTCGCCGCGTTTCGTCGCCGCCACGCGCCATGCCCCGGGGAGGACGAACCGGCTGGCGTGGCCGAGGACGTAATATTCCACGTTGCGCGTGATGGCGCCGGAGGCTGGGTCGATCGTGATCACGCCGCGGCAATCCGCGCAGCCGCCCTTGTGCGGGCCGTGCGCCGGATTGAGCGCCAGGTTCCATACCAGCGCACCGCGCGACCAATTGTTGGCGCCGTTGATGATCAGCTTGTCGCTCATCCAGGCGAGCGTCTCGCCAAATTTCGGCGCCCAGTCCCCGCCCGAGCATTCGGTTTCCCACACGTCCTTGTCGGGAAAGGCGTCGTGGACCTGGCCCTGCGCCGGGACGTCGCCCTCGTAACAATGCCAGGCGACCCCGCTCACATATTTGCGCGCGATGGGGTCGGACAGCACCGTCCACGGCATCTCGGGATTGTCCCAATTGTGGTCGTAATCGAGGATCTGGGTCTTGAGCCCACGTGCGCGGAAGGTCGGGCCGACATGGCGGCCGATGATGATCGCGCGGTCGGGCGAATTGACCCGCATACCGGGATAGGAATCGGGCTCGAAATCCGGCTCGTTCTGGATGGTGAGCATCGCAACCGGCACGCCTTCGGCGCCGAACGCCTCAACCGTGCGGGCGAGATAATTGGCGAAGGCTGCATAATATTCGGGCTTGAGCTGCCCCTGGATGAGGCTGCCGCCGGTTTTCATCCATGCCGGCGCGCTCCACGGGCTGATCATCACCTTTAGGTCGGGATTGATCGCCAGCGCCTCGCGCATCCGTGGCAGCACATATTGCCGCGCCGGTTCGATCGAGAAATGCGAAAGGCCGGGGTCGGGCGCGTTCCCGGGTGAATCGTCGTAGCTGTAATGGGTGCGCGAGAAATCGGACGCGCCGACGGTCAGGCGCGTAAACGACAGACCAAGACCGCCGTTCGCTCGCGAGAACAGTTCGGCCATGGCCGCCTTGCGCTGCGCGTCCGGCAGACGGCTGAGCAGTTCCGCCGACGCATCGGTCATCGCCGCGCCGAAGCCATGCATCCGCTGGAAACGGCGTGTGGAATCGATGGTGATCGTCTCATCCCCGGCGGCCGGACCCGCCGCCGCGACAGCCGGTTGCGGTGTCAGTTTCTGCGTTTCGTCTGCGCTCGTGAGCCACATTTCCGCTTGCTGCGCGGGGGGTGGCGCCTGGATCAACGCACAGGCCGACAGCAACGCGCCAACGAGACCGAGCAGGACTGTTCTCACGGCCCGGCGTCCGCTGGACAATATTTGCTTACATATTCGCCATGGATCGGCATGACGTCGACACAGCGATCGATGGTCGCGGCGATGTTGCCGAGGAATTGCTCGATCTGCGCATCGCTCTTGATCGCGACCAGCGGGTCGTAAGTGCGCGGGATGATGCCCTGGCCGATGAATACCTGAATCCAGCTTTCTTCGCTGAACAACTCGTCATCCTCGCGGAAGATGCGGCCGTTTGATTTCCATAAGTTGATCTTGCGTTGGAGCGTCGCCGGCAGCTCCATCGTCCGGCAATATTTCCAGAAGTCTCCGTCGCGCTCATTCGCCCAATAGTGGAGGATGATGAAGTCGCGGATGCGCTCCCACTCGAAGTCCGATTGGCGGTTGAATTCGTCGATCGTCGCCTGGTCGGTAGCGCGGTCGGGAAACAACCGCACGAGCCGGATGGCGGCGGCCTGGACAAGGTGGATGCTGGTCGACTCCAGCGGCTCCAGGAAACCCGCTGCAAGACCGATCGCCACGCAGTTGCGATTCCACATCTGGCGCCGCTTGCCCGTCGTGAACCGCAGCCGGTTCGGGTTGGCGAGCTGCTCGCCGTCGAGATTGGCGAGCAACAGCTTCTCGGCCGCATCGTCGTCGATATGCTTGCTCGAATAGACGAGCCCGTTGCCGGTGCGGTGCTGCAGCGGAATGCGCCATTGCCAGCCCGGCTCGCGCGCGGTCGAGCGGGTCAGCGGGATGAGCGGTTCGGTCCGCGCGCACGGCACCGCCATCGCCCGGTCGCACGGCAGCCAATGAGTCCAGTCCTCATACTCGGTGCCGAGGGTCTGGCCGATCAGCAGCCCGCGGAAGCCCGAGCAATCGATGAAGAAATCAGCCTCGATCGTTTGGCCGCTCTCAAGCGTGACCGAGGCGATGTCGCCATCGTCGTGCTGTTGGACGTCGACGATCTTGCCCTCGGTGCGCTTGACGCCGTGCTGCTCGGCGAGGCCGCGCAGATATTTGGCGTAAAGCGACGCGTCGAAATGAAAGGCGTGGGCGATATGGCCGATTGGCGAGTCGGCCATGTCGGCGCGCGGGTGAATGAACTTGTTGGCGAGCCCCGCTGCGGTGTTGATGGAATAATCGGCAAAGTCCCGCGCACGGCCGCGTTGGTGCGCGCGCAGCCAATAATGATGGCAGCGCAGCCACTCCCAGTCCTGGCCAATGATCCCGAACCCGTGGACGTAGCTATGGCCCTCGCGCAGCCAGTCGACGAACTGAATTCCGAGCTTAAACGTGGCCTGGGTGCGGCTCATGAACTCGGCTTCGTCGAGTTGCACCAGCTCATTGTATTTCTTGATGGCCGGAATGGTCGCTTCGCCGACCCCGACCGTGCCGATTGCCTCGCTCTCGACGACCTCGACGTCGTACAGGCCCTGGAACAGCTTGCCGAACAGCGCGGCCGTCATCCACCCCGCCGTGCCACCGCCGACAATGAGGATTTTACGCATGACTTGAAGCGTTAGCGGCTATCAGCCGGACAGGCCACGCTCGGCTTCGAGACCGGCAGCTTGCCGACCATTTTACCCTTTGCCAGCGACAGGCCGTAACCGCGCGCGAACTGGACGCCTCCTGCCGTCGGCAGGCAATCGCCAGCCGGCCAATCGAATGACAGGCGCCCGGTGAAATCATAGGCCCGACGGCCATCGCGGCCAGCCAGCAGCAGGTCGGTAATCCCAAGCCCCTCGGTGCCCGGCAGCCAGGCTGCGACAAATGCGTCCGAACGGTTGATCAGGTCATCCGCCGCGACCGGGCGGCCGGAGAAGAGGACGGTGACGACCGGAACGCCCTTCCCGCTGACGCGGTCCAGCGCGCGCAGGTCCTCGGGATAACGGTTTGTATGGCGCAGCGACGCCGGAAAACTGATGTCGCCCTTCATTTCGGCATAGGGATTTTCGGCCGCGACCATGACCACCGCGCGATACTTGCGCGGATCGATACCCGCCCCGTCGGCGCTATAGTCGACCGCGCCGTCGCCGAGCGTCCTGCGCATCGCGGCCAGCAACGTGGTCGCGTTGGGATAATCGGCTGTCGTCGTCTGGTCGCCCTGCCACGTCAGCGACCACCCCCCAGTCTGCATCGGCAGGCTGTCGGCACCCTTGCCGACGACGAGGATTTTTCCGCCGCGCCTCAACGGCAGAATGGCGCCGTTATTCTTGAGCAGCACGAGCGACTTGCGCACCGCCTCGCGGGCGAGGTCGCGGACCGCGGGCGAATTCAACGCCTCCGTACCCGGATGCGGCCCGGTCGCGGGCGACGCGGCAAACAGCCCGGAGCGCAGCTTGACTCGGACGATCCGCGAGACGGCATCGTCGATCCGGCTCATCGCGACGCGGCCGGCCTTCACGTCATCGACGGTCGCGGCGATGAACGCTTTCCAATCGTCAGGCACCATGGCGAGATCGATGCCGGCGTTGATCGCTTGCGGACAGTGCGATTTGGAGCAGCCCGGCACCTGCTCGATGCCGTTCCAATCGCTGACCACCATGCCGTCGAACGCAAGGCGCTTCTTGAGCACGTCCGAAACCAGGTAGCCGTTGCCGTGCATCTTGCCCCAGCGTTTGCCGCTGGCAGTGTCGGTGAAGCTCGAATAGCTGACCATGACGGTCTGCACATCGGCTTTTAGCGCACCATAATAGCCCTGGGCATGGGTGCGAATGAGGTTGGCTTCGGTGGTTCGGGTTTCGCCCTGGTCGACGCCGTGGAAGGTCCCGCCGTCGCCGAGATAATGCTTCGCGGTGGCCAGGACTGACGTTTCCGACCCGAGCTTGCCTTGCAGCCCGCGGACCATCGCTTCGCCGTACGCCCGCACCTCAGCCGGATCCGAGCTGTAACTTTCATACGTCCTCCCCCAACGGGGGTTCTGGACAACCGCGAGGGTTGGCGCGAAGGCCCAGGTGATCCCGGTCGCCCGCACCTGCGCGGCGGTCGCCCGGCCAATCCGCGTCATCAGCGCGGGATCGTGGGCCGCGCCGAGCCCGATGTTCTGCGGGAAGAGCGGGGTGCCGTAGACGTTGTTGTGGCCGTGGACCGCGTCGGTGCCCCAGATCACGGGTACCTTGACCTTCATGTCGGTCGACATCGACGCG
>Ga0207648_10001558_pt1 | contig 25234 bp, 30 predicted proteins | sample KBSMisM32_FD_184310 | JGI IMG/M metagenome (GOLD analysis project Ga0207648, IMG submission 184310) | Miscanthus rhizosphere microbial communities from Kellogg Biological Station, Michigan, USA - KBS Miscanthus M3-2 (SPAdes) (version 2) | ecosystem: Host-associated > Plants > Roots >... | reverse complement strand
TGATCCGGTAGGCCAGGGCGAACATGGCGGGACGCAACTCGGCAAAGGTTCGATCGGGAGTCATCGCAGAAGGCCCATGCCATCAAGACACGCCAGGAAGCCAAAACGTGACTTGTAGCCAAGACTTTCTGCCCGGCTGTCACGTCCGGCCGCGCCGGCGTGTCTTGTCGGGTGTGATTCGAATGCTTCGATGAGGAACTCCTACTTGAAACATCGCAACGTTATCGACCGGCGCCGGCGCATCCGGGTGCTCGACTCCGAAATCAGCTTTGTTGACACGGGCGAGGGCGACCCGATCGTTTTCCTTCACGGGAACCCGACCTCTTCCTATCTCTGGCGAAACATCATTCCGTACGTGAGCGGCCTGGGGCGCTGCCTCGCTCCCGACCTTGTAGGCATGGGATGGTCGGCCACGTCGCCCAGGCAAGCTTACCGCTTCATGGATCACGCGGCCTACCTCGACGCCTGGTTTGAGGCGCTCGGCCTGACCGAGAACGTGATCCTGGTCGCGCACGATTGGGGCTCCGTGCTCGGCTTCCATCGCGCGTTGCGCTGCCCGCGGCATTTCAAGGCGATCGCCTATATGGAGGCGATCGCCTTGCCGCTACGCTGGGAGGATTTCGGAGAAGCCGCCGCAATTTTCCAGGCGCTGCGTTCCGACCGCGGCGAGCGCATGATTTTCGAGGACAACTTCTTCGTCGAGAGAATCCTGCCCGGGAGCGTCATCCGCAAGCTCGCGCAAGACGAGATGGCTGCCTATCGCAGGCCCTTTCTCGAGCGCGAATCGCGGCTGCCTACGCTGGTCTGGCCGCGCCAGATCCCGATCGAGGGAGAGCCGGCCGACGTGAACCTGATCGTCGAGCGCTGCGGCAAGTGGCTCTCCAAAAGCGAGCTCCCCAAGCTCCTCGTCCTGAGCGATCCCGGGGCGATCATGCGCGGCCGCAGCCGCGAGTTCTGCCGCAGCTGGCCAAACCAGCGCGAGATCATCGTCAAGGGCAGGCATTTCCTGCAGGAAGACTCGCCGGAGGAAATCGGGCGGGCGCTCGCCGAATTCGTCCGCGAGCTCGCCGGGAGCGAGCTCCAAAGAGCCGCGTCATCGGCTGGTCTGGAAGAGAAATCATGAAGCCGTCCCGCTATCACCCTGCGCTCGTAGCGCTCCACTGGTTCCTCGCGGCTTTCATCGTCGGCGCCCTTGTTCTGGGAATGTTCGTTCTGAAGACGATCCCGAATTCCTCTCCTGAGAAGATCGAAGCGCTGCGCGCCCATATGATCGGCGGCGCCGCGATCCTCGCGTTGATGAGCGCGCGCTTTCTCATCCGCCTGCTGAGTGTCAGGCCCGAGCCGGCCACGATCGGAAGTCCGGTCCTCGACCGGATCGCCCGGATCTCGCACCTCGCTTTCTACGGCCTCGTCGCCGGCATGGTGGCGACCGGCCTTGCCACGGCCGTGCTCGCCGGGCTGCCGGACATCGTGTTCGGCGCCTCGGGCGCGCCACTGCCCGAGTCGTTCACGGTCTTTCCCACCCGCGTGATACACGGCGTGCTTGCAAAGCTGCTGGCCACGCTCATATTCGTGCACGCCTCGGCCGCGTTGTATCACCACTTCATACGCCGCGACAGGCTGCTCGCAAGGATGTGGTTCGGCAGGCAACCAGGGTGAAGCTGATGGGAACGAATCCTGGATTGGTTCTCGCGCTGGCTTCGCTCTTGCTCGTCGCCGGCGCATTCGCCTGGACGAAGACGACCGGACGGCCGCTGCCGCCCAGCATGGAGCGCGCGGTCGCTTTTGCAGGAACGCTGCTCGCCGTGGCAGCTCTCTTGCTGCATCCGGGCGCGGTCGGCTACGTCGTTGCCGGCGTCGGTCTCCTGCTCGGGGGATTTTTCTTCTTCCTGACCTTCATGAGCGGCTTGCCAGATCAGCGGGCAGCGGTCGCGGTGGGGTCGAAGGCTCCCGATTTCCGCTCGGTCGACGCCGACGGCCGCGAATTCCGTCTCTCGGGATTCGAGGGATCGCGCGTGCTGCTGAAGTTCTTCAGGGGAACCTGGTGCCCGTATTGCGTCGCTGACCTGCGCTTATGGAGCGAGCGGCAAAAGGAGCTTCGTGAGCTCGGGCTGAAGCTCGTCGCAGTGAGCCACGATTCCGTGGAGGATCTCCGACGCTTCAGGCGCGGCCACGACTGGGACATGACGCTCGTGGCCGATCCCGACCTCGAGATCATCCGCCGCTATAACCTGCAGAACCGCAACTTCACGCCGAAAGGCGGCCCGTTTCGCGACATGGCCATCCCGGCGGCCATCCTGGTCGACGCGGACGGCAAGGTTCTGTGGATGAGTCAGGCGACGGACTTCCGCGTCCGGCTGCATCCCGACCAGGTCTTGGCCGATCTTCGGGCGGCACTTCGTCCCGGCAAGGCGGTGCAGCGATCTCGCCTCCCGCATGCCAACGTCGTCTCGGAGAAATCATGACCCTCCTCTGGCGTGCCGCACCCTGGTTTTCGCGGCTGCTGCTCCTGCTCGCCGCGGGGCTGTTCCTGCTGATCGGCTTGAGGTACCTGGGCGACCCCGTCAACAAGGCGGCCGCCGACGCGATCTCTCTAGGCTCGGTCATGGCGATCAGCCGCGTGCGGGTCGGATTCGGGGGTTTCCCGCTGGCGCTGTCCCTGATTCTGTTTGGCTGTCTGCTGTCGTCAAGGCGCCTTCTCGTCGGCCTTAGCGTGCTCGCCACTACTGTCGCCGTGGTCACCGCGGCGAGACTCATCGGAATCGCTGTCGACGGTCCCGCAGAAGAAGCTATCCGGCTGATGCGGGTGGAAATCGTCCTCCTGGCACTCTCGCTGGCGGCGATTTTCCTCGAGCGGGCCCGGTTGCGACGGGTACAGGGAGGGTGACGTCTACTCGCTTACCGCTACGGGCGCCAGCGCATCGATGTCGGTGACGACGTCGATGACGACAGGGCGGTCGGCCTTCAGCGCCTGCTGAAGCGCCGGGCCGATGTCGGCCGGCTTCTCGACGCGGATGCCCAGCGCGCCGATGTCCTCGGCGATTCTGGCGAAGTTCTGCCTGGTATAGGTCCAGAGCTCCTTGCCGCGCTCGGTCTGCTGGCCGCCGTAGACGCGGTCGAAGCCGCGCTTGGACTGGTTGCCGCTCGAGTTGTTGTTGACGAGCGTGATGGCGTTCAGCTTCCAGCGCACCGCGGTCTCGAGCTCGCCGATGTGGTACCAGAAGCCCGCGTCGCCCGTGAAGGTGATCACAGGGCGGTCGGGGCACGCGGCCTTGGCGCCGAGGCCGGCCGGGAAGGCCCAGCCGAGGTGGCCGGCGCTCCGCATGTAGCTCTGCTTGATCGAGCGCAGGTCGTACATGCCGCCCATCCACATGCCGGCATGGCCGGTGTCGACGACGACGATCCCGTCCTCCGGCACGTTCTTCGAGAGCTCGCTGCAGATGCGGCCCGGGTGGATGGGCACCGCGTTCGACTCGAGCTGCGGCTTGTGCTTCCCGTAATACGCCTTGCGAATGTCGCCGATCTCGGCCATCCACTGCGACCGCTCCCTGCGAGTGCGCTCCTGGGCGAGCTTGGCGAGCCGCGCGAGCGCGCGCCTCGCGTCCGCCAGGATGGCGACCTTGAGCGGATAGTTGCGGCCGAGCGCCTCGGGGTCGATGTCGATCTGCGCCGCCGGGACGCCGATCTTCGGCACCGCCCAGAAGTGGGTCGTCATGCCGCCGGTGCTCGTGCCGACGAACAGGACGAAGTCCGCTCTCGCGACGATACGGTTCGCGGCCTCGCGCGAGTAGGTGCCGACCACGCCGGCCGAAAGGGGATGCGTGCCGGGAATGCTGTCCTTGCCGTTGAGCGACGTGGCGACGGGGATGTGCAGCGCATCGGCAAAAGAGAGGAGCTCGGCGGCCGCGCGCGAGGCGCGCACGCCGCCGCCGGCGACGATGACGGGCCGCGCCGCGCTTTCAAGCTGCTCGAGCAGCGCCTTCAGGTCCTTCTCGTCCGCGGCCGGGCGCCAGGGCGGCACCGTGGCGAACTGCGTCTCGACGAGCCCGTCCATCTCGGCTTCCTCGGCGTCGAGCTGGCCTTCGTTGCCGCGGAACTGCAGGTGCACCGGGCCGGGCGATCCGCTGACGGCGACGCGAAAGGCATGCCGCAGCATGTCCGGGATGCGCGCGGCGTCGTCCACGGTCGCGTTGTACTTGGTCACCGGCTCGAAAGCCGGCATGTCGTCCACTTCCTGGTAGACGCCGCGGAACTTGGTCTTGGGATCGCGCCCGCCGGTGATGGCGACGATCGGCGAGCGCGCGAGCCACGCGTCGCGCAACCCCGCGGCGAGGTTGAGCGCGCCGATCACCTGGGCCATGCAGATTCCGGGCTTCCCGGAGGCTCGCGCGTAGCCGTCGGCCATGTACGCCGCCGCCTTTTCGCCGTGGCAGTGGATGCGGTGGATCTTCGTGCGCCGCTCCATTTCCACGAAGGTGCGGCGCACGACCGCCGGCACCATGAAAACGTGCGTCACGCCGTAGCCGCTCAGCATTTCCGCCAGGACTTCGGCGGCGAGTCTTTTCATCGTTGCGATTCCTTTTCGGATACGGCATCGCCCCAGGGCGACATGATCTCGGTGCATCCGGTGTTGATGTCGCCCTCGCGCTGCACGCCGGCTGGCACGGCGAAGGCGTACGGAAAGATGCCGCGCCGCGCCGTGGTAGTCGTCATGAATTCACCAAGTTGCTTGATGACATCGGGTGGCAGGGCGCGGTCGGCGATGATGCGGCCCTCGCCGCTCATGTCGATGCGCGGCCGGTGGAACGCTTCCTCGAGGCTCGCGCCGTCGTCGATCATGTACGACGACATCTGCAGCACCGTGCCGAGGATCTTGCGCCCGCCCGAGGCGCCGAGCGCGAAGCGCGCGCCCTTCGGCGTCTGTCCCACCACAGGGCAGTAGTTGCCGAGGCAGCGCTTGCCCGGCGCCAGCGAGTTCGGCTTGCCCGGCTCCGGGTCGAACCACATGATGCCGTTGTTGAGCGGTATTCCGGTCGAAGGCGAGACTACGCGCGAGCCGAACACGGAAAGTAGCGTCTGCGTCACCGCGCAAAGGTTGCCAGCGCGATCGACAACGCTGAAGTGGGTAGTGCAGCCTTCCTTGTCGCCCATGGTCTGCAGGCGCTCGCGCCATGCGGCGTCGAGTGCTTTTGCATACGAGAGGTACGAAGGCTTCTCCTCTCGTGAAAGAGTTCGAAAAGCATGGGCGAGCGTGGGGCCACCGGTCATCCCCGGAGCGGCAAACACGCGGCCGCCGCGGTACGGAACCTCGAGCGCGTCGACCATGTGCGGGCGATAGCCGGCGAGGTCCTCGATCGACAGCGACCCGCCTTTCTTCTGGATGTCCTTCGCGAGCGCACGCCCGACGTCGCCGCCGTACAAGGCCTTCGGTCCTTCTCGGGAGATGTGTTCCAGCGTAAGGGAGAGCTGGCGTTGGTCGAGGCGCTTCTCGGTGATCGCGGTCCAGCTGGTCTGCGGCGGCCACTGCCCTTCTTCGAGGTACATCGCCGCGGCATCCCGGTCGCGCGACAGCGCACGCGCGTTCGAGGCGATCATCAGCCCGGCGTACCAGTCGAGCAGCATGCCTTCCCTGGCGAGCGCCACGGCCGGAGCGACGAGCTCGCGCCACGCCATGCGGCCGAAACACCGGTGCGCAAGCTCCATGCCCGCGACCACGCCCGGCACCGCGACCGCGGTCGCGCCCTGCACGTTGCGGTCGTCCTTCACCAGCGGCCAGGCGAAGAGGTCCTGCGCCTTGCCGCCCTCGGCGAGCGGATAGTCCCGGGGATCGAGTCCGCGCGGCGAGCGCATGCCGTAGTCGACCGTGTGCGCGCGCGTCTCGCCGGCGCGCCAGATCTGCATGCAGCCGCCCGCCGCGAGGCCGCTCATCCACGGCTCGACCACGCCGATGGCGAAGGAGGTCGCGACGGCGGCGTCGACCGCGTCGCCGCCCGCCTCGAGCACCGCCGCGCCGACCTCGGCCGCTCGCCTGTGCTGGGCCGCGACCACGCCGCCGCGCGTGGCCACCACCTGCTTTCGAATGACTTGAGAATTGGAGAAATTGTCGGTCAAGCCGCGTTTGCCTTTGAATAACCCGCTATTTCGGCATGCGTGGCAAACCACACCCCGGCGTTCGAGCGCATGTAGCGGATGAGCTCGTCCAGGATCCAGATGCGCGAGCGGTAGCCGCTGATGTGCGGGTGCATGGTGAGCTGGAAGATGCCGCCCTCGCGGTACGCGGCGTCGAACTCACGCTTGAAGATGTCGAACACCGCCTCGGGCGGCGTGTAGGGACGCAGGTTCGCGAAGCGCACCATATTGAAGTAAACGGCGTCGTCGCGGATCCATTCCACCGGCAGCTCGACCACGCCGGTCGGCTCGCCGTTCAGCTCGAGCTCGTAGCAGTCGACGTCGGCCATGAGCGAGGAGTCGTAGAGGAGCCCCATCTCCTTCGTGATGGCGAGCGTGTTCGGGCTGAAGTCCCAGGAAGGAGTGCGGATCCCGACGGGTCTTACCTTTGTAATGGTTTCCAGCACGTCAGCCGAGCGGAACTGGAGATCCTTCTCGTTCGTATAAGGCAATTCGGAATTGCGCTCGTGGATCCAGCCGTGGATGCCGACTTCGTGACCTTCGGCCACCACCCGCCGCTGTTCGTCGGGATAGAGCATCGCTGTCACCGCGGGAACGAAGAAACTCGCTTTTACCCTGTGTTGAGAAAGAATTTGAAGAATGCGAGGAACACCCTGGCGGTTGCCGTACTGGCCCTGGGAGAGCCGCCCGATCGACTCGCCGCCGTCGCGCAGCTCGTTGGTCTCGTGGTCGGAATCGAACGAGAGTGCCACCGCGCAGCGCGCGCCGCCCGGCCAGCTCTTCGGCCGCAACGGCCGGCCCGCGCGCACGCGGCCGACGATGCCGCGCCAGCGCTCCTCGGGCCACTGCCAGGGCGCCTGCTCGCTCATTTCTTGTCGATCCTCTGTGCGAGATCGGTGATGAACGCCGACTCCTTCGCCACGAATTTCGCGAACTGAGCAGGCGGCATGCCCACGCCTTCCAGGCCCTGCGCGTCGAATTGCTGGCGCACGTCGGGGTCGGCGAGCGCCTTGACGGTCTCGGCGTGGATGCGCGAGACGATCTCGGGCGGCGCGCCCGCGGGCAGCCACAGCCCGAACCAGTTGATGAGGTTGTAGTCCTTGAAGCCCGCTTCCTGCATCGTCGGCACGTCGGGCAGGCCCTTCCACCGTTTCGCTCCGGTGAGCGCGAGCACGCGCACCTTGCCCGACTGCACCTGCGACGCGGCGATCTGGGTGCCGACGAAGAAGAGATCGATGCGGCCCGCGATGAGATCGCTCATGGCCTCGGCCACGCCCTTGTACGGGATGAGGGCGATGTCCGTGCCGCTCATCGACTTCATCACCTCTGCCGGGATGTGGCTCGCGGTGCCGATGCCGGCCGACCCGTAGTTGAGCTTGCCCGGATTGCGCTTCGCGCCGGCGATCAGCTCCTGGACGGACTTAAAGGGGGAAGACGCAGGCACGGTGAGCGCCTGGCCGAAGTTCTGCGCGATCAGCGTGACGTGGGTGAAGTCCTTCACCGGGTCGAACGGCACGTTCGTGTTGAAAGGCGGCGTGTTGACGTGCGAGGCGGTGGTGACGAGCCAGGTGTAGCCGTCGGGCGGCGTCTTCGCCACGTAGGCGGTGCCGACGATGCCGCCGGCGCCGGCGCGGTTCTCGACCACGAGCGGCTGGCCGAGGCCCGCCATCTTCGGGGTCAGCATGCGGATGATCAGATCCGGCGGCCCGCCCGGCGGCGAGGGCACCACCACGTGGATCGGTTTTGTTGGAAATTGGGAAAGCGAAGGCTGCCCGCTCGCCTCGGAGGCAAGAAGCGCAATGCATGCAACGAGGAGAACCCTCATTTCGAAACCACCGCGGCATGAAAATCGGGATGGATAGGCACGTCGATGACCGCCGGAAGGCCGCTTTGGATCGCCCGCTTGAGTGCGGGGGCGAGCCCCGCCGGCTCCTCGACGCGCTCGCCGTAAGCGCCGAAGCCGCGCGCGAGCGCGCCGAAGTCCACGTCGTTGTAATCCACTGCGAAGTAGCGGCCGCCGTAGAGCTCCTTCTGGAAGGCGCGCTCGTTGCCGAGCCCGCGGTCGTTGTAGACCACGCACACCACCGGGATGCGCTCGCGCACCGCGGTCTCGAGCTCGCCGATGTTGCACATCATGCCCATGTCGCCCACCGCGGCCATCACCACCTGCTTCGGGCGCGCGAGCTTCACGCCCATCGCGATCGGCAGCCCCGCTCCGACCGAGCCCCAGTCGCTGATGTACATGAAGGTGTGCGGCTCGTAGGTGTCCATGAAGACGCGCATGTGCTTGCCCGCGTTCCCCGCGTCCGTGATCATCACGCCGTCCTTCGGCAGCGCCTGGCGCATCGCGTGCGCGACCAGGGTCGGCAGCGTAGGGCGCACCGCGCGGTCGAGCATCCTTTCGCGTTCGGCATCCCATTCGCTGCGCAGTCTTTCGACGTCAAGCCAGGAATTTTTCTTTTTCCCTAACCGATTCAAAAGCCCGTCGATAAAACTGGCGGTGGAGCCGACCACGGCGTGCGAAACCGGGAACACGATGCCGATGTTCGCCGCCACCGCGCTGTGGTGGATGAGCTTCGCCTCACGGCTGATGACGCCGTGCTTGAAGCCCGCGGTGGAGAAGAGATCGATGTGCGCGCCGACCGCGATGACGACGTCGGCCTGCGGAGCGGCGCGGTTGGCGCTCGAGTAGCCGTTGCGCCCGAGCGGTCCGAGCGACAGCGGATGGCTGGTGGGAAAGGCGTCGGGATAGTACTGCAGCGTCGCCGCCGGAATGCCGCTTTTTTCCACCAGCCCTTTCATGGCTGGAGTCGCATTTTCGCGAAGAACGCCGCCGCCCACGACGAAGAGCGGGCGCTCGGCGCGCGCGATCAGCTCGGCGGCGCGGTCGAGATCGGCGGCCGCGCAGGCCGGCGCCGTGGTGGGCCGGTACGCTTCGGGCGCGATCGGCTCGGGCTCGGCGTCCGCAAGAAGAATGTCCTTCGACACGTCGAGGTGCACCGGGCCGACCGGCTCGGTGAGCGCGACGCGGAAGGCGCGGCGCACGGCTTCCTGCACCTTGCCGGCGGTCGGGATCGAATAGGCCCACTTGGTGATCGGCCGGTTGAACGTCACCTGGTCGATGTCCTGGCTCGCGTCCTTCTCGCGCAGCCAGAGCTCCTGCGCGCCGCTGATGCTGATGATCGGCACGTAGCCCTTGAACGCCGCCGCGATTCCCGTGGCGAGGTTGGTGACCCCCGGTCCTTCGGTCGCCGTGACGATCGCCGGCCTCGCCAGCGTACGCGCGTAGCCGTACGCCATGAACGCCGCGCCCTGCTCGTGGCGCGTGAGGATGAAGCGGATCTCCGGCGTGGCGCGCAGCACGTCGAGGATCGGCAGGTTCATCGTCCCGGGAATGCCGAAGACATGCTCGACGCCTTCGCGGCGGAGACACTGCACCAGCGCCTGTGCCGCCGTGGTCATATCGAAACCCTCGTTCCCTCACGAGCCGCCTTGACGATCGCCTCCAGCACGGCGACGTTGTGGACTTCGTCCCCGCCGGGGACGGCGAGCCGCCGATGCCCCTGCGCCGCGCGCGCAAAGTGCTCGAGCTCAGCGCGTTCGGTGCTCATGTTTTCAAAAGTGGTCGTTGTAGGCGGACGTTTGACGGCGATGTTGTCGCGGTCGATGAAGCAAGTGCGCAGGCTCCACGTGTGCAGATGCTCGACGTCGCCGACCTCGGCCCAGCCGTTCGAGCCGAAGACCTGCATGCGCCAGGTCTCCGCGGTGGCGATCACCGTGGCGAGCGATCCCGTGGCGCCGCTCGCGAAGCGAAACAGCATCGAGGTCGTGTCGTCGGCGCCGAAATCCTGGACCAGGCGCGCGCTCTGTGCCACGACCGAGTCGATGCGGCCGGCGAGGTAGAGCATCGCGTCGACCACGTGCACCCCGCGCCCGGTCATGCCGCCCGCGGGCACCTCGTCGCGGTCCTGGCGCCAGTGCTCGCGCCGGAAGCGGTACGCGCTCGGCCCGCAGAAATTGCCTTCGATGTGCAGGAGCTTCCCCAGCCGCCCGTCTTCGAGCATGCGCTTGATTTCGCGCAGCGCAGGCTGGAAGCGCCAGTTGTAGCCGACGGCGAGCGTCACGTTGCGCTCGGCGCACGAGGCGACCACGAGCTCGCAGTCGGCGCGCGACAGGCCGAGCGGCTTTTCCACAAACACGTGCTTGCCGGCCTTCGCCGCGGCGGCGATCTGCTCCGCATGCATCGAGTGCGGCGTGGCGAGAACAACGGCCTCGACGGAACCGTCTTTCAGGATTTCTTCATATGTGGGGAAAAGACGGATCCCATGACGCGCGCAGAAGTCGGCGGCCTTGGAAGGCGTCCGCGTGGCGCCCGCCGTGAAGCGGATGACGTCGCTCTTGCCCTGGACGGCTGAGACGAGGTGCTGGCCCCAGGTCCCGAGGCCGACGATTGCCGCCTGGATCATCGCTCCGGTTATACAACGACTCGGCGCTTCAGAGCGAGGTCGGTTCGAGATACCATGCCTGCTCGCCAAACCGACGGAGCAGCCATGGCCGCAGTCGTGCAGCGCAGCTACCGCGTCAACGAGCTCACGCCCGATCCCGCGGTGGTGTTCGACCGCAAGATCGGCGAGCAGTACCTGCGCTACGCGCACATGCTCGCCGCGCGCGGCCTGGTGTACAGCTCGACCGGAAACCTGGTCATGCGCGTGCCGCACGCGGATTACCCCGAAGGCATCTGCTACGTGAAATGCATGGGCGTGTCGCTCGAAGAGATGTCGATCGACGACCTCGTCATCACGGACGTGCCGACCGGTCGCATTCTCCACGGCGATCGCGCCACCACGGTCGGCCACCAGATGAACCGCGAGATCCTGCGCCTGCGCTCGGACGTGAACGCCGTGATCCACCTCCACCACGACGAGACCATCGCCTTCTTCTCGGCGGGATACGAGGAGCTGCGCTTCACCGGGCTCACCTTTCCGTTCCTGGTGCAGAGCTATCCGCACTATCTGCCGGCGCACATCAACGTCGAGGAGGACGTGGCGCCGATCAAGACCTTCATCCAGAGCACCAACGTCATCATCATGAAGCGCCACGGCTTCACCGTGCTCGGGCGCACCGTGTCGGAGTGCTACGGCCGCACCAACGTCCTCGTAGGTGAAGTGAAGCGCAACATCATCGCCGAGCAGCTCGCGGCACTGAAAGGCACCCGCCCGGACTACCTGTCGCGCGAAGAGGTCGAGAACATGTTCAAGCACGGCGACGCGGTGATGTACCCCTCGCCCCTCAAGAATAAGGGGGGTTAACTCGTGAAGGGGATTTGGTCAGTCTTCGCGGTCGCGCTTGCCACCTTGTGCCTGCCGGTAGCGGCGGAGGACTATCCGAGCCGGCCGGTGCGCATCGTCACCGCTTATGCGCCGGGCGGAGCGAGCGACATCCTCGCCCGCACGGTGGCGCAGAAGCTGGGCGAATTCTGGGGCAAGCAGGTCCTGGTCGAGAACAAGCCCGGCGGCGCCGGCGTGGTCGGCGCCGAGTACGTCAAGGTGCAGCCGAACGACGGCTACACGCTCGCCATCGGCACTACCACCACGCACGTGATCAACCCGATCACGCTGCCGACCGCGAAGTTCGATCCGGTCAAGGACTTTGCGCCGATCTCGCCGATCGCGATCGGGCCCTATCTCGTCGCGGTGCATCCGTCAGTCCAGGCGCGCAGCATCGCCGAGCTGATCGCGCTCGCGAAGGCGCAGCCCGGCAAGCTGAACTACGGCTCGTCCGGAACGAGCATCTATCTCGGCACCGAGCTCTTCAAGGCGATGGCCGGCATCGACATGGTTCACGTCCCTTACAAGGGCGGCGGGCCCGCGCTCCTCGCGCTGCTCGCCGGCGAGGTGCAGGTCATCTTCGACCCCCTTCCCTCGGCGGCCTTCAACCATGCCAAGGCCGGCAAGCTGGTGCTGCTCGCCACCAGCGGCGCCAAGCGCCCGCGCGCCGCGCCGGACCTTCCCACGATCGCCGAATCCGGTCTGCCCGGCTTCGACGTGAGCTCGTGGTACGGCGTATTCGCTCCCGCGGGCACGCCGCGTCCGGTGATCGATCTGGTCAACTCCAGCATCGCCAAGGCCGTCGCGCAGCCCGATGTGCAGGCGAAGCTCGCCGAGCTCGGCGCCGATCCCTACCCGATGTCGCCGGAAGAGTTCACTCAGCTCGTGCGGCGCGACCAGGAGCGCTGGATGAAGCTCATCCGAGACCGCAAGCTCAAGATCGACTAGCGGGGACGACGAGCCTACAAGCGGATCAGTTCGAGCGACCAGCTCGAAACCAGCTTGTCCTCCTCCAGCAAGCTGCCGCGGACGCTGTAGCGGTGGCCATCGCGCCGCAGGAGCGACTCGAAGCCGCGGTAGCGGCCGGTGGCGCTCGAGTAGAAGGAAAGAATCGAGTCGCCGACGATGACGAAGCGCCCGCGCAGCGCGCCGATCGCCGGATTGAGCGCGGTCCAGTGCGTCGAGCGCGCGCCGGGCGAGAACGGCACGATCTCGTAGCGGTTGTGCTGCACGCGCGCCGGATCGCCGCGCAGGCGCTGCACCGCCTCGAAGAGCCACCGCTTCGGCTCGTGGCGCACGGTGGTCTCGCCCGCGAGGGCGAATTTCGTGCCGGCGGCGTCACAGTATTCGCCCTCGGCGCGCCAGCTCGCCTCCTCGAAGAGAAAGGTGTGGTTTACCCGTGCACCCTGACGGAGTCCGCCGGCGCCTGATCGCGCTCGTCCATGGTGTAGTCGCGCACGACGCTCGCGATGCGCAGGCGATAGGACTTGAAGATCTCCGCGCGCCCCTTCTTCTGGACCTCGCGGTGGCGCTGCAGGTTGCGCCACTTCCGCACCGCCTCCTCGTCGCGCCAGAACTGCAGCGACACGAACTTGCCCTTGGTGGTGATGCTCTCGAAGCGCTCGAGCGAGATGAAGCCTTCGGCCTTGTCGAGGTCGGCCTTGAGCGTGCCGACCAGCTCCATGTAGTCGGGGAACCGGCCCTCGGCCGGAGTGAATTCGAAGATCACGGCGATCATGGAACCTCCGCCGCCGATGATACGATGCACTGTGCCAAAGCGTAACTCTCCGTGGAACCACGTCGGGCGGATCTTCCTCACCGGGCTGCTCACCGTGCTGCCGGTGATCGCCACGCTGTATTTCGTGCTGTGGGTGCTCTCGGTGCTCGAGAAATTCTTCGGCAAGCAGCTCCTGCTGCTGATGCCGGACGAGTGGTACCGCACCGGAATGGGGCTCGCGATGGCGGTGGTCATCGTGTTCCTCGTCGGCCTGCTGATGCACGCGATCCTCTTCCGGCGCCTCTTCGGCTGGGCCGAGAAGGTGCTGCTCGAGATCCCGCTGGTGCGCTCGGTGTACGCGGCGCTGCGCGACCTGCTCGGCCTCTTCGCGCAGCACAAGGAGCCCTCGCTCCAGGTGGTGGCGCTCGACCTGCCGGGGAACCTGCGCGTGCTCGGCTTCATCACGCGCAGCGACTTCAGCGACGCGCCGCCGGGCATCGCCCGCGCGGATGAGGTCGCGGTGTATCTGCCGATGAGCTACCAGATCGGCGGCTACACCGTCTTGGTGCCGAAGAGCGCGTGCAAGCCGGTCGAGATGTCGCGCGAGGAAGCGATGAAGTTCATCCTGACCGCCGGCCTCAAGGCCGCCTCGCCGTCGGCCGATGCGAAGCCGGCAGGCTACAAGGGCCGCCGTCCCTCGTAAGCGTCGCGCAGCAACGCGAGCACCGGCGCGTACTCCACCTTGCGCGGGTTCGGATAAGGCGCCTCGACCGCGATGCGTGCCGCGCGCTCCAGATCGGCTTCCTTCATGCCGATGTCGGCGAGGCGCATCGGAAGTCCGAGTTGCCTTTCGAGCTCGTACAGCCCTTTCGCCGCTTCCTGTCCACCTAACGATTTCCTGATACGGGCCATCGCTTCCGGGGCGGCGTCCTGGTTGTAGCGCATGGCATGCGGCAGCACGATCGAATGGGTCTCGGCGTGCGGCAGGCCGAAGCCGCCGAGGACGTGGCAAAGCTTGTGGTGAAGCGCGACGCTGGTGGTGCTGATGGTCATGCCGGCAAGCCACGAGCCGTACAAGGCTGCTGTTCTACCTTCAATGTCGCTGGGATGCGCGACGATTCTGGGAAGGGCGGAGGCAAGAGCGCGAATTCCCTCCTCGGCCATCAGGGAAATAATCGCGTTGCCGTCGTGTGCGTAGAGCGCCTCGGCGCAGTGGGCGATGGCGTTCATGCCGCTCGCCGCCGACACCGCGGCCGGCAGGCCGAGGGTGAGCTCGGGGTCGTAGAGCACCGCCCTCGGCAGCACTTTCGGGTCGCGGCCGGTCTTCTTCGCGCCGCCTTCGCTCACGCCCCAGATCGTGGTCATCTCCGAACCCGAATACGTCGTCGGGACCGCGACAACCGGTAGCGAGGAAGAAAGCGCGATCGCCTTGCCGAAGCCGATGGTCGAGCCGCCGCCGACGGTGACGCAGCAGTCGGCATTCACCTTCCGTGCCTCCTCACGGGCGGCCTCCACCACCGCCAGGGGCGTGTGCATGACGGCCCGGTCGAAGACCCCGGCGAGCGCGAGGCCCTTGGCGAGGTTGCGAACCATCTCGGCGCGGCCCGGCGTGGAGATGAGGAGCACGCGTTTCGCGCCGAGGCGCTCGACCTCGGCGGCGAGGCCGCGGATGCTGCCGGCACCGAACACGACTCGGGTGGGGAGCGATACGTAGGTGAAGTTCAAACCGATGTCCCTTCTGCGCCGCGCCGAGTGTACCCTAGGGCCGTTATGAATCTGGAGACGCCGGCCGGGATGTCGCTCAGCGCGACACGCACCGAGTCGCTGAAAGGCTTCGTCGCCGAGGTCTTCGCGAAGCTCGGTGTCCCGCCCGAGGGCGCACGGCTCAGCGCCGCGGCGCTCGTCGCCGCCGACGTGGAGGGGATGCCCGCGCACGGCGTAGCGCTCGTGCCGATCTACGTCGATCGCATGCTCGCCGGTTCGGTTTCGCCCGAGACCGAGCCGACCGTGATGCACGACGCCGGCTCCGCGATCGTGCTCGACGCCTGCCACATCCTCGGGCCGCTCAGCTCCGACTGGACCCTGCCGATGGTGAGCGAGCGCGCCCGCGAGCACGGGCTCGCCTGCGTCACGGTGCGAAACGGATCGCACTTCGGCAACGCCGCGTTCTGGGCGCGCCAGATCGCCGAGGGTGGCCTGATCGGCATCGTCATGTGCAACAGCCATCCTTCCAAGGCGCCGCCGGGCGGCGTCGAGCGACTCACCGGCGCCAATTCGCTGGCGATTGCGCTTCCGTCCACCGATTCGCACCCCTTCGTGGTAGACGTCGACCCTGGCGGCGCACCCGCCGATCCCGCCGCCGCGATTGCGGCGATGCTCGTTCCCGGCGCCGCGGCGAAGGGATTCGGCCTCGCCGCGGCGATCGACCTCCTGTGCGGCGGGCTCTCGGACGGCGCGCTCGGCACCGAGGTCGGCGCGTTCGACGGCGATCCCGCGGAACCCTACGGCTGCGCGCACCTCTTCATGGCGATCGATCCCGCACGCTTCGGCATCGCCGGGGTGGGCGAGCGCGTGGCGCGCTACGCAGCGCGCATCCGCGGCTCGCGCCACGCCCACGGAGTAGCGCGCATCTACGCTCCGGGCGATCGCGAGCGCGCGCGCCGCGCCGAGAGCGGCGACGAGTGCCTGCTCCCGCCCGAGCTGCTCGCGCGGCTCAAGGAATGCGGCGCGAAAGTCGGCGTCCAGGGGGAGCTGTGACGGGCAAGCGCGAGATCCGGAGCGCGAAGCTGCGCGCCCCGAGCGGGCACTTCTCGCAGGCGATCGAGGTCGAGGCGAAGGGCCGGATCGTGTTCCTCTCCGGCATGACCGCGCGCCGCGCCGACGGGACCATCGCCGGAGTCGGCGACATCGAGGCGCAGACGCGCCAGGTGTGCGAGAACCTGAAGAGCGCGGTCGAAGCCGCGGGCGGCAGCCTCGACCACGTCTGCCGCGTCGACGTGTACGTGCGCAACATGGAGCACTTCGACGCGATCCACAAGGTGCGGCGCGAATACTTCCATGCGCCCGCGCCCGCTTCCACGATGGTCGAGGTGACCAAGATGGTGCACCCCGACTACCTCATCGAGATCAACGCGATCGCGGTCTTGCCGTAAAGCATGCGAAAACCCGAACTAAGCTTCAGCCACGTCGGATTGTTCGTGCGCGACATCGCGCGCATGGCCGACTTCTATACGCGGCTGCTCGGCTTTTCGGTGAGCGACCGTGGACAGATGGGCAAGACATCGTTTGTCTTCCTCACGCGCGACCCGCGCGAACACCACCAGATCGTGCTCGCGAGCGGGCGGCCCGAAGAGCTCGCGTTCAACGCCATCAACCAGATCTCGTTCCGCATGGGCGACTTCGCCGGGCTGCGCGAGATGTATCGCGCGGTCCAGGCCGAGGCGGGCGTGACCGAGATCGCGCCGGTGTCGCACGGCAACGCGCTCTCGGTGTACTTCCGCGACCCGGAAGGTAATCGCATCGAGCTCTTCGTCGATACGCCGTGGTATGTCGAGCAGCCGCTGCGCATCCCGATGGACATGTCGCTGCCCGACGCCGAGCTGTGGCAATGGGCCCACGACAGCGCGCGCAAGCTCCCCGGCTACAAGCCGGTCGAAGAATGGCGCGCCGATCTCGCGGCTAGAATTCGCAAGTCCTCCACCAGGAGCCCCGCATGAAACTCTCCAGCTACAAAACCGCGCAAGGCGAGAGCTACGGCATCGTCACCGCCAAGGGCATCGTCGACCTCAAGCGCTACCTCGGCAACCAGTATCCCGACCTGAAGTCGCTCGTCGCCGGAAACGCCTTCTCGCAGGCGGTGCAGTACGCCGGCGCCCAGGCCGATTACCAGGCTTCCGACGTGACCTGGCTGCCGGTGATTCCGAACCCGGACAAGATCGTGTGCGTCGGCCTGAACTACCAAGAGCACGTGGTCGAGACCGGGCGCGACAACACCGAGCAGCCTGCGATCTTCCTGCGCCTGCCCGAGTCGCAGGTCGGGCACAAGCAGCCGATCGTGCGGCCGCGCGAGTCGAAAAACCTCGACTTCGAGGCCGAGATCGCGGTGATCATCGGCAAAGCGGGGCGCCGAATCTCGCAGAAGGATTCCTGGTCGCACATCGCGGGCTACGCCTGCTACAACGACGGCTCGGTGCGCGACTGGCAGCGCCACACCATCCAGTGGACCGCGGGCAAGAACTTCGCGCAGACCGGCGGCTTCGGCCCGTGGATGGTCACCGCCGACGAGATCCCGCCGGGCACCACGATGACCCTCTCGTGCCGGCTGAACGGCGAGCGCATGCAGCACGCGAGCACCGAGCAGATGATCTTCAAGATCCCCAAGATCATCGAGTACGTCTCGACCTGGACCACGCTCCTCCCGGGCGACGTGCTGGTCACCGGCACGCCCGGCGGCGTCGGCGCGCGGCGCAATCCGCCGATCTGGATGAAGCCCGGCGACAAGGTCGAGATCGAGATCGACAAGGTCGGCGTGCTCGAGAACTCGATCGCCGACGGCTAACCCGGAGAAAACCACCATGGCTGACAGCAAAGACACCATCCGCCTCCTCGAGTCGCGACGTTACCGCGCGATGTGCGAGGCCGACGCCAAGACGCTCGAGGAGCTCCTCGGCGACTCGCTCGTCTACACGCATTCCTACGGCGGCGCCGACAGCAAGTCGAGCTACCTCGACGGCATCCGCTCGAAGAAGTGGCAGTACCAGGAAGTCGAGCGCCCGATCGAGGACATCCAGGTCCACGGCGACTGCGCGGTGGTCACCGGCCAGGTGAGGATCCAGCTCCTGTCGGGCGGCCAGCCGAAGAAGCTGAACAGCCGCTTCACCAACGTCTGGGTGAAGGGCAAAGAGGGCTGGCAGATGGTCGCCTGGCAGTCGACCCCGCTGCCCGCATGAACGACGCGAGGAAGAAAAATCGGGGTCAGACCCCGATTTCTTCCTCGTCGAAGAACCTCGCGGAGTCGGTCTACCGCGCGCTGAAGAGCGACATCTTCGAGTTCCGCCTGATGCCCGGCACCCGCTTCTCGGAGAACGAGGTCGCCGCGCGCACGCGCGTTTCGCGCACCCCGGTGCGCGAGGCGCTCTTCCGCCTCGATCGCGAGGGCTACGTGCAGGTGCACGCGAAGAGCGGCTGGAGCGTGCGGCCGCTCGACTTCGACCTGCTCGACCACCTCTACGACCTGCGCCTCGTGCTCGAGACCGCGGCCGTGCAACGGCTATGCGCGGCCGATCCCAAGCCCGACCTCTCCGGGATCGCCAAGATCTGGCTGGTGGCGCCGCGCAGCCGGCTCACCGACGGCGCTCGAGTCGCTCGCCTCGACGAGGAGTTTCACAGCACGCTGGTCGCGGCCGCCGGCAACCCGGAGCTCGCGCGCGTGCACCACTCGATCACCGAGCGCATCCGCATCGTGCGGCGCCTCGACTTCACCCACCCCGAGCGCGTCGTCTACACGTACCTCGAGCACGGGCAGATCCTGCGCGCCGTGCTCGCGCGCCGCCCGGCGCGCGCCGTGCAGCTCCTCGCGCGCCACATCGAGGCCAGCAAGGCCGAGGTGCACAAGATCAGCCTGCACCGGCTGCACCTCGCGCACATCGATTCCAGGTCCTGACACCTAGCGCTGGCGACCGTGGGGCGACTACTTCCTCACGAGATCAACAGAAACGAACACGCACGGTGCATTGCTGGTGTTCTCCAGCCAGTGGACCGTCCCGGCATCCTCGACCCAGGTCTCGCCGGCCTTCACAAGGCGCGCGCTATCGCCCCGATGCTCGGTCATCGAGCCTTGCAAGACGTACACAATCCCCGGGCGCTCGGCGTGGGCATGCTCAACGACGGTTCCGCCTGGCGCGAACACGATTCGCCGGGCGCGCAGCTCGTAGCCGGATGAGACTTGTAGCGGCAGCGAGAACTGCTCCAACCGCATCTCCTCCAGGCCTTGGGTCTTGGTCGGCTTCTTCTCCTGCGCGACGGCAAATGTGGTGGCGGCGACGAGCAGCGTGCCGCTCGCTAGCGCAACGAATCTCGACATCGAAGGCCTCCTTGCTGGACTCAGTGCAACCGGTATTCCATGGCGTGGCAGCGTAGGGACGGCGCGGCGATAAGTCCAATGCATTAATGTTCTAGAATCAATGCCCATGCTGCATGATCTGGATCTGCGGTCGCTGCGTGCCTTCATCACGGTCGCCGAGCGCGGCGGCTTTTCCGCCGCCGCCGAAGCCCTCCATGTGACCCAGCCGGCGCTCTCGCGACGCATCGCCGAGCTGGAATCCAGCCTGGGCGTGCGCCTCTTCGAGCGCACCAGCCGCCGCGTCGAGCTGACCGAAGGCGGCGAGGACCTGCTCACGCGAAGCCGTGAGCTCCTTCGCGATGGGCGCGCGCTGCGCGAGCGGGCGCGCGCCCTGGCGGAAGGCAAGGCCGGCCTGCTCCGACTTGGCTGCGCGCCGATGATCATGGAAAGCGTGGTCGTTCCCCGCATCGGGCAATACAGGAAGCGTTTCCCGCACGTGGACTTGCAGTTCCAAGAGTGCGGCGGTGGGGACGCGCTGAAGGCCGTTTTGCGCGGCGACTTTCACGCCGCCGTAGCGAGCCCAATGGAGCCGACGCTCGAAATGCGGCTGCTTTTTCCGTGGCGCCTGCTCGCCGTCGTGCCGCGTGGTCATCGGCTCGCCGGCGGCCGTACGGTCGATATCGGCGACCTTGCCACGGAGCCCATCCTCACGCTTCCGGCGGGCTTCGGCACACGCGCGCTGTTCGACGCCGGCTGCGAGACCGCGAGCGCCCGCCCGACGATTCGAATGGAGGCGGCAGCCGCGCAAACTCTTGTCGCAGCGGCACGCGCCGGCTACGGCGTCGCCGTCGTGCCGACTGTCCTGATCATGGACAAGCGAGGCCTTGAACTGCGGCCGATCCTTGCCGCCGGGAAGTCGCTGGGCCGGTGGCTCGCGATCGCCTGGGACGCGAGCCGCATGCCGCCTGCATACCTCACGGGCCTCGCGGACGTGTTGGTCGAGTCCCTCGCTCGCGACTATCCGGGGCGAGAATACGACTACGCGCCGCCGATCAAGGCACCTGGCAGACCAGGCTCGAAGAAGCGTTGACGCTTTCGGCCTCGCGCCATATCGAGGCGCTGGCGGCGGCCTGGAAACCTTGCGAGAATCCCCCGGGTTCACCTTGGATCGCCAACGGAGGATGGGGACGATGAAATTCATCGGCAGAGGAGCTTTCGCCGGCGCGCTGCTCGCATTCGCGCTCGGCGCCACCGCGCAGGACGCGAAACACTACCGCTTCGCGCACGATCAGCAGCTCAATACCGGCTACAGCGTGGCCTACGACATCTTCTCCGCCAGGCTGAAGGCGCTGAGCGGCGGCAAGATGCTGGTCGACCAGTATCCCGGCGCGCAGCTCGGGCAGGAGCCGCAGCTCTTGCAGCTGGTGAAAGCGGGCGACCTGGATTTCGCCATCGTCTCCTCCGCCAACACCGCGACCATCTCGCCGCAGGCGGGCGTGATGTCGCTGCACTTCCTGTTCCGCTCGCCCGAGCACGTCATCAAGTCGCTCGGTGATCCGCGCGTGTACGAGGCGATCCGCGACATGATCGACCAGACCACGCAGGGCATCCACGCCATCGGCCTGGGCACCCAGGGCGTGCGCAACCTGTACGGGAAGAAGCAGATCCGCAGCGTCGCCGACCTGAAGGGCCTGAAGGTGCGGGTGCAGGCGACCGCGACCGAGGACACCATGTTCCCGGCTTACGGCGCGCAAACCGTGCACATGCCCTTCGGCAGCGTCTACACCTCGCTGCAGACCGGCGTGGTCGACTTCGGCGAGAACTCGATCAACGTCTACTTCGTGAACAAGCACTACGAGGTGGCGCCGGTGATCTCGCTCTCCGAGCACGAGGCGAACAACGCCATCCTCTGGATCAGCGACCGGCTGTGGCAAAGCCTCAACGCCGAGCAGCGCAAGTGGGTCATGGAAGCCGGCCGCGACGTCAGCATGCAGGAGCCGAAGCGCGCCTTCGAGCTGGAGAATCAGGCGCTGGCGAAGATCCGCGCGATGGGCGTCAAGGTGGTCGACAAGGTCGACAAGTCGGGCTTCCAGAAGATCGCCGATCCGTACCTCGACAAGCTGGCGAAGGAGCTCGGGCCGCACGCCGACAAGGTGAAGACGCTGATCCGCTCGATCCAGTAGCGGGACGGGCCGGTGGACAATTCCGGCCGGTTGGTGCTGCAGCGCCAGCGCCACCTGAAGTGGCGCGCGCTCGACGGGCTCGAGCGGGTCCTGATGGTCCTGTGCGGCGTCACGCTCGCCGGCTTTTCGCTCTCGGTGTGCGCCGACATCGTCACCCGCATCGCGGGCCGGCCCTGGCTGTGGCTGCAGGAGGTGACCTCTACCCTCTTCATCTACGGCATCTTCATCGGCTTTGCCGCGGCGACGCGGCGCAATGACCACCTCTACCTGACGGCGGTCGCCGAGTCCCTGCACGGCGCTTCGCGACGGGTCGCCGAGCTCCTGATCCGGGCGATCGTGCTGGCGGTGGCGCTGTGCATGGTGTATTTCGGCTACCGGAACTTCCTGCGGGGCTTCGGCAGCTTCCGCCTGCCGTCCAACACGCCGATCGCCTCGCTGTACGCGGCGATCCCCCTGTCCGGCGCGTTGATCGCGCTCTTCACCGTCGAGCAGATCGTCAACGGCTGGCGCAACGGGTTCGAGCACGCCGACCCCGAGCCGGACGAGGCGGTGCTGACGTTCGACCCGGCGGAGCCGGAGAAGCGCCCATGAGCGCGCCGCTCATCCTCACGCTCATGTCGGCCTGCTTCCTTGCCTTCGGCTACCTCGGCGTGCCGGTGCCGTTCGCGCTGATGGGCGGCGTGTTCGTCGGCGCGCTGCTTGCGGACGTCTCGCTGGCGGCGATCCTGCAGAAGGTCTTCGACGGCATGGACAACGAGGCGCTGCTCGCCATCCCGTTTTTCCTGCTGGTCGGCGAGCTGATGAGCTCGGCGAACGTCGTGCAGCGCATCGCGAACCTGTCGCTCGCCCTGGTCGGCCACATTCGCGGCGGCCTGTCGCAGGTAGTGACCGTCTTCAGCATGTTCTTCTCCGAGATGTCGGGCTCCACCACCGCCGACGTCGCGGTCATGAGCCGGGCGCTGGCCCCGCCGATGAAGCGCGAGGGTTACCGCGGGCCGTTCATCGCCGCCATCATCGCCGCAGCCTCGACCATCGCCGCGCTGGTGCCCCCGAGCATCACCGCAGTGGTCTATGGCGCGGTCGGCAACGTGTCGATCGCGGGCCTCTTCATGGCGGGCGTGGTGCCGGGCTTCATGATCGGCTTCGGGCTGATGATCTTCTGCTATTTCTTCGGGCCGCCGGGCACCCGGCGCGCGCGCGCTCCGCTCGGGGTGGTGGTGCGCGCCACCAAGGACGCGGCGCTGCCGCTGATGATCCCGGCGATCCTCCTCGGCGGCATCCTGACCGGCTGGTTCACGCCGACCGAGGCGGGCGTCGTCGCCGCCGCCTGGATCCTGCTCGTCATCATCCCGACGTACAACCCGAAGCACCTGCGCAAGCTGCCGTACGACTTCTGTCTCGCGGGCCTGATCTTCTCGCTGCCGTTGATCACGATCGGCGCCGCCAACGCCTTCGGCTGGCTGCTCGCCTACCTGCGCGGCGCCATCGTCATCGCCAACTGGATCACCGGCATCGCCGGCAACGACCCGCACCTGATCATGCTGCTGATGGTGCTGCTCTTCACCATCGTCGGCGACTTCATCGAGCCGGTGCCGACCATCATCATCTTCATGCCGCTGGTGAACGCGCTCACGCAGGCCGGCAACATCAATCCCGTGCACATGGGCGTGGTGCTGATCGCGACGCTCGCGTTCGGCCTGATCACGCCCCCCTACGGCCTGGTTCTGCTGATGGCGTCGAAGTTTGTCGGGGTGCGCTTCTCGCAGGCGCTGCGCGCCGCGCTGCCGATCTACGTCGTATTCCTCGCCACCATCGCCTTCGCCATCTACTTCCCCGACGCCGTGCTGTGGCTGCCTAAGCACGTGATTCCCGCGTCGGTCGGCTGCTTCGCCAACCCGGACGGTGCGGGATTCATCTGCCCCTGAGCGCCTGGCGCACGTCGATTCGAGGTCCCGATCACTGGAGCGCGGAGGCGACGATGATGCCGGTCAGCCACACGAAGCAGATGAATTGCACGAAGAAGAATCCGAACCGCACGGACGCGATGGTGTTCGTGTGGACGAAGCCCACGTGCACCGTCGACTGGACGATCCGGGCCGCGAGGACCGTCACGCACAGCGCGTCCACCAGCGCGCCTCCCACGTTGCCCACATAGAGCGCAAACACGATCGCGCCGAAAACCGGAAGGTTCTCGATGCAGTTCGCATGGGCCCGCGTCGCGCGCTTGTACCATTCCGCGCCGCCGGAGGCGTCGGCCGGGAAGTCCCGGATCGGTACCGTTCCGCTGAAGATGAGAGTCCAGCGATAGATCCCGATCGTGAACAGCAGCAGGAGCGCTGTCCACGTCGCGAACCCGAGCAGCATCCAAACCGGGATGGTCATGGCTGGACCCTCGCCCTTACTGGCGCTCGTAGATGCGGATCTCGGGAGGCGCCATGAGATAGGGCGTCAGCTCTGCCACGACATCCTTCGCGAACAGCTTGCTCTCCAAGTAGCTCTCGGCGGAGGCCTGCGAATCGAAGCCGTGCAGCACCTGCACGTCCTCTTCCCGGAGGAGGAGGTCCTTGGACTTGGCGCCGGGGACGCTCGCGAGGAACGGCGGCTTGTACTTGGCGTAGATCGCGCCGGCCTTCGGGCGATCGGCGTCCGCCACCTTCATGGTGATCTCGAGGATTGCTTGCTTCACGTTTCTTCTCCTGTCAGATTGCGGGAACCACAATCTGACAGGATGGGCGCGGCCTGGATGTTCGCTAGATGACAGTCCCGCCGGCTCAGGAGTCGACGAGGTTCTCGATGTCCTCGATGCGGCGGACGCAGACGTATTCCCGGTTGTAGCCGAGCACGCCCTTGTCCCGCAGCCGGTTGAGAATCGTGCTCACCACCGGCCGGCTCGCCCCCACGAGGTCGGCCAGCTCCTGCTGCGAAAGCCGGAGGTGCTGTCCGAAGCCGTGCTCGCAGCGCTTGGCGAACCCGCCCGAGAGCTCGCGGAAAGTCTCCGCCAGCCGCGCCTCGACGCGCTTGAACGCAAAGCCCTCGAGCCTGCGCTCCATCTGGCGCTGGCGCTTGGCAAGAAGCGAGACGAATTCCCAGGAGACGTCGGGGTGGCGAGCCAGCAGCTGCCGGAATTCCTCGATCGGCGCCCGCCATACGGAAACGGCCCCCTTGGTCTTCGCCGTGTCCTCGGTTTTGGCGGCCCCGCTCAGCGCGGCGCCGAAGAAGTCCCCGGCTCCCAGCACGGCCGTGGTCAGGGCCGCCCCACCCGCACTCGTCCTGGCGATGGTCACCTGGCCTTCGAGCACGCAGAAGATCGTGCGTGCGGCATCCCCCTGCCGGTAGATCGTACCCCGGTGCCGAATCGCCGCAATCCGTGCAGTCGGACAGTCGCGGCGCAGGTCAGCGGCTGGAATTCCAGCCAGGATCGGGCATCTATCGAGATTGCTCGAATTGCTCACTTGCCTTTCGCACTCGGCCTCGGGCGCTTCGCACCGGATGTATTGAGCGCGATCGCGGCACGGATGAGCGCCTTGAACGCGCTCGCGTCGACCTTCTCCCCCTCGTGGATGTCGATCGCACGCCTGACGTTTCCATCGAGGCTCGAGTTGAAGAGCTTGGCCGGATCCTTCAGCGAAGCGCCCTTGGCGAAGGTCAGCTTCACGATCGACTTGTAGGACTCGCCTGTGCAGATGATCCCGTCGTGCGACCACACTGGAGTGCCCATCCACTTCCACTCCTCGACGACCTCCGGGTCCGCCTCCTTGATGAGCTTGCGCATCCTGCTCAACGTCTCCCCGCGCCAGTCCCCGAGCTCGGCGATTCT
>Ga0207648_10001557_pt1 | contig 25237 bp, 22 predicted proteins | sample KBSMisM32_FD_184310 | JGI IMG/M metagenome (GOLD analysis project Ga0207648, IMG submission 184310) | Miscanthus rhizosphere microbial communities from Kellogg Biological Station, Michigan, USA - KBS Miscanthus M3-2 (SPAdes) (version 2) | ecosystem: Host-associated > Plants > Roots >... | reverse complement strand
GACGTCGGGCCGTTGCTCGGTGCCGTGCGCACCGTTTCCACGGATCCATTGCTGACGGGCGCGCACGTCGCCGGCCCCGAGGACGAGCTGTCGACGATCAGCAACCGCACTCGCATCTCCACCAATCGGTTGGTCGTGCCCATCGGTGCGCTGCTGGTGCTGTTCTTCGGCGTCGCCGTGCTTGCCGGGCTCGGCGGCCGCGCCGATCACCAACGGACCTCGGCATTGCTGCGCCGGCGCGGCGCGCAGCGTTCGGTCATCGCAGTGTTCCGCGTCTTCGAAGCGCTGTTGCCGGTGCTCGGCGGTGTCGTGGTCGGCGTCGTGGCCGGTGTGGCACTCGGCGGATGGCTCGGCAGCAGGACAGGCCTCGGCGCGAGCAGCATCTTGCGCCGTTCCATCGACGGCCACGTCATCTCCCGTGTCCTCATCGTCAGCGCCGTGGTGTGGCTGCTGATGTTCATCGTGCTCAACATCGACGACACTCCGTCAGCCAGGCGGAGAACGCGTGTCCTTGCCAGTGACGTCGTCGGTGTCGCCGCGCTGGTTGCGCTCGGCGTATTGCTCGCTCGCGGTTCGATCTCGACCAGCTCGCTCAACCGGGTCGTCGATCCGACTCTGTTCGCCGTGCCGGTGCTCGCCGCCGTCGTGCTTGCGGCGGTCGTCATCCGCGTGGTTCCTTTCGTTGTGCGTGCGGCCGCGAACGCAAGCCCGCGGCGCTGGCCGGTCACCAAGTTGACGTTGGCGGAAGCGACCGCCCAACCCGTCCAGTCCATTGCCACCGCGTCGCTGATCGCAGTCACGGTGATGTTCGCCCTGCTGACGTTCGGCTACGCCTCGACACTGCAGCTCGGCTCGCGGGACCAGGCTGCGTTCGCGGTGCCGTACGACTTCCGGTTGCATCTCGGTCCTGCGCTGGTGCGACCGCAGACGGTTGCACCGGGCGGCAACTGGTCCGCCGTCGTTCCGGGCACGACCGCGACCGACGTGCTGCGGCGTGGAGTCGCGGTGCGACAATCTGCGACCAATGTGCAGACGGTCGAAGTGCTCGGCATCGACCCGGCCACGCTCGGTCATCTCCACGGATGGCGCGACGCGTTCGGACCGAAACCATCTCGCCTCGCGACGTTGATCGACGCACCGGCGCAGCCCGAGCTCGGTACGACACTCCCGGCGGACGCGACGAAGCTCGAGTTCGACGGGACGGGTCTCGACGGCCTGCACACCTCCGCCGTCATCGCACGCACCGATGGCACGTGGCACGAGCTGACCCTCGACGAGGAGTTCGGCGGGGGCGCCCGCACCACGTTGACCCCCGGTGACGCCGGCGGACAACTGGTCGGGTTCCGGCTCGCCCAACCCGCCGACGTATCCGCTCGCATCGAGCACCACATCGGAGAGGGGACGACGTCGGAGGCCGCAAGAGCGATCGATGTCACCTTGAACACTGTGCTGACGACGTCGTCGGGTGGGCAGAACACGCTCGTACAGCTGTCTGCCGACAAGCTCGGCGCCGCCGACGCCACGGTAGGCGCCGAGACCGGCGGGCGGGTCCACGTCACCGGTTCGATCCTCGGTACCGCGATCCTCGTCACACCGGCCGGCCCGGGCCGGCAACAACCGCTCGAGGCAGTGGTGGATCCGGCCACAGCGAGCACCGCGAGGGGCGGGCTCATCACGATCGAGACCAGCAGCGGGCCGTTGAACGTGCACCCGGCCGCCGTCGTCGACCGGTTCCCGGGTGCGGCATCCAGGTTCGCGATCATCGACATCGCCACGTTGCAGCCGGCGCTCGACCTGCTGCAGCCAGGGGCCGGCACGGCCAACGAGGTCTGGTTGGCGGCGGACAGCGGCACGCACGAACGAGCGCTCGCTGACCGACTGTCCGAGCCCACCTTCGGCGACCTGGTCGTCGATCGCCGCTCCACGCGACAGGACGCGCTGGCCACCGATCCACTGGCGGTCGCCACGCTGCTGATCCTCGCCGCGTCGGCCGTGATCGCCATCGTGCTGGGAGCGTGTGCGCTGTGGTTCGGTGCGGCCGCCGCTGCTTCGGACGACCGACCGCTGCTGCGCACGCTGGCGCTCGAGCGCGTCGAGGGGCGGCGTCTCGTCGCGATGGTCGCCGGGAAGGCGATGGCCGCAGTCTGCATCGCGCTCCCGCTGGGGCTGATCGCCGGTCGATGGCTGCTGCAGATCGCCACCCGGCTGGTTGCGGTGTCGGCGACCTCGGGCCTGCCGAATCCGCCGCTGCGGCTCGACGTGCCGTGGATCACCGTCGCTGCGCTGTCGGTCGCGCTCCTTGCGATCCTCGCGTTCAGCGCCATCGCCGGCTCGATCTCGGCACGACGCGTGCCGCAAGAAGATCTCATGCGCGGTACCACGTGAGCCTGCGGTTGGATCCGACCGACGACCCCGTCATCGAGGTCGAGGATGCCTTCGTCCTGCACCGCGGGCGCGCCCACGATGTGGCCGCGCTCCGCGGCTTGAGCCTTCGCGTCGACCCGCACGAGCGCATCGTGATCCGCGGTCCGAGCGGATCCGGCAAGTCGACACTGGTCGCGGCACTCACGGCCCAGGTGCGAGCCAGCGCCGGTCACGTCCGACTGTTCGGTCACGACATCGCCCAGATGGACCACGCCGCGGCGGTGCGCCTGCGAACGGCTCACCTCGGTGTCGTCAGCCAGCGGTCGGGTCTCGACCTCGTCGACGACCTCGACTGCCTCGAAAACGTCGCTCTGCAATCTCGCCTGGCCGGCCTCGACCACGCCGCGGGCCGCCGCTCCGCGCGTGGAGCACTCGAGCGCCTCGGCCTCGAGCATCTGGCCCGCCGACGCCCGGCGTCGCTGTCCGGAGGAGAACGCCAGCGCGTCGCGCTCGCCGCGGCACTGGCCCACAGTCCCGGCTTGGTCATCGCCGACGAACCGACCGGCGAACTCGACGCGACCACGGCCGATCAGGTCTACGACTTCATGCGCGAGCACTCCGAGCACACCGGCGCAGCGTTGCTCGTGGTGACACACGACGAACGAGCGGAGCGGATCGCCACGCGGGTGTTGACGATCCACGACGGGCGGGTCAGTGAGGAGTCCGTGGAAGGTCGCGCCTCCCTCGTCGTCGATGGGCGCGGCTGGGTGCGGCTGCCCGAGTCCATGCGCACCGATGCACGGATCGCCGAAAGGGCCGTCGCATCGGCCGACGAGGGTCATATCCGCCTGGCCGGTTCATCCACGGTGTCACCGCTCGCCGCGCCCCGCCACCACGCCAGGCCCGCCGCAATCGGAGATGTCGCCGTCGAGTTGTGCGACGCGGCGATCGATCTGGGGCCGACCATCGTCGGACCGGTGTCGATCGAATTGCGGCGGGGCCGGATCACGGTCATCACCGGCCGTTCGGGATCGGGCAAGACCACGCTGCTGTCCCTCGTGCTCGGTCTGGTCCAGCCGACCAAGGGAGCGGTCGAACAGCATGCCGAGTCCGTCGCGTGTGCCCCGCAGACCGCCGCGTTCGCCGATCAGCAGAGCGTCGGCGCGAACGTCGATCTGGCCCTCGCCTTGCGGGCCAAGCCAGCGAACGGAGGCCTCACCGAGCTGCTCGAGTCGCTCGGTCTCGGGGACCTCGCCGATCGTCCCGCGGGAGCGTTGTCGGGTGGGGAGCGCCAGCGCCTCGCGCTGGCTCGGGCACTGGTGGTCGATGCCGACCTCGTTGCCCTCGACGAGCCGACATCCCAGCTAGACCGGGCTACGGCACGCCTCGTCGCCGACGCGATCCGCCGCCACGCGGACGCCGGCGCATGCGTCGTGTGCGCCAGTCACGACGAGGAATTGATCGCCGTCGCGGACGACGTCGTCGACCTCGGAGGCCCACGCGCGGAGGCTGCGGTTACTTGCCAGTAGGAAACCCGTCCTGTTAGGGTTCGGACGCGTTTCCGTACCGGAGGACGTACTGTCGGTCGCATGTGGGGGCGAGCCAAGTTGGCAAGCCAGTTGGCGTATCCCCATTCGTGTACCGAGGGGGAGAAACCAATATGCCAACGAAAGGCAGGACCATGAGGTTCAAGAAAGCGTCAGCGCTGTGTATTGCGCTGGCAACTGTGGCCGTCGCATGCGGTGACGACAACAACTCCAGTTCAGGGGCGACGAACGCACCGGCGGCGACGGCGGCACCCGGGGGCACGACCGCTCCCGGTGGCACGACCGCATCCGGTGGCACGTCGGCACCTGCTGCCGGCGGCAGCGTGGTCATCGCGACCGACCTCCCATTGCAGGGTGCGTCGCACGATGCTTCCACCGACACCAACAACGCAGTCGCACTGCTCCTCGAGCAGACGGGCGGCAAGGCCGGAAACTTCACCGTCACGATGAAGACGTACGACGACTCCACAGCGGCCAAGGGCGGCTGGGACGACGCGACGTGCGCCAAGAACGCCAACGACCACGTGGCCAACACGGCCGAGGTCGCTGTCATGGGTACCTACAACTCGGGTTGCGCGAAGATCGAAGTGCCGGTCCTCAACCAGGACCCGAGTGGCCCGATGTTGATGGTCTCGCACGCCAACACGAACCCCGGCCTCACCAAGGCGTGGGATCCGGGCGAGCCCGACAAGTACTACCCGAGCGGCACCCGTAACTACGCCCGCATCATCGCCACCGACGACTTCCAGGGTCAAGCCGATGCTCAGTTCGCCAAGCAGGACCTGAAGGTCACCAAGTGCGTGGTGCTGAACGACGCCCAGACCTACGGCGTCGGCGTTGCCACGGCGTTCAAGGACGAGGCCAAGAAGCAGGGCATCGAGATCGTCGCCGACGAGGCGTGGGATGCCAAGCAGCCGAACTACACCGCGTTGTTCGAGGGCTTCAAGAGCCTCAACCCCGACTGCGTGTTCCTCGGCGGCATCAACGACAACAACGGTGAGCAGTTGATCCGTGACAAGGTTGCAGTGCTCGGCGCGAACGACGGCGCCGTGAAGCTGATCGCTCCCGACGGCTTCACCGGTTACCCGACCGTTCAGAAGCTGGCCGAAGCGCAGGGCATGTACATCTCCTTCGCCGGTCTGCCGGCTTCGGAGCTGATCAAGGCCGGCGGCGCCGGTGCCAAGTTCGTCACCGACTTCAAGGCCAAGTACGGCCACGATCCCGCATCGGCATACGCCATCTACGGTGCTGCAGCAGCCCAGTACATCATGGCCGCCATCGCAGCTTCCGACGGCACCCGCAAGGGTGTCCGTGACGCAGCCTTCTCCGGCAAGATCACCATCCCCGCAGACCAGTCGATCATCGGCAAGGAGTTCAGCATCGACGCCAAGAGCGGCGATGTGAGCGTGCGGGACATGTCCATCCAGCTGTTGAAGGACAACGTCGAGACGTTCCTGAAGCCGTGGCCGGTCGGCTGAGCCGGCTGACTAGGTAGAAGTTCCATTCACTGATACTGGGGTGGCCTCTTCGGGGGCCGCCCCAGTTCGTACCGGGGGGTACCGTTGGCAACTGTTCCATTGACGCTCGAGCGTCGTCGCATCAAGGTCACGCCATTTCAGATCCTGAGCTACGTCGTTCTGGGCATCGCTGCATTGGCGGTCGTGGTCGCCTTCATCGACGGCCCGACCACGTTCATGCAAGTGCTGGTGATCGGACTGTCGAACGGCGCTCTGTACGCGTTGATCGCCCTCGGGTACACGATGGTGTACGGCATCATCGAGTTGATCAACTTCGCCCACGGCGACCTCGTGATGATCGGCTCAGTGGCCGCGGCGATCCTCCTCGAGGAACGCCTTGGCCAGACGACATCGTCACCTGAAGGGTGGTTCTGGCTCGCGGTCGTCGGCGTGATCGTCATGGGCCTGTGTGGTTTGTTCAACGCCACCATCGAAAAACTCGCCTACCGACGACTGCGCAACGCGCCGAAATTGGCGCCGTTGATCACAGCCGTGGGCGTCAGCTTCATTCTCCAGAACATCGGCATCTTGACCAACGGTTCGGCGCCGCACTCGCGTTCCAGTGTGTTGCCGCAGGGTTCGATCACGATCGGATCGATCGAGATCCGCATCAAGTACATCGTCGTCATCGCCGTCACCATTCCATTGCTCTTGCTCATGACATGGATCGTGCAGAAGACCAGGGTCGGCAAGGCCATGCGTGCAACAGCGCAGGACCGCGATGCATCACAGTTGATGGGCATCAACGTCGACAAGATGATCTCGTACGTGTTCATCCTCGGCGGTGCGCTGGCCGGTGCGGCAGGCACCATGTTCGTCCAGGTGAACAGTCAGACTCGCTACGACGCCGGTTTCCGGCTCGGGCTCATCGCGTTCACGGCGGCGGTCCTCGGGGGCGTCGGCAACCTGCTCGGCGCCGTCATCGGCGGTGTGTTGATCGGTGTCATCCAGTCGCTCAACGACAGCGGCCTCGGTTGGTTCCCCGGTCAGAAGTGGACGCAGACCGTGCTGTTCGGCATTTTGATCATGATGATCATCTTCCGACCCGGCGGAATCTTCGGGAAACATCAACAGGAAAAGGTGTAGCAGCCATGATGGTGACTCTCACGACGATCTTCATCTTTGTGGTGGGGTCGGCAGCGCTGTACCAGTTCGCCCATCTGTCGTCGAAGAAGGCATTGATCGCCGGAGCGTGCTTGGCGTTTGCGTTCGCGTTGCCGCATCTGTGGTTCACGCGGGAGACGGACGGCTACCTGCCTCTGTTCACGATCGTGCTCTGCGCGGTGTACGCGCTCTTCGCGCTCGGCCTCAACATCGTGGTGGGCTTCGCCGGTCTTCTCGACCTCGGCTATGTCGCCTTCTTCCTCGTCGGTGCCTACGTCGGCGCCTGGTTCATGAGCGACTTCGCCGTCAACGTGTCGTCTGGGTGGCGCAACGTCAACTTCCACTTCTTCGACGCCGCGAGCCACAAGATCCCCGGCATCCACCTGTCGTTCTGGCTCGTCATCGTGCTGGCCGGTGGTATCGCGGCGATCGCCGGCGTGGTGATCGGCGCGCCGACCCTGCGTCTCAAGAGCGACTACCTTGCGCTGGTCACGCTCGGCTTCGGCGAGATCCTCCCCGAGGTGTTCCGCAACAGCGACAACCTGCCGACGGGCCTCAACGTCACGAACGGCACGAAAGGCATCGGTCCGGTCGACCGGGTCGGCATGGGGTTCCTCGCAGCGATACCGGGAATCCCGAAGACGATCGTGTCGAGCGACTACCGCACCAAGTACTACGTCATCCTCGCGTTCTGCGGCATGTTCGTCTGGGTCTCCATCAAGTTGCGTGACGGCCGCCTGGGCCGGGCGTGGATGGCCATCCGGGAAGACGAGTTGGCGGCCAGTCTGATGGGGGTGCCACTGATGCGCACCAAGTTGTGGTCGTACGCCGTGGGTGCCGTCGCCGGCGGCGTCGGTGGCGCGTTCTACGCGACGATCGTCGGAACCGTCAACGTCGACACGTTCACGTTCGCCTTCTCGATCATCGTGTTGTGCGCCGTCATCCTCGGAGGCATGGGCAACGTGTGGGGCGCGATCCTCGGCGCCGTCGTCATCACCTGGTTCAACTACACCGGTCTGGTGTGGATCGGTACCAAGGTCAACAACGCGCTCGACACCAACTTCAACTTCGTCAACCTGCAGTTCGGGTTGTTCGGCATGGTGTTGGTGTTGATGATGTTGTTCCGACCCGACGGTTTCATTCCTGCAGCGCGCTCGAAACAGGTCAAGCAGGCCGAGCAAGAGCTGGCGATTCTTCAGGAAGAAGAGATCAACGAAGAGATCGCAGAGGCCCACGCATGACCGAATTGCTGCTCGATGCTCGCGAGGTCCGCGTCCAGTTCGGCGGCCTCACCGCAGTCAACGATGTCGACTTCAACATTCCGCTCGGTTCGATCGTCGCGCTCATCGGGCCCAACGGTGCCGGCAAGACCACGTTCTTCAACGTGCTGACCGGCCTCTACACACCGACGCAGGGTCATGTCGAGTTCGACGGGCAGTCGGTGCTCGGTGTGCCGCCGCACACGATCGCCGCCCGGGGAATGGCCCGCACCTTCCAGAACATCCGTCTGTTCGGCGCCATGACGGCGGCGGAGAACGTGATGGTGGCCATGCATCCCCATCTACGCAGCGGCGTGGCTTCGACGATCCTGCGGCTGCCGAAACAACGCCACGAGGAGCGCGACGCCCGGCTGAAGGCCGCCGAGTTGTTGGAGTTCGTCGGCATCGGCGGCACCGACGACGAGTTCGCCAAGAACCTGCCCTACGGCGACCAGCGTCGCTTGGAGGTGGCCCGGGCACTGGCGCTCAATCCCAAGCTGCTCCTGCTCGACGAGCCGACCGCAGGGATGAACCCGCAGGAGTCGCAAGCGTTCACCTCCTTCGTCCACCGCGTGCGCGACCAGCTGCAGATCACCATCTTGCTGATCGAGCACGACATGAAAGTGGTCATGGGCACGGCCGAGCGCATCACGGTGCTCGAGTACGGCGCCAAGATCGCCGAAGGCACACCCGAGGAAGTTCGCAGCGACCCCCGGGTCATCGAGGCATACCTCGGCAAGTCGGCAACGGAGGGAGCAGCATGACGTTCACCGACATCAGCGCCGACACGGCTCGAGCCGCCGGCCGCGAGCCGATGCTGGTGGTCGACGACATCCACGTCTTCTACGGCAACATCGCCGCCGTCAAAGGCATCTCGCTGACCGTGTACCCCGGCGAGATCGTGACACTGATCGGTGGCAACGGCGCCGGCAAATCGACGACGATGCGCACGATCTCGGGTCTCATCCGACCCAAGCGCGGCGACGTGTACTTCGAAGGCAAGAAGGTCAGCGGGCTGAAGGGCCACGAGGTCACCCAGCGGGGCATCTCCCAGAGCCCCGAGGGCCGGCGGATCTTCCCGCGCATGACGGTCACCGAGAACCTCGAGCTCGGCGCGTTCTTGCGCAACGACAAGACCGAGATCGCCGCCGACATGGAGCGCATCTTCGACCTGTTCCCTCGGCTCAAGGAACGGCTGACGCAGAAGTCGGGAACCTTGTCCGGTGGCGAGCAGCAGATGCTCGCCATGGGCAGAGCGTTGATGGCGCAGCCGCGCCTGCTGTTGCTCGACGAGCCGTCGATGGGTTTGGCGCCGGTGTTGGTCGACGTCGTCTTCGAGACCATCCGCAAGGTCAACGACCAAGGGACGACGGTTCTGCTGGTCGAGCAGAACGCGTTGGTGGCCCTCAACATCGCCAACTACGCCTACGTGCTCGAGACCGGCCACATCACGCTCGAGGGTCCCGCGGCCGACCTGGCGCACAACGACGAGGTTCGCAAGGCGTATCTCGGCGAAGGCTGACCGCCGCGCTACTGCCAGCGGCGGGAGCGGCTCCAGGCGACGAAGCCGATGATCATCAGCACGGCGATACCTCCGACGACAAGGCCGTAGGCGCGCCACGTCTGGTTGGTCTGGCCACCCTGATCGAGCGGTGCGACGGTCTGATCGACGGCGACCGTCGTCGACGGCTGCAGGTCGGGAATCTCCGCAGGAACCGGTGGCGGCGGCTCGGTGACCGCCGTTGCGGTCGGTGCGACGGTGTCGGGGCCGAACGTCGCGACCGCTGCGTCGCCTTTCCCGATCGGGCTCACCGCCGAGATCACCAATGGAGTGTCGAGGTTCATGCGCGCATCTCCGGCGATGATGCTGACCGTCGCCTGCCCCGGCTCCAGGTCCCGAGGTACCACGATGTTCACCGTGAACTCGTAGCCGGCGTCGGCCGATCCCGTGGCCACGATGTACTCACGGTCCGCTTGGTCGATGACGATGGTGAGACCGGTCAACGGGTCGCCCAGCCGTCCGACGCCGGCGGGCACCGTGCCCGTGTCGAGGCAACTGTCACCGAAGTACTGACCGGTGATGGCGATCGTTGCCCCGCGAGCAACGCGAGTGGGTCTGACCTTCGCCGATGGTTGCGGGCACGCTGCGGCAGCCGTGGCGTGGCTCGACAGCAACGACACGATGATCGCTGCAATCAGGGTTCCGCCGAGCCGTCTCACTGCACTCGCCGAATCTTCAGCGCTGCTTGACCGCCATCAAGCACGCCAACTCGTACACCGTCGTGGCCGCCGCGAGCGAGGTCAACTCGGCATGGTCGTACGCCGGGGCGACTTCGACGACGTCGCCGGAGACCAGGTTCATCCCGGCCAGGCCACGCAAGATCATCACCAACTCGCGTGTCGTCATGCCGGCGATCTCCGGTGTACCGGTCCCGGGAGCGTGCGCCGGATCGAGCACGTCGATGTCGATCGACAGGTACAGGGGACGGTCGCCGACGCGCGCTCTGATTCGGGTCGCGACCTCGTCGACGCCGAGGCGTTCGATGTCGTCGCAGCTGATCATCGAGAAGCCGAGGGCGGCATCTTCGGTGTAGTCGGACGGCGAGTAGATCGGTCCGCGGATTCCGACGTGCATCGAGGCGTCCGTGTCGAACAGTCCCTCTTCCGCCGCCCGGCGGAACGGCGTGCCGTGGGTGAAACGTTCCCCGAAGTAGACGTCCCATGTGTCGAGGTGGGCGTCGAAGTGGACGAGCGCGACCTTGCCGAACCGCTGATGCATCGCCTTCAACAACGCATAGGCGATGGTGTGGTCGCCGCCGATCGTGATGAGGCCGTCGACCGGATGCGGGCCGTCGGCCGGGCCGAGCAACTCGACGGCGCGTGCCTCGATGGCGGCAAGTGACTCGGCGATCGAGTACGGGTTGCAGGCGACGTCGCCGGCGTCGGCGAACTGCAGGTTGGCGAACGGTTGCACGTCGAACTGCGGGTGGTATTGCGGCCGAAGTGCCCGCGATGCCTGACGCACGGCCATCGGACCGAACCTCGCGCCCGGGCGGAAGCTGACCCCTCCGTCGAACGGCGCGCCGAGGATCGCGACGTCGCAACGTTCGACGTCACGTAGCTCCGGGAGTCGCACGAACGTCGAGGCCCCGGCGTATCGCGGCATGGTCGTGGCGGCGACGGGTTGTATCGGAGTCGGCTGATCGGTCACACTCTGAGACTGTATGGGGTTGGATCGATCGCTCCCTGATCGCGCCGAGGTGGTGATCATCGGCGGCGGTGTCATGGGCGCAAGTGCCGCGTTCCACCTCGCCGAGGCCGGCGTCACCGATGTCGTGCTGTTGGAGGCCGACGAGTTGTCGTGCGGCTCGACGTCGAAGTCCGCCGGCGGCGTTCGCCTGCAGTTCTCCGACGAGATCAACATCGCCCTCGCCTTGCGGTCGATGGATGCCTTCGAACGCTTCGGTGAACGACCGGGTGCAGACATCGGTCTGCGTCAGGTCGGCTACCTGTTCCTGTTGACCGACCCCTCCGACGTCGCGGTGTTCGAGAAGAACACTGCACTGCAGAACTCGATGGGTGTCGACAGTTGCATGCTGACCGCGGCGGAGGCCGGGAAGCTGTCGCCCCTCGCCAACGTCGACGACGTGCTGGCGGCATCGTTCTGCGGCCGCGACGGCCACGCCACGCCGGATGCCGTCGTACTGGGCTATGCCACTGCGGCGCGGGCGATGGGCGTCGACATCGTCACGCACTGCCCCGTGACGGGGATCGACGTCGACGGCGGGTCCATCACCGGCGTACGAACCGACCGTGGTGTCATCGGCACGTCGACAGTGATCTGCGTCGCAGGTGCCTGGTCGCCCGCCATCGCGGCGATGGTCGGGGTCGATCTGCCCGTTCGACCCCTTGCCCGTCCGATCTGGTACACCGAGCCGATGCCGAATCGGCCGGAGCAGGTGCCGATGACGATCGACTTCACCACCGGCTTCTACTTTCACACCGAAGGCCCCGGGTTGCTCTTCGGAATGGCCGATCCCGACCAGCAACCCGGCTTCGACTCGCCGATGCGACCCGATTGGCTCGAGGTGGTCGGCGACGTGGTGGCCCATCGCGCTCCGGCGCTGCTCGAGGTCGGCATCGCCGGTGGATGGCACGGCTACTACGAGACCACGCCGGACCACAACGCACTCATCGGCGAAGCTGCCGGCGTGTCGAGGTTCATCTACGCGACCGGCTTCTCCGGTCACGGGTTCCTGCTCGGCCCCGCAGTCGGCGAGGTGCTGCGGGACTTGGTGATGGGCCACACCCCAACCGTCGACGTCAGCGGGTTCGACGTCGAACGATTCAAGGGTGCGACTCGCCCCGAACACAACGTCGTCTGAACTCCGACCTCCAACCACGAATCGAGTGTTTGCTGCCCATGCGGCCCGATCGAGTCTTTCCCGCGCACCTGGGCGGGCCGGAAACACTCGATTGAGCTACGTCCAGGTGGCTACGGGGGCGCCGAGGACGGACGGGTCGACGGTGACGCCGAGGCCGGGAGTGGTCGGTGCCGAGCCTCGACCGTCGGCCGAGCGGGGCTCGTAGCCGGCGAGGTGATTGTCGGTCCAGTCGTTCATGAACGAGACGGCGAACAAGGCGTGCGGGGGAGTGCTGGCACCGAGGTGGCTCACCGCGGCGGACGTGAGATCGCCGCCCCAGCTGTCCTCGATGGTCAGCCGAATGCCGAGCTCGACGGCGACGTCGCGCACGAGCTTGGCGCTGGTCAGACCTCCGACGCGGTTGAGCTTGAGGTTGATCGCTTCCATGCCCCCTGCGGTCGCTGCCTCCACCAACGCGGCCACGTCGGTGATCACTTCGTCGAGCACGAACGGCATGGTCGTGTTGCGGCGCACCAACAAGCACTCGGCCAGCGTGGGACACGGCTGCTCGAGGTACAGACGCTCGGCACCGTCCATGATCCGCGCCGCGACCACCGCGTCCTGGCGACGCCATCCGCCGTTTGCGTCGGCGAGGATCAGATCGTCGTCGTCGGTCGCCTCGACCACCGCCAGGCTGGCCCGCGCATCGGCCACCGGGTCGTTGCCGACCTTCAGCTGGAATCGATGGATGCCGTGACTGCGCTGCTCGAGGGTGAAGGCCACCATCGACTCGGCATCGCCCAACGGCACCGCTTTGTACAGCGGCATGTCGTCGGCCAGCTTGCCGCCGATGAGATCGACGACGGGCCGACCGACCGCCTTGCCGTACAGATCCCAACAGGCGACATCGAGTGGGCTCTTCGCGTAGTTGTGACCCATCAACGCCTCGCGCATGCGCCGGTTGACGTCGGCAAGGTTGGTCGGATCGGCGCCGATGAGTGCCGGCGCCAGCTCGTGCAGGGCGGGAATCGCGCCTCGAGCGTGAGCCGGTAGGTACGTGGATCCGAGCGGGCAGGTCTCCGCCCAGCCGTCGAGTCCGTCATCGCCGACGACGCGCACGACCGTGCTCGTCAAGGTCTTCACCACGCGCCCACCGGACATCACATACGTGCCGTAGCGGTAGCCGAGTTCGTACGTGTAGGCCTCGATCGAGGTGATGCGCATGGTGCTGTTCTAGTTGCCCGGCGTGTCGCGTATGCCATGCTGCGGACGTGCCGCACGCCTCCTACGTCGCCACGGGCGACAGCCCACTCGTGCCCGACGCCACGTTGCTCTCCCGACTTGCCGCCGACGTCGATCGTCGTCGACAGATCAGTGATGTCATCGTCCCTGTGCGGTCGGGGCACGGCTTTCCGGTGAAGGCCGGGCAGATCGTCCGTTTCACGACCGTCGACGGGCCACAAGTGGTCGATCTCAACCTGTGGGCTCGCGACGATCCGCGTGAGAGATTCTGGGCTGCCCGCACGCGGCAGTTCTACGGCACGCACGTCACGACCGGCCATCGCCTGTGGAGCAACCTTCCGTTCCTGCGGCCCATGGTCACGTTCATCGCCGACACGATCGGTTACGGACGCGACGCCGACGACGCGGGATGCCACGATCTGCTCGGCACGCGTTGCGATCCCTACGTCAACCAGCTTCTGAGCGGCGCCGCGTACGACTTCCACTGTCATTCCAATCTCACTCGGGCGGTCGCCCAGTTCGGGCTCACCGAGTTCGACGTGCACGACGTGATCAACCTGTTCCAGGTGACGGGATTGATGCCCGACGACAAGCGCTACTTCATGAAGACGTGTCCGGCGCGGCCGGGCGACTTCGTCGAGCTCCTCGCCGAGATCGATCTGCTGATGGCGATCTCGCTGTGCCCCGGCGGCGACCTGGCGGTGCCCCTGTGGGGCGAGGGCAGCGACGCCGAACCGAACTGCAACCCGCTGCGCGTGCAGGTCTTCGAGCCGGACACCGAACTGCTCAGCGGCTGGCGGCCGGCGGAACGCGTGCCGTACCGAGGGGCCAGCGGACTACGACATGGCTACGGACACCCCGCAGACCCGCCGCCACCTTTGACCGAACGCGTCCCGGTCACGGACTGACTCCGCCTCGTGGGTGTACTTCTCGGCATTGCCGCGGGCTTCCTGCTGGGCGTCAGCGACTTCATGGCCAACCGCGCCTCGCGCACGATCAGCTCGGCGTCCGTCAGTCGCACGAACCTCTTCGTCAGCGGCCTGATCGCCCCGCTGCTGCTGTTCGTCAAACCGGTCGAGTGGACGGCGCGCGACGTGATCCTCAGCACCATCTCGGGCATCACCCTCTCAGCCGGTCTGATCATGCTGTACCGCGGCTACACGATCGCTCGCATGGGCATCGTCGCGCCGACCGCCTCGGTGTTGTTGGCCGCCGTGCCCGTTCTCTACGACCTCGCCAAGGGGAACGATCCGAGCACGCTGGCGGCCTGTGGAATGGTGCTCGGCCTCGCCGCGCTCGTGCTGACCACCTACGAGCCTGGCGGGATGGGCAGCGTGAAGATGGGCATCGTTCTCGGCGTCGGCGCCGGATTGATGTTCGGGATCGCCTTCACGTTGACCTCGCAGACATCGACCGCCGCAGGCCTGTCGCCCGTGCTCGTGCAACGAGTCTCGGGGCTGGCGTTCCTGATCCTGCTGCAGCGCTTCGACAAGGCGCCGATCCTGGCGCTGCGGATTCCGGCGCGCAAGTGGGCCATCGGGTCCGGCCTGGCAGGTGGCATCGCCCTCGGCTCGTTGAAGCTCGGCTACATCAACGGTGCTGCGGGCCCGGTGTCGGTTGCGGCGTCGCAGTTCGCAGCGTTCGCGGTGCTGCTGTCGGTGATCTTCAACAAGGAACGGATGCGCACGTGGCAGGCGTTCGGCGTGGCCGCGAGCGGCATCGGCGTCGCTTTGATGGCGTTGGGCTAGCGGCTCCGATCCGGGCCCGGTGATACCGTGAGCACATGAGTGACTTGCAACTGGAGGGCGTGTACGTCCCCGTCGTGACCCCGTTCGACGCGAACGAGGGTGTCGACCTGTCGACCTTGACGAAGGTGATCGACTTCTGCCTCGATGGCGGTGTGCGCGGCGTCGTGTCGTGCGGCACGACCGGCGAGTACTACGCGATGTCCTCCGATGAGCGCAAGAGCGTGATGGCTCACACGGCCGAGGTTGTCGGCAAGCGCGCTCAGTTGGTGGCCGGGTGCAATGCCGGTTCCACCCGCGAGGCAATCCACCTCGCCGACGCCGCGGTGACCATGGGCTACGACGCGATCATGCTCGCCGCCCCGCCGACGTCGTTGCCGAGCCAGCGTGAGCTCGCCGCGCACTACCGCACGATCGCCGATGCAGTCGACAAGCCGGTGGTGCTGTACAACTACCCGGCCCGGGCCGGAGTGGAGATCGGCTTCGACTGCCTCGACGCCGTGGCCGACCATCCCAACATCGTCGCCATCAAGGAATCCAGTGGCGACTTCTCCAGGTTCTTGCATTTGCAACAACGCTACGCGGGCCGCCTCGACATCATGTGCGGAAGCGACGACCAGGCGGCCGACTACTTCGCATGGGGTGTGCGCAGCTGGCTGGCCGGCACGGCCAACGTCTTGCCGCGGCATCACGCCGTGATCATGAACACCGCCAACTCCGGCGACTACGACCTCGCCCGGAAGCAGTTCGCCCAGATCCTGCCGTGGGTGCAGAACATGGAGAGCGGTTCGTACAACTCCAAGGCCAAGCTCGGTCTCGCCCATCAGGGCATCGACTGCGGTCCGGTGCGTGGGCCCTTGCTGGGGCTGACCGACGATGTCGCCGCCGAACTCCTCGCGGTGCTCGACCAGGCACTCGCCGCTCCGTTCGCCAAGAACTGATCCACACATGCGCTCGACGAGGTCGTTCACCGCTGTCGAGGTACATGCCGAAGGCGAGCAGGGAACCTGCTACCTGGGTTCGGTGTTCGACGTGCCGGGGACGACCATGCGCGACAAGTTGCGCCACATCAACGAGGTCGACGACTCGATCCGCAAGTTCCTGTGCTTCGAGCCGCGCGGGCGCCCGCAGACCAGCGCCAACCTGGTGTTTCCCTCGGTCGATCCCCAAGCCGATGCCGGCTTCATCATCTGCCAGGCGGACCGCGCTCATGCGATGAGCGGTTCCAACACGATCTGCGTCGTGACCGCGCTGTTGGAGACCGGCACCATCCCGATGGTCGAACCGCAGACGCACGTGGTGCTGGAGACGGCGGCCGGTCTGATCCGAGTCACCGCAACCTGCCGCGACGGGCGCTGCGAGCGCGTGACGTTCGATGGCGTTCCGTCGTTCGTCGAGGCGCTCGACGTGCCGCTGTACGTGCCAGGGCTCGGCGACATCCGCGTCGACGTCGCGTACGGCGGCTGCTACTACGTATTCGCCGATCCCGCACAGTTCGGTGTGAAGCTCGACCGACAGAGCGCCCGCCAGGTGGTCGAGGCCGGGACGGCGATCTCGCTGGCCGCGCGTGAATCGATCAAGGTCCGCCACCCCGAGATCCCGGAGATCGATTTCATCTCCTACGTCATGCTGATCGGCGACGACGATCCGGCGAACGGGTCGCTCCGCGGCGCCACGGTGTTGAGCGGTCGAGTCGATCGGTCGCCGTGCGGAACCGGGAACTCGGCCCGCCTGGCGTTGCTCGCCGCTCGAGGTATGGCGGATGTCGGCAGCCGTTTCATCGCCAGGTCGCTGATCGACAGCGAGTTCGACGTCGAATTGATCGGCGTGACGAAGGTCGGCGACCGCGACGCCGTGCTGCCGAGGATCTCCGGGCGTGGATGGGTGGTCGGCACCCGCACGAGTTCGGTGGATCCGACGGATCCGTACCCGCTCGGCTACGTGCTGAGCGACGTGTGGGGCGACGAAGTCGGCTCGATGTGAGCTGACGGTCAGCGACGCCGCAGCGGATTGCGGTCGGGGTCGAAGGCGCTGATGTCGGTGAAGGACCTGCCGCTCATCACGAGTTCGGCGATCGCGACGCCGCTCGGCGGCGCCAGCGTGAGGCCGAACATGCCGTGGCCGGCGCCGACCACCACGTTGCGCCAGCGCTTCGGTCGTCCCATGAACGGCAGGCCGTCTGCGCTCATCGGCCGTGAGCCCGCCCAGGTGTCGAAGCGGTGGTCCCAATCGAGGTCGAGGAACGCTTTCATCGACGCGACGATCATCTCGACCCGTCGCTCATCGAACGGCGGATGGTCGCCACCGAACTCCATCGTGCCACCGAGTCGAATGCGGTCCTCGAACGGGGTGGCCACTGCGTGCACCTCTTCGAAGATCACCGGCTGTTGCAAGCCGGGCGACGTCGGCAGGGCGACGTTGTATCCCTGCCCAGGGATCACCGACAGGTGGAGGTCGAAGTGCTTGGCCAACAGCCGTGAGCCGGCACCCGCCGCCAACACGAACTCTTCACCGTCGATGATGCCGGCGGAAGTCGTGACGGAGAGCACCCGATCATCGACGGACTGCACCTTGGAGACCTCGGTGTGCTCGAGGACGCACACGTTTCGCGAGGCCAGGATCTCGATGATCGAGTCGACGTACCGGCGGGGATCGATCGAGCGATCTCCGGGCATCACCAGGCCGGCCTGAATGTGATCGGTGAGCGCGGGCGCGAGCTTGCGCAGTTCGTCGCCGTCGACGACACGATCGGGGATGCGAGCGCCGAACTCCACCATCTTCTGCAGAGCAGCAAAGTGATGTTCGGCCTTGGCCACGTCGTGGTACGGCACGAGCAGTTCGCGACTCAGTGACACGGCAACGCCCTGGGAAGCAAGTCGTTCGAGGATGGCCGAGCTGTTGCGGTTGAACCTGGCAAGTGCAGCGCGGCCGGACTGGTAGCGCGACGTCGTGCAGTTGCGGGCGAACGCCACGAGCCACGGCGTCATCTGTGGGATCGCCTTCGGTAGAACGCGAAGGGCTCGCTGCGGGTCGCGCAGCGACTTCAGCGCGTTGCCGATCGCACCGGGTGCCGGCAACGGCTCGACGATCGCCGTGCACATGAAGCCGGCGTTGCCGCGTGCCGCGCCGCTACCGAGCGCCGCGTTGTCGATGATCGTCACTTCGGCCCCGGCCTCGGTGAGGAACAGGGCCGACGACAGACCGACCAGACCGCCTCCGACGATGACGACCTTCTTGCCCATCAGGCCTCGATGATCCCGGCCGCAGACGCTGCTCGTTGGGCGATCGCCAGGTCCTGCACGGCCAGCCCGACGCTCTTGAACAACGTGATCTCGTCGTCGGAGGTACGGCGCAGCCGACCGGCGGCAAGGTCAGTCAGGTCTCCGGCGATCCGGTCCCAACTCCACACGCCCTCGTCGACGGCGAGGGCCAGGTCGCCGGCCTCGGCCTTCGCCGCGGAAATGTCGTCGACCGCAACCGTCGAGGCGGCGACGAGATCGGCGGCGACCTCGCGTAGATCGGGTCGGTACGAGCCCACCAGGTTGATGTGTGTGCCGGGCCGTACGTCGCTGCGACCGAACAGCGCGGCGTTCGATCTGGTGGCGGAGCAGACGATGTCGCACGCCGCGGCGTCGGCATAGGTGCCCGACGTCACGGTCTCTCCGGCGGCCACGAGCTCGTGGACGACCCTCGACACGTGCTCGGGAGTTCGACCGGCGACGACGACGCTGTCGATATCGGGACGCACGACACGCATCGCATGCACATGTGCGACCGCTTGCGGACCCGTGCCGATGATCCCCAGCGAGCGGACGTCGGCGCGCGCCAGTGCGTCGGTGGCCAACGCCGAGATCATCGGGGTGCGCAACGTGGTGAGGGCGGCACCGTCGAGCAGTGCGACGGGTTCGCCGACACGCATGTCGAACAGCACGTACACACCCTGGATGATCGGCTTGCCCCTGGCCGGGTTGGCCGGCTGAATGCCGACCAACTTCACCCCGGCGGCATCGCCCGCTGCGGCCGGCATGACGAGGAACTCCCCTCCACCGGCTTGCGACTGCACCCTGTCGACGTGTGACGGCGACGCCGCGAAGCAGGTCCGCAAGGCCGCGAGTGCGTCGGGAAGGGAGATGAGGCTGAACAGCTTGTCGGCGTCGATGTACGGCAAGGCGTTCTGCATCAGAGCGATCATGGCAGGCCCGCTACGGTTCGTGCATGCCCGACGGATCAGCGCGACTCGTTGCCGGTGTCGATTCCTCGACGCAGAGTACGAAGGTAGAGGTCCGCGATCTCGACACGGGTGCAGTCATCGCACGAGGTTCGGCACCGCATCCGCCGACGACGCCACCTCGGTCGGAACAGGATCCCTCGGCGTGGTGGGCCGCCTTCGAAGCTGCATGGGCCAGTGCCGGTTCGCCGCGGGTCGAAGCGATCAGCGTCGCCGGCCAGCAACACGGAATGGTGGTGCTCGACGCGGATCGTGAAGTCATCCGACCGGCCAAGTTGTGGAACGACACCGAGACCGCGCCCGACGCCGGATGGCTGATGAAGCAATTGCCCGGCGGCGCTGCCGAGTGGGCCGACGCGGTCGGCAGCGTTCCTGTTGCCGCGTTCACGATCAGCAAGTTGAGCTGGTTGCACCGCAGCGAGCCCGACAACTGGGCCCGGACGGCGACGGTGTTGTTGCCGCACGACTGGATGACGATGCGCCTGACCGGCGAATTGGTCACTGACCGAGGCGATGCGTCGGGTGCCGGCTACTGGTCGCCGGCGTCGGGCGAGTACAGATGGGATGTCCTGTCCGTCGTCGACAACGACCGTGATTGGTCGAAGGCCGTGCCGCGCGTGGCCGGTCCGGTCGAGGTCGTGGGGAAGTGGAACGGGGCCAAGGTTGCTTGCGGCACCGGCGACAACATGGCGGCCGCACTCGGCCTCGGGCTGCGACCCGGCGTCGCGGTCCTGTCGCTGGGAACTTCGGGCACCGCCTACACCGTCAGCGACAAGCCGACCTCCGATCCCAGCGGCGCGGTCGCCGGATTCGCCGACGCGACCGGCAAGTACCTGCCACTGGTGTGCACGTTGAACGCCACCAAGGTCAGCGACGCCGTCGCCAGATTGCTGGGCGTCGACCACGCCGAGTTCGATGAGTTGGCACTGTCCGCGGATTCCGGCGCGGGAGGGCTCACGGTGCTCCCGTACTTCGACGGTGAGCGGACACCCAACCTGCCCAAGGCGACGGGGTTGCTGGCAGGGCTACGCAGCGACGTGTCGCGCGCCCAATTGGCACGCGCTGCAGTCGAAGGCGTGGCATGCGGTCTGCTCGACGCGCTTGATGCTCTTGCCGAACACGCCTCGTTCAACTCGATTCGAGTCGTCGGCGGTGGGGCGCGTAGTGCGGCGTACCGACAGGTGCTCGGCGAACTGTGCAGCCTGCCGATGTCCGTGGCCGATGCCGACGAAGCGGTCGCCACCGGCGCCTGCGTGCAGGCCGCCGCGGTCGCCGCCGGCATCACACACGCCGAGGTTGCAGAACGCTGGGGCCTCGGCGTCGCCACGTCGATAGGTGAACCCGGTGGCGATCCCGCCGGCGTGCGCGCCCGCTACGCGGAGCTGCGATCGGCGGCGCACCCGAACTCGACATGAACGATCCGTTCGCCGTGTTGGGCGTTGGCCCGGACGCGACGTTGGAAGAGGTTCGTGTGGCGCGGCGTCGGTTGGCCGCGCAGTTCCATCCGGACCACGGCGGCGACGCGGCGCGGATGGGCGAGATCAATGCAGCGTTCGAAGCCGTGGTCGTGCAGTTGGCGCAACGGCCGGCTCCGGCGCCGACCGCACCGTCCGCCCCGCCCCAAACAAATCGGTACCAGGGAGTGCAGTACGACGCTCCGTCGTTCACGATCGACCTGCTGCCGGTCGAGGCATTCGAGGCGTTGTTGATCGTCACTTCGTGGATGGGTGAGGTGCTGGTGGACGACCCGCCGTACGTGCTCGAGGTCCACCTGACCGAACCGGGTCCGTGCTGGTGCCGGCTCGATCTCGTTCCCGACGCCGGTGGCAGCACCATCACCCTCACCGTCGCCTCGATCGGCGGCACACCGGCTCCCGACGTGGAAGCCGTCCGCGACGAATGGGTGGCGAACCTCAATCGTCTGTGACCACGTTTGGCGTTCGCGGACCCGTATGGGTCCTTTCGCTCCACACGCGCAGCGCCTCGCGTCGATCGCAGATGAGGCGCGGACGCCGCATCGGTCGGGTGGACAGACAACCGCGAAGTGCTCTGTGTCATCAGTCGTATTCGGCCGATCCTGTGACCCAGATGAACGACTGGATGTCGATCATGTCTCGAGGGCGCCATTCAGCCAGGTCCGCGCGAATCGTTGTCGCGAAGTCGAGCAGCGCGCGGTAGGTCTTCCAACCCGGCCGTGACCGGTACGGAAAGTCGTATCCGTATCGGTCCGCCGCAGCGCGCGTCACGTTCGGTTTCAGGAAAATGTGCGTCCGCGGTCGTGCGATGAATCCGAAGACGGTCACCACCGGCCACGTTGCCACTCGGGTCTGCAGTCTCGGCAGCTCGTCGACGACGTCGCACCATCGCTCGAACCTCGCTTTCTCCGTGCCGCCCCCGTAGAGCCAGTTGAACAGACCGTTCGACAAGATCTCGGCGCCGCTTCCGGACCTGATCGCATCGCGTAGGGCCATCTTCTCGAAGGAGAACAGCAGGTTCGTCCGCGATTCGATGCCGACGGCCGTCGTGGCGATCTCCTCGACCTCACCGGCGTCGAGCAGCGAGCGGAGTTGCGTTCGTCCCAGCGCGCGGTTCCAGCGTTGGTGCGCCTGCCACTTGTACAGGCGCTCCATGACCACGTAGTCGTCGTCCTGGAACCCGCCCGGGTAGAACTCCCTGAACCTGCGCTGGCACGCACGAACTCTTTGGCGGTCGCCAGCAGACACGAAAGCCCGTCTACCCACTTTCGCAGGAATTCCAACCCGACGCCGCCGACATGATCGCACCGGATGCACCAGACTTCGGTGATGCGTGCACGTGGGGACGGATTGGTGGAGAGGGTTCGTCAGTTCGTGCCGCAGTCGGCTGGCGAGAGCGACGACGTCGAGCGAGTGCTGCGACGAATCGGCGAGAGAGACGCTTGGGATCGCTCGACCGGGTTGCACGTGACAGGGTCGGCGTTGATCGTGCATCCGCCCACCGAGCGGGTGTTGCTTCGGTGGCATGCTCGGCAGCAGGCGTGGCTGCAGATCGGCGGGCACGGAGATGATGGAGAGGACGATCCGATCGCAGTCGCGATCCGTGAGGGCGCGGAGGAGGCAGGTCTGGACGACCTACGGCCGTGGCCGAGCGCGGTCCTGCAACACATCGTGATCGTGCCGGTTCCGGCCAACGATCGCGAGCCCGCCCACGAACACGCCGACGTTCGTTGCTTCCTTGCCACGGACCGTCCCGACGATGCTCGACCGGAGAACCCGGATGCGCAGCTGCAATGGCTCACGACCGATGAAGCGATCAGGCTGACCTCAGAGGAGAACGTGCGCGAGACGATCCGCCGGCTGCAAGTCGTGTTAGCGGGGTGACGCGGCCTTGGTGAGGCGGTCGCGGATGGCGTGGCCGAGACCTGTGGCAGGAGGCAGCACTGCGATCACCGTCGGGACCCCCCGGTCGTCGGCATCGCGTAGCCGGGCGAACAACGTCCGGGCGTAGTGGACGAGGTCGTCGTCGGCGATGATCTCCGCGGTCGGGTCGACCTCGTACAACGAGAGGGCCTCGGCCTCGCCGTCGGCGAGCAGCACTCGACAGCGCGGGGCGTAGTGCGATGCCAGCATCCCGGGAGCGCGACTCGGTCCGTCGGCCGCACCGAGTGGAGTGCGCAGCAGGGCGGCGACCTCGTCGGCAGTGATGGCACCGGGGCGCAGCACCTGCGGCGGGTCGACGGTGCAGTCGACGATCGTCGACTCGACACCGATCGGGCTGGGTCCGCCATCGAGGACGAAGTCGACGTCGTCGCCGAGGTCGGCGCGCACGTGATCGGCCGTCGTCGGGCTGACCCGGCCGAAGCGGTTGGCCGACGGCGCGGCGAGTCCGCCATCGAATCGATGCAGCAGCTCCAACGTCAACGGGTGGGCGGGTACTCTCAGCCCGACCGTCGATCGACCTCCGGTGACGGCGTCGAGCACATTGGGGCCGCGGGGGACCAGCAGCGTCAACGGGCCGGGCCAGCAGGCGTCGCCGAGCAGGGCGGCGGATCGTGGAACAGATGACGCCCAGGCCCCCATCTCGGCCGGATCGGCGATGTGGACGATCACGGGATGGTCGACGGGTCGCCCTTTGACGGCAAAGATGCGATGCACGGCGTCGGCGTTCGAGGCGTCTGCCGCCAGCCCGTACACCGTTTCGGTTGGAATGGCCACCAGACCACCGGCACGGAGCACGGCGAGAGCCTGGTCGACGTCACTCACAGTGGAACGGCATCGAGGAACTGCAACGTCGCGTCGATGAAACCGAACGCTTCCGGTGTGGCGAAGTGGTCGACGTTGCGCAACGTGCGCAGCGTCGCGTTCGGCAACGCTTCGGCCAGCGGCTCGCCGGGGCCGGCGAAGTCGCGATCACCGATCACGACCAACGTCGGACAGGTCACTGCGGTCAACGATTCGGGCGACATCGGCGTACGAATGCGCTTCATCACTGCCGTGAGCGCGGCCAGGTCGTTGCCCGTCTGGCCGGCGTACTGCACGAACATCCTCGCCAGGTTGTCGTCGGGATCGCCCTCGCCTTCCAGCGCGGCGACGATCCGCCGGGTCGTCGTGTCGTCGGTGTCGAACACGGACTTGCCGATGCCCGACAGGACCAACCGGTTGAACCGGTGCGGCTCGCGGGTGGCCAGGCGCAACAGCGTCATGGCGCCGAGCGAGAAGCCGACGGCATCGACGGGGACGTCGGGCAATGCGTCGACGACGCGGGTCGTCAGATCGTTGTACGCATCTGGATCGTGCGGCTTCGGAGCCATGCCGTGGCCGAGCAGATCGACACCGATCACCGTCCGACCGGCATCGCGCAACAACTCGGTGAATCCGTTGTCCTGCCATGTGGAGGCGAACGAGCCACCCCAACCGTGAACGAGGACAATCGGGGGCGCCACGGCACAAACGTACCGCTCCGGCTTGTTGTCACGATCCCTCGCGGACGCCGTAGCCTTGAGCGGTCCGTTGAGGCCATCCGTCGATCTGGAGCCGCCATGCGCCTGTTGAACGAAAGCCCGCCCTACGACCTGACCTACAGCGACGTGTTCATGGTGCCGAATCTGTCGTCGGTGCCGTCGCGCTTCACCGTGGACCTCGCCACTCCGGATGGGCTGGGCACGACCATCCCGGTGGTGGTCAGCAACATGACTGCCGTCGCCGGTCGCCGCATGGCCGAGACGGTGGCCCGCCGTGGTGGCCTCACCGTGCTCCCGCAGGACATCCCCCTCGACGTCGTGGAGGGCGTGATCGAGTACGTGAAGTCACGCCACACCGTCTACGACACACCGATCACACTCAGCCCGACGCACACCGTCGGCGACGCGTTGGGCCTCATCCACAAGCGCGCCCACGGGGCGCTGGTCGTGGTCGGCGACGACGGCGCGCCCGCCGGAATCTTCACCGAGCACGACGCGGTGGGTTTCGATCGCTTCAGCCAGTTGAAGAACGTCATGAGCAGCGACCTCATGGTGATCGAGGACGGCACGCCACCCGACGAGGTCTACGACGGCCTCAGCGGCCAGCGCTTGTCCGTTGCTCCCGTGGTCGACTCTTCGGGTCGCCTCATCGGCTGCATCACGCGCAAGGGCGCGCTGCGTTCGACCATCTACCGGCCGGCGGTCGACGCCGACGGCCGGCTGCGCATCGCAGTCGCCGTGGGCATCAACGGTGACCCGGCCACCAAGGCCAAGTCGTTACTGGAGATGGGTGCCGACGTGTTGGTGATCGACACCGCCCATGGCCACCAGACCCGAACCCTGCGGGCGATCGAAGAGGTCCGTGCGGTAGCGCCCGACGCGCCGATCGTCGCCGGCAACGTCGTCACTGCGCAGGGCACCCGCGATC
>Ga0207648_10001554_pt1 | contig 25288 bp, 22 predicted proteins | sample KBSMisM32_FD_184310 | JGI IMG/M metagenome (GOLD analysis project Ga0207648, IMG submission 184310) | Miscanthus rhizosphere microbial communities from Kellogg Biological Station, Michigan, USA - KBS Miscanthus M3-2 (SPAdes) (version 2) | ecosystem: Host-associated > Plants > Roots >... | reverse complement strand
CGCAATACCACGTGGACGTGCTGAAGGTCGAAGTTCCGATCAATGCCGAGTACGTCGAAGGATCCAAAGTCTACAAGGGACAGAAGGCTTACAGCCGCGACGAGGCTCTCAAACATTTTCGCGAAGCCGCTGCGATTGCGACCAAGCCGTTCATTTACCTCAGCGCCGGTGTCAGCAACGCGCAGTTCACGGAATCGCTCCTCATGGCTTCCGAAGCCGGAACCGACCCACAGCCCGAACATCACGACGAGCATGAACGCCTCGAGCGCCAGGTAGACCGCCACCACCCAGAGGATCCGCAGGGCGCGCAGGCGTCCCGACCCGAACGGGGCGAACAGCGCGGCGATGAGCAGCCAGACCGGCATCGTCACCAGCAGTGCGAGACACAGCGCCACCGCCGCCGGTGCGATCACCAGCCGGCGGAGCCAGATCGGCGGCAGTGGCATTACAGGTCGTCCAGGTACGCGGCGCTCGCCCGGTACGCGCGCTCGATGCGGGTGCTGGCCGCGCTGAGGTTGCGGTAGGCGAGAGGCGAGTCGTCGCGGGGCGAGCCGCCGCCGGTGGGCAGGACGTGCGCCGTGACGCCGTCGGGCAGGTCGGCCATCTCGCGGGCGAACCGGTGCCGGCGGGCGATCTCGAACGTCACCTGGGCGACGTCGAGGTGCCGCTTCGGCGGCCGCAGCGGCCTGTCGACGCGGCCGACCTGGAGCACGTAGATCGTCCGCGCGCCCTGCTCGACCGCTCTTCCGACGGGTATCGAGTTCACCACGCCGCCGTCGATGAAATGCTCGCCGTCCAGCGTGACCGGCGGGAGCAGCCCCGGCACCGCCGAGGACGCGAGCACCGCCGGCACCAGCGGCCCATCGGTGAACCAGTGCTCCGCGGCCCGCTCGATGCTGGCGGCGCAGCACTGGAACCGCACCGGCAGGTCGGCGAACGTGGTGTCCTCGCCGAGCGTCCGGTTGAGCATGCGCAGCAGTGGCGCCGGCGAGTGCAGGTGGGTGCGCGCGGCGTCCGGACCCACGTCCACGACGAACCGGACGGGGACGTCGCGCGGCTCCTCTTGATACGGCATGAGCGAGACGTCGCGCGCCCCCGGCGTACCGATCACGGCCGCGAAGCGCTTGCTCTCCTCGGTCAGGCTGTAGACCTGCTCCTTCTCGTCCCAGCCGACGTTGTTGGTCATGAGCCCGGCCGGCCACATGAGCTTGAGCCGCGGCCGGAACGAGCCGATGACGGTGAGGGGCAGCACGCTCTGGACGTCCAGGAGCATCACGAGCCCCGGCTCGTCCATGGGCGCGAATATGGTCTGGCGCACCGTGAACCCCGCGTGCGAGTAGGTGAACGTCGTGGACTCCGGCCGCACGGAGATGCCGGTCGCGATCTGGGCCCCCTCGATCTCGAGCGGGTAACCCGCTAACTGAAATGACAGTTTGAAGTCATCGACCAGCTTCAAGGGGTAGACCCAGGCTTCGAGCGCGCGGTTTTCATAACCGAAGACCGCGGAGCGCCGTCCGACCACGTCGAAGAACTTCCCGGACTCCGTGTGGCGGGTCAGCTCGAGGCCGCTCTTCGGAAAGTCGAACCGGGGCACGGAGCCAGGGGGCGCGGCCGCCCGAGAGAGGGCAGGGACGAGGGCCAACACGGCGGCCAAGGCCGCCGTTCCTACGAGACCGCCGCCTCGCTTCGTGATCACCCGAGCCACCCCCGAGCGCGCAGGTTAGGTCGTCCCAAAGCCGACCGTCAAGGACAGGTCACGCGATCCGGATCGCCGAATCCGTCGGAAATGGGTGATGCGGCGCGTATTTCCTATGCCTAAGGACTCTTAAAAAGTCTTGACGAGCGCTTTCAGGCCGCGTACGATCCCGCCACTTCGCCCGTTTTTCACATGGTGGCCCACCCGCTGTCACGATCCGTTCCCTCGCCGGCCGTGCCCGCCATTTTCGAGTCGCACGCAGCATTTCCCGAACTTTCGTGTCCCATCACTAGAAGGAGGGACTTCATGAGGCGTCCTACTGTCTCGTACCGGCTCCTGCTGGCGCTGGCAGCGGTAGTCGTGGCGAGCCTCTCGCTGCCGACCACCGCACGCGCTCAGGCCGTGTACGGCAGCATCGCAGGCACGATCGAAGACTCCACCGGCGCCGCCCTGCCCGGCGTGAACGTCACGATCACGAGCGTCGAGCGCAAGACCGCCGACACCGTCGTCACCAACGGCTCCGGCAACTATTCGAAGGACCGCCTGCTGCCCGGCACCTATTCCGTGAAGGCCGAGCTGAGCGGCTTCCGTCCCGCCCTCGTCTCCGCGGCCAAGGTCAACGTCGACACCCAGACCAAGGTGGACCTCAAGCTCGACGTGGGCGCGTTGACGGAAGCGGTCGAAGTGACGGCCACGCAGGGCCAGCTCCTCAAGACCGACCGCGCCGACGTCGCCACCACCTTCGAGTCGCGTGAGATCACGGACCTCCCCGTGATCGACCGCAACTTCACGAAGTTCATCCTGCTCACTCCCGGCACCGCGCAGCAGTCGTGGGGCCATGCCGCCAGCGAGAACCCGCAGGGCTCCGCGCAGACGGTGGTGAATGGGCAGACCTTCAGTGGAACCGGTTACCAGCTCGACGGCACGGAGAACCGCGACCCGATCCTCGGCATCATCGTCATCAACCCGAACCTCGAGGCCATCGGCGAGACCAAGATCACGTCCCAGAACTATGACGCCGAGTTCGGGCAGGCCATCGCCGGCGTGGTGTCCGTGCAGACCAAGTCCGGCACCAACGAGTTCCACGGCAGCGCCTTCGAGTACCTCCAGCGCGACAAGTTCCGCGCCCGGAACCCCTTCTCGGAGCCGGACGTCGTGAATCCGGTGAGCGGCCGCGTCATTCCGGAGACCAAGCGCGACCAGTTCGGCGGGTCCATCGGCGGGCCGATCGTGAAGAACAGCTTCTTCTTCTTCGGGGACTATCAGGGCACGCGCTCCAACGTCGGCGGATCCAAGGTGTTGACCGTCCCCAACGCCGCCTCCCGCAACGGCGACTTCAGCGCTTATGGCGTGAACATCTTCGATCCTTCCAGCGGGGGAACGCCCGGAGCCCGCACGCAGTTCCCGGGCAACGTCATCCCCGCCAACCGTCTCTCGCCGCAGGCGCGGGCGGTCCTCTCGCTCATCTCGCTGCCGAACACGACGGGGGACGCGAACGGAACGCGCAACAACTACATCGCCCAGGGGTCGGAGAAGTTCAACAACGACAGCGCCAACGTGCGCCTGGACGGCCGCCTCAGCCCGTCCGTGAACGCGTTCGTGCGCTACAGCTACGCGCGCTTCGACCTGAACGGCCCGCAGGCCTTCGGAGAGGGTGGCGGCGCGGAGCTGGTCAGCCTGGGCGGCCTCTCCAAGGTCCGCAACCACAGCCTCGCCACCGGTGCCGACTTCACCCTGAACAGCAAGACCGTCCTCGACTTCCGCCTGGGCTTCTTCAAGTACGGCGTGGACGTGCTGCCCAACGACTTCGGCACCACGCCCGCGACCACGGCGGGGATCCCCGGCCTCAATACCGGCGATCCCTTCACGTCCGGCCTGCCCTTCTTCGAGCTCAACGGCAACGCGGCCCAGATGCGCTTCGGCTCCGGCCTCGACGCCGGCCGCTGCAACTGCCCGCTGGCCGAGCACGAGAAGCAGTTCCAGGTCGTCTCCAACCTGACGCGCGTGGCCGGGAACCACCAGATCAAGTTCGGGATCGACATCCGGCGCGCCTACAACCTGCGCGTGCCCAGCGATTCGCACCGTTCCGGCCAGCTCTACTTCAACGAGCAGAACACGGCGGGCGGCAGCGGCGGCGGCCTCGGCCTGGCCAGCTTCATGCTCGGCAACGTGCAGCGCATGGTGCGCTACGTCAGCACGAGCACGGACGCGCGCGAGCGCCAGTGGCGGCAGTTCTACTACGTGCAGGACACCTGGCGCGCCACCCAGAAGCTGACGCTCAACTACGGCCTGCGCGCGGACATCATCAGCCCGCAGACCGTGAACGAGGCCGGCAACGGAGGCTGGCTGGACGTCAACACCGGCCTCATCTCGGTGGGCGGAGTGGGCGGCGTGGACCTCGCCGGCAACATCAACAACAAGATCAACTGGGCGCCGCGTCTCGGGGCGACCTACCAGCTCAACTCCAAGACCGTCCTTCGCGCGGGCTTCGGTCGCAGCTACGACATCGGCGTCTTCGGGTCCACCTTCGGCCACGTCGTGACCCAGAACCTGCCCGTGCTCTCGTTCCAGGAGCTGAACCCGCCCAACACGTTCCAGAGCGTGTTCAACCTGGCCCAGGGTCCGCCCGCCCCCGTGTTCGTGCAGGTGCCGAGCAGCGGACAGTTCGCGCTGCCCAACGGCGTCTCCGGGCGCGCGTTGCCGACGACACAGCACCTCTCGCGCGTGGACGCCTTCAACGTGACCCTGCAGCGGGAGCTGACGCCGACGATCTCGGCCGAGATCGCGTACGTCGGGAACCGCGGGGACGGGTTCATCGGCGACAACCCGGCGGCCAACGTCAACCAGGCGTCGATCGTCGGCTTCGGCACCTTGTCCCAGGATCAGCGCAAGCCATTCTTCAACTGCGGCGCCACCACCTCCGACGGCCTCTGCGGCCGCTACGGCTGGACCCAGGGCATCGACTACTTCAGCAACACGGGGCAGAGCAGCTACAACGCCCTGCAGGCCAAGCTGACCAAGCGCTACTCGAACGGGATCTCGGTGCTGACGCACTACACGCTGCAGACCCACAAGAACAACGACGGCGACTACTTCTTCATCGACCCCAACGTGAACTACGGGCCGGCCAACTTCATCCGCAAGCACGTGTTCGTGCTGGCGGGGACGGCCGACCTGCCCATCGGGAAGGGGAAGAAGATCGATCTCAGCGAGAGCGCGGATCGCTTCCTCGGCGGCTGGCAGATCAACGCGAACGTGACCGTGATGAGCGGGCTGCCCTTCAACGTGAGCTATCGCGACGCGGGCGCGGACCGGGACACCGGCCCCAGCCGTCCCAACCTCGTCGGCGACGCGCAGACAGGCAGCGGCGACGGCCTCACCTCGCCTTACTTCAACACCACCCCGATCGGTACGTCGGGCAGCGCGTTCGGACGCCCGGCGCGCGGGACCTTCGGCGACCTCGAGCGCAACGCGCTGCGCGGGCCCGGCTTCTGGAACGTGGACGCCTCCTTGTTCAAGCGCTTCCGCATCCGGGGCAACAGCAACCTCGAGTTCCGCATCGAGGCCCAGAACGTGTTCAACCACGTCAACCTCGACAACCCCGACGCCGAAGTCGGCGTGCCCGGGAACAACAACACCCACGCCGGGTTCATCAGCGGGACGGCGCCCAACTGGAACCCGCGCAACGTCCAGTTCGCGCTGCGGTTCCAGTTCTGACGACCCGGCCGTAGCGGATCGTTTCGATTGGAGGGAGGCGGGCCACCCGGCCCGCCTCTTTTTTTGCCTAAGATCACCTGATGCGCGCGGCTGGGCTCGGCATCGTGTTGTGTGCGCTCGCGGCCGCCCTGGCCTCGCGAGCGGACGCGCAATCGAGGCCCGCGCGTGCGGCCGCCGCTCCCACGCCGGCGGAAGCGGCGGTGGCGGAGGGAATCGCCCTCCTCCAGCAGAACCGCCCGTCCGATGCGCGCGCTCGCTTCGAACACGCGCTCACGCTCGACCCGGCGTCTCCGGACGCGCACTACATGCTGGGCTGGCTGCGCGAGCAGGCGCGCGATTTCGCGGGGGCGGCCGCGGAATACGAATCCGCCCTGGCCGCGGCGCCCACGCGCGCGGCCATCCACGACCGTCTCGGCTTCGTTCAAGGCGAGCTCGGAGACACCGCGCGCGCGATCGCGGAGTTCCGGGAGGCCGTGAAGCTCGAGCCCAAGCTGTTCGACGCGCGCTATCACCTGGGGGCCACGCTCTGGTGGACGGGCGATGCGGCGGGCGCGCTGCCCGAGCTCAAGGAGGCGGTCCGGCTGCAGCCCGCACACGCGGAGGCCCGCTATTACCTGGCCCTGACCCTGAAGCGCACGGGCGACCTGCCGGGCGCGGTGGCGCACCTGCGCCGCGTCGTCCGTCTCCGCCCCTCCCTGACCGCCGCGTACGTGCAGCTCGGCGTCGCGCTGCGTGAGTGGGGTGACGTGGACGGCGCGGTGGCCGCCTTGCGGAAGGCGGTCCAGCTCGACCCTGCTTCCTCCGAGGCGCGGAACACGCTGGGACTCGCGCTCATGGACAAGGGGGAGGCGGAGGCCGCGGTGGCCGCCTTCCGCGAGGTGCTCGCGCGCGATCCGGGCTACGCGTCCGCCCGCCACAACCTCGGCAGCGCGCTCATGCAGAAGGGCGACCTCGAGGGCGCGGTGGAGATCTATCGCGCCCTGACCGCGGCCGATCCTCCCAGCGCCGAGGCCTTCTACAACCTCGGCGTCGCCCTCAAGCAGAAGGACGACCTGGCCGGAGCGGAGGCCGCGCTGCGCCGTGCGATCGACCTCGATCCGCAGTCCGCGCTGCCGGAAGGGCCGTACACGCTCGGAGTCGTCCTCTGGCAGACGGGACGCGCGGAAGAGGCGGTGCCCGCTTTCCAGCGCGCGCTCGCGGCGCGCACCGATTACGCGGAGGCGCACTACATGCTGGGCACGGTGCTGAAGCAGCTCGGCAAGTCGGACGAGGCCCTGGCCGAGCTGCGAGAGACGGTGCGGCTGCAGCCGCGGTCGGCGGAGGCGCAGCTCAGCATCGGCCAGATCCTGCGCCAGCGCGGCGACACGGCCGGGGCGTCCTCGGCCTTCGCGGAAGCGGACCGGCTGCGCAAGCTCAAGGCCGACGACCAGGCGGCGACGTTCGCGGTGAGCGCGGGGCTCAAGAAGCTGGCCGCGAAGGATCTGACCGGTGCGATCGCCAGCTTCCGCGAGGCCGTACGCCTCGCTCCCGAACACGCGCAGGCGCAGTACCAGCTCGGCCTGGCCCTGCAGAAGGCGGGAGCCTCGGTCGAGGCGCGGAAACACCTGGCCGAGGCCCGGCGTCTCGCGCCGTACCTGGCGTCACCCGATCCCTCCAGCTGACGTCAGCGCAGGGCGGGCGCCGCCTCCGACGTCGTGTCCGCCAGCGACCACGCGAACGGATACGTGCGCGAGGCCGCGGGCTTCCGCGCCGGCCGCTCCAGCCCGGCCAGCAGGTCCAGGTAGGCCGCGTTGGTCCAGCCGAAGCCGATCTGGTTGGCGGCGTAGCCGAACTTGATCCCGGCCTCGACGTCGGACTCGCGGCGCTGCACGTCGTATTTCTCCTTGATCGTCCCGTGCTCCTCGAACTCCTTCGTCACCAGCTCGAGGAACTTGCGGGACACCCGGTCCGCGTCCGCGCCGAACCCGTACCGCCGCAGCCCGTCCGCCGGGATCATCTGCAGGGGCGCCCATCCGAACGGCGCGTCCCACTGGTTGCCGGTGACGCGCGTGCTCGTGAGCAGGCCGCCCGGGGCCTCGAACAGCTTCAGGTTCAGGCGCACCCGCGCCGCCTGCGCCTTCGAGGCCAGCCCCGCCCACAACGGATAGAACGTGGTCGCGAACTCGTATTTCCGGCGCGTCTTCGTCTCGAAGTTGTAGTCGAGGTAGAGACCCGACGGCGCGTCCCAGAGGTACTTGTCCACGGCCGCGTGGCGCGCCGCGGCGCGGCGCCGCCACTCCGCCGCGCCCGCGGCGTTGCCCACCGTCTCCTCGATGCGCGCCGCCTCCGTCTCCATCCGGAAGAGGAGCGTGTTCAAGCAGACGGGAGCGTAGTGGATGATGTCCACGTTGAAGAGGCCGAAGCGATTGGAGGGGTCGAAGCCCGACTCGCGCATGGAGCGGTCGCCCTTGTAGAAGAGGTCGGTCAGGCGGTCGTTCGCGCGGTCGTAGTAGCGGTCGACGTCGTAGTCGCCCTTGGCCGCCTCCGGATGGTCGCGGTAGTACTCGCGGATGCGGTCGTAGTGCGTGCGGCCCTGCGCGTCCTTCTCGTCGCTCAGCACCTCCGCCGCCGGGCCGTCCCCGAGATCGTAATAGCGCGAGAGTCCCGTGCCGGGGATGAGGTGAGGCTCGGTCGTCCAGAACTGGTAGTACTTCTCGATCGCGGGCCGCGTGCGGCGCAGCCATTCCTTGTCCCCGGTCTTGTCGTAGACGCCGAGGACCATCTCGGTGAGGAACGGAGGCTGCGAGCGCGTCATGTAATACGTCCGGTTCGCGTTGAGGATGGTCCCGTAGTGCTCGATCTCGTAGAGGAAGTTCTCCACCATGTCCCGCGCCCGCTCCGTCTCGCCGTCCGCGAGCAGGCCGACCTGGATGAAGTAGCTGTCCCAGCCGTACATCTCGTTGAAGCGGCCGCCGGGCACGACGTACGGACGCGGCAGGTAGAGGAGGCCCGGATCGGCGGGCATGGCGCGCCCGGCGGGCAGCACGCGCAGCTCGATGCGCGCGAGGTCTTCCGCCGTCATCGTCTTCTTCAGCTCCGCCTCCACGCGGGCGCGGTCCTCTTCCGGCGGGAGGTAGACGGGCCAGGGCTGGCCGGCCGCGCGCGCGAACTTCGGGTCGGGAGCGGCCTTGGCCAGGTCGCGCGTGGAGCGGCTCAGCGTGGTCCAGCCGTTCTTGATGTAGGCGCGCACCGCGGCCACGCGCGCGGGTGACAGCGCATCCGCGGGCGGTGCCGGCGAGGGTGCAGGCGCGGCCGCGGCTGCGGCCGTGATGAACAGGCTGGCGAAGACGGCGCGGCGGAGGCTCGGGGCCATCGGGGTTCCCCCTTTACGTCTGCATTGTGCATTGTCCGGGCGAGAATGGGGCGTGCGCATCCTGGACATCCGCGAGACCACGAGCCCCATCGCCTCCTCCATCCGCAACGCGTACATCGACTTCGGCCGGATGACGACCAGCCTCGTGGCCGTCGTCACCGACGTGATGCGCGACGGCCGGCGCGTCGTGGGTTACGGCTTCAACTCGAACGGGCGCTACGGCCAGGGCGGGCTCATCCGCGAGCGGTTCGCGCCGCGCCTCCTGGAGGCGGCGCCCGAGAGCCTGCTCGACGGCTCGGGCGCGAACCTCGATCCCGACCGCGTGTGGACCACCTTGATGCGCAACGAGAAGCCGGGCGGCCACGGCGAGCGCTCGGTCGCGATGGGCACGATCGACATGGCGGTCTGGGACGCGGTGGCCAAGATCGCGGGGAAGCCTCTCTTCCGCCTCCTGGCCGAGCGCCACCGCCGCGCGCCCGACCCGCGCGTCTTCGTCTACGCCGCGGGGGGGTACTACGCGCCGGACAAGGGGCTCGAGGTCCTGCGCGCGGAGATGCGCGGCTACGTGGAGCGCGGGTACACCGTCGTCAAGATGAAGATCGGCGGCGCCTCGCGGGACGAGGACCAGCGGCGGATCGAAGCCGTCCTCTCCGAGATCGAGGGACGCGCGCGCCTGGCCGTGGACGCGAACGGGCGCTTCGACCTGCCCACCGCCGTCTCGTATGCGCACATGCTGCGTGCGTACCCGCTCTTCTGGTTCGAGGAGGCGGGCGATCCGCTCGACTTCGCGCTGCAGGCGGCCCTGGCCGCGGAGTATCCGGGTCCGATGGCCACGGGGGAGAACCTCTTCAGCCACGAGGACGCGCGCAACCTGCTCCGCTACGCCGGCCTGCGTCCGGATCGCGACTGGCTGCAGTTCGACTGCGCGCTCTCGTACGGCCTCTGCGAATACCAGCGCACGCTGGCCGTGCTCGAAGAGGCGGGGTGGTCGCACGCGCGCTGCATCCCGCACGGCGGGCACCAGATGTCGCTGCACATCGCGGCCGGCCTCGGCCTCGGCGGGAACGAGGACTATCCCGACCTCTTCCAGCCCTTCGGCGGGTTCCCGGACGGGGTGCGCGTGGAGGACGGCTACGTCACGCTGCCGGAGCGTCCCGGGCTCGGCTTCGAAGGCAAGGCCGAGCTCATCCGCCGGATGCGCGCGCTCGCCGAATAGCGCGCGGGGCTCTCCGGGCGCCCGCTATTCCTTGACGGTATCGAGAGTGACCTTCACGTCCGTCGCGCCGACGGCCACGCCGCGCGCCGTCCCCTCGAGGTCACCCTTGGCCGCCACCGCGTCTCCCGACTTCGAGAGGCGGGCGGTCACGGTCAGGGGCCCGGCAAACGCCGTGCCCGCGATCATGGCGTCACGCCCGGAGATCGAGAACTTGAAAGGGAAGGTCACGTTGTCTTCCCGCCGCACGGCCAGGATCTTGTTGTCCGCGGCGGAGCGCGCGATCACGAAGAGGACTCCGCCCGCCGCGCGGGACGCGAGGGACGGCGCCACCGCGATCGTGCCCGCCACCGACCCCGTGTCCGCGCCCGCGCCCGCCGGGGGCGCGGCGTCGATGGGAGGGTGCCCGGGGGGCAGCGAGGAATCGGCGGCGGGAGCGGCGCTCTCCGGGGCCCCGGAGCGATCGCGCGAGGTCAGCGGCCGCAGCGACGACGCGGGCGCCTGCTCGGCGTCCGGCGGCGGTATCGGTTTCTCGCGCTGGCACGAAAGGAAGACACCCGCGACGAGGCAGAGACCCACGGCCAGACCCTTTTCCCGCATGCGGTCATTCTATGATGCGTGGGTCACATGAGGAAGATCCTGGCCGCCGTCCTCGCCGCTCTCGCGTCGCTGCTGCTCGTGGCGGTGCGGCATCTCGAGAGGCCCGTCGAGCCGGCGCCCGTCTCGATCCCGCACGCCGACCCTCGCCCCGCAACGGCGCCCGCCGCCCCGGCTCCGCGGGAAGCGCCCACGGCGATTGCGCTCGGCGATCCCGCCCTCGAACGCCAGGTGGCCCTGGTGATCGAGAGCATGGACCGTACCGGCCATCCTCCTCAGGGAGTGGCGCAGGGCGGCCGGCGCGGCGGCACGCGCGGCGTCTTCGAGAACGCCGAAGGACGGCTGCCCCGCCAGGCGGGCGGTTACTACACTGAGACCGACGTGTGGCCGCGGGGAGCGGGCGGGCGCGGCGCCCGCCGTCTCATCTTCGGCCACGGAGGCGAGGTGTACTACACGGCCGACCACTACCGGACGTTCGTGAGGGTCCGGTGAGCTTCGTCGACCTGCACCTTGCGCTCCCCGGCCTGCGCGGGCATCGCGTCCACGTCGCCGCCGCCGACGACGAGCCGAAGCTGCGCGCCGCCCTGACCACGGCCGGCTTCGAGGTCGTCACCGCGGCCGGCTCCGCCATCACGAACGAGAGCACCCTGTTCGAGGAGATGGCCCGGGCCTTCCGGTTTCCCGATTACTTCGGGCACAACTGGTCCGCCCTGACCGACTGCCTGCGCGACCTGAGGGATCGGGAGAACACGCGCATTGCGCTCCTGTGGTTGGACGCGGACGCGAGCCTCGACGCGGACCTGCAGGCGTTCCTCGATGCGACCCGCGTGCTCGACGGCGTCGGATCCGAGCTCGCCGAAGACGACGAGCTGGGGAAGGCTCACCAGCTCGAAGTGTTCCTGCTAGGCGCCGGCTCCGGGTTCGGCGCCTCCGCCTGACGCCGCGTCCGCGAGCAGGGCGTCCAGCTTCTGCACGAACGCGCTGCGTGGCAGCACGGTGGTGCAGCCGGCGGCCGCGGCGTCGCGTCCGCGCTGCGCCTCGACGTGGCTGAAGAAGCCGACGACGGGCAATCCGGTGAGCGACGGCTCGGCCCGCAGGCCGGCGAGAGTGTCGGCCACGGGCAGGCGCCGCGAGTCGAGGTCCAGGATCACGAGACGTGCCCCCGCGCGGGCGCCCGCCACCGCATCCGCGGCGGTGCGGGCCGGCTTCACCTCGACGCCGTGACCCTTGGCCGCCTCGCGGATCCGGCTCAGGAACATGAGGTCGTCGACGAGCGCGATCAGAGTGAGCATGGCCCAGCTTATAATCCCTTCGATCATTTCGACTCGCGCGCAAAAAAGGCGCCGGGCAAGGAGCCATCACCGGTCATGACCGCCCTCAAGGGAAGCAAGACGCACGAGAACCTGAAGCACGCCTTCGCGGGCGAGAGCCAGGCCAACCGCCGCTACCTCTACTTCGCGCGCGCGGCGGACATCGAGGGCTACCCGGAGATCGGCGGCCTCTTCCGCGACACGTCGGAGGCGGAGACGGGCCACGCCTTCGGCCACATGGACTTCCTGAAGTCGGTCGGCGATCCGGCCACGGACGTGGCCTTCGGCAACACGCGCCAGAACCTCCAGTCCGCGATCGAAGGCGAGACGTACGAATACACGCAGATGTACCCGGGGATGGCGCGCACGGCCCGCGAAGAGGGCTTCCCCGAGATCGCGGAGTGGTTCGAGACGCTGGCCAAGGCCGAGCGCAGCCACGCCGGGCGTTTCACGAAGGGCCTGGACGGTCTCAAGGAGCTCTAGGCCTGGCCTTCGACCCGTCCGACCCCGCCTTTCTCGATGGGGCCGCCGTCGAGAAGGAGCTCGCCCGTGTCGCCGAGATCTGCGAGGGCTGCCGTCGCTGCCATCGGCTGTGCCCGAGCTTCGACTTCATGCTCGAGCGGGTGGACGCGCACGAAGGGGACGTCGCCAAGGTCACGTCCGCCGACTACCGGCGGATCGTCGACCTCTGCTGGCAGTGCAAGCTCTGCTTCAACCACTGTCCCTACACGCCGCCGCACCGCTTCGACATCGACTTCCCGCGGCTGATGCTGCGGGCCAAGGCGGCGCGGGCGAAGGCGGAAGGGGTGACCTGGCAGGACCGCTGGCTGGGCAGCACGGATACGCTGGGCGCTCTCGCGTCGGCGGCGGCGCCCCTCGCCAACTGGGCCAACTCGTCCGCCCCCGGGCGGGCGCTGCTCGAGAAGGCCTTCGGCATCGAGCGCCACCGCACGCTGCCGAAGTTCCATCACAAGACGTTCGGCCGCTGGTTCCGCGAGCGCGGCGGCGGCCGCGTGGGCGAAGGGCACAAGGTCGCGTTCTTCACCACCTGCGTCGTCAACTACAACGAGCCCCAGGTCGGCCGCGACGCCGTCTCCGTCCTCGAGAAGAACGGCTGCGCGGTCTCCTGCCCCGAGAGCCAGGTGTGCTGCGGGATGCCGTACCTCGACGGCGGTGACGTGGAGGCGGCGCGCGCCAACGCGCGCCGCAACATCGACGTCCTCCTCCCGCTCGTGCGGGCGGGGGCGGACATCGTGGTCACGCAGCCGACCTGCTCCTACGTCCTCAAGAAGGAGTACCCGCTCCTCGCGCCCGGGCCCGACGCGCACGCGGTGGCGGCGAAGACCTTCGACACCTTCGAGTTCCTCGTCAACCGCCACAAAGAAGGGCACCTCGCGACGGACTTCAAGGGGCGCGGGCCGGGCAAGGTCGCCTACCAGGCGCCCTGCCACCTGCGCGCGCAGAACATGGGCTACAAGACGCGTGACGTGCTGCAACTCGTCCCGGGGACGGAGGTCACGGTCGTCGAGCGCTGCACGGCCATGGACGGGACGTGGGGGATGAAGAAGGAGTTCTATCCGATCAGCCTGCAGTTCGCGCGCAAGGCCGCGGCGGAGATGGAGGCGGCCCAGCCCGACACCTACGCCACCGACTGCTCGCTGGCCGCGCTCCAGATCGCGGACGTGCGGGGCGCGCGCCCCGCCCACCCCGTGAGCCTGCTGCGCGAGGCCTACGGCCTGCCGGAAGAGCACTAGGGCGGCCGTGCGCAAGGTCGAGCGCGACGAGATCAAGGACCTCGTGGCCTACGAGAAGGCCCGCGAGGGCATGCGCGCGCACGTCATCCAGCTCAAGAGGCATCGCCGGGTGGCGGTGGGGCCGAACCTGACCCTCCTCTTCGAGAACCGCGAGACCGTCCTCTTCCAGATCCAGGAGATGGTCCGCACGGAGCGGATCGTCGACGACGCGCGGATCCAGGAGGAGGTGGACGTGTACAACGCGCTCGTGCCCGACCGCGGCGAGCTCTCCGCCACCTTGTTCATCGAGATCCCGGAGCTGGTCCGGATGAGCCAGGACCAGGTCCGGGAGACGGTCAACCGCTTCCAGGGGCTCGACCGGGACAGCGTCTGGCTCCAGGTGGACGGCCTGCGCGTTCCCGCCCGCTTCGAGTCCGGCCACAGCAAGGAAGAGAAGATGGCGGCCGTGCACTACGTGCGCTTCGCGCTGCCGGAGGCGGCGCGGGCCGCCCTGGGGGAGGCCGCGGCCGACGTGCGCGTGATCGTGGAGCACCCGCACTACCGGGCGGAAGCGGTCCTTTCCGCGGAGACGCGGCGCTCGTTGCGGGAAGACCTCGCGGACTGAGCCGTTCCGGACGGGACAGGCCCTTATAATCGAAAGACATGACCGTGCGGACCGCACCTCGTTGATGCAGTCGTCGCGCTCGCTCGCCCTCGTGGGCAGCATGGTCCGCCGGCTCCTGGACCGGTTCAAGCAATCGGTCCTCTCCGTGCAGGAGTACGTCCTGCTCTCCGCGCGGGGGCTCGCCGCCATCTTCACCGCCCCGCGTTATCCGCGCGAGATCGTGGCCCAGATGGACTCGCTCGGCGTCGGATCCCTGTCCATCGTCATCCTGACCGGCATGTTCACGGGCATGGTCATGACCCTGCAGTCCGCGGCCAGCCTCGACGCCTTCGGGGCCCGGCCCTACGTCGGCCGCCTCGTCTGCGTGTCCATGGTGCGCGAGCTGGGGCCGGTGCTGACGGCGCTGATGGTGACGGGGCGCGTCGGGTCGGGCATGGCCGCGGAGCTCGGCTCCATGGTCGTGACCCAGCAGATCGACGCCTTGCGTGTGCTCGGCTCCGATCCCATCCGCAAGCTCGTCGCGCCGCGCCTCCTGGCCGGCATCGTGATGGTGCCCATCCTGACCATCATCTCGGACACGCTGGGCATCTTCGGCGGCAGCCTGATCGGCATCTTCAACCTCAAGCTGTCCTGGGAGTTCTTCTGGCGCTCGGTCGGAAACGCGCTCACCATGAACGACCTCGTGATGGGTCTGGGCAAGCCCGTGATGTTCGGGTTCATCCTGACTTCGGTGGGATGCCACATGGGACTGCGGACCACCGGCGGCACCCAGGGCGTGGGCCTCGCCACCACGCGCTCGGTCGTCGTGGCCTCTGTCCTCATCCTCTCTTCCGACTTCTTCATGACCAAGATCCTGCTCATGCTGTTCCCGGTGAACTAGCGCGATGCGGCCGATGGACGAGCGCGACGAAGGCGGCCACCTCGACGAGGGGCAGACGGAGGCCGCGGCGCGCGACGTGGACACGCCCGTCATCTCCCTGCGGGACGTTCACCTCGCCTACGACCGGCCCATCCTCAAGGGGGTGACCTTCGACCTCTCGCCGGGAACGACCAAGATCCTTCTCGGAGGATCCGGCTCCGGCAAGAGCACGATCCTCCGCCTCCTCCTCGGTCTCCTGAAGGCGGACTCCGGCTCCATCGTCGTGGACGGGACGGAAGTGACCTCTCTCTCCGAGGAGGAGATGCGCGACGTGCGCCTCAAGATCGGGATGGTCTTTCAGGAGGGCGCGCTCTTCGACTCCCTCACCGTCGGCCAGAACGTCGGCTACCGCTTCATCGAGGACGGCCAGCTGGACGAAGGGGAGATCGAAGCGCGCGTGCGGGAGATGCTGGGCTTCGTCGGCCTCGCCACGCACTACGAGAAGATGCCCTCCGACCTCTCCGGCGGGCAGAAGCGGCGGGTGGCCTTCGCGCGGGCCCTGGTCGCGCGCCCGCAGATCATGTTCTACGACGAGCCGACCACGGGCCTCGATCCCATCACCGCGACCACGATCACCGACCTCATCTGCAAGGTGCGGGACCTCGACGGGGTGAGCTCGATCCTCGTCACCCATCAGCTCCGCGACGCCTACAACGTGGCGCGGACGTTCATGATCAAGAAGGACGACGAATACGTCACGAGCGTCGTGGAAGACATCTCAACGCTCGAGGGCACCGAGTTCATGATGTTGCGGGAGGGGACGGTCGTGTTTCAAGGCTCCCCGTACGAGCTACAGACGTCGACGGACCCGTATATCCGGGAGTTCCTGTCTTGAGGCTCGAAAGGGCAAGAAGGCACGTAGAGCAAGGCGGCGCCGCGTAGCGGCGGCGCGTTGCGAGGGGGGTTTCAGGGGGGGTCGCGAACGCCCATCGGGGTGACGCGTGAGTGCCCCCCCTGACTTGGTAAGCAAGCAACAGCGAACAGTGACAGCAACAGCGAACGGTGACAGCGAACAGCGAACGGTGAATCGGAAGAAGCACGCCGGGAGGCTTTGAATGGCTGAAAAGAAGGCTCTGACCTGGACCGAGCTGAGGGTGGGCGTCGTCGTGCTCGTCAGCCTCGTCGTCCTTGCCGGCACCATCCTGTACATCGGCTCCGGCAGCGGCTCGCCCTGGGCCAAGAAGTACACGATCAAGGCCACCATGAAGGACGTCAACGGGCTCAAGCCCGGCGCGGCCGTGCGGGTGGGCGGCGTCGAGGTGGGCACGGTGACGAAGGTCGAGCTCGCGAAGGGGAGCGGCGAGGTCGAGGTCGACATGAAGCTCGACAGCCGGGTCCAGGACCGCATCACGGACAAGAGCCAGGCTTCCCTCGGTGCGATGGGTCTCCTGGGGGAGAAGGCGGTCGACATCACGGCCGCCCCCGAAGGCACGCCCATCACCGACAACGGCTGGGTCAACGCCGAGAAGGAGGACGCCTTCAAGGGCCTCATGGCGGACACGTCGGAGTCCACCGCCCACCTGCGCAAGATCCTCGCCCGCATGGACGCGGGCGAAGGGCTCATCGGCAAGGCCCTGCGCGACGAGGAGCTGTACGACCGCATGACGGACGTGGCCACCCGCCTGCAGTCCGCCATGGGCAAGATGGAATCGGACCGCGGCCCTCTGGGCCGTCTGATGAACGACCAGGAGATGTCACGGAACCTGGCGAAGTCGGCGGCCGGCCTCGAGGCCGTCATCTCCCGTGTGGAGTCCGGTCAGGGCGCGATCGGTGCGCTGTCCAAGGACGAGAAGCTCGTCGCGGACCTCAAAGGCGTGGTCGGCAACCTCAATGCCGTCTCGTCCAAGCTCGCCAAGGGCGAAGGCTCGCTGGGCAAGATGATGACGGACGACACGCTCTACAGGCGTCTCGACGCCCTGACCCTGCGCCTGGACAGCCTGGCCTCCCGCATGGAGAAAGGGGAGGGCAGCCTGGCCAAGCTCATGAACGACCCCGACTTCTACGACAACCTCAACGGCGCGGCCATGGACGCGCGGTCCCTGATCGCCGACGTCAAGAAGAATCCGAGCAAGTACTTGCGGGTGCAATTGAAGGTGTTCTAATCTAGCTTCAGTCTCTTCCGCCGTTTTCTACCAAGAGGTGACGTCATGACGAGTTACGAGGATGACGACGACCGCGACTCCAGCGCGTCCAGTGTCATCCTGGCCTTCCTTCTCGGCGGCCTGACCGGTGCCGCCGTCGCCCTTCTCTACGCCCCGCGCTCCGGCAAGGAGACGCGGGACCTCCTCAGCGAGCGGGTCCGCGAGACGGCCGAGCGCGGCCGCGAGCTGAAGGAGGAAGCGGTGGGCCGTGGCCGGGCCCTGGTCAACGACGCGACGAACTACGTCGAGAGGCAGAAGCAGGAGCTGGAGGGCCGGAAGGAACGGTTCACGGCCGCGGTGGAGGCGGGACGCCAGGCCTACCGCGAGGAGAAGCAGAAGGAGAACGCCTAGGCGACCGAGGGGGGAATGGACTCGCTGGGACTTGTCTTTCTAGGTGTGATTGCGTTCGCCTCCCTCGTCCAGGGCGTTTTCCTGGTGGGGCTGGCCTTCGGCGGGCTGCGCATCGCCCGCCGCATGGGCGAGATCCAGAAGAGCGTCGAGGAGGAGATCCGGCCCGCCATCGACGACGTCTCGCGGCTGGCGCGCAACCTCGCCTCCGTCTCGCAGCTCGCGACCCAGCAGGCCCAGCGCCTGGAGACCGTCGTCGCCCACACCGTCAGCCGCGTGGACGAGGCGCGCGATCAGGTGCGCGAGGCGATCGGCCGTCCCCTCGACTCCTTCCGGGACGTGACCGCGGTGCTGAAGGGCTTCAAGCGCGGTCTCGACGTCTACCAGCGCCTGGGCGGGCTGGCCGCGCAGCGCCGGGGCGCCACCCGCCGCTACGCGGAAGACGAGCACCTGTTCATCTAGTTCGCGGCTTTAGTCGATTCGATGATCCGCCGGGCCAGGGCCCGTTCCAGCGCCGCGCGCTGATCGCCTTCGAACGACGCCGTGTCCACGCGGATCTGGGCGTCGCCGCGCCCCCACACGACGAGCGCTTCCGTCCCGCGGTCGACGTGCGTGACCTCGCCCCAGGGCACGAGCGTCGTGCCGGTCAGCTCGCGTGAGTTGAGGCCGTCCGGCTCGATGTCCAGCCGGTAGCGCAGGCGCGCGCTGCCCACGCCCGCGACGGCGACCGCGCCCACGACCAGGACCGCCCGGGCCCACCGGCGGGGGACGAGCGCGGCCGCGGCTGCGAGCAGGAGAGCCGCGGCCAGGGCGGCCGTGCCCACAACCCAGCCGTAGTCGATGCGCAGGGCCGCGTTCAGCAGGGTGAGACGCGGAGAGCGCAAGGCCACGGGCAGCACCGCCGCCGCGGCCAGGCCGAGGCCGAGAGCCGAGATCCATCGTGCGCGGGTGGACATGTTCCGGATGGTAGGCGTCGGACCTGCCGCGGTAGGTCAGTTCGCAGCAAGGGGACGGTCATCCGCCCCCGGACGGACAGGAGGCGCCGGCCCGCCCTAGAGGCGCGTGGACTTGTGCTCGACGCCGTCGTACGAGAGGAGGCGACCCCGCTCGTCGTCGACCGTCTCGATGTGGACGGGGCGCCGCCACACGCGATGCAGGTTCTTGAGCGTGTCCCGGGCCTTCTCGACGTCGAGCGGGATGCCCTCGAACCGGTGCTGCAGGTACAGCTCGCCGCGGTTCGCGTAGTTCGCGTCCGTCACGTGGATGATGGGCTGGCCCAGGTTCGTGAGCTGGAAGAGGAGCCGCTCCTTCACCTTCCGCCAGTCGCGGCTCACGATCACGTGGCGCCCCGTGCGCGCGTCGTAGCCGTACACGAACAGCTCCAGCCGCTGGCAGAACTCCTCGTTCATGAAGGCGTCGATGAACATGACGTCGTTGTAGATCTTCCGGACCTCGAAGATCTTCTGGCGGCCGAGGCCCAGCTTGTGGTCCCAGCGCCGCTTGACGTCGTTGTCGTCGCACTCGTCGTATTCCTTGCCGAACTTCCCCTTGTTCCAGCGGTCTTCGATCTCGCGGAAGAGCTCGATGCCGATCTTGTAGGGGTTCAGCCGGCCCGGGCTCATGGCCATGGTCCCCGAGTGCTGGTCCGCGAAGTCGATCACCTCGGAATCGGTGAGCGCGCGCTGGGTCATGATCGTCGAGTGCCAGTAGGAGGCCCACCCTTCGTTCAGGACCTTCGTCATGCCCTGGGGCGCGAAGTAGTAGGCCTCCTGCCGCACGATGCCGAGGATGTCGCGCTCCCAGTTCTCGAGCGGTGCGTGCTCGATCAGGAACTGCAGCACGTCGCGCTGCGGGTCCTCGGGCACGCGCTTCTTGCGCTTCGCGCGCTCCACCATCCGCGCCTTCTGCTCCTCCAGGAAGGCGGGCGGGTTGATGTACGGCTCCATGTAGCCCTTGCTGGGGAGGCGCGGGACCTTCTCCGCCGGCTCGTCTTCCGCGGGGGGAGCGGACACGCGCTCCCGCCGCTCCTGCCTCTCGATGAAGGCGGCGTGGTAGTCGATCAGGTTCTCGAGGGAGAGGCAGGCGTCGATGAAGCCCTCCACCGTCTCCACGCCGTGGCGGTCGATGTAGGACCGCACGCGGGTGGCGTGGTTGGCCATGGCGTCGATCATCCGGCGGTTCGTCTTGGCGAACCACAGGTTGTTCTTGAAGAAGTCGGCGTGGCCGAACACGTGCGCCATCACCACCTTCTGCTCGACGGCGGCGTTGGCCTTCATGAGGTACGCGTAGACGGGGTTGTTGTTGATGACGAGCTCGTAGATCTTCGAGAGCCCGTAGGTATAGGTCTTGGCCAGCTCCTCGTAGTCCATCCCGAACCGCCAGTGGGGATAGCGAGTGGGGAAGCCGCCGTAGGCGGCGACCTCGTTGAGCTGGTCGTAGTCGAGGACCTCGAAGACGACGTCGTAGAAGTCCAGGCCGTATTGGCGGGCGTACCCCTCGATCTCGTGCCGCCAGCGCTCCAGATCAGGCGATAGGTTCATCGCGGCATCCCCAGGGTACGGGATCGGGCGAGGGGTGACAATGGGTGATGACTGGAAGGGGGCCCCGGACACCGCTGCTGGCGGGCCTCCTTCGCGCCTACGCGCGGACGAACCTGCGCGGAGGGACGCGCCTCACCCTGCTCCTCGCGCGCCACCTGAAGTCCCTGCAGCGCGTCCCCATCCAGGTGGCCGACTGGCCCCCCATCTACATGGACATGCGCTCGTTGAGCGCGCACTCTTGGCTCCTGGGGACGCCCTTCGACCGCTCGCCGCTCGAGGTGAACGAGCAGGCGGTGATGCGTCGGTTCGTCCGGCCCGGGGACGTCGTGCTCGACATCGGCGCGAACATGGGCGCGCACACGGTCCTGCTGGCCCGCCTCGTGGGACCCCGAGGACGTGTCGTGGCCTTCGAGCCGAACACGGAGCTCCTCCCGCTGCTCGAACGTACCCTGGCCGCCCTGCCCAACGTCACGCTCCACGCTTGCGCGCTCTCCGAGGAGAGCCGGGAGTCCGTGCTGTTCGTGCCCGCCGACCACACCATGGCCAGCCTCGCGGACTGGACGAGCGCGGATCCCGCCGGACGCGGCCGCGCCGGAGGCGGCTCGCGGGCGCACACCATCCCCTGCCGCGAGCGCCGGATGGACGAGATCCTGGGGGCCGACGGCATTCCGGTGCCCGGCTTCATCAAGTGCGACGTGGAGGGCGGGGAGCGGCTGGCCTTCGAGGGGGGCCGGAACACGCTGGACCGTCCCGACGCGCCCTTCGTCCTCTTCGAAGCGAGGGCCCATACGGCGGGTGGCTTCAGCTTGAAGCGATCGGAGAGCGCGGAGTTCCTGGCCGGGCTGCCACAGGCCGGGTACCGGTTCCTCGAGATCCTCGACGACGGCGCCTTGCGCCCCGCGGAGCCGTCGGCCCTGAGCGTCCCCAACGTCCTCGCGGTGCCACGGGCGAAGCACAGCCTGTGCCCCGAGTTGGACGCTACAGCCCCTTGCCCAGGAACCGCTTGATCGCGTCGTAGATCTCGTCCTTGTCGCGGATCTCGCTGGTCACGACCTTGGACTCGCCGGGAAAGGCGTCCTCGATGTCGTTCTTGAAGCGGCCGCCCCCGTAGGACGAGCGCACCTGGCCGAAGCAGAAGAGGTTCAGCTTGGGGAGGAGGTCCTTGCGCAGCAGCTCCATGCACTGATCGGTGTCGCGGCTGTCGCCGTTCTCGCCGTCCGAGAAGTGGAACAGGTACACGTTCCAGGAATCGGGCGAGAACCGGCTGTCGATGGCGGCGTTGATCAGCTCGTAGGCGGTCGAGATCTTGGTGCCGCCGCTCTCGCGCAGGTGGTAGAAGGTGTGCTGGTCGACTTCCTTGGCGAAGGCCTCGTGCACGACGTACACGTTCTCGAGGTTCTTGTACTGGCTGCGCAGCCAGGTGTCGATCCAGAACGAGGCCACGCGCACGATCTCCTTCTGCTGGTCGCCCATGCTGCCGGACACGTCCATGCAGAGGATGATCACGGCGTTGCTCTCCGGCACCTCGCGCACGTGCCAGGAGCGGTAGCGGCGGTCCTCGCGGATGGGCACGATGAGCGGGTTGCCGGGGTTGTAGAGGCCGAGGGCGACCTGGCGCTTCAGGGCTTCGCGGAACGTGCGCTTGAAGTGCCGCAGGCTCTCCGGTCCCACCCGCCGGATGTTCGAGTACTTGACCTTCTCGACGGGCACGGACCGGCGGCCGCGGGGATGGATGCGCGGAAGCTCCAGCTCCTCGCCCAGGATGGCGGCCAGCTCGTCGAGCGAGACCTCCGCCTCCAGGATGTGGTCGCCGGGCTCGGTGCCCGGCGCGCCCTCCACGCCTTCGCCGGCCTCGCCCTCGCCCTGGCCGACGCCGCCGGCTTCCTTGCTGCCGAAGCGGAAGCGAGGGATCTCGATCTGGGGAAGGGGAATGGAGACGATGTGCTTGCCCTGGCGTCCGATCAGCTCGCCCTGGGTCAGGTACTTCCGGAATTCCTTCTTGATCACGCCGCGGACGATCTGGCGGAACCGCTTCACGTCGCGATCGATCTTGCGCAGCATCGTCGTCATCGGGCCTGGTGCCCTTTTCAAAGTCAGCGTACGGGATTTCGCCGGACGAGACAAGATCGCGCCCGGCGGGCGGGACGGCGGCCGTGCTACAGTGCGCGCGGACGGGCCGGACCGCGCGTTTTCCGAGCACGGAGCAAGGACGCATTTCGATGAAGTACTGCGACACCTGCCGCTCCGCGTATCCCAACGACTTCAGCACCTGTCCGCGCGACCAGGCCCCCCTGCGCGCCACCTCCGACCTCGTCCCGGGCATGGTCGTGCGCGGCAAATACGAGGTCCTCGAGAAGATCGGCGCGGGCGGGATGGCGGCCGTGTACAAGGTGCGCCACCTCGCCTTCGGCGAGATCCGTGCCCTGAAAGTGGTGGCCGCGAAGCTCTGCGACGACGAAGGGTTCCTGAAGCGCTTCCGGACGGAGGCGGTGGTGACGCGCCGCCTGCAGCACCCGAACGCGGTGCGGGTGGACGATCTCGACGTCACCGAAGACGGCCGGCCTTTCATCGTCATGGAGCACGTCCAGGGCAAGAACCTGCGCGAGGTGATCCGCGCGGAGGGTGCCTTCGAAGTGCCGCGGGCGGCGGCCATCGGGAAGCAGGTGGCGTCGGCGCTGGGGGCCGCACACGCCCTCGGCATCACCCATCGCGACATCAAGCCCGACAACATCCTGCTCACGGTGGGGCCGGACGGGCAGGCCCTGGCCAAGGTGCTGGACTTCGGGATCGCGAAGGTGCGCGAGGGATCGTTCGACGTGGGACCCGGCTACACGCCCACCGAGACGGGGATGGTGGTGGGCACGCCGCAATACGTCTCGCCCGAGCAGGGCATGGGCAAGCGCGGCGACGACCTCGACGGGCGCTCCGACCTCTATTCGCTGGGCGTGACGCTCTACGAGATGATCACGGGCCGCCTGCCCTTCGAGTCGACGACGCCGATGGAGATGATCCTTCATCACTTGCAGACGCCGCCCCCGCCGCCCCAGAAGGTGCGTCCCGACCTCGCCCTTCCGCCGGCGGTGAGCGCGCTGCTGATGCGCGCGCTGCAGAAAGAGCCCGGACGCCGCTTCCGCACGGCCGAAGAGATGGAGACGGCGCTGGACGCTCTCACCGTGCTCCCCATCACCGCCGTGTCGCCTCGCGCCGGAGCGACCGCGCGCGCCGCCGTCGCGAGCCGGGCGGCATCGACTGCGATCGAGGTGGAGCCGATGCTCACCCCGCAGCCGCGGTCCCGAACGGGGACGACGCGCGTCCGCCCGGCGGCCCCGCCGGTGCCGACGGCGGTGGAAGCAGTGGCGCCGCCCGAGGACGAGGAAGCCGCGCCCCGGTCGAGCGGGGGCGTGCTCGTCGCGTCCGCGATCGTGATCCTGGCCGTGGTCGGGGCCATCGCCTGGCGCTCCAGCACGCGTGGCCGTCCCGTCGCCCCCGTGAGCGCGCCCGTGGCCGAGGCGCCCGCGGCCCCCGTTGCGGCCGCGCCCGCTGCCGTCGAAGGGGGACCGGTGGCGGCGCCCGCCGACGGCAACGCGGACGCGCGCATGCACGCCGAGATCCAACGGCTGCTCGTCTCCTCGTCCCAGCTGCGCACCCAACCCATCGTGGTCGAGGTCGCGAACGGGATCGTGACGCTCAGCGGCTCCGTCAACGACGCCCTCTCCTCGCAGCTGGCGGAGAGCTTCGCCTCCAGTGTCTCGGGGGTGCGCCGCGTCTTCAACACGCTGCGCGTTCCCGCGGCGCCGCCGGCCGTAGCCGCGGCGGCCGCCCCGCCGGCCCCCGCCGAGGCGGCGCCAGAGGACACGTCTCGCCCGCCGCGAGACGACGGGGAGCGCGACCGCGAAGCCACGCGCGAGCTCATGGAGAAGGCGAAGCGGGAGATGGAGGCGGGGAACACCGCGGCCGCGGTGGCGGCCTGCCAGGAAGTCCTCCGCATCGACCCCAACCATCCCCACGCCCGCGATTGCATCGAGCGGGGAAGCCGCCGCGGAGGCCCTCCCCGGCGGCAGTGACGGGCCTCGGACGGCCGCGCGCCAATATTTCCGCGTCGTCTTGACCCATCCTGCGGCCCGCCCCAGCATCGAGACAGGGCCGGAGGATCGATGCGTTCCCTCCTCGCGGCCTTGGCCCTGGCGGCGATGCTCGGATGCGCCGGGACCAAGGCGGCGGTCGAATCGTCCAAGGACCCGGGCGCCACGGGTGCGCCCGCCGCGAGCGGGAGTGTGCCTCCGGACACGACGCCCCCCGCGCCGCCCTCGAGCACCCTCCCGCCGCTGCCCCCTCCGCCTCCCGAGCCCAAGGCGGGACGGCAGCCGGTCGCGGTTGAGATGCGCAACGTGGACCTGCACATCACCGACGACATCACTCTCGAGATCGGGCACCTCGACGGCCGGTTCGTGGGCACCAGCCGCAGCGGCATCCCGTACCTCGACGACCCGAACACGTACGAGGTCGTGGTGGACTCGGCCCACATCGTCATGGACATGGCCTCGCTGAACGCGCTGCTCAACGAGCACGTGCTCGGGCACGGACGCTCGAATGTCGAGGACCTCAAGGTGACCACGGACGACAAGGGCCGCCTCGTCCAGAAGGGGGAGATCGACAAGGGCCTCGACATCCCCTTCAAGGTGAAGGGAGCGGTGGAGGCGACGAGCGACGGCCGCATCCGCGTCCACGCGAAGTCCGTGCGCGGCTTCGGCCTGCCCGTCAAGCCGCTCATGAAGCTGTTCAGCGTGGAGATGGACGACATGCTGAAGGTCGAGCCCGGCCACGGCGTGTGGGTGGACGACAACGACCTCATCCTCGACCCCCAGCTCATGCTGCCGCCCCCGCACATCCGCGGCAAGATCTCCGAGGTGCACGTCGAAGGCGAGACTCTCGTGCAGACCATCGGGCCGGGCACGCCGCACCCGCTCTCGCCCCGCGCCATCTCGCCGAACCACATCTACTGGCGCGGAGGCGACCTGAAGTTCGGCAAGCTCACCATGGCCAACGCCGACCTCGAGCTGGTGGACATGGACCCCAAGGACCCCTTCGACTTCTCGG
>Ga0207648_10001551_pt1 | contig 25302 bp, 24 predicted proteins | sample KBSMisM32_FD_184310 | JGI IMG/M metagenome (GOLD analysis project Ga0207648, IMG submission 184310) | Miscanthus rhizosphere microbial communities from Kellogg Biological Station, Michigan, USA - KBS Miscanthus M3-2 (SPAdes) (version 2) | ecosystem: Host-associated > Plants > Roots >... | reverse complement strand
TGTTACCGTTTGATCCGTAGCGGGATGACCTGCAACGTGACGAGTGGGTCGTGCGATGAAAAAAGTAACGCTTTACAGCAGATCGGTTCGCGGAAGCGCGGCAAGCGCTCCGCCGCGAGGGCGTCGTGTCTCCTCGGCTATCGCGGCTGCCGCAGCGCAGCAGAAGCCGCCTGCTGCGCCCGTCCCTGTCCGCGCCACGTGGCGCGCCCGCATCGCACGCTTCGAGCGCGTCCTGTTCGTGACCGGCGGCGCGCTTTTCGCGCTGATCCTGGTTGCGGTTCACGGGTCGTTCTCCCCGGCGACGCCCGCGCTCACCCAGAAGGACATCGACGCGGCGGTCCTGTACACGCTCGAGAATGTGCCGATGCAGGCGCACGCGGCAAAGGCCTACGCCGCGGTGCAACGCTCGGTCGTGCGAGTGCGCGGCAGGACGAGCGACCAGCGCGAGGACGGCTACCAATCCGAAGGCGTGGGATCGGGCGTGGTCATCGTCGACACCGGCATCATTCTCACGAACCTCCACGTCGTCAACGGCGCCGAGCAGGTGTCGGTCGAATTCTTCGACGGTCTCGAGTCCGAAGCGACCGTCGTCGGCGTTCGCCCCGAGCACGATCTCGCGGTGCTGCAGGCGAAGAAGCTGCCCGACGATCTCCAGGCGGCGACACTTCGATCCACCAGCGATTTGGCACCCGGCGACGAGGTCGTCGCGGTGGGATTTCCGTTCGGCATCGGCCCGTCGGTATCGTCCGGCGTGATCTCCGGGCTGAACCGCGAGTACCGCTCGCCGCAGGGCAAGCGGCAGCTGACCAATCTCATCCAGTTCGACGCCGCAGCCAACCCCGGGAACTCGGGTGGCCCGCTCGTGACCAACGACGGCGAAGTGGTCGGCATCGTCACCGCCATCCTGAATCCGACGGAGGAGCACGTCTTCATCGGCATCGGCTTCGCGGTTCCGATCGAGAGCGCGGCGGCAGCGGTCGGCATCTCCCCGTTCTGAAGAGGCCGCTTTGACACGGTCGTCCCGAGACGGCCGTTCTGACGCCGCCTGCTCCTGGCAAGACGAAAGGCAAGGAAACGCATGAACGACACCGCAGCCGCACACAATGAAGTCACTCCGCTGATGGAGCGGATCCTCTACGAAGTGAAGAGGATCGTCGTCGGCCAGGATCACTTTCTCGAGCGCGTCCTCGTGGCGATCCTGGCGCAGGGACACCTCCTCGTCGAAGGCGTCCCCGGCCTCGCCAAGACGCTGACGGTCAAGACGCTCGCGCGCACCATTCGCGGCAGCTTCAAGCGCATCCAGTTCACGCCCGACCTCGTTCCCGCCGACCTCGTCGGAACACGCATCTACAACCAGAAGACCGGCGAATTCAACACGTCGCTCGGCCCCGTTTTCGCCAACCTGCTGCTCGCCGACGAAATCAATCGCGCGCCGGCGAAGGTGCAAAGCGCGCTTCTCGAAGTGATGCAGGAATACCAGGTCACCATCGCCGGCGAGACGCACTGGGTTCCCTCCCCGTTTCTCGTGATGGCGACCCAGAACCCCATCGAGACCGAAGGCACCTATCCGCTGCCGGAAGCGCAGGTCGACCGCTTCATGATGAAGGTGCTGGTCGGCTACCCGAGCGAGGAGGAGGAATTCGTCATCGTCGAGCGCGTGACCGGCGCCGCGCAGGAGGTCGCCTCCGTGGCAACGACCGAGGAGTTGGCCCTCCTGCAACGCGAATGCCGCAGCAGCTATGTCGATCCTTCGCTGATCCAGTATGCGGTGCGCCTGGTCGCCGCCACGCGCAACCCCGACAAGTTCGGCCTCAAGGATTTTGCCCGCTACCTGACGTACGGCGCGAGCCCGCGCGCGACCATTCACCTGATCGAGGGCGCACGCGCGCTCGCCTATCTGCGCGGTCGCACTTACGCGCTGCCGGAGGACGTATCCGATCTCGTGCCGGACGTGCTGCGGCACCGCCTCTCGCTGTCGTACGAGGCGCTCGCCGACGGGCAATCGGCGGATGCGCTCATCCAGCGCATCATGCAGCACGTGCCGAGGCCGGAGAAGCCGCTCGAGACTCATGTCCGCATCGAACCTAAATCCGACGCGAACGCCTGAGGCGGTCCTGCGCCGCCTCGAGTGGACCGTCATCCGTCGGCTGGACGGAGTGCTGCACGGCGACTATCGGACCCTCTTCCGCGGCCACGGTCTCGATCTCGCCGATTTGCGCGAGTACATGTACGGCGACGACGTCCGGCACATCGACTGGAACGTCACCGCGCGGCTCGCCACACCCTATGTCCGCGAATACAACGAGGAGCGCGAGGTCGCCGCGTGGTTCCTGCTCGACCTGAGCGCGTCGGTCAATTTCGGCTCGCAGGACTTGAAGAAGCAGGCAGTGTCGAGCGAGTTCGTCGCGGTACTCGCGCGCATCCTGACGCGCCACGGCAACCGCGTCGGCGCGCTCTTCTACGGCGACCGCGTGGACCAGGTGATTCCCACGCGGAGCGGGCGGCGCCAGGTGCTGCATCTCCTGCACAGCATGGCCAACCGGCCGGAGCGCGCGCAAACGGGGGCGACGGACTTAGGCGAGCTCCTGCGCACCGCCTACACGATGGCAGCCCGGCGCTCACTCATCTTCATCGTCTCGGACTTCATCAGCTCCCCCGGCTGGGCCGAGCCGCTCGCACATCTCGCCCAACGGCACGACGTCGTCGCCGTGCGCCTGTACGACCCGCTGGAAATGGAGCTGCCCGACATGGGCATGCTCGTCGTGCAGGACGCCGAAACGGGTGAGCAGGTCTTCGTCGACACGCACGACCGCGGGTTTCGCCGGCGCTTCGAGGCAGCCGCCAAGGCACGCGAGGCCGAGCTCCACGCCTCGTTTGCAACCGCGGGCGTGGATGCGCTCGAGCTGTCGACGAACGACGATCTCGTGGATGCAATCCTGCGCTTCGCCGAGCTGCGCAAGCGGAGGACCCAGCTCGCGACCGGCGGCGGCTTTCCGCAGCACCTCGGAGTGCAGTCGTGACCTGGCTATGGCCCGAAATGCTGTGGCTCCTGGTGCTCGTGCCGGTCCTCGTCGGCGCATACGTGATCCTGTTGCGGCGGAAGCAGAAAAGCGCGCTTCGCTATGCGAGCCTTTCGGTGATGAAGGACGCGCTCGGCGCGAGCCATCGGCTGCGCCGCCACGTGCCGCCGCTCATGTTTCTCGCGGCCTTCACGCTGATGATCCTTGCCATCGCGCGCCCCGCCGCGGTCGTCACGCTGCCGTCGCAGCACGAGACGGTGATCCTGTCGATGGACGTCTCCGGCAGCATGCGCGCGACCGACGTGAAGCCGAGCCGCATCGCCGCCGCGCAGGACGCGGCGCGGGCCTTCGTCGCCGAGCAGCCGAAATCCACGCGAATCGGTGTCGTCTCGTTCGCGGCGACGGCCTCGGTCGTGCAGTCGCCGACGCATAGCCGCGAAGACATCCTGGCCGCAATCGAGCGCTTCCAGCTCCAGCGCGGCACCGCGGTCGGCAGCGGAATTCTGGTCGCGCTGAAGATGATCTTTCCCGACGCGGAATTCGATCTGCGCTCGTCCAATCCGCGGCGCGACGCGACGCGAGCGAGCCCCCTCGACCCCGCGAAGGCAACCGACAAGTCGGACACCAAGACAGTGCCTCCGGGTTCGTACTCGTCGGCAGCCATCATCCTGCTCACCGACGGACAGACGACGACGGGTCCCGATCCGATCGAATCGGCGCGCATCGCTGCCGATCGCGGCGTCCGCGTGTACACCGTCGGCATCGGCACGCCGGGCGGCGAGACGATCGGCTCCGAAGGCTGGTCGATGCGCGTGCGCCTGGACGAGCAGGCGCTCAAGACCATCGCCAACGTGACGCAGGGCGAATACTTCTACGCCGGCACGGCCACCGATCTGCAGAAAATCTACAAGAACCTCAACACGAAGCTCTTTTTCGAGCAGCGGGAAACGGAGGTCTCGGCGCTCTTTGCGGCCGCGGCCGCGGTGCTGGCGCTCGTGTCGGGACTTTTGTCCCTCCTCTGGTTCAACCGGATCCTTTGACTTAGACCGCGGGCATCCCCGTCAGCGCCGCGCTGACAGCCGATGTTCCATTGCGCCGGCGCGATCGCGTCGGCAGGACGTCACGCAACCACGCGAGCGGACCGCTCTCATTGGCATGCATGTGCGAATAGTGCGCGCGCGCCGCGGCGATCCATTCGACAAATCAATGCGCGCCGTGACGATCGACATGGAACTTCGGCGTGCGACACGAGTCGCATCAAGGTTGCCGCGAACATGGCGAATCGCGACGCGCTGACGCGGGCATTACCCCGCATCGCTCCATGTCGCGGCAGCGACGCTGTCGACATGCTGTCATCGCACTGACATTGCGCTGTCATCACGTCCCGATATAAGTCTATCTGCACCAAACCAAGGAGATCGCAAATGGGAAAGATCCCGAATCCGTCGCCGCCGTCACCCGCCGCGGGCGCAACGGAGGCCGGCCCGTCGCCCACCAGCGACAGGACCCCGACGCTGCCTGCCATCGTCGCCGCGTCCTTCGACCGCTTGGCACTGAGACAACGCGCGCGAATGCTCGGACGGCTTCTGGCTTCGGTGGGTCCGCTCGCGCTGGCGGTCGTCGGCGGCGGCGCGTTCGCGAAGTACGCGACGCACGCCCGCTGGCCGGAGATTCCCGTCTCGCTGGAAGATGCCGCGCGTGCCACGTCGGGCCAGATCCAGGAGATCGTCCGCTACATCGAGCAAAGCAATCCGCAGCTCTTCAACAACCTCCTGGAGATTCTCGCGCGCGATTCCGCGACGATCGCCGCGTTAGGCGCTTCCATCGCGGCCCTTACCATGCACCGCATCGCCGTTCGCCGTGATTCACGGCCGATCGCCGGGTCAGGATCGGTCGCTTCGGCTACCAAGCGCGAACGCAGCCGGTAGCACGGGCAGGAAAAGCACCGGCCGCTGCAAGGGGGTCACCCATTGCTGCGAGTGCGGTGGACGAATATGATGCCGTCGGGGTCGCATCATTCGTCCGCTCGCCCGCTTGCGTCCGGCTGCACGACGGCGCCCCGCCGAACAAGGTTCATTGCCAGGGGAGGAGCCCGCCGTGCCACGCGCTCACAGGTCTGTCGTACCCGTCGTTGCGACGGTCTTCGCCGCAGCGCTCGCCGCGCAGTCCGGCGCCGCGAATGCCGCCAAGATCACCGAATGCACGAAGGGCGGCGTCTGCTATTGCGTCAACGACGAGCTCAAGGCGACGATCACCTCCAAGGTCGATCGCTTCCGCCAGATCCTCGCCGAGCAGCGCAAGGCGGGCAAGGCCGTCGGCTACCTGAGTGTTCCGCTCACCTCGGCGGGCGGCGGCAACTTCGACATCAACAAGGAAGTCGCCGAAAGCGCGAAGGCGGCGATCGAGAAGCGTTTCGGAGCCGATTACCTCTACGTTCTCAATCCCGGCACGCTGGACGCCGACCTGCCGAAGGGCACGGGCGCCGACTACATGCTGATGTGGACGTCGCTGCTCGAAGGTCCCGACGGGCTCGGCGATTTCGATTTCGTCTATTTCGCCGGACCGCAGGACTTTGCCCGATACTTCGGCTTCGACGGCAATGCCGACATGGCGAAGCTCGAGGCGTACTTCGACAACCGGGTGAAATCCAACCCCGGCTTCGCGAAGGCCGTTGAAGGAGGCCTCACCAAGGCCGCTTTCCGCCGCTACTACGCGCTGCGCGCGTCCTCTTCGGTGAGCCGCGGCGCGCACGACGAGTGGAATATCTTCCGGCAGATCAACGAACGCCGCCGGGCGGACAGCAAGATCGGAACAACAGGCCAGATTCCGGTGCTTTTCGACGGCCGCGGAGTGAATCCCTCGGACAGCGAAGCTCCAGTCTCCGAAGGCTACGTCGGGAAGTGCGCTCCATAACGGGAGGAACCTCATGACTCACCCACTGCTGCGCCGCATGGCGCGTGCCCTCGCGTTGGTTCCGCTGCTCGCCTTCGCGCTTGGATGCGCGACGGCGCGCGCGGCCGACACCGTGAACGCCTACTCGATCTGGCCGGAAAATTGGGCGCGGCCGATGTTCGAAGAGTTCGAGAAAGCGACCGGCATCAAGGTCAATTTCGTCCGGTTCTCGTCGGGCGAGGCGCTCGCCCGCGTCATCGCCGAGAAAGGCAATCCGCGCGTCGACGTGCTGTTCGGCGGTCCGGTGGAGACGTTCGCCGCGGGCATCGGCGAAGGCGTGTTCGAGCCGTACAAGCCGCCCGCGTACGCGACGCTGCCGCCGCGCTTCAAGCATGCCGACGGGCAATGGATCGCCATCGCCGACGATCCGCTCGTCTTCATGACCAACGACAAGTTCCTGAAGGAGAACAACCTCAAGGCGCCGGGCTCGTGGAACGACCTCCTCAACCCGGCGTACAAGAACATGCTGCAAATGGCCGACGCGCGAACCTCGGGCACGGCGGTCACGCGCATCTTCTCGATCCTCGAGGTCAACGGCCGCGACGAGACCAAGGCCTTCGATTACATGAAGAAGCTGCGGCCGAATGTACAGCTCTACACGAAGAGCGGCGGCGGCGGGACGCTTCCCGTCGGGCTCGGTCAGGCCGGGGGCGGCATCTTCTTCATCGTCGACGCGCTCGATACCAAGGCCAAGGGCTACGACGTGACCATCAGCTTTCCGCAGGAAGGTATCGGCACGGCTGCCGAAGGCATCGCGCTCATCAAGGGCGCCAAGAATCCGGAGCTCGGGAAGAAGCTCATCGACTGGGCGACGTCGCCGGCGATGCAGAACCAGTTCGCGAAGTACAAGATCAACTTCGTTCCCGCGAATCCGGCGGTGCAGGTCGAGCCGAGCCTGGCGGCGGTCCTCAAGGGCGCGAAGATCTTTGCCATCGACGCCGACTATGCGGGAGCCAACCGGAAGCGCATCGTCGACCGCTGGGTCGCCGAAGTTCTGAACCCCTGAGCGCGCCGGTACCGTGGCCGGCCCCACCTCCGGCGTGCTGACGGCCGGCGGCCGCCACCGGGACCCCGCGGTCGCCTTCACGTCGCTCGCGCTGTGGCTCCTGCTCGCGCTGTTCGTCGTGTATCCGCTCTCGATGCTGTTCGTGCGGATGCTGACGGACCACGGCACAATCACCACGGCCGGCCTCGCGACGATCCTGACCGATCGCCATCAGGTTCGGGCTTTCTGGAACAGCCTGCTCCTCGCCACGCTGGTTGGCGCGCTGGGAACGGTACTCGGCTTCCTGTTCGCGTTCACCGCGGCGCGAGGCCGGCTGCCGCGATGGCTTCTCGGCATCGTCGACGCGAGCGTGCTGCTGCCGCTCGTCTCGCCGCCGTTCACGACGGCCATTGCCATCATCTTTTCGTTCGGGCCGCGCGGGCTCATCACCTACGAACTGCTCGGGCTCAAAGGGGTGACGGTGTACGGCCTGACGAGCACCTTCCTCTCCGAAGCCCTCACGTATTTTCCGATCGCCTACCTCACGCTGCGCCCGATCCTGGCGGCAATCGACTCGAACATCGAGGGGATGGCCTTTTCGCTCGGCGCGTCCCGGTGGCGCGTGTTCCGCACGGTGACACTGCCGCTCGCGATCCCGGGCCTCGCCAACGCATTCCTGCTCTTGTTCGCGGCGTCGCTCGCGGACTTCGCCACGCCGCTCATCCTCGCGGGCAACCAGTTTCCGGTCCTGCCCACGCAGGCGTATCTGCAGATCACCGGGCTCTTCGATCTGCGCGGCGGCGCCGCACTGTCGTTCGCCCTGCTCGTCCCCGCGCTCATCGTCTTCCTGCTGCAGCGGTACTGGGTGAGCCGGCGCTTCTACGTGACGATCACCGGCAAAGGCGCAGGCCAGACGCCGTTCGACAGCATCTCCCCGGCGATGCGCAACGGCCTCCTCGCCGTCTGCGCGACGGTTGCGCTCGTGATCGTCTACTTCTACGCGCTGCTCCTCTACGCGTCGCTCGTGATGGCGCTCGGCGCCAATCACACTTTCACGCTGCAGCATTACCGGACGATTTTCACCGAAGGCACGAAGGCCATCCGGGACACGCTGCTCATCGCCGCATTCGCCATGCCGCTGGGCGGCCTCTACGGGGTGCTGGTGGGCTATCTCGTCACGAAGAAACAGTTCGTGGGGCGCCGGTCGATGGAGCTCGTCTCGATGATCAATTACGCGCTGCCGGGAACCATCGTCGGCATCGCCTACCTGATCGCCTTCAACGACCCGCCGATCGAGCTGACCGGCACCGCGCTCATCATCGTCGCCTGCTACATCTTCCGCTACGGCCCCACGGGCATCCGGGCGACCGTCGCGCTCCTGCAGCAGATCGACAAGAGCCTCGAAGAGGCGTCGCAGGGGCTCGGTGCCGGCAGCGCGACGACGTTCCGGCGCGTGACGCTGCCGCTGATCCTGCCGGCGTTCTTCGCGGGCCTGGGCGTCGTCTTCATCCGGTCGATGACCGCCATCAGCGCGACGATCTTCCTCGTGTCGATCGGCTGGACGCTCATCACCGTCAAGATCCTCGAGAACATGACCGAGCTCTCGCTCGGCCCGGCCGCGGCCTTTTCGGTGCTGGTCGTCGCCATCGTGTTCGTCGTGATCGCGGCGATCGGCCGCGTGCTGCGCCTCTTCCGCGCCCCGGGTGCGATGCCGATGACGAGTCTCCTCGGAGGATGATCGAGATGGCGGATTCGATCGGCGTGGATGTCGACGGCGTATCCAAGCGCTACGCGCATCGCGTCAAGGGCGAGATTTACGCAGCGCGCGACGTGGTGCTGCACGTGCGTCCCGGCGAGTTCCTGACGCTTCTCGGCCCCTCCGGCTGCGGCAAGACGACGACGCTGCGGATGATCGCGGGCTACGAAATGCCAGACGTCGGCCGCATCCGCTTCGGCGGACAGGACATCACCCGCGAGCCGGCCAATCGCCGCAACATCGGCTTCGTGTTCCAGAACTACGCGCTGTTCCCGCACCTGTCGATATTCGAGAACGTCGCCTACGGGCTGCGCGTGCGCGGCGTTGCCGAGGACGACGTGAAGCGCCGCGTCGGCGAAGTGCTGGCGCTCGTCGGCCTCGCCGGTTACGAGCAGCAGTTCTCGAGCCAGCTCTCGGGTGGCGAGCAGCAGCGGGTGGCGCTCGCCCGCGCGATCGTCATTCGGCCGCGGCTGCTCCTGTTCGACGAGCCCCTGTCGAACCTCGACGCCAAGCTCCGCGTGCAGATGCGCACCGAGATCCGCGAATTGCAGCGCACGCTCGCGATCACCACGGTCTACGTCACTCACGACCAGGAAGAGGCGATGGCAGTTTCCGACCGGATCGCGGTGATGAACGAGGGCAGCGTCGTCCAGGAGGGAACGGCCGAGGACCTCTACCATCGCCCCGCGTCGCAATTCGTCGCGCAATTCGTCGGCCGCGTGAATCTCGTCCCCGGTCGCGTGGCGGAAATCGCCGGCGGCACGGCGAAGGTCGCGGCGCTCGGCACGACAATCGATGCGCGCGTTGTCCGCGAAGGACTCGCGCGGGGCGACGCAGTTCGGCTCGTCGTGCGTCCCGAAGCCATCTCCATCGCCGCCGCCGCTCAGGCGACCGGACCGCTCTCCGCGACGGTGACGTCGCGCACCTTTCTCGGCGAAAAGATCGAATACCTGGTGCGTTGCGCGGACGAGACTCTGCAGGTCGTGCGATACGACGCCGGCCCGGACGAAATCATCGCCGAGGGCGCGATCGTGACGGTGCGCTTTACTGACGGCGCGGTGACCGTCCTCCCGGAGGCCGCCGCGCGCGGGCGAGACGATGCGTAACGCATTCGCTCCAATGGCCGGTGCGCTCTTATGGCTCGCCGGCACGTATGTCGCGATCACGGCGGTCAACGACACCGTTGCCGCCGAGGCGCCGGCCTCGGTCCATGGCTCGGCCGACGTCTTTGCCGCGCCAGGCATCGCGATGGCGTGGGGCATCCTGCGCGGCGCGACCGAAGCCTCGACACTCGTCGTGGTGCGCCTCGCCGTCGATCGCACCCTGTTCGGCTCGGTGAGCGCGGTGGGCATCGATCCCTTCACGCAGCGCGAACAGAGCGTGCTGCCTCCGAGGTCCACGGCGCCCCCCATCGACGTTCGCGTGCCCCGCCCACAGTTCGCCGATTTTCCGCGCACCGAGTTCCGCCTGTTCGCATCCGCGACGGCGGCGCCGGGCGAGGCGCCGAAGCTCGTCGTGTTCTACCTGGGCGTGCCCGACACCACGCCGGAGCTCGCCTCCGACGCGGCGCTCGAAACGTATCTCGCCGGTCGCATCGCCGGCGCGCGCGACGGCACTGGGAGGAAGGCGCCATGACCCCGACCCGCAGCGAGCTTGCGCGCCTTCTCGACCATTCGGTGTTGAAGCCGGAGGCCGTCGAAGCCGACGTGCAGTCGGGCGCCGACATCGTGCGCGAATGGCAAATCGGCTACTTCTGCGTGCAACCCTGCTGGGTGTCGCTGGCCGCGCACCGGCTTGCCGGCACGACGGCCCTGGTCGCGAGCGTGATCGGCTTTCCGCACGGAGCGGACCGCCCGGACGTGAAGGCAAGGGCCGCCGCGCTCGCCGTGGAGGACGGCGCGGGCGAGATTGACATGGTGCAGAATTTCGGCGCGCTCAAGAGCGGGCGAATCGCCATGGTCGCCGCCGACATCGAGGCCGTGATTCGTGCCGTGCCCGGCATCGCGGTCAAGGTCATTCTCGAGACTGCGGCACTCACCGACGAGGAGAAGAACGTAGCGTGCCGGCTCGCGCGCGAAGCAGGCGCCGCTTTCGTCAAGACGTCGACCGGCTTCCACCCGGCCGGCGGGGCCACGACGGCCGACGTGCGCCTGATGCGCGCTGCCGTCGGCGCCGGCATGGGCGTCAAGGCTTCCGGCGGGATTCGGAGCCTCGACGATGCGCTCGCGATGCTCGAGGCAGGCGCCAACCGCATAGGCACCTCTGCGAGCGCCGCGATTCTCGCGGCGCTTCCGGCCGGGACTGACGCTCAGTAGCCTGCCTTGCTGTAGATGTGGATCCCCGCATCGAGCACCCACCACACCCACTTCGGAACGGCGTGAAACGAGACGCTGTGCGCGCCCTCCTCGCGTTTCGGGCGGCCGTTCATCATCGAGCGCGTGATCGTCGGCGTCTGGCCCGCTGCTTCATCGCATTCCCAGTTGCCGCGATCCTTCACCTGGCAGTGGCTGAACTTGCCGGACGGCTGCGACGAGCCCACGACCCAATACAGCACTTCCTGCTTGCTCACGCTCGCCCTGAAGCGGTACCGGTCGCCGGCGACCATCTTACCCTTGCACGCGAGCCCGTCCCAGTTGCCATCTTCGCAGCGGACAGTGTAGACCGTGCGCTCGCCCTCGTACGTGATCTTGTCGCTCGCCCAGAGCGCGATTCCGAGGGCGACGACGACGACCGCGACGATCGCCCATTTGGCATTCATTGCATTCTCCTCCCGGCGTAGTGTCGGGCATGTTCTTGAGACGGAGTTTACCGGCTCGCACGCGGCGACGCACGCGACGGCGCGTTTGTCCCCTTGCGGGCCGGTCTGAGATAATGCCGCTCCTTTTCATTTCTCTCGCCTCCTTCCATGGCCGATCACGACAAGAATCCGCTGCTGCAACCGTGGCAAACGCCTTACGGCCTGCCGCCGTTCGACCGCCTCGAGGGGGAACACTACCTGCCGGCGTTCCTGCATGCGATGCACACGCACCGGGCCGAGGTCAAAGCCATCGCCGAGAGCACCGACCCGCCGAGCTTCGGCAATACAGTCGCGGCGCTCGACAAGAGCGGGCAGGACCTTCATCGCCTCGAGCGCCTTTTCTTCAACCTGACCGCGTCGGCAACGTCGGACGAGCTGCAGGCCATCGAGCGTGACATCTCGCCGCAGCTCGCCGCGCATCGCAGCGCGATTGCAATGGATTCGAAGCTCTTCGCGCGCATCGAGGCCGTGAACGAGCGTCGCGACGAGCTCCCCACAGGCGGCGAGGAGCGGCGCCTCACCGAGCGCTTCCATCTCGACCTCGTGCGCGAAGGCGCGCGGCTGTCTCCGTCCGCCAAGGAGCGCTACGCGGCGATCGTCGAGCGACTGGCAACGCTTACCACGCAATTCATGCAGAACGTTCTCGCCGACGAGGCCGCCTACCGCCTTCCCCTCGCCAGCGAGGACGATTTTGCGGGCCTTCCCGACTATCTCCGGCTGGCGGCGCGCGAGGCCGCGCAGGAACGCGGCATCGACACGCCGGGAATCATCACGCTGTCCCGGTCGCTCATCGTTCCGTTTCTCACGTACTCCGACCGGCGCGACCTGCGCGAACAGGCATACAAGGCATGGACGACGCGCGGCGAGCACGACGGCCCGCACGACAACCGTCCCATCGCCCGCGAGATCCTCGCGCTGCGCAACGAGCAGGCGAGGCTGCACGGTTACCGCCACTACGCCGACTATGCACTTTCCGACCGGATGGCCGGCACGCCCGACGCCGTCGCCGATCTCTTGCGCCAGGTCTGGGAGCCGGCGAAGGCACGAGCCGCGGCGGAGCGCGATGCGCTGGCGGCGTTGGCGAAGGAGCAGGGAGCGACTCATGCGATCGAGCCGTGGGACTGGCGCTACTACGCCGAAAAGGTGCGGCAGGCGCGTTACCATCTCGATGACGGTCTGTTGAAGCCCTACTTCTCGCTCGAGCGGATGCTGGCGGCGGCATTCGACACGGCGCATCGCCTGTTCGGACTCTCGTTCGTGCCGCGGCCGGAGATCCGTGCGTACCACCCCGACGTTCGGGTGTTCGAAGTGCGCGGCGCCGGCGACCGGATGGTGGGCGTGTTCCTGAGCGACAACTTCGCGCGCCCGAACAAGCGAGGCGGCGCGTGGATGAGCGCCTATCGCTGGCAATCGCGCGCCCACGGCGACACGCTCCCCATCATCGTCAACAACAACAATTTCGCGAAGGGGCCGGCAGGGGCCCCCACGCTGCTGTCGGCGGACGACCTGCGCACGCTGTTCCACGAGTTCGGCCACGGGCTGCACGGCCTCCTGTCCCAGGTGACCTACGAGCGCCTTTCCGGCACCAACGTGCTGAGGGACTTCGTCGAGCTGCCGTCCCAGTTGTTCGAGCACTGGGCGTTCGAGCCCGCGGTCCTCAAGCGACATGCACTGCATCACGCCACCGGCGAGCCCATTCCCGACGAGTTGATCGAACGCCTGAACGAGGCGCAGCGCTTCAATCAGGGCTTCGAGACGGTCGAGTACACCGCCAGCGCGCTCATTGACATGGCGCTGCACTCCGAGCTCGATCCGGCCGGCGTCGACATCAGCGCGTTCGAGCGCGCCGAAATGCAGCGCATCGGGATGCCGCGTGAGATCCTGCCGCGGCACCGGCTTCCGCACTTCGGCCACCTGTTCGCGAGCTCCGGATACGCCGCGGGTTACTACGTTTATCTGTGGGCCGAAGTGCTGGATGCCGATGGTTACGACGCGTTCGTCGAAGCGGGCGACCCGTTCGATCCGGATGTTGCGGAACGCTTGAAGCGCTACATCTATTCGTCCGGTGGAACACTGCTCCCGGCCGACGCCTTCCGCTCGTTTCGCGGCCGCGATCCGCGGGTCGGGCCGCTGCTCGTCCAGCGCGGCCTCGCCGACGTCCCGCAGCCGGCTTAAGGAGCCTCACGCGCGCGAAGATCGAAGCGCCCCGATCAAAGGGCGAAGCGCTCCGAGATTCCTGCCTGCAGCTTCGCGATTCGCGCCACCGTTGGCAGGAGATTGAGCCCGGTGTCGCGCTTCAAGCCCAACGCGCCGGACTTGAGATCCGCGAGCGACACGTCGACAGGCGCCCCCGCTGCTGCGACGACGATGACGTTGCCGGAGGAGCAGGCCGGCAGCGCGCAGGTCCTGTCGTCGAACGCGCCATCCATTCGCTTCAACCCCGGTGCCAGGCCGCGGCGCCGGCTGAGGAAATTGGCCACGAGGATCCCTTCGTCGGTCAGGCGCGCGCGGCAGCCGCAGTAGAACGGGAGCGTGTCGAGCATACCGACGTTGCACTTGGCGTCGAAGCCGTCCACGACGATCAGGTCGAAGCGGCGCCTGGACGCCGCGACGTAGTCGTGCCCATCCGCGATCTCGACGACGAGGCGCCGCGGGTCCGCGGGCAACTTGAAGTGCTGCGTCGCGGCGTGCACGACGGCTGCGTCGATCTCGACGACCGTCAGGAGCGCCTTCGGCCGGTGGCGATACAGGAATTTCGGCAACGACGCGGCACCCAACCCGATCAGCAGCACCTGGCGCGGCCACGGCGAGCGGGGGCGCAGCAGGAGCGGAAGCATCATGTCGCGCGTGTATTCGAGCTCGAGCGCCCACGGTCGCGCGACGCGCATCGCCCCCTGTATCCAGTGCGAGCCGAAATGCAGGTAACGTACGCCCCGCGCCTCGCTGATCTCGATCGAGGAGGCCGTCACCCGTCGACGGTTCCGGCGAAGTAGCTGCGGCTGTCCGCCAAGAAATGCGGACCGGCGTCGGAGCGCATCGCCGTGCCGATGCCGGAGGTGGTGAGCACCTCGAGCAGCACGGCGCTGCCCACGCCGCCGTCGATGATGTGGACCGAGCGCACGCCTTCGCGCACCGCCGAGAGCGCGGCGGCCACGCGCGGCCGCATTTCGGGAGGCACCACGCCATCGCGCAGCAGCGCTTCCGCCTCGCCCGCGCTCAGGACGAACGCGAGCCTGCCGTCGCGGCCGTGGATGCCGGGCACGTTGGTCATGAGGATCAGCTTTTCGGCGTGCAGCGTCCGCGCGAGCGCGCCCGCGAACGCATCGGAATTGATGTGATAGGCGGTACCGTCCGCGCCGACGCCGATGGGCATGATCACCGGAATGAAGCCGCGCGACATGAGAAGGTGGATGACGTCCGGGTCGATGCTCTCCACTTCGCCGACGAGCCCGACGTCGCGGGGCGCGCCTTCCGGCTCGTCGGGCGGCAGCGTCATCCGCCGCGCGTGAATGAAGCGTCCGTCCTGGCCGCTCAACCCGACGGCCTTCGCGCCGAACTTGTTGATGAGCCCGACGAGGTCCTGGTTGATCTCGCCCAGCACCATCTCGACGACGTTGAGCGTCGCCTCGTCGGTGACGCGCACGCCGTCCTGTCGGCGATTCTCGAGGCCCATCGTCTGCAGGAGATCGTCGATCCGCCAGCCGCCGCCGTGAACGATGATCGGATTCATGCCGACGAGCCGCAGCAGCGCGACGTCGCGCGCGAACCCCTCCTTCAGCACCGGATCTGCCATCGCGCCGCCGCCGAAACGGATGATCAGCGTGGACGCGTGGAACGCCCTGATGAACGGCAACGCTTCGGCGAGAATCCGAGCTTTCTGCAGCGGTGAAATGGGAGCAGGCGCGCTCACCAGGCTCGCCGCGTGAACAACGTTCGCTTGGTATTGCGGAACGCCGGCCTCACCTTGCCGCTCCAGGGTGATTCGCGCACCGCCCTCCATTCGCGATTGCCGACGGTCGTGGGCGTGGCGATGTCATAGCAGGCATGATACCGGGGACTCGCCTCCGGATTCCGGTAGCGCCGCGCCCGGATCGTCCCCGGCACGGCGGCGAGCCCCGGCAGGTGCTCGCGGTTATACCAGCGATTGAAATCGGCCTCATGCTCGGGAAGCACGTCGGTTTCGACGACGTAGTGGAACGGGGCAGGCATTCCGGCCGATGCGCCCGGCAGATCGAGGAGGAGATCGAGACGGGCGATGGCCACGGCCGGAGCGGCAGCATCGAGGGCGCGCCGCATGAGAGCTTCCGCGTCGGCGGGTTGATCGTCGGCGACTCCATGGTAGAGATAGCACTCGTCCGATTCGAGCGCCTCGAAGAGATCCGCGTCCGCGTGCTCGCAGAACGATCGAATGCGCGATACGTCCCCGCGGCGGAATCGGAGGAGCAGCACACGCACTACCCGCAACCCTCAGTGCACGACACCGAGCGCCACGAGGAAGCGCGACACCATGTTGTACGCGGCGACGGTGGCCACGAGCTCCACGGTGCGCTGCGCGTCGAAGCGCGTCCTGAGCTGGTCGATGATCTCGGCGGGAACGTCGATGTCGCGCGTCATCGCGTCCGTGAGCTCGAGCACCAGCCGCTCGTCGTCGCTCCACGCGGACGCGGGCTCGGAAGCGCCGGCGCCCGGCCGGGGTTCCTCGGGCCAATGCCTGACTGCGTCCATCTTCCAATCCGCGACGCCCGCTGCCCTGGCGTAGGGAACGTGCGCCTCGAACTCGAACGTTGCCCGGTTGAGGACGGCAACGCGCAGGATGATGAGCTCGCGCAACGCAGCGGGAACGCTGGTCTCTTTGCGCACCGCCGTGAGGAGCTTCTCCCAGCCGGCTGCAATCGGTGCGCTGTTGAGCAGCACCTGATAGAGGACCGAGATGTCGCCACGCTCGCGCAGGATCGCGCGCTCGATCTCCACGAGGTCCTCGCGCGTGCCGGGCTCGACAAGCGGGACGCGGATCGACGGTTTCATCGGGGATGACGGCGCCTGGATTGCCGAGCACGGAAATGGATGGCGGCGAGCCTCATTCGGCCGTGATCTTCTTGGCGCGGATCAGCTTGCCCCACTTTTCCGTGTCCTGCGCGACGCGCGCCGAGAGCTCCTGCGGCGTCGAGGCCATGGGCACGGCTCCGCTCGCCGCGAGCTTCTCGGTCACCGCGGGTGTCGCCAGTACGTTGCGGACCGCGCGATTGAGCGCGCCAATGGTTTCGGCTGAGGTCTTCGCCGGCACGAACAGCGCATACCAGTTGTTCGAGTCCACGCCACCGACGCCCTGCTCGGCGAACGTCGGGACATCCGGGAGTGCCGGATGCCGCTTCGGCGCGGCGATGCCAAGAGCCTTGAGCTTGCCGCCCTTCACATGGCCGATCAAGCCCGGAATGTCGCCGAAAAACCCTGCCACCTGTCCACCCATGACATCAGTGACGGCGGGCGCGGCCCCCTTGTAGGGCACATGCAGGAGGTTCGCCTTGGTGACGTCCGCAAACTGCTCCATCGCGAGATGGGGGATGCTGCCCGTCCCCGTCGAGGCGATCGCGGTGGGTGCCGCGCGCTTTTTCGCGTTGGCGACGAATTCGCCCACCGTGCCGGCCGGATCGGTCGCATTGACGACCAAAAGCTCGTCGTTGCTGACGACGAGCGACACCGGGGCGAAGTCGCGCCCGACATCGTATGGAAGCTTGTCGTAGAGCACCGGGTTGATCGCGACCGCGCCCACGCTCGTGAGCCAGAGAGTGTTGCCGTCGGCGGCGGCGTGCGCCACGATTTCCCCGGCGATCGCGCCGTTGGCTCCTGACTTGTTCTCCACGATCACTCGCGCGCCGAGCTCCTTGCCCAGCGGATCGGCGATCGATCGGGCCACGAAGTCGACAGGTCCGCCGGGAGGAAACGCGACGATGATCCGCACGACCCGCTCGCCCTGGCCCAGCGTCACACCCGGCACGAGGCACGCGAGCAGCAGCGTTGCAGCAATCCGACCCAGCATGGGATGTCTCTCGAGACCCGAACGCATCGATTGTAAAGGTATGGAAAAGCCGGCGCGCGAGTTGTCTCCCGCCGGCACCGATCGCTATGATGCGTCACAATGCTTCCCATGAACGGAAAGATGCCAGGGTCCTGCTTTCTGCTGGTCGCGGTTTTTCTGCTTGCCGCGGGCGCAGGCGCGCAGTCCCCAGGCGGCGGCGGAGGGGGAGGAGGAGGCGGATCCTCGGGAGCGCCAAGAGGCTTGCCTCCCATGCGCGCACTTCCGGAGGACACGCGCCGTGCGCCCGGCACGGAGACTCCACTGAGCCCCGGTGCGCTCGTACAGGCGCAGCTCGATCAGCTCGAAGACGATCTTCACCTCACGCCGGCGCAAACCGGCGCGTGGCGCGCCTATGCCGACAAGGTGCAGAAGCTGGCCGACGACACTGCCCGGGCCCGGCTCGACGCCCGGCTGTCGACGCCGGCCAGGGTGGACGCCGTGCAACAGTTGGAGCAGCTCGCGGGCGGCATTGGCGGGCGCAAGACGGCGATCGACGAGATCGTCGACGCCGGTCGCGCGCTGTACGCAACGTTGGCGCCGGATCAGAAAGTGATCGCGGATCGCCGTCTATCCCTTTCCGTGTCGCTGCTCGCTACCGGCGTCATGCCCGCGGGAATGAGCGACGCCGGTACCGGGCGCGCGACTCGACGCCCTGCACCGTAGCGTAGCTTCGCGTCCCGGACCCCTCCCCCTTCTGAACCGGAGATTGCATGTCTGTCATCAAGCATGGCTTCATCATCGCGCTGACCGCCGTTGCGGCGGCGGCCCTGCCCGCCGCGGCGCAGGACTACCCGACAAAACCCATCAGCCTGCAGGTCCCCTTCGCCGCGGGCGGCCCGACGGACACGGTGGCGCGATCGCTCGGCGTCGCCATGGGCAAGGCGTTGAAGCAGACGATCGTCGTCGAGAATACTGTCGGCGCAGGCGGCACGATCGCTCCGACCAAGGTCAAGAACGCGACGCCCGACGGCTATACGCTGCTCATCGCCCATATCGGCATGTCGACGGCGCCCGCGCTGTACAAGACGTTGCCGTTCAAGCCGCTCGAGGACTTCGAGCTCGTCGGACAGGTGGTCGACGTGCCGATGACGCTGATCGCGAAGCAGGGCTTCGCCCCGAAGGACCTCAAGGAGCTCATCGCCTACGTCAAGGCCAACAAGGACAAGGTGACGTTCGCCAACGCGGGCATCGGCTCGGCGTCCCACCTGTGCGGCCTCCTGTTCATGAGCACGATCGAGACCGAGCTCACGACCGTCCCCTACAAGGGAACGGCGCCGGCGTTGAACGACATCCTCGGCGGCCAGGTCGACATGCTGTGCGACCAGACGACCAACACGACGTCCTACATCAAGGCGAACCGGGTGAAGGCCTACGGCACCACGTCGAAGACGCGCCTCGACACGCTGAAAGAGTTGCCGCCCATGAGCGAGGCGGGCTTGCCGGGATTCGAGGTCGTCGTGTGGCACGGCGTCTACGCACCCAAGGGCACGCCGAAGCCCGTCATCGACAAGCTCGTCGCGGCGCTGCAGGCAGGCATCCAGGATCCCGCGTTCGTGCAGCGGATGAACGATCTCGGCAGCCAGGTCGTGAGCCAGGACAAGGCGACACCTGAGGGATTGCGCGTGCGGTTGAAGTCCGAGATCGACCGCTGGACGCCGATCATCAGGAAGGCCGGCGTCTACGCCGACTAGAGGGCGCGCCACGCCCCGCGAATAACCCGGCCACGCCTCGAAGCGCGGCCGGTCACTGCGCCGCCGCAGCGAATCAGGGAACCTGCGGTATCGCGCGGACGGACAGCACGCCGTCGATGGCCGCGACGGCGTCGACCGCCGATTCCGGCACCGGGCTGTCGACGTCGACGAGTGTGTAGGCCATCTCGCCGCGCGACTTGTTCACCATGTTGTGGATGTTGAGACCGGCGTGACCCATCGCCGTCGAGATCTGCCCCAGCATGTTGGGGACATTCGCGTTGGCGATCGCGACGCGATAGGGGGATTCGCGCGGCATGTCGACGTTCGGAAAGTTGACCGCGTTGGCGATCGCGCCGTTCTCGAGGTACTCGCGAACCTGGTCGACGACCATCACCGCCGAGTTGGCTTCCGCCTCCTCGGTGGACGCACCGAGGTGCGGCAGCGCCACGACCCGCGGATGACCGCGCAAGCCAGCGCTCGGAAAATCGCAGAGATAGTATTTGAGATGGCCGGCGTCGAGGGACGCCCGGACCGCCTCCGCGTCGATCAGCGCATCCCGCGCGAAGTTGAGGAGCACCGAGCCGGGTTTCATCGCGGCGAGCCGCGGTGCATTGATGAGGTGGCGGGTGACGGGCAACAGCGGCACGTGCAGCGTGACGAAGTCCGAGCGCTTCAGGAGCTCCTCGGTGCTCTGGGCCTTGTGCACGCTCGACGGAAGGCGCCACGCGGCGTCGACGGTGATCTCCGGATCGAAGCCGACGACCTTCATGCCGAGCTTCAGCGCGGTATCGGCGACGAGACTGCCGATCGCACCGAGGCCGACGATCCCGAGGGTGCGTTGCGGCAGCTCGATGCCGGCGAACGCCTTCTTGCCATCCTCCACCTGCCGATCGAGATCGCCGGGAGCAGCGTCGAGCGCGGCAACGAAGTCGAGGGCAGGCACGATGTTGCGCGCCGCGATCAGGAGCGCCGCCAGCACGAGCTCCTTCACCGCATTCGCATTGGCGCCCGGCGCGTTGAACACCGGTACGCCGCGGCCCGACATCTCGGCCACGGGGATGTTGTTCGTCCCCGAGCCGGCGCGGCCGATCGCCCGCACGCTCGGCGCAATGGGCATCGCGTGCATGTCGTGCGAGCGCACGAGGATCGCGTCCGGGCTCTCGACGGCCTTGCCGACGACGTAGCGCCGTTCGGGAAAGCGCTCGAGACCCTGGCTCGCGATGTGATTGAGGGTGAGGATCCGGAAGCGGTAGGTCATCAGCCGTACATCTGCTCGAATTGCTTCATGTAGTCGACCAGCGTGCGCACGCCTTCGAACGGCATCGCGTTGTAGATGGACGCGCGCATCCCGCCGACGGCGCGATGGCCCTTCAACTGATCCATGCCGGCGGCCTTCGCGCCGACGAGGAACTCGGAGTCGAGCGACTCGTCGGAGAGGTGGAACACTACGTTCATCCGCGACCGGTCGATCTTGCGGGCGGGCGCGCGGTAGAACTCCGTCGTGTCGAGATAGTCGTAGAGGAGCGCGGCCTTGGCGATGTTCTTCTTCTCGATCGCCTTCACGCCTCCCTGCGCCAGCAACCACTCGAACACCAGTCCCGCGATGTAGATCGCATAAGTCGGCGGAGTGTTCACCATCGAGTCCGCCGCCGCCTGCTCCTTCCAGTGAAACGCCGAAGGCGTGATCGGCAGCGCCCGATCGAGGAGGTCGTTGCGCACGATCACGAGCGTCAGGCCCGCCGGGCCGACGTTTTTCTGGGCGCCGCCATAGATCACGCCGTATTTCGACACGTTGACGACACGGGAAAGGATGTGCGACGACATGTCCGCGACGAGCGGCACCTCGCCGGTCTCGGGGGTCCACTGGTACTCGATGCCGCCGATCGTCTCGTTGGTGCAGATGTGCACGTAGGCGGCGTTGCGGTCGAGCTGCCAGGTGCCGAGCGCCGGCACGCTGGTGAAGTTGGTGTCCTCGGAGGACGCGGCGATCCTGACCGCGCAGTATTTACGCGCTTCCTTGATCGATTTCTTCGACCACTCGCCGGTGTTGACGTAGTCGGCGGACGTTTTCCGGCCCAGCAAGTTCATCGGGACGATCGCGTTCTCGGCGATCGCGCCGCCCTGCAGTAAAAGCACGCTGTAGTGCTCGGGGATCGCGAGAAGCGTGCGGAGATCGGCCTCCGCCTTGGCGGCGATGCCCATGAACTCCTTGCCCCGATGGCTCATTTCCATCACCGACATGCCGGTTCCGCGCCAGTCGAGCATCTCGGCTGCGGCCTGCGTCAGCACACTTTCGGGCAGCGCCGCGGGGCCGGCGCTGAAGTTGAACACTCGCATGGGAAGATCGACGGATCGAATTCTGGTGCCGTGATGGAACCGGTAATTCTAGCAGGGAGGTCGCTTTCTCGACGCCGCGCCGTCGACGGGCACACTGCGAAACCTCAGGCCGGCGTCGCGAACACCCAGAGATCGTCCGGCGGCAACTCCAGGAAGCCCGCGCCCGCAGCGTGCGTGTCCGTACCATAGCCGCGGAGCCGCAGCGAGCCCAACTTGAACAGATGTTCGCTGCGATCGCCCATGAACATGGCCGTCACGAGCTCCGCGGGGATGCGGTTCTCGCCCGGATCCCGCGCAGTCCTCATCCGCTCGAGCCGGATGATGCCCGTCGCCCTGTCACCGACGGCGATCTTGCCGCGCGGCTTTCCCCAGAGGCGGAATCCGTCGCCCTCGAGCAGCGCCCGGTCGGCGGCGATCTCGGTGACCGTTCCGGGCAGGCGATTGTTGCTGCCCATGAATTCCGCGGTGAACTGCGTGTGCGGCCGGTTGTACATGTCTTCCGGCGTGCCCTGCTGCTCGATCTGCCCGAAGTTGAGCAGCAGGATCTTGTCCGACATCGCCATCGCCTCGGTCTGGTCGTGGGTGACGACGAGCGCCGACAGCCCGAGCCTGACGATGAGCTCGCGCAGCCACGCTCTCGCCTCCTCGCGAAGCTTCGCGTCGAGGTTCGACAGCGGCTCGTCCATCAGCACGACCGGAGGGTTGTAGACGAGCGCCCGCGCGATCGCGACCCGCTGCTGCTGGCCGCCCGACAGCTGGTGCGGCAGCCGGTCCGCCAGCGCGCCGAGGCCGAGATTGGTGAGCGCCTGCGTCACGCGGTCGCCAACTTCGCCGGCCGCCACGTTGCGCAGACGAAGCCCGTACGCCACATTCTCGAATACCGTCCGGTGCGGCCAGAGCGCGTAGGACTGGAACACGAGGCCGAGATTGCGCTTCTCGACCGGGACGTCGATGCCGGCGGCACTGTCGAAGAGCACCGCGTCCCCGATGGCGATGCGCCCGCGGGAGGGTTGCTCCAGCCCGGCGACCGAGCGTAAAAGCGTCGTCTTGCCGCTGCCCGACGCGCCGAGGAGCGCCACGACCTCGCCCGGCTCAAGCGTCATGGAGACGCCCTTCAGGATCGGATTGTCCCCGTACTGCAGGTGCAGGTTCTCGACGACGAGCGGATTGCCGGGTTTATTCATGGAGGCGCACCCCGAAGCGCAGCGCGACGGCGAGGCCGGCCGCGACGAGTCCAATGTTGATGAGAGAAAGCGCAGCCACCTGGTCAATGGCACCGGCGCCCCACAGCGAGACGAGCATCGAGCCGATGACCTCGGTGCCCTGCCCGAGCAGGTACACGCCGGTCGAGTATTCGCGCTCGAAGATCATGAACACGAGGAGCCAGCTCGCGAGAAGCCCGAAGCGGATCAGCGGAAGCGTGACGTCCTTCAGCACGCGCGATGGCGCGGCCCCAACGGTGCGCGCGGATTCCTCGAGCTCGGGCGCGATCTGCAAAAGGGCGCCCGAGATGAGGCGCAGGCCATAGGCGAGCCAGACCACGGAATAGGCGAGCCAGACGGAGAAGATCGTGTTGCGGAGCTCCTTCAGTCCGGGCACGAACAGGAACAGCCAAAGGAATGCGAGGCCGGCGAGCAGACCCGGCACCGCGCGCGGGATCAGCACGAGGTAGTCGAGAATCCGGGCGACGGCGCCGTGCTGACGGTGGCCGGCGAGACCGATCGCGGCATAGCAGCCGACCGCCAGCGCCCCACCCAGCGTACCGATCAGGAAGGTGTTGACGACGGCGCGCACCTGATCGGACTGGTCGAAGACCTGGCGGAAGTTCTCGAGGGTCAGCACGTCGGCAAGCTTGATGCCCTCGCCCCACTGCTCGACGAAGGCGCGCAGCGCGATTCCGGAAATCGGCACGACGATGGTGAACGCGAGCCACAGCGCCACCACGAGCAGCGCGACCCACTTCCAGCCGCCGAGCGGCAGCATCTTCTGCCGTGTCGCCTTGCCCTTCACCGAAACGTACTTGCCGGCGGTCTTCAAGAGCCAGCGCTGCAGCAGCACCAGCGGAAACGTCACCGCGATGATGCACACCGCCACCGCCGCCATCAGGTGATACGACGGCGTGCCAAGCTTGTTCGTGAGCTTGTACAGGTACGTCGCAAGCACCAGGTGGCCTTCGGGATCGCCCAGCACCAGCGGCAGCCCGAAGAGCTCGAACCCCAGGAAGAACACGAGCACCGCCGCGTAGAGCAGCGCCGGCATCGTCATCGGCAGGCTGACGTTGAGTGCGACCTGCAGCGGATTGGCGCCGGCGACGCGCGCCGCCTCCTCGACGTCGGAGCCCAGGCTCTTCAACGCCGCCGACGAGTAGAGGTACACGTGCGGGACGTGCGTGAGCCCTGCGATCACCGCAATGGAGAAGAGCGAATAGACGTTCCACGGAACGTCGCCGACGATGTCCTTCGCCCACAGCGAGTAGAAGCCGACCGGGCCCATCGCCACGACGTAGCCGAAGGCGAGCACCATCGGCGACACGAACACCGGTACCAGCACCAGCACCTCGATCGTCCGCTGCCAAGGCAGATCGGTCCGCGTCAGGAGGAACGCGAGCGCCGCACCGAGCGGCAGCGCGATCACCGCCATGCCGGTGGCGATGACCACGGAGTTGAAGAGCGCGCTCCAGAAGTCGGGGTCGTCGAAGATGAACGCGTACGAGGCGAGCCCGAACTTGTGCGCCGGATTGAAGAAGGGCGCATTGAGGAAGCTCTGCCAGAAGATCAGCAGGACCGGCGCCAGCACCGCGACCGCGGTGAGCGCGACCACCGTGCTCCGCGGCAGGCTGAGTGCCCGGGAGGTCATGGCGTGCGCGGCCGTCCCCGAGCCCTAGGACGCGCGCGCGATGACTGCACCCTTGGCGCTACGCGCCTTCCCTCCCGGAGGGAGCTGTTCGCGCTTGGGGCGGCCCGGCGCGCTCACTGTTACTTTCTGCCGAGCGCGGCCTGCCACTGCTTCAGGAATTCGAGCCGTTTGGTCTGGTCGAGTCCCTGCAGCAGGTCATTGTTGACGGCGATGGGCTTGACGGCGCTGCCCATTTCCTTTGCGAAAGCCACGCCCGAATCCTTGCCCGTCATGTCGGTGCGCACCGAATAGAGCTCCGCCTGCTCGGCGGTGATCGTCTGCCCGCGCTTCGACAGGAGATAATCGACCCAGAGCCTCCCGGCATTGGGGTTCTTCGCATTCTTCGACACGAACGCGAGGCGCGACAGCACGAGGTTGTAGTCGGTCGTGAACGCGATGCCGATCGACGGGTCCTTTTTCGCGCGCGTCAGCGCATAGGAGCCCAGGATGTTGTAGCCGATGAGGTTCTCGCCGGACGCGACGCGCTCCATCATCGTGCCGGTCGAGCTCTGCATGTTGGCGCCGCGCGCGCCCATCGCCTTCACGAGGTCCCAGAAGGCGGGATTGAGCTTCGCGTCCTGGTTGACGAGCATGAAGCCGACGCCGGACTTCTCGGCGTCGTAAGTCGTGACCTTCTTCTGGTACTTGTCGGCCTTGGTGGTGAGGAGCTTCGTGAAATCGGCGTGCGTCTTCGGCACGTCCTCGGCCGGGACGAGCCGCTTGTTGTAGACGATCGCGATCGGCTCGAACGTCGTCGCGTACACCATGTCCTTGAAGTGCGCCCACTCGGGAA
>Ga0207648_10001550_pt1 | contig 25309 bp, 20 predicted proteins | sample KBSMisM32_FD_184310 | JGI IMG/M metagenome (GOLD analysis project Ga0207648, IMG submission 184310) | Miscanthus rhizosphere microbial communities from Kellogg Biological Station, Michigan, USA - KBS Miscanthus M3-2 (SPAdes) (version 2) | ecosystem: Host-associated > Plants > Roots >... | reverse complement strand
GATTATGTCGAGCAATGCCGCACCTTGAATGTTCCGTACGATCACATTCTAAAAAAAAGAGGAGCTGATTTTAGGGCCTATGCGGCTATTTATAAAGGATTAAAAAAGCTACGGCCTGACATTCTTTTTTTACATGGTGCTTCTTTCATACTTCCCGCCATTATCTTCAAGCTATTCAATCGCCATACAAAACTTATTATAAGAGACACGCAGGCCATACATCTTAAATCGACCACAGAGTGGTTGTGGTTGAGAATTGCTCTTTATTTTTCAGATAACCTGATTTTTTTAACGAAAGAATCGTTGGAAGGAGTGCTTAATAAAACCGGGTATAAGAAAATTCTTGTCAAAGGTGTAATCATTTCAAATGGGTTGGACACCAACTTTTATTCGCCTGTCTTACAAAGACCACCATCAGGGAGAATCGTTTTCGGTATGCAAAGCCGGCTTCAGTCCATTAAAGATCACCCCACATTGTTACATGCTTTTGTGCTTTTGAAAAAGCGGTATCCTGTATTAAATATGTTTTTACGTATTGCCGGAGAAGGCGAAACTATGGCTTCATTGCAACAGTTGAAAAGGGAGCTAGGCATAGACACTGAGGTTGATTTTTGTGGAATGCTTGCTGAGAAGGATCTGCTAAATTTTATGCATTCATTGGATATATACGTTCACGCGAGTCATGGTGAGACAATGAGTAATTCAATAATGCAGGCAATGTCGTGTGGATTACCCATTATTGCAAGCAATGTTTGGGGCATCAATAATATGATAACTGATGGAGACAATGGGTTGTTATATAGAGCAGGTGACGCTCATGATCTATGCGAAAAAATGGCGTGCCTTATTGATTTGAAGGATAGGCGGGTTTTACTGGCACAAAAGGCGAGAGCATATGCGGTAAAAGAATTTTCTTTGCAACAACTGTTTTGCAGATACCGCCAGGTATTTAGTTAATTGATATCAATATGTTTCCACTTTTTTATTCCAAGAAGTATAATTCCACTTACAGGAACGATGGAGAAAAATTAATTTGTCATGATGATGAAATACCGATTGTTAATGGTATCCCTCGTTTTGTAAAAAGCGGAGTTTATGCATCATTATTTGGTGATCAATGGAAAAAATTTGATAAAACGCAATTAGATTCTTTTACGGGCACATCAATAAGCCGGAGACGATTGGAGAGATGTCTAGGTAAATCGAACGCTGATATTCATGGTAAATCAGTACTTGAGGCGGGCTGCGGAGCGGGGCGATTCACGGAAGTATTATTAGAGAAAGGAGCACATTTAATCTCGGCGGATTTAAGTGCAGCAGTGGAGGTAAACGCTAAAAATTTTCCGATTAATGACCGTCACCTTGTCATCCAGGCGGATATTAATGATATGCCATTTGAAAAAGAAAGTTTTGATCTGGTAATTTGCCTGGGAGTTATACAGCACACACCTGATTCCGAGGTTGCGATAACTAAGTTATTTGAGTTGGTAAAAAAAAATGGAATTCTTATTATTGATCACTACACCTATAGTAAATCAAATTTATTTCGCCTGGCTCCTTTTTACAGGCTGTATCTTAAGCGGAAAGATGCTGCTTTTACTATTGCCTATTGTGAAAAACTGGTTGATCGCTATTTACCGTGGCACAAAAAATTTAAAAATAACCGTTTGATGAGTGTATTGTTGAACAGAATATCCCCGGTGATTACATATTATAATGCCTTTCCTGAATTGTCGGATGAGCTCCAGCGTCAATGGGCTTTTTTAGATACACATGATTCTCTAACTGACTGGTATAAACGATTTAGAAGTAAAAGTGATATAATAAACATTTTGAAAAAGCTTGGTGCGGTAAGCATTTGGTGCGAGAATGGCGGTAATGGAGTAGAAGCAAGATGTAAAAAAGCCTGAAATGGGTTTTAAGTGCAAAGGTTTATTCTCTAGTATTTCGGCCATAAACGCACATTTTTTTAGAACAGTTTGATAAGTTTTAAAATTCCAGGTATCCATACGAAATGAAAATATTGTTTGTACAAAAGATGAATGGTATTTCAGGCTCTGAACTGTATATGCTGCAGTTAATGCCGGAATTGAAACGAAGAGGATATGAGGCAGAAATGCTTATTCTTTATCCGAAACAGGGCATTAATAATAGACCGTTTGTTGAACAGTTGGCAGCAAATGGAATAAAGACAGTCGAGATATATAATCACAGTGCTTTGTCACCGCTGCTTTTTTATAAAGTGTATCGAATTCTGAAGAATGGCAATTACGATCTGGTACAATCCAACCTTATTCACGCAGACTTTTGGATATCTATAGTCAAATTCTTTAGATTACCCAATTTAAAATTAGTCAGTGTTAAGCATGGTTATTATCCTTCGTATCAGGCAAAACATGGCAATGATCTCAGGTATTTAAAGTGGAACGCTTATTATTGGATTGAAAAATTTGTGTGTAACGTAGCTAATTTCAATGTTACCGTTTCAAAGGGTATATATGACATTTTTGTAAGCGGGAAAATCTGTAAGGCTCCGAAAATCAGGAATGTTTATCACGGTTTGAATTTAGAACTCATCACCGCCAAGCAACCAGACACTTTCCATCCTCAAACGCCTTACCTCCTTATCATCGGCAGATTGATAGGGTTTAAGGGGCACAAAAATCTTATTAGAGCTTGGGAAAAAGTACATGCAATTTGTCCAGATCTTAACCTTTATCTGGCCGGTGAAGGTGAATGCAGAACAGAACTAGAACTACAGGTAAGAGAAGCAAAACTTTCCAATACAATTCATTTCCTGGGACATGTGAAAAACCCTCATCCTCTTATCGAGAATTGTATGTTTACATTGGTTACTTCAAAATGGGAGGGTTTTGGACTGATTTTATTAGAAAGTTGGTTTCACAAAAAGCCAATTGTGGCTTTTGATGCACCCGCAATGAATGAGGTAATTGATGATCGCATAAACGGTCTTTTGGCAAAGGCCGGTAACGTAGAAGACCTTGCTGAAAAAATTATTTATTTATATAATCATCCCCAAATAACCAGGAGTTATGGGGAAGCGGGATATCAAAAACTCGCAACATATTATACGCTGAAACGCATGGCCGATGAAATGGAAGAGATATACCTGGCCATAATCAATGGACGAGAGGTTCCACTTGAGTTCTTAAATTATCAACATGGATGACGAATTTTCAGGTTATGTGCTCTTTCGGGTAAATGATCTTTACCTGGTTCCTATTTGCTTAACAATCCTGTATATTCTTGGCATAATGATGCGTAAGAGGTATAAAAACTCTGTGCTGGGACCGTACATATTACCGGCATTAACTTTTCGTTTTATTGCAGCCGTTGGATATACATACATAACGCAGTATTATTATGGTTTTGGCGATAGTACCACGTACTATCAGGGGTTATTGGATTTGCACAAGGCATACGATACTAATCCGGATATTCTTTTAAGCGTGTATAGCAAAATACAGCTTTCAAAAACAGACCCTATCTTCCCCTTTTTTTTATATGATGGCAATGGCGCCATGCAATATTATATGCTTGATCCGCGCACCTATACTGTACCTCGTCTTGCTTTGCCTTTCTCTCTTCTATTTAATAAAAGCTTTTTATGTATTTCATTTTGTATTAGTTTTTTCGCTTTTTTGGGAAGCTGGCGTATCCTTAAACTATTTTACGACATGTATCCCCATTTGCATAGAAAGCTGGCGATTGCCATTCTGTTTTTACCTTCGGTTCTAATCTGGGGTGTGTCACTATTAAAAGATCCAATTTGCCTCGCAGCGATGGGTTTTTTTCTATATGCTTCCTATTCGCTTTTAATTAAGAAAAAAAGAATTACATCCTCAATCGTATCGATCCTGATTTCCGGTTTTTTGCTGCTTAATTTAAAGCCGTATATTTTGATTTGCACAGCCGGCGTTTTCCTGTTATGGGTTTTTTTACGATTCAGAGAGGGAATTAAAGAGCCAGTTTTAAAAAACGTTTCGACCATTTTGTTTTCAATCGTCGCTGTGGGTGCTGGTTATCTTATGGTAAATCAACTAACAACGGACGAGACCACCTCAAAATATTCGACTGAGCAGATATTGAATACAATAGAGGCTACTCACAGTACATTCAATCGTGTCGGATCCTCCTTTGAAGAAGGAGGAAGATCGAATTTTTCGGTTGGAACAGTCAATAATTCTGTACTGGGAACAATTTTATTGTTTCCTCTCGGCGTGGTCAACACCTATTTCAGGCCTTTCCCTTGGGATGTTCGATCTCCTATAATGATTTTAGCTATGCTCGAATCTTTGGCTTTTCTTATACTCACTTTAAAATGCTTCTCTAAAATTGGTCTTGGTAAAACATTTTCTTACATTTTTTCAGATCCCCTTATCACCTTTTGTTTTGTATTTGCGATAGTATTCGGTGGAATTATCGGAATTACAACAACGAATTTTGGTGCACTGGTTCGTTACAAAATACCGAGCATGCCATTTTATATGCTTACGTTCATTCTTGTGATGGATAAATCAGGTAAATTTTCTCGCAAACATATTTTTAGTAAACGTTTCTTTTAACTTCATTAAGCTAGGATGTGCGGGATTGCAGGATCAATTAACTTTCGGTTAGATGTAATGTCTATTAACAAGGATTTATTTCATCGAGGACCCGATGAGCAAACATTTTATGAAGACAAAAACCTGCAATTTCATCATCACCGGCTGGCCGTTTTAGACATTGCATGTGGCAATCAGCCCATGTATTACCAGGATCTTACTATAATTTTTAACGGCGAGATATATAATCATCTCGAAGTAAGAGCCAAGTACAATCTCACCTGCAAAACTCATTCGGATACGGAAACTATCCTCTATGCTTATGCGAAGGCAGGACCCGCATGTCTGAACGATTTTGATGGCATGTTTGCAATAGCAATTTATGACAGGCATAAACAACACATATTTTTAGCAAGAGACAGGGCCGGCAAAAAACCAATTTACTATTTCTCGGACGGAACGAAATTTATTTTTGCCAGCGAACTGAATGCGCTCAGAAATCAGGTTCCTCTTCAAGTTGATGAAGAACATATTCATAATTACATCCATACTGGCTATTTTTTTCGCTCGGCTACGCCATATAAGAATGTATATGAACTTCCGGCAGGTAGTTATGCGGTAATCCCATTAAAAGATCCAAAACCTATCGTAGTAAGGTGGTGGGATGTACACACATTTTATTCATTGACTGCCAATGATAGTTTTGATACTGCACTGCGCAATGTTGATCAACTATTGCACGAGTCCGTAAAACGACGACTGGAATCATCTGACCTGGAAGTTGGTTCTTTTTTGAGCGGGGGCATTGACAGCGGCTTAGTAACAGCAATCGCCCGTATGTACAACCATTCAATCAAAACTTTTACCGTTTCATTTGAGGGAGATTACGACGAAGCACCGCTGGCGCGACTTGTTGCTAACCGTTACCAAACCGATCATCATGAAATTAAGATTTCATTTGATAACCTGATTGATGACATTGAGAATATTCTTTATAATTACGGAGAACCCTTTTTTGACAGTTCAGCAATTCCAAGCTATTATGTAAGTCGGGAAGCAAAAAGAAGTGTAACTGTAATTTTAAACGGCGATGGAGGCGACGAAATATTTGGAGGATATCGCCGGTATGTGCCCTTTTCAAAATATGATTTTTTCAATCCAAGTCTCTTTTTGAAAAGTTTATCCTATTTACTTTTAAGGACTTTTCCGACGCCGAAAGGCAGAAGTAAATACGGCTACATTTACCGTCTTGCTGATCTCACAGTAAAGCATGGAATAGATACCTATCGTTCAGCTACCTTGAATAGTTTTGAAGGGTTGAAACAGTTTCATTTTAGCAAGAGCACATGTTTTCAAAAGATGAAAGAACATTTCGATGTTATAAATCAGTCGAAGTTGTCCGGGCTTCAAAAAATTATGAACCTTGACTTTGACAACCTGCTGGCCTGTAACCTTCTTGTTAAGATGGACATTGCGACTATGGCGCATTCTCTTGAAGGCAGGAGCCCTTTTCTAAGTAAAGACATACTTGAATACGTTCCATCGCTTAACGATAGTTTTAAAATTAAAGGAAGCACAACTAAGTTCTTGTTGCGAAAGCTGGCGGAAAAATATTTACCCGATGAATTGATTAACCAACCAAAAAGGGGATTTGAAATTCCCTTAAAAAAATGGATAAACAACGAATTAAATGAATTAGTAGGTGACTATATTTTGCAATCAAACGCGTATTGCCGGAAATTTTTGCCTGCATCATTTATAGCGCAATTGTGGAATCATAAAATAGACGTTGGTGACGAAAAGAGAGCAAGAATGATTTGGACTTTATTTACACTGGAGGTTTGGCATAAAAAAAATTATCTCAAGCACACAAAGCGTATATCGGAATGAGTTTGACAATGCGACCTGCAAAGGCATACAATCAATCGCCAGTTGAAATTTATAAAACCGGAAACCGTGAGGTAATGTCTTTTTCGACAGACATTGACGGCCGTAATATTGACGAATCTGTAATAAAATCTTTTGGGGAAGAGTGGCAAAAATTTTACGATTTTAAGGACGACGAACTCGAGAAGATAGGATCAGGATACTTTGATATTATTACAGATGAGATGGTAAACAAATCTTCTTATTGTATTGATATTGGTTGCGGCACCGGGCGATGGTCCAAATATTTACACTCAAAAGCGGCATTCATTGAATGCGTGGATCCGAGCGATGCGATTTTTGTGGCCGATAAAGTGCTTTCCGGTATCAGAAATGTGCGGCTGTCAAAGGCATCAACGGATAACATTCCTTTTGATGATGAAACATTTGATTTTGGAATGAGCGTGGGTGTCCTGCATCATATTCCCGACACCGGTAAGGCACTTAAAGACTGTGTAAAGAAAATAAAAAAGGGCGGTCATTTTTATATTTACCTGTATTACGCGCTCGATAACAGGGGCCCAGTGTACAAAACGATTTTCTTTTTTGTAGATACGCTTCGCAGGGCGATCAGTTCGTTGCCCGGCAGGTTAAAAAAAATTGTCTGCGATCTGGTCGCAATCGGGGTTTACATGCCCATTGTCCTTTTTGGCAGGTTAATAAAATTTCTGGGGTTTAAAAGCATAGCCAAACGAATGCCCTTGAGTGGTTATCATGATCGATCATTCTTTGTTATCCGCAACGATGCACTCGACAGGTTTGGAACAAAGCTTGAACAACGGTTTACAAAAAGTGAAATCATTGCTTTAATGCAAAGGGCCGGGTTGGCCAATATCGTCGTTTCAGACAAATTTCCTTATTGGCATGCGATTGGAAAAAGGATAAGTTAATGCCTAAACTCGTCCGCATCACCACCGCACCCCTTTCCATGAAATATCTTCTTACCGGCCAGATGCAATATATGCAGCGCCACGGTTTTGAAGTAACGATGATCAGCAGCGATGGAAAAGAATGGCCGGATATTCTGAAGAATGAACAATGCAGCCATCACATCGTTCATATGACAAGAAAGATGACGCCATTTACCGATTTAATTTCCCTTTGGAATCTTTATCGTTTTTTCAGGAATCAGCGGCCCGATATTGTGCACTCACATACTCCTAAGGCAGGATTGCTGGCAATGCTGGCTGCGAAATTTGCAGGAATAAAAATCAGGATACACACTATTGCCGGGTTACGGTTTATGACCGCAACAGGTACAGGTAAAAAGGTATTGATAAAAATGGAAAAGCTTACCGGTCACGCCGCAACAAATGTGTGGCCAAATAGCCGTTCGCTCTTAAATTATATACAACAACATAACCTCGTACCGCAACGCAAGCTGGAAGTGATAGGATTGGGATCAAGTAATGGTATCAATTTATCCCGATTTTCACCATCGGCCCTGGATGAGAATACATTGAATAAAATAAAACAAAAAATCAGGTATGATCACCAGTTAACTTACCTGCTTTGTGTCGGACGTATTGTAAAAGATAAAGGAATTGATGAATTGGTTAAAGCATTTGAAAAAGTTTATAAGAACAATGATAAGCTGCGACTGATTTTGGTCGGCGAATTTGAAGATGAACTGGATCCCGTTGGCGTTGAAACAAGAGCGATGCTGACAACACACCCGGGGATTATAATGACAGGATGGAGTGATGAAGTGGAATATTACATGCATCTTGCTTACGCCTTACTGCATCCGTCATATCGGGAAGGGTTTCCAAACGTATTGTTACAGGCCGGCGCAATGTATTGCCCGGTGATCTGCTCGCGTATTGAAGGCAATATTGATATCGTCGAGCATGAGCAAACAGGATTACTATTTCAGGTACGAAACCAGGCAGATCTGCATAATAAGTTGCAACAATCCTTATCAGATCCCCACCGATTAAAGGAATATGCGGTCGCTTTACGAAAGAAAATTGAAAGCTATTTTGATCAGCCGGTTGTGCATGAATTGGTCCGGAAAAGATATGAAGAACTGCTTGCTGAAACCACTATCAGGCAATAATCGGAAATGTACGATTATCGCAAAAGTAATAATACCTGATTTCTTCCTTTATATAGTGCATTTGCTTTGGATTATGGAAGCTGACATATATTTTAGTTGTTCCAAAGTCCAAATCAATGAAAACCACATTGAAAAAACCGGTGGCCATTATTGGTTATTCAGGTCACGCCTATGTAATCATCGATATCCTCTTAAATGCGGGTCGACTTGTTACCGCTTACTGCGACCAGGAAGAGAAAGAGTTTAATCCCTATCACTTACAATATCTCGGTCAGGAATCGGAAGTAATAAAGAAGTTGAAAAAATTCGACTTTTTTGCCTGTGTGGGTCACAACGGAATTCGTGAAAAAATACATATGCAGATGAGTGCGTTTCTTGGCAACCCGATCAATGCTATACATCCTTCTGCAGTTATATCATCATCTGTCAAGATGGGTGAAGGAGTTATGGTGGCAGCCAACGCAACAATCAATCCACTGACAGAGATTGGACGTGGCGTTATCTGCAATACGTCCAGTACGATCGATCATGAATGTAAAATTGAGGATTTCGTTCATGTGGCACCGGGAGCCGTGCTTTGCGGAAATGTAAAAATAGGAAAAGGAACATTTGTTGGAGCCAACGCCGTGATAAAGCAAGGTATAACGATCGGCAGAAATGTTATAATAGGAGCAGGTACAGTGGTTGTAAAAGATATTCCTGATAATGTAACGGTTGTAGGTAACCCCCAAAAGCAGCTTATCAAAAAGCATCCGGCAAAATTACTCGCAGCTTAATTCCAAATTGATAATAAAATTACTTCACGCATGTATGCACATACATGCTTTTGCTGTTTTTACCACCCGATGATTAATTTGTCGGGAACAACCCGATGCGATAAGTTTGCAAAATTTCAATACTAAATTTAGTTGTGCATTATGAGCCAGCAGGTGAGCAACGATGAAATAATTCAAAGCCATTATAAAATACAGGCCGAAAAACATAAGGATTCTCCAACTTCTACAATGGAAGATGTGATCATCCGTCAAAAAGAACTGGAAAGCATTTTTTCTTTTTTCACGCTGAGAGAAGTTAAAGTGATCGCCAACAGGGTACTGGAAATTGGATGCGGAAACGGTTATACCCTGCAGCAATTAGCCGAAGGTCATCCAAACACCCGTTTTCATGGAATGGATTTTAGTCACGACCTGCTTGCTATTGCATCTAAAAGAGAAATCAGCAATGGTTCGTTCTCGCAGGGAGATGTGCGCAAACTTGAATATGCTGATGCGTCGTTTGATATTGTGTATACAGAACGTTGCCTGATCAATTTGTTGACCTGGCCCGATCAGCAAAAAGCACTTAGCGAAATAAACAGGATATTAAAGAAAGGAGGATTCTATTTTATGATAGAATCATTCACTGATGGCTTCGATAATTTGAATAAAGCAAGAAATGAGCTCGGCCTGGACAGCATTCCTGTCGCGCATCATAATCTTTATTTTAATAAAGAGTCGTTTAAAGAATTTATTTCGCCGCTTTTTAACATAGTTGATCCTGCCGGTCTTGGTGTAGTTGAAAACACAGCATTACAACATAATTTTTTAAGCAGCCATTATTTTACCGCCCGTGTTCTCCATCCTTTGCTTACAAAGGGTGATCAGAATTTAAAAAACACCGAATTTGTAAAGTTCTTTTCCTTTTTGCCGCCGAGCGGTAACTATGCACCGATACAGGCACATATCCTGCAGAAGAAATAAGGTAAATAATAGTGGCAGGCCAAACTTTTTGCTGCGTTTCTTCGTTTTAATATCGTGAATTAATGACTTAATCCCTGAATATGGAGACAGCCACTCTCTTGGTTTCGCGAAGCCCGATCACAAATAAAGAATATCCTTTACCATCAACTGCTGAAGATAAACAGGGAATAAACGATTTTCTTGCTCTCCACCCGGGTAAAAAGGTAGTTGTGGTGCAAGGCCTCGGTTTTGTTGGTTCTGTAATGGGCCTGGTTGTCGCAAATGCATTGACCGAGGAATATGCGGTAATTGGTATTGATCTCCCTTCTTCGTCTTCTTACTGGAAAATTTGTTCGATTAATGAAGGTGTATTTCCGGTAATAGCCAGCGATCCGAAAATTGATATTTATTATAAGAACGCATTGCATAAAAAAAACTATTATGCCACCTATGATAGTTACGCGTTCAGTAAAGCAGACATAATTGTTGTTGATATAAACCTGGATGTAAAAAAGAAGTCATCGATAAGTAAAGATCTCGAAGATTATAATGTGGATCTTACGCCTTTTAAAAAGGCAATAGAGAGTATCGGTCATCAATGCAAACCCGATGTGCTTGTGCTTGTAGAAACGACAGTCCCACCGGGCACATCGCAAAAGATAGTAAGGCCTTTACTTGAAGAAAACCTAACCAAAAGAGGCCTGCCAATTGATGAATTGAAAGTTGGGCATTCGTATGAGCGGGTCATGCCAGGTCCAAAATATATTGATTCGATTCAAAACTTTTACCGCGTATTTGCCGGTACAGACGAAAAGAGTTCCGATGCAGTGGAAATTTTTTTACGTACAGTAATACGCACAGACGAATATCCTTTAACAAAGCTGGGTAATACGAACGCAACCGAAATGGCAAAGGTGTTGGAAAATTCATTTCGCGCTATGAATATTGCCTTTATGGTAGAATGGAGCCGTTTTGCCGAAGAAGCCGGTGTGGATATTTATGAAGTGGTGAATGCGATCCGTATGCGGCCAACGCATAAAAACATTATGTTGCCTGGTCTCGGTGTTGGAGGATATTGCCTGACGAAAGATCCGCTGCTGGCCAGTTGGGCAAGAATGAATTTATTCGGCAGTGAAGAGAGATTACATCAAAGCGAAAAAGGTGTTCACATAAATGATAAGATGCCTTTGTACGCTTTCGAATACCTGCAATCGCAATACAATGGTTCATTTGAGGGTAAAAAAGTTCTGTTGCTTGGTGTAAGTTACCTGAATGATGTAGGAGATACACGCTATACACCAGTGGAAGGATTCTATGAGCAACTGGATAGTGAAGGTTGTGAAATTTATTTGCATGACCCGCATGTATTGTACTGGGAGGAAAAAGACCTGTGGGTAAACCAGGACCTGGATGAACTTTTGAAACAGGACTATGATTTTATTGTTGTTACTACCGGGCATAAAGATTACAGGAATAATGGTGAATTGATTAATAAATTAATAGCTAAACCGCGTTCATTTATTTATGATACAATTGGTGTGTTTTCAAATGATGAGATAAAGTCATTAGCAGCAAAGCACGTGGTGAAGGTGATAGGAAGAGGCGATTTATGAAGATGATGAACAATGAATAGAGCGATGAACGCTCCGAAAACTTTCTGGGGCAACAAAGTTCAATCAGGGTAAAAAGGCTGGAGAAATAAAAGTATAAACTGTTTATGAGCAAAAAGGTTTTACTACTTGGAGGAGCTGGTTTTATCGGCTTCAATATTTCAAAATATCTCGCAGAAAACCGTGACTACTCCATAACGATAGCAGACAATTTTGCACGAGGCAAAGAAGATGAATTGTTTACTGCGCTTGTTAAGAAGCATAATATAATAGTGATTCCCGGCGATTTTACTGATCCGGCAACATATGAAGCACTGGATAAAAACTACGACCAGGTATACATGCTGGCTTCTGTTGTCGGTGTAGATAATGCCAATTCTATTCCACACGAGATCATCCGCATTAATACAGCCCTTATTTACAATACATTGGAATGGATACGCCGGTCAAAAATCGGTAAAGTTTTATTTACGTCTACAAGTGAGTGTTATGCAGGTACTGTAGATGCATTTGGCTATACAATTCCCACACCTGAAGAAGTACCGCTATGTATTGAAGACATTGGCCATCCGCGCTTCACCTATGCAGTTACAAAAATGCTGGGCGAATCTGGTTTTTTAAATTATTCACGCATACTGGGATTTGAAGCAACTATTGTTCGCTACCATAACGTGTATGGCCCCCGAATGGGCTTTAAGCATGTTATTCCGCATTTGGTTGTCCGTTATAGAAAAGAGGAAAATCCTTTTAAAGTGTATGGTCACGATCAAACAAGGGCTTTCTGTTATATATCAGATGCGGTAAAGGGCACAGTGCTTGCCATGGAGCAGCCCGGAACAAACGGCGAAATATATCATATCGGAACACAGGAAGAAATTACCATTGGCGATCTTATCCATTACGCAGGCGAACTCATGGATTTTCAAGGAGAGTTTGAAAATGCGCCGACTTATCCCGGTTCTGTGTCACGCAGATGCCCCGATATAACAAAAGCAAAAAAGCAATTAGGATTTGAACCCGAAGTAAAATGGAAAGATGGGTTGAAAAAAACAATTGAATGGTATAATCAATACCTGGAGCAGGGAAACAAAGTATATGAGTAATGAAAAATTCATAGCCCTCAGCCTGCCAAATATGGCGGGAAATGAATGGAAGTATGTAAAAGAATGCCTTGATACAGGATGGATATCATCTGTGGGTGAATATGTGAACAGGTTCGAACAAATGGTGGCGGATTTTGCAGGCGCCAGATATGGAGTGGCTGCCGTGAATGGAACAGCTGCTTTACACATTGCACTATTACTGAGTGGCGTAAAGCCGGGCGATTATGTTATTCTTCCCAACCTGACATTTGTCGCTTCAGCAAATTCGATAAAATATATTGGTGCTGACCCAATATTGATTGATGCCGATCCATTGCTATGGCAAATGGACCTGGATCTGCTGGAGGAGTTTTTGAAAAACGAGACCATTGAAAACGACGGTTTATTAATTTACAAAAAAGATGGCCGCCGCATCAGTGCCATTATGCCGGTACATATACTGGGCAACATGTGCAATATGGACCGGTTTTTATCAATTGTAAAAAAATATCCGTTGCCGGTTGTAGAAGATTCAACGGAAGCATTGGGTACTACTTATAAAGGAAAGAGTGCAGGTACATTCAGCCCGATGGGTTGTTTCAGTTTTAATGGGAACAAAATTATTTCTACAGGCGGTGGTGGCGTAATCGTTACCGATGATGAACAACTGGCGAAAAAAGCAAAACATTTAACGACTACGGCAAAGGCAAGCGCTGATGAATATTATCATGATGAAGTAGGATACAATTACCGGCTGGTAAATGTGCTGGCAGCCATCGGTGTGGCACAAATGGAATTGCTGCCGTCATTTATAAAAAGAAAAAGGGAATGCGTTTGTTATTATAAAGATAATCTGGGCAACGTTGGAGATATCCGATTTCAACAGGAGTTGCCCGACGTGAAAACAAACGGATGGCTGTTTACTATACAAACCGATCAGCAGCAAAAACTGCTGGATCATTTGAATAAAAATAAAATACTCAGCCGCAGGTTCTGGATGCCGATGAATAAACTGCCAATGTATGCGGACTGCGTGTATGTGCAGCAAAAGGATAATGCCGGTTATATTTATAACACCTGCTTAAGTATTCCCAGTTCAACGAATATAACAGATGAAGAATTGGAAATTGTGGTGCGTGAAATAAAAAATGCAATTGGATGATTTATTTATCATCGGAAACAGAACCATTATGTACGCTGTAATAAAACGGTTGTTCGATATTATCTTTTCATTGATTGCGCTGGTTATTTTATCACCTTTATTTATTCCAATAATTATTTTGCTTTTATTAACCGGTGAGCACGAAGTTTTTTTCAGGCAAGACAGGGTAGGGTACAAAAATCAGATTTTTCGCATCCTGAAATTTGCTACAATGCTAAAGAATAGTCCCAATATGGGACATGGTGATGTGACGGTACGAAAGGACCCCCGTATAACACCGGTCGGTCGTTTTTTACGAATGAGTAAGCTGAATGAATTGCCGCAGATCATCAATATTCTCACCGGTGACATGTCGTTTGTCGGACCGCGCCCATTAATGAAAGCAGGCTATGATCGTTATTCTCCTGATTTAAAAGAAAGGGTATACAATGTAAAACCGGGGCTGACGGGTATCGGCTCTATCGTGTTCCGCGATGAAGAATTTATTATTACGCACTCATCACTGCCACCGCATGAGTGTTACGCTAAAGAAATATTGCCGTTTAAAGGAGCACTTGAAATATGGTACCAGGCACACCGCGGTCTTTTTACAGACCTGGCCATTTTGTTCCTCACCGGATGGTATATTATTTTTCCCAAAAGTAATCTTGTTCATAAATTATTTCCTTCACTGCCCAGCCGGGTTGACCATGTGGCTGTGGCGCAAATAAATCCGGCATAGTTATCTTTGAAGTTACTTACCAGTATACAGACAATTCATGTTTAAACTCTTTTCCAGGAAGAAATCCGACAAGCCCTTATTTGATGTATTACGTACAGATATGCATTCGCATGTGTTGCCGGGTATAGATGACGGTGCGCAGGATGTAACAATGTCACTGGAGCTGATAAGGGGCATGAAAGAATTAGGTTACTCCAAACTGATAGCAACGCCCCATATATTGTGGGAAATGTATCCGAACACGAGAGATGGTATCCTGGATGTATTAGATGAAATGCGCGATGCGATCAAAGAGCAACAGATTGAGATAGAGCTTTATGCAGCAGCGGAATATTTTTTAGACGATCATGTTGCAGGGCTGTTAAAGAAAAGAGAACCTCTTTTAACATTTGGTGATAATTATGTGCTCACTGAGTTTTCAATGGCGAGCCCGCCGATAGATGTAAAGGAGATCCTGTTTGAAATGCGCATGCAGGATTATCAACCGATTATAGCTCACCCGGAACGCTATGTATATCTCGAGCAAGACAAGGAATTTTATGACGAACTCAAAGATGCGGGTTATCTTTTTCAATTGAATCTCATGTCTCTTACAGGCGTTTATGGTAAATCTGTACAACGGTTGGCTAATTACCTGGCCGAAAAGGAATATTATGATCTTGCCGGAACAGACCTTCATAATCAAAAGCATCTGAAGGCACTGCATGACTCCGCCATTATGGCTCCTCTCGACAAACTCCTCGAAACCGGGAAAATCCGGAACACCCAATTGTAGTCTCAATTTTTTCATAACCGGTTGAACCATTTTTGGTTCGCGTTGTAATTATACCTGGTTTACCTCCGCATACGCTTTCTCACTCAATTGTAATCTCTCTGTAATATTGACACAGAATTTAACGTTGGTATAATTTTTTCGGTTTTCAAATGCGTTAATTTTGTAGGCACTTGTTAAAAATACTCTGATATGTCTGTACTTGAGTTCGAGGAATTACTGGTGGACAATTCTGATTTTCTGAAACCATTCGCTGTAAATCTCACAAGGGACAACGAAGCGGCAAAAGATCTTTACCAGGAGACACTTTATAAGGCACTGGCCAACCAGGAAAAATATAATGCGGGCACTAATATCAAAGCATGGCTGTTTACGATTATGCGGAATATTTTCATTAATAATTACCGCAGAGCGGCAAAACAAAAAACTGTTTTTGATAATTCTGCCAATGACTTCCTTCTTAACAATAACCAGGTAACTGTTGCAAATGTTGCCGAAAGTAATATTGAGATGAAGGAAATTAAAAAAGCTATTTATAACCTTCCTGAAATTTTTAAAACACCGTTTTCACTTTATTTCGATGGTTATAAGTATCACGAAATAGCTGAAGCGTTGAATGAGCCACTGGGCACAATCAAAAGTCGCATTCACTTTGCAAGAAAACTCCTGAAGGAGCAAATCTCAAGGCATTAAGCCCGGCTATAAAAGCGATTTTGTATTGTTCTCACCCGGATAACAAAATTTCAACTGGTCTTTTGTCCTGCACGGATTTTCCGTGTTATTGATTGTGGCCTGTACCGCACAAGATCACCGGAAATTATTCCACATCATTAAATGAAGGAAACATTTCGCTTTACTCTTACCGGTTTACATTTCAAATAAAAGACTATTCTTTAAACTGGCATAACTTACGTTCCGGCATAATTCAGTACGTCCACCGTGCGCCGGCGCTAATAAAATTTAAGGGACAATCGGTTAATTAAACATGCGGTTCATTGATTTGGGTCGTAATTTGTTAAAGAATTATAGTATGCCGGCAACACTGGCGATCAGACCAGGTGATTTTAATAATACAGAAAGATGAAAGAACAATTCGTGATATTAGTAAATGAGAAGGACGAAGCACATGGAGAGATGGAAAAAATTGAGGCGCATAAAAAAGGATTGTTACATCGGGCATTTAGCGTGTTTATATTCAACAGCAAAGGTGAAATGCTATTGCAACGTCGGGCATTGAATAAATATCATAGTGGTGGCTTGTGGTCAAACACCTGCTGCAGCCATCCATTTCCCGGTGAAGCGACAGACGCAGGAGCGGTCAGACGGTTAAGAGAGGAAATGGGTTTTGGTGCGGGCCTGGCGAAGGCATTTGATTTTATTTACCGGGCAGCGTTTGATAATGGGCTTACCGAGTATGAGTTTGATCATGTATATACCGGCGAATATAATGGTAGCATACACGCGAACCCGGATGAGGTCTGTGATTATTGTTACAAGAATATGGATGACATTCACCATTCATTGCAGACGCATCCGGAGAAATTTACGCCATGGTTACATATTGTATTTCCGAAGATAGAAGGATGGTGGAAGCAGCATTATAAAAATGTTGTTTCACTGTAAATGCTATAGAGACCTGGCAAGGAACAAAGAATTTTCTCTCTCTCAATTATCCGGATCAAATTGCATAAACTCTCTGCGTACCGCCTTCAGCATACTGAATAGTTGAGCGATTTCTATTAACAATATTACACCCAGTGCAAGCAGTACATACCATGGAATGTCTACTCTTGGTATCTGCACATGCTGAAAACGTTCATAATACCAACCGGCAGCCGCGATACCAAATGCAAGACCAACGATAAGGAATGACAACAACGAATAAACTATTTTGAGAAACATGATGCGGATCGTTGAGTAACCAACTTTCAGGTTTTCAATGATCGCGGCAGGAATGATTAATATAAGTACAATCCAGCTCCAGTTTCTGCCAAAAAAATTGCTGAACGCAATATCAAATACAAGAATAAGAACAATGGATAAAAGGCTCCAGGGAAAAAGAAGATAGCTTGAGGTTTTTGCGGTTTTGATGGGTGTAGTCATAACTGGTAGATTGCTTTCAGAAAATTAGAATATTTTTTTTATTTCAATAGAAATAATAAGTATTCTTTTAGATCGCCAAGGCGTTAGAATAAAGCTGCCTGGAAATTGCAGTGCATTAGGGAGAAAGTATAAGTAAAAAGAGGTGGAATTTACCACCTCTTTTTATTTATGTCAAAGTCTTCAGTTGTTTACCACAGCGGCTTTCCTTCGTAATAGTCAAGGATCTTCATGCGAAGAATAAAATCGTATTTAGCGTTAATAAGATTGATGTTTGCCGCATCGATTCTTGTTTTGGTAAGCAAATAATCTATTGAAGTGCCCACGCCTTCATTGAACCTGATCTCTGCCTGCCGGAACGATTCACCGTAAGCCTTTACCTGGTCGGTAAGCGTTGTCAGTCGCCCGGAAGCTGAGAGCATATTTACATAGGCCTGGTTAATGGCCTGGTTCAATTGCGTTTTTGTTGTTTTTGCGGTAAAGTCGCTAAGTGTATAAGTAATCTTAGCCTGTTTCAACCGTGTTCTCTGCTGCCAGTTGTTGAATACGGGGATGTTCAGGTTAAATCCATACGTCGTATACAGGTTGTTATTCAGCTGGTCCCGGTAACCGATTTTGCTGGTGGCGAAATTATCCTGCTTTGCCAGCACCGGTAGCTGAGAACCATTCAGCTCAACATAACCGCCGGTTGGACCCGTCGTTGTATTGACATATGTGTTTTGAGTAGCAACACTTGAATAGTTTGTACTGACATTTAACCCGAAGCTAAGTTGAGGATAGAGAAAACCCCGTTGTACCTGCACAGCTTTCGCGGCACTTTTGGCGCGGAGATCAACTGCTTTTACCTGCGCAAATTGCTGCAATGCTGTCTGGTAAATTTGATCAGGTGTATCCTGGTAGGGAGCAGCAGCAGTACCCGGCTCTATTCTTTCCAGCTCCAGCTCTTTGTTATACGGAATATTCATCAGCTGGCTTAAATTAATCTTAGCGGTCTCCAATGAATTTTGGGTATTGATAATCGTTAGTTGATCACCATTATACTGACCTTGCAGATCAGTAAGATCAGAAGGTTTGATGGCTCCCTGTTGCTGCATACCCTGAAGCCGCTCCACTTGTTTTTTAGAATAATCCGCCTGGTTAATTGCCTGTGTCAACTGATCTTCAAACGTCAATACCTGCAGATAGGCAAGAATGATATTGATGGTAAGATTATCCTTTTGCTGTTGCCAATCCATTTCCGATGCCTGGTAAGCCAGTGAAGTTTGTTTGATAAAATTCTGGTAAGCCAGCCCGTTAAATAAAACAACATTACTCGTTATGCCATAGCTGGATGAGTTGAATGACTGGGTAACGGGTTGATTGGTGAAAGGGTCAACGCTGCGTCCCTGGCTGAAATTAAGGCCCGCATTGCCAAACAGGTTTGGCAGCAGGCTTAGCCTTGCCTGCGTCCAGTTTGATTTAGCCGTCTGCGATTGCAGTTCACGTGTCTTCACATCCAGGTTGTTGGCGATGCCGGTCTCGATACACTGCTTCAGTGTCATCAGCGTTTTAGATTGTGCATCAGCGTGACCTGCCGCCAACAACGCCACAAAAGCCAATCCCAAAATAAAAACTCTATTTTTCATGTAATACCTCTCTTTATCTCTTTTATTTATTGATTTATACCGTTTGGTGTGCGACCATTCCATCGAGCAGGTTCACGATGCGGGTTCCGTATTCCGCATTTTTTTCTGAGTGAGTTACCTGTATGATCGTCATACCTTCATTGTTCAGTTCTTTAAAAAGTTCCATGATATCTTCTCCCTGTTTGGAATTGAGATTACCGGTAGGCTCATCGGCAAGTAACAGTTTTGGTTTTGCTATCAGGGCACGGGCAATACCCACCAGTTGCTGCTGACCACCGGATAACTGCGTAGGAAAGAGATCTTTTTTACCTACAATATTGAAACGGTCAAGAATATCTGCTACCATTGCTTTACGTTCGGATGTCTTCAGGTCCTGGTATATCAATGGCGTCTCTATATTTTCATATACCGTCAGTTCATCTATCAGGTGATAAGCCTGGAATACGAAGCCGATATATTGCTTATATAATGATGAACGTTGTTTTTCTCTTAGTTTGTGAACAGGTTCATGCAGAAAATTATATTCTCCTTCATTAAAATCGTCAAGCATACCCACTACATTAAGTAAAGTAGACTTGCCTGAGCCCGATGGGCCCATGATGGAAATGAATTCACCTTCTTTTACAGAAAGATCCACGTCTCTTAAAATGAATGTTCTGTTGTTGCCGGTATTGAACCATTTGTAAATTCCTTTTAGCTCGAGCATAATTTGTATTTTAAGATTTGTTCTTTTTTAATTGTTTATCTATTTCTATGTTCAGCAGTATGGCTGATCTTTTATTAATTCTATATTCTTCCGTCAAACTGTTTCGTCCAGACACTACTTCGACATACCCCGATGCTCGCGACCCCATAATTATCGGGTCACCACTCACTATTTCATTCCGTCCTTAAACTATCCACCGGGTTTGCTGTTGCGGAACGGATTGTCTGAATACTCAACGTGATCAAAGCTATAATAATCATCAATCCGCCGCTCAGTGTAAATACCCACCAGCTCATATTCGTACGGAATGCAAAATCCTGCAGCCATTTATACATTGCCCACCAGGCCAAAGGCGCCGCAATGATAAAGGCTAATAAGACCAAACCGATAAAATCTTTTGATAATAAGGAAACAATATGGGTCACAGTTGCGCCCAATACCTTTCTGACACCTATTTCTTTCGTTCGGGTGCTTGTGGTGTAAATAACCAGGCCAAATAAACCAAGACAGCTGATAAATGTGGCCAGCCCCGTTGCCCACTTTAAAAGTTTGGATAGGTTTTGTTCGGTTATATAAAATTTTGCAATCCGCTCATCAAAGAATTCATAGTGGAACGATTCCTCTTCCGGATAAATTTCTTTATAAGTTTTTTCAATTTTGGCGATTGTCTCTTTTAAACCGGCAGGGTACCCGTTAATTTTTTTCAAGGCAATGTTAAAATTTGAATGAAATTTTTCTTGCGATGAAAAGGCCAGTGGCTTAATTGCACTATGTGTAGACTGTGAATGAAAATCGGCGAGTACCCCTACAATTGGTGCTCTTCCGTTGCCCCTGTCAACGTATTTGCCGATGATGTCTGCCGGGTTTTTGAACCCAAGAAATTTCGCGTACGCATTATTGATCAGGTATTCTTTTGATGTATCACTTTGTTGAAGATACCTGCCAGCCAGCAACTTCATGCCAAATACCTTAAAATAATTGGTATCGGCCTGTTTGATTTCAACAGTGGTCTCAATTTCTTTTTTATCCCCAAGAAATTTCATGGTCGCCATATTGTATCCTTCATTAGCAGGTGTTGATCCGGCAAGACTCACCATTTCAATTCCAGGGTTAGCATTCAGCTTTTGCTGTAAAACAAACCTCCTTTGATCAGGTGGAAATCCGGGAACAGCAAATGTTATAATAGCATCTTTTTTATAGCCAAGCTCCTTATTTATCGAATAATTGATTTGTTTTACTACAATCATTGCCGAGATAATAAGAAATTGAGCGATTACAAATTGTGATACGGTTAATGTCTTTCTAAGCCACGCTTTCCTTGTTTTTCCTGTATGGCTAAACATCTGGTTCTTTAAAACAAGTGAAGGCTTGTACGAGGAAAGAAAAAAAGCGGGATAGGCGCCTGCAAAAATACTTATACAAAGGATTAAACCGATTGCAAATAGAATAATCGGCGGATGCTTCATCATGCCGGCATTTATTTCCGGCGGAATAAAGTTTGAAAATATTTTCAATAATAAAGGAATAAGCAGCAACGCGATGACCGCAGCAGCTACAGTTAAAAAAAGCGTTTCACCCAGGAACTGGATCGTCAATTGAGAACGGGAACTGCCCATCGTTTTGCGAATACCTATCTCTTTTGCTCTTTGTGCCCCTTGTGCAGTGGTAAGATTAACAAAATTGATAACGCCAAGCAACAAAAGAAACACAGATAACAAGATCAATCCGTACAGCGTGTTTTTATTAGCTTGTCTTTTGCCAAAACCTGCATAATCTGCATTGAAATGCAGATCGCTTAGTGACTGGAGCTTATTGGTTATAGTAAGGAAATCTTTTTTTGCGTATCGGCTATAAAGTTCTTTTAATTGCTTGCCCAGGTAAGCCGAATCTTTACCCCTGGCAGCCTTCAGCAGCAGTTGTGTATTGGAACTGATGCCATTCCAGTCGTCAAGGCCCAGGTTATTTTTCAGCCCCGTCTTTTCTATGGTTGGATAAGATATAAACTCTTTGAAACCAAATTCTGTTGGCTGATCAATATCCCTGACAATTCCCGCAACGGTTGCCTGGATCGAATCATTGTAAGTAATGGGCTGACCGACTGCCTTTGAAATATCGCTAAACGAAAAGTAAGCTTTTGCCCTGCTTTCGGTAAGCACCACTTTAAAAGGTTCTTTTAAAACAGAAGCAGAACCGGATATCCATTGATAAGGGATGATGCTGAAATAATTTTCATCAGCAATAATTATATCGCGTTGTTGTTTAAAGACAGCGCGATTGCCGGTGGCTTGCACAGTTACATGTACACGGTCCGGGTAGAAGAAAAATGATGAAGCTGCATCTATACCCGGCAATTCTCTTTTTACTGCAGGGCCCAGCGGTCCGGATACACCTGAGATCTGTATCAACTGATCAGGGAAGTGCATATCTGATGTAACCCGGTAAATTCTGTCACCGTCTTTCTCGAATTTATCAAAGCTGAATTCGTACGACACAATCATAAAAATTACCAGCGCCGCAGCAATGCCGATCGACAAACCGGAAATATTAATCACTGAAAAAACTTTGTGTCTCCAGAAATTCCTTATTGCTATGGTCAGGTAATTTTTAAACATCCCGGATCTGTTAGTTTATCGTTTTTTGTTTTTTAGCATAGTAATTTATAAGTGCTTACTTCTTTTATTCAGTTCTTAATGCCTTCACCGGGTTACTCATTCCCGCTTTTATCGCCTGGAAACTTACAGTCAGCAGTGCAATAAGTATTGCCGCCAGGCCCGCACCCGCAAACACCCACCAGTAAATCGCCGTACGATAAGGGAAACCCGATAACCATTTATTCATGGCCCACCAGGCTATCGGCGAGGCAATGATAAATGCGATAAGGATCAATTTTAAAAAATCTTTTGAAAGCAATGATACGATACTGCCCACCGACGCGCCAAGTACTTTACGAACACCTATTTCTTTTATCCTGTTTTCAGCCATGTAACTCGACAAGCCAAACAAACCGAGACAGGAAATAATTATCGTCAGCAATGCAAAGAGGCTGGCAAGTTTGCCTGTTCTCTTTTCGTCATTAAATTTCTTTGCATATTCTTTATCGGTGAAGCGATAATTAAACTCATAATCCGGGTTATACTTTTTAAATATAGCCGTCATAGAAGCTACATTTTTTGCAGTTGCATTTTTATTATTCAGTTTGATATGGATTACGTTGAACCAGGCCTTTGCACCGGCAACAAACATCGGTTCGATAGGTTGGTATGGCGATTTTAAAACAAAATCTTTTATTACCCCGATGACATGCCATTCCTGTCCCATATCTTTTATAACCTGGCCAACCGGTTGTTTAAAGCGCATCGTCTTTACGGCTGATTCATTTATTAACGCAGCGTTAGAATCGGTTGGAAAATTTTTGAGATCGAAATCGCGTCCTTCCACCAACTGAAGGCCGGTGGTTTTTATAAAGGCATCATCGGCGCAAAACCGGTCGATCGTTGTTTTATCTTTTGGATCTTTTCCCTGCCATTCCATGCCCCAGCTGTTGCTCCATCCCTCCGTAATAGGAGCACTTGTTTTGGTGACGGAGACAGCTGTACCCGAAGCAAGCAATTCATTTTTTATAAGCGTATAATTTTTCTCCACCGTTCCTTCCATAAAATGATATACCAGGTTATCTTTCGAATAACCGGTTTGACGGTCCTGCGCTTTTTGAATCTGCTGTCTTACAACAATAGTAGCGATGATCAGTACAATAGCAAATGTAAATTGCGTAATCACTAATATTTTCCGTGGTGTCACCAGGGCATTTCCCGCTTTTAAATTTCCTTTCAACACACGTACAGGCTTAAACGAAGAAAGATAGATAGCTGGATAGCTGCCTGCCAGGATGCCGCTTATTAATATAAAGGCGAACAGCATCAGCCAAAAGCGGCCACTGCTGTAATCAAGGAAAAGTTTTTTGTCAATAAGGGTGTTAAATGCGGGTAATGCAAGCTCCACGATAATCAAGGCAAGAATACCAGCAATAAGTGCGAGTAAGACTGACTCGCCAAGAAATTGAGTGATCAATGATTTTTTCTGCGCACCAACAACTTTGCGGATGCCCACCTCCTTGGCTCTTTTTTCGGAACGCGCCGTAGAAAGATTCATAAAGTTGATACAGGCAATGATCAGGATAAACGCGGCAATAATTCCAAACAACCTCACTATCTCGATTCGGCCGCCTGTCTCGATGCCATTTTCAAACTTGCCGTACAGATGACTGCGGGTAAGCGGGTATAAAAATGTTTCCATCCCGGGATCTTCTTTGTCGTACTTTTTACGAAGCGTTTTTAATTTCGATTGAATAGAAGATAACAAGGCACCCGGTTTGAGCATGGCGTAAGTGGTCACGGAATTGTTGCTCCAATATGGATCGTCCCGGTCTTTGTGCCTCATGTAGGCCCAGTCTATAAGGAACTCGAATTCAAATTGACTGTTATAAGGCGGATTGGTTACTATACCACTAACGATAAAATTATCCGTGTTATCCATCCGTATCGTTTTTCCCATCGGATCTTCATTGCCGAACATCGTTTTTGCCAGCTTATCTGTCAGTACAATGGAATAAATTCCGTTCAATGCTTCATTGACATTGCCTTTCAGCAGCGGGAAGCTAAACATTTGCAGAAATGTAGAATCAACGATCCTGCCGCGGCCATAGAATTTTTTTTCACCTACGGTTATCTGCACGGGTGGTAAAAAACTAACCCTTGCTACTTTTTCAATTTCCGGGTAGTCCTGCTGGATCGCAGCAGCCATCGGTTTTGGCGTATTGTTCCAGCAACCTAAACTGCCTTCAACGTTATACCGGTTCCATACTTCGAATAAGCGTTCTTTGTTAGTATGAAATTTATCATAGCTTACCTCGTTCTGTATCCACAACAGGATGAGCATCGCAGCAGCCATACCAATACCAAGACCGGTAATATTGATAAAAGAAAAACTTTTCTTTCTCACGAGGTTGCGCCATGCAATAATGATAAAATTCCTGATCATGTTGTACAAGTTATAATGTCTTAGCTTGGACTTTGAGCGGTTTGAAAGATTTTTCGAAACCAGTATACTCATAATCCTTTTCAACTACCCAAATCCTGGCCCGGGTTTACTCCGTTCGCAATGACTTCGCCGGGTTCGCCACGGCTGCCTTTATTGCCTGGAAACTTACCGTCACCAATGCAATCAATACGACCAACATGCCTGCTCCCGCAAACATCCACCAGCT